>Ga0209634_1000211_pt1 | contig 46396 bp, 42 predicted proteins | sample LinPmetageLP40_FD_184043 | JGI IMG/M metagenome (GOLD analysis project Ga0209634, IMG submission 184043) | Marine viral communities from the Pacific Ocean - LP-40 (SPAdes) (version 2) | ecosystem: Environmental > Aquatic > Marine > Oceanic | place: Pacific Ocean | collected 2010-08-26
GGGAGCCATGACCGCCTGACGGACCGGAGTGACGTGCCCGCCTTCAGCCCAGATGTCGCGCATGATCTGGAGCGGCGGCCAGATGGTGAAGGCGGTGGCATGGGACAGCGGCATCTGAGTCAGGGGGCCTAGATCCATCGCCCAGATGTTTACGGCGTCTTCGATGACGTAGCCACGCGCGTCCAGCGCGTCGTCCAGGGTGTCCTGGCCCTGGTGGATTATGAAACTGGGACGCTGGCCCTGCGCGCGTGCGGTATCTTCGGCCAGGGTCAAATCGTCCGGTGCGTCGCCTGAAATCGAGTTCACGCGCCCGCCGGCACCCGGCGTGATTCGCAGGGTCCATGGCCCCACGGGCAGCATCCGTTCGGCTGGCCAGCAGAGATCGATGATCCTCTGCCAATCGTACGGGTCGGTTCCGGTCATCCCAGCAGGGTCGCCAGTCTGGCGGTGGCTTCCTCAAGACGGGCACGGTCCTGCCCCCGGATCACGATGTTTGACCCGAATTTGCCGTCTTTCTGAAACGGATAGCTGCCGACCGACAGGTCCGCATAGTCCTGTGCCAGTATGCCCAAGGGCCCGGCGATATCGCCTTCGCCCCGGTCGATGCGCGTCGAGGTCGACAGCATCGGTTCGCCCCCGGTCAATGTCGGCAGGACGGTCGCGACCATCGCCTGAAACACGCTGGGGACGCCTGCCATGACGTGGACATTTCCGATGCTGAAGCCGGGCGCGATGGAGACCGGGTTGTCGATCAGGGTCGCGCCATCGGGAATGCGTGCCATGCGCAGGCGGGCGGCATTCAGTTCCGCCCCCGTCCTGGCGTAATGCGCCGCCAGCAGGGCGCGGGCATCGTCGCGCACGTCGATATGCACGTCGAAGGCGTCCGCCACCGCATCCGCCGTGATGTCGTCATGCGTCGGCCCGATGCCGCCGGACGTGAACACCGTATCCCATGTATCGCGCAGGTCGTTCAGGGCGCGGACGATGGCGTCGTGATCGTCGCTGACCACCCGGACCTCGGCCAGCGTGATGCCCGCGTCGGTCAGTTGCCCGGCCAGGTGGTGCATGTTGGCATCGCGGGTGCGGCCCGACAGGATTTCGTCCCCGATGACGAGCATGGCGGCAGTGGGATTTGGCATCATGGTCTCCTGTGTCGGGTCACGGTATAGGGCGGCCCCATGCGCTTCGCCACTCCGCTTATCCCCGCCACGCTGGTCCGTCGGTACAAACGGTTTCTGGCCGATGCCGTTCTGGATGACGGGACGGAAGTGACCGCGCATTGCCCCAACCCCGGTGCGATGACCGGGCAGGCCGCGCCGGGTGCGCGTATCTGGCTGGAGCCGAATGACGATCCGAAGAGAAAGCTGAAATACGGATGGCGATTGGCCGATCTGCCGGGGGGTCATCGCGTCGTCGTGGATACCGGCCTGCCCAACCGGGTTCTGGCGGAGGCGTTGCGCGCTCGGGCGGTGCCGGGGCTGGATGGCTATGATACAGTGCGGGCAGAGGTCGGGTATGGCGCGAACTCCCGCGTCGATTTTCTGCTGACCGGGCCGGAGCGGGATATCTATGTCGAGGTGAAGGCCGTCACCCTGCGCCGCACCGGCGATCTGGCGGAATTTCCCGATTGTGTGACCCTACGCGGGGCCAGACACATGGGGGAATTGGCCGAAATGGTCCGGCAGGGGCATCGTGCGGTCGTTCTGTTCGCCCTGCAACGGACGGATTGCGATCGCATTGGCGTCGCGTCGGACATCGACCCCGGTTACGGGCGCGCCTTCGATGCGGCGCGCGTGGCGGGGGTCGAAGTCATCGCGCTGGACTCGCGGATCACGGTCGGGGGGGTCTGGGCGAAAGGCGCCTTGCCGTTCACAGGAACCGTCACTGGTGGATAATTCCCGTCAGGCGCATTATGTGGCCCGCGACGGAACCGGAGGCAGACCCTTGGACGAACATCGCGGCAGACTGACACGGGACGGCATTCGCATCCACGAGGACGCGGATTTTGCGGGCATGCACAGGGCGGGCAGGCTGGCGGCCGAGATCCTTGACCGAATTGCAGAGCATGTGGTGCCGGGGGCGACGACCGGCGCGCTGGACCAGATGATCACCGATTGGGTGACCGAGGCGGGCGCGACCTCGGCCACCATCGGCTACAAGGGGTATGCCCATGCCAGTTGCATCAGCGTGAACCACGTCGTCTGCCACGGGATTCCCGGCGACAAGGTGCTGAAGGACGGCGATATCCTGAACATCGACGTGACGGTGATCGTCGATGGCTGGTTTGGCGATACCTCGCGGATGTATGTCGCGGGGCGGTTGAGCCGGAAGGCCGAGCGGTTGATCCAGATCACCCACGACGCCCTGATGAAGGGGATCGAAGCGGTGAAGCCGGGAAATACCTTCGGCGACATCGGCCATGCCATTCAGGCCTATGCCGAGGGGCACCGCACGGGCGTGGTGCGCGATTTCTGCGGCCACGGTCTGGGGCGGGTGTTTCATGCGCCGCCCAACGTGCTGCACTATGGCCGATCCGGAACGGGTCCGGTGCTGGAGGAGGGAATGTTCTTCACCATCGAGCCGATGATCAATCTGGGACGGCCCGAAACCAAGGTGCTGGCCGACGATTGGACCGCCGTGACCCGCGACAAGTCGCTTTCGGCGCAGTTCGAGCATTCGATCGGGGTGACGGCGACGGGGGCGGAAATTTTCACGCTGTCGCCCGGTGGGATGTTCCACCCGACATATGATGCGGCTTCAAACGGTTAACCATGCCTTAACCATTGCGGACGAGAGTTCGGGACATGACCAGTCTCGACACCGATTCGCCTGATAGCCAGCCCGGCAGCTTCAATGAGGCACCCGTGAAAGACCTGTTCGCAGGCGGCATGGCAATGCCGAAGACAATTCCCGTTCCATCCTCCCTGCTGGAACCCGACCCTCGCCTTGCCCATCGCGTCCGCCTGCGGCGGCGCTTCATGGAGGGGGGGGCCGCGGCTATGCCCGATTGCGAATTGCTGGAGTTGATCCTGTTTCGGGCCTTGCCGCGGGGTGACGTCAAACCGCTGGCCAAGCGCCTGCTGCATCGCTTCGGCGACCTGAATCGGGTGATGGCCGCCCCGGCGGACCAGCTGGCCGACGTGCAGGGCGTAGGCCAGGCGGTCATCGAAAACCTCAAGATCATGGAGGCGACGGGGCACCGCATGGCGCGTTCCAAAGTGATCGAGCAGCCGGTCCTGTCATCCTGGGACACATTGCTTGGATACCTTCGGACTGCATTGTCGCATCAGGTGACCGAACGATTTCGCGTGTTGTACCTGGACCGCAGGAACGTGCTGATCGCGGATGAGGAACTGGCCGAGGGCACGGTCGACCATGTGCCGGTCTATCCACGCGAAGTGGTGAAGCGGGCGCTGGCGCTGAATGCGTCGGCCCTGATCCTTGTCCACAACCATCCGTCCGGCGACGCGACCCCATCGAAGGCGAATGTGAGCATGACCTATGCGATCCGCGACGCCGCGCAGGTTCTGGGCATCGCGCTGCACGACCATCTGATCATCGGCAAGGCGACCGAGGTGTCGTTCCGGGCCGAAAGTCTGCTTTGAGACGGGCCGTCGAAGCCTAGCCGACAGTATCCAGAATATAGCGCGCCGTCATCAGATCGAGATGCGCGCCGCCGCCGTTCTTGAACAGGGTAATCTGATCGTCCGACCTGCGCCGCATCGCGTTTCCGTCGTAGTAGTCCGCCACTACGTCCGACGCATCAATCACGCCCTCGGCCAATGGAATTTTCAGTTCGCCTATGTGGTCCATCGTGGTCGCACGACTGTCAACGAAGATCGTGGCACGGCGCAGGACATCGTCCCCGGCTTCGCGCATGTCGGGGCGATAGGCGCCGATCAGGTCGATGTGCTGACCGGGCCGCAGCCAGTCGCCGCGCAGGATCGGATCGGTCGTCATCGTGGCGCAGGTGACGATATCGGCTTGCGGCACGGCGTCGGCCAGATCGGGGGCGTGGTCGATGCCAAGCCTGTCGGCCAATGTTCGCGCCGTGGCAGCGGTGCGCGACCAGACCGCGAAACGCGCATCGGGGAAGGCCGCCGAATACGCGGCGTGCAGGGACCGGGCGACGGTACCGCTGCCGACGATCAGAATGCGCGCGGCGTCGGGTCGGGCCAGTCGGGTCGCGGCCAGAAGGCTGTCGCCGGCCGTTTTCCATTTCGTAACCAGCGCGAAATCCAGCATTGCGGACAGAGTTCCGTCGGTGTCGGAGAACAGCGATACGGCACCGTTGACGGTCGGCTTGCCCATGGCGTGATTGCCCGGAAAGATCGTCGCCGTTTTCACCAGCGCGCCCAGCCCGTCGATCCATGCCGCGCGGCTGAGAATGGTGTCGTCGTCGCGATAGAGGAAGCTGTCCTTCGTCTCGGCCCGCGGCAGATCGTGGCCTGCCGCCAGCGCATGCGTCAGGTCCAGCCAGTCCAGCCTGGCTTCCGCTGCGAAGGGAATGAACGGCGGGTTCATGCGGCCTCGGTCCGGGTTAACAGCCCTTCGGACACCAATCGGTCGGCCCAGCCCTGCGGATGTTCGAACAGATGCGCATTCCAGCCGCGCGCGTTCGCTGCCGCGACGTTTGCATGGCGGTCATCCGCGAACAGCAGCGCGTCGCCGGGCAGGTTCAGCCTGTCCTCGACCATGCGATAGATCTGCGGATCGGGTTTGATGACCTTCATGTGGCCGGACACGAAGGCGGTATCGAAGGTGTGCAGGAAATCGAAGTGCCCCTTCGCCAGATCGTAGCTTTCGATGCCGAAATTGGTCAGGGCGTGAACCGGCACATCCTTGGCGCGCAGGGCATGCAGCAGGCGAACCGAGTGGTCGATCACGGGGTTCGCCAGTTCCAGCCAATGGTCGTGCCACATGCGAATTTCAGTGCGGAAAGCCGGGTTCGCCTCGGCGGTTTCGTAGATGATGTCGCGGAAGCCTTCGCCCAGATCGACACGGTCGTTCATGCCGTGCAGGTTTACGGCGGCGAACATCTCCCGGCGGCGCGCCTCGCCTACGGTGCGGTCGTAAAACCGCTCGGGCTGCCACTCGATCAGGACGTTTCCGATGTCGAAGATAACGGCGCGGATCGTCATGCCAGATGCTCCGCATGGAAGGCGACGTGGTCCGGCGCGAAGGTCGAGACGAAGAAATAGCTGTGGTCGTAGCCACGCCGCAGGTTCAGCGTGGCTTCCGATTTCGTCTCTGCCAGCGCCGCCGCGAAGGCCGCCGTCCCCAGCTTGTCGTAGAACTGATCCGAGGTGCCGGTGTCGATCAGGGCGGGGGGGAGGTGCGCCCCGTCGGTCAGCAGGACGGTGGCGTCGTGGGATGCCGGACGCCCGGTATAGGCGGTTAGTTGCGGCGTGCCCCAGTCGCTGGCCGACGGGTTGCAGATCGGCGCGAGGGCCGAGACGGAGCGATAGCGCGTGGGTTCCTTCAGCGCGAGCGTCAGAGCGCCATGGCCCCCCATCGAGTGCCCGGTGATGCCCTGCCGCGTGTCGTCCAGATCGAAGGCGGTGAAGACCACTTCGGGCAGATCCTTGGTGATATAGCTTTCCATCTGGAAATGCCGTGCCCATTCACCTTGGGACGCGTCGACGTAGAAACCCGCGCCCTGTCCCATGGCGTAATCGTCGTCATCGGGAACACTTTCGCCGCGCGGCGACGTATCGGGAAACACCAGCGAGAGACCGGCGTTCGCGGCCCAGCCCTGCAACCCGGCCTTGGTCATCGCGTTTTCGTGGGTGCAGGTCAGGCCCGACAGATACCACAGCACCGCGCCGGTGGCGTGTTCGGGTTTGAACAGGCCGAACGTCATCTGTGTTCCGGTCGCGTCGGAGGTGTGGGAATACACGCCCTGCGTGCCGCCGAAGCAGCGGTTTTCCGATAAGGTCTTCACGTCAGATACCCCCAGTAAGCAGCCCGATGATGACGGAGACGGTCACGATGGAGACCGCCGTCGAAACAAGGATCGCGGCAGAGACCCGTTGCGGCGCGACCCCGTAATGTTGCGCCAGCATGTAGACGTTGCCCGCGACCGGCAAGGCGGCGGCGGAAATCATCACCGTAGCGGCGAACGGATCGGCGACCGGAAAGATCACCAGCGCCGCCAGCGCGACCGCCGCCGGGTGCAGCACCAGCTTGCAGAATGTCAGCCAGCCCGCGACCGAAATACGCTCCGCCGTCTTGCCGGCCAGCGATGCGCCGATGGCGAAGAGCGCGCCGGGCGTGGCAGCGGCGCCCAGAATGGCGAGGAATTCATTGACCGGCTGCCAGAGTTCGCGTCCGGTCGAGGACCATGCGATGCCCAGCACGATCGACACGATCATCGGGTTCTTCACCAGTCCCAACCCGACGGTGTGCAGAGTTTTGACCGACACCCGGCCGTCGCGCGATCCGGTGATCAGGATCACGATCAGCGAGGAGAATATGATCAGGTCAGTCGCCAGCACCATCAGCATCGGGCCTGCCGACTCTGGCCCCAGCAACAGCACGAACATCGGGATGCCAAGGAAACCGACGTTTCCGATAACGGCGCATTGCGCCTCGACGGCGGATTCGGCGATGGGCAGGCGGCGGAGGATTCCGACGGCTGTCGCGATCAGGTAGACGGTGACAGTGCCCCACAGATAGGCGGTGATGAACCGCCAGTCGAGTATTTCGGCCAGCGTCAGATTGGCCGCGAAGTTGAACAGCATCGCCGACAGGGCGAACCAGAAGACGAACTTGGTCAGATATGCGGTTGCTTCGGACGTGAAGAACTTCGTGCGCCCGGCGGCATACCCCAAGGCAATCAACGCGAAGAAGGGCACGGTTTTCAGGAAGATCGCCAACATGGGGTGATCGCTAGCGGGGCTGGCAGGGGCTGTCGAGAGGCGGCGTCACCGTTGTTCCGTCCGGGTCCGTTCCAGCAGAGTATCCGAGAGCAGCCAGAGCGAGGCACCCAGGGCCACTGCAATCACAGCTCGCAAGGCAAGGCGCCGCAGCGTTTCGCGGGTCATCCGGTGCCGATCAGGATGCCTGCCGCCAGAACCAGGCCGCCGCCGACGACGACTTGCAGGGTGGCGCGCCAGAACGGGGTGTCCATGAACCTGTTCTGAATCCAGGCGATGGCCCAGAGTTCGACGAAGACCACGGCGATGGCGATGCCGGTGGCCAGCCCGAATTGCGGGATCAGGTAGGGCAGCGCATGGCCCAGACCGCCCAGTGTCGTCATCAGGCCGGAAGCGATCCCCCGCTTCCAGGGTGCGCCCCGGCCCGAGAGCTGACCGTCGTCGCTGGCGGCCTCTGTGAACCCCATCGAAATACCCGCCCCGACCGATGCGGCGAGGCCCACGAGGAAGGTCGTCCACGTGTCCTGAGTGGCGAAGGCGACCGCGAAGATCGGCGCGAGGGTCGAGACAGAGCCGTCCATCAGGCCGGCCAGACCGGGCTGCACCCAGGTCAGGACGAACTGCCGATGCGCGTGCTGGTCTTCGGCATCGCGGACGCCCGCGGTCAGGCCGGTCTCCGTCAGCTCTTCCGCGCGCGTCTCGTGCCCCGCTTCGGCGGCGGCCAGATCGCCCAGCAATTTGCGCGTCGCCGCGTCGGAGGTGCGCTGTGCGGCGCGGGTATAGAAGGCATGCGCCTCATGCTCCATCGCGCTGGCTTCGGACCTTATCCGATCAAGTCCGAGATTCTCGATCAGCCAGACCGGGCGGCGGGCATAAAAGCCCGCGACGTGTTCGCGGCGGATCAGGGGGATGACATCGCCGAAACGCGCGGCGTGCAGGTCGATCAGGCGACGGCGATGCTCGCTCTCCTCCTCGGCCATGGCGTCGAAGATGGCGGCACTGTCGGGATACTCGGCCCGCAGGCGTTCGCCATAGAGCCGATAGATGCTGGCGTCATCTTCCTCGGACGAAATCGCCAAAGCCAGAATTTCCTGTTCGGAGAGGTCGCGGAAGCGACGGCGATTTGACAAGCCCGGTATCATGATTGTGAAGATACGCCCGGCCACGTTCAGCGCAACCCTGCGCGGACCTTGGCCGATGGCAAAGTTTCGCGAATTGCACCGTCTGCGCCGCGGGCGCAAACTGTTCACACGTGACAGCAGGCCGGAACCCAACCCGGTCGGCGAACACGTCGCCCGTTTCTATCCCCTCGGGCGGCGGCACCCTGCGACGGACCCCGGCGAGTGGTCCTGTCGCGGGGTGGTTTCTCGGCTCGCACGCCAAACTGAACCGATTAGTTCATTTTATCTTGACGCCTGTCGAGGATAGGCGTATCACGTATGAATGGACTAAACCGTTCAGTTATAATGAACTGGAGCAAACAGATGACCCAGATTCCCCTCGCGGTCTGCTGGTGCGCCTCAATTGTGTTTCCTGCCCCGGCCCAGTCGGTCCACATCGACGATAACGGTTGGTCTGCCATCAAAGAGATACCCGGCCCCGGACGCGCCATCGATATCGGCGACGATGGTTGGAGTTATGTCGATCCGCCTGCCACCCAATCGAGCCGTCGATTGTCAAACCCGAGAACCTGCACGATGCTCGAACGCTCTGCCGGTCTGGCGAAATCGATATGCGGACCTCTGTCCCGAAGCGAAGTGATCAACGCCCTCACGGTAAAACGACGAGGATTGATCGCCGACTACGCCCGCCGACATTCCCAACGGCGGGTGTGGCCCCATGGTTCATCACATCGATGGCCATACCCCGAAACTCGCCTGGCCGACCCGTTGTCTGATCGGCCACTTCCAAGGATTTTTTTTATCATGACCCGCATTGTTATTGCGCTTGCCCTGTCGATATTTACCGTCGCCGGACCCGTCACCGCGGGCGGGTGGAGCTTCATCCTTCCGCATCTGACCTATCCACCAACTGATGTTACGCCTCCAGTTGCTCCCGCGCCGCCGGTCCAGCCTGCCGGTGACGGCAAGGGCTGACCGGACTGCGATTCATGGATACCGCGTCGTCGTGCTTGTGCCTCTTCTGTCCCGGACTATATTTCGACAGGAAGGGTGCGGAAAAATCATGAACGATGTGTCGCCGATCAAAAAGGGTCGTAAGTTCGATCAGGTGCTGGAAGGCGCGCGTGCTGTTTTCATGGCTGATGGCTATGAAGGGAGCAGCGTCGATGCGATCGCCAAGGCAGCGGGCGTATCGAAAGCCACCCTGTACAGCTACTTCGCGGACAAGCGTCTGTTGTTCATGGAAGTGGCCAAGGCCGAATGCTGCCTGCAGATCGAGGAAGCGGACGCGATTCTGTGCGACGAATGTGACCCGCGCAGGGTTCTCTGCGTCGCGGCAGAGCGAATGCTGGAGTTTTTCCTGTCGGATTTTGGCCAGTCGATTTTTCGCATGTGCGTGGCCGAGTCGGACCGCTTTCCCGAGCTGGGCCGCGAATTCTATGAAACGGGCCCCAAGCTGTTTCGCCAACGGATGGTCGACTACATGCGCGATGCGGTTGAGGACGGGCATCTGGTGATCGACGATCTGGAGCTTGCCGCCGACCAGTTCGCCGAGCTGTGCAAATCGCATCTGTTTTCCGAACTTATGTTCGGCATCCGCAAGACCACCACCGAAGCAGAGCGTCAGCGCGTCATCGATGGGGCGGTCGACACGTTTCTGGCGCGTTACGGTGCGAAACAGGCCTAGTCAGGGCGCACGCTGGCCGTGACGTAGTTCACCGACAGATCCCGCTCCGACAGGCGCCAGGTCCAGGTCACGGGATTGAACACGAACCCCATGCGATCTTCGGGGCGAAGCCTGGCGCGCGTCAGCAGGTCGAACAATTCATCGGGTGTGATGAATTTCGACCAGTCATGTGTGCCCTTGGGGAGCCAGCGCATTATCCACTCGGCCCCGATGATGCCCATAACGAAAGACTTTGGATTGCGGTTCAGGGTCGAGCAGATCATCAGCCCGCCCGGCCGCATCAGATCGTGACACGCCGTCAGATAGGTCAGCGGGTCCGAGACATGCTCGACCACCTCCATGTTCAGGACCACGTCGAAGGGCGGCTCGCCTGCGGCAATCAGGTCTTCGGCGGAAGTGTGACGATAGTCGATTTCCAGACCGGATTGCATGGCATGGGCCTGTGCCACGGGAATATTGCGGGCTGCCGCATCGACACCCACGACCGTCGCGCCCAACCGGGCCATCGGCTCCGACAGCAGACCGCCGCCGCATCCGATATCGAGCAGGCGAAGACCCGCAAACGGCCGATCGCCCGTCAGATCGCGGTCGAATTCTGCCGCAATCTGCGTGGTGATATAATCCAGCCGACAGGGGTTCAGCATGTGCAGCGGTTTGAACTTTCCGTTCGGATCCCACCATTCGGCGGCCATCGCCTGAAACTTCTCGATCTCGGCGGCGTCGATAGTGGTGGTCATAGAGTCCTCTTTTTCACAGCGTTCCCGATGGCGTCCGGGGTGTCGCACTCTATATAGGCCAGAGAATGGACAGGAACACGCCCCAGACCAGCGCCCGCGCGCTCTATGCTCCGATCGATCCTTTCGATCAGCGCATCGTGGACGTGGGCGACGGACACAGCCTGTATGTCGAGCAGTGCGGTAACCCCGACGGTTTGCCGGTCGTCGTGCTGCATGGGGGTCCCGGCGGCGGGTGCAGTCCGATGATGCGACGGTTTTTCGATCCTTCGATCTGGCGCATCATCCTGTTCGATCAGCGTGGCTGTGGCCGGTCGCGCCCGCACGCCAGCGTCGCCAACAACACGACATGGCATCTGGTCGGCGATATCGAACGCATCAGGACCTTGCTCAATATCGACCGCTGGGCCGTTTTCGGCGGCAGTTGGGGTGCAACGTTGTCGCTGGTCTATGCCATCACCCATCCCGACCGCGCGGCGCATCTGTTTCTGCGCGGCGTGTTCCTGATGGAACAGCGCGAGTTGAACTGGTTCTATGGTGGCGGGGCCGGGGCATTCTGGCCCGATCAATGGTCGCGGTTTGTCGGCATGGTGCCCGAAGACGAACGCGGCGATCTGATTGCGGCCTACAACCGCCGCCTTTTCAATACGCCACCGCACGAACAGACCCGTTTCGCCCGGGCATGGGCGGCATGGGAAAATGCACTGGCCTCGGTCCAGTCACAGGGCCGTTCCGGCGAGCCGGGGGGCGAATATGCACGGGCATTCGCGCGACTGGAAAACCATTATTTCACACACAAGGGTTTTTTGGATCACGATGGCTGGATCCGGAAGAACCTGTCGAAACTGGCAGGCATCGGCGGGCATATCGTGCAGGGTCGTTATGACATGATCTGCCCACCGCTGTCGGCGCATCTTTTGGCTGAGAGCTGGTCGGACGTCAGCCTCGACATTGCGCCGTTCGCCGGGCACGCGCTGTCGGAATCCGGTATTTCGGACCGTCTGGTCGCAGCGACGGACGGGCTTGGGCGGCATCACGCGGCACAGTTGCGCTTCTGACCCCACCTCCGGTAGCTGGAGAAAAGCAGGGGGGCGTCATGCAGGTCGATGATACCGGGATCGAAGGGCTGAAGGTTCTGACGCCACGCCGCTTTGGTGATGCGCGGGGGTTTTTCGCCGAAACCTGGAACGCACGCACTTTTGCGGATCTGGGGATCGATGCCGGTTTCGTGCAGGACAATCATTCACTGTCTGGCGCGCCCGGCACGATCCGAGGATTGCATTTTCAAACTCCGCCGCAGGCACAGGCCAAGATGGTGCGCTGCGGACGTGGTCGCCTGTTCGATGTGGCCGTCGATATCCGGCGCGGGTCGCCGACTTATGGTCAGTGGTTTGGGCTGGAGTTGAGCGCCGAGAACGGGCGCATGCTCTGGCTCCCCGAGGGCTTCGCCCATGGGTTCCAGACGCGGGAGCCTGCGACCGAGATTGTCTATAAATGCACAGCATTCTATGCCCCCGAAGCCGAGGGGATAATCCGTTGGGACAGTTGCGGCATCGACTGGCCACAGGCAGGTGACCCGATCCTGTCCGATAAGGACGCCCTCGCGCCGCCGCTGGCCGATCTGGACAGCCCGTTCATATTCAAGGCAGCGACATGAAACTTCTGGTTACAGGCGGCGCAGGGTTCATCGGGTCCGCGGTCGTGCGACAGGCGGTCGGCGAAGGGATGGAGGTCGTGAACCTCGACGCGCTGACCTATGCCGCCAACCTGGCGAACGTCGCCGCGGTCGCCGATGCGCCGAATTATGCGTTTGTGAAGGCCGATATCACCGACCGTTCCGCACTGGATGCTGTGTTTTCCGATCACGCTCCGGATGCTGTCATGCATCTTGCCGCCGAAAGCCACGTTGACCGATCCATCGACGGACCGGATGCGTTCATGACTACCAACGTGATGGGTACGTTTCACCTCTTGGAAGCGGCGCGCGCGCATTGGCGGGCGATGGGCAGGCCGGAGGGGTTCCGCTTCCATCACGTCTCGACCGACGAGGTGTTCGGATCGCTTGGTGCACAGGGCATGTTCACAGAAGACACATCCTACGATCCGCGCAGCCCCTACTCGGCCAGCAAGGCCGGCAGCGACCATCTGGTCCGGGCCTGGGGCGAGACCTATGGATTGCCGGTCATTCTTTCGAATTGCTCGAACAACTACGGACCGTATCATTTTCCCGAAAAACTGATCCCTGTGGTTATCATGAACGCGCTGCACACTCGGCCCATCCCGGTCTACGGTGCAGGCGAAAATGTGCGCGATTGGCTGTATGTGGAAGATCATGCCGATGCCCTGCTGACGGTGGTGCGCAAGGGTCAGGTCGGGCGCAGCTACAACATCGGCGGTGAGAACGAGGTGCGCAATATCGACCTGGTCCGGAGCATCTGCGCGATATTGGACCGGTTGCGGCCCGACGGTGCGCCCCATGTCGATCTGATCGAACATGTTACCGACCGGCCCGGTCACGATGCCCGTTATGCCATCGATCCATCCCGTATCAGGACGGAGCTGGGATGGCGCCCTTCAGTCACATTGGAGGAGGGGTTGGAGAAAACCGTGCGGTGGTATCTGGAAAACGAGGCATGGTGGCGCCCCTTGCTGACGCGCGAGGGAGTCGGGGCGCGGTTGGGCACGGATCTGGGCAACGGGACATGATCCTGGTGTTCGGCAAAACCGGCCAGGTCGCGCGGGAGTTGGCCACGCTCTCCGGCGACGTGACCTGTCTCGACCGGGCGCAGGCCGATCTGAGCGTTCCGGGGGCCTGCGACGCTGCAATCCGGGCCGCGCGCCCTGATGCAGTCATCAACGCCGGTGCGTTCACCGATGTCGATGGGGCCGAGACGCAGGTGGCGCTGGCCACCCGGATCAATGGCGCTGCGCCGGGCGAGATGGGCCGCGCCTGCGCCGATCTGGACATTCCGCTGGTCCAGATATCCACGGACTACGTTTTCGACGGCAGTGGCCATGCGCCCCGCCTGCCGAAAGACCCGACCGGACCGCTTGGGGTTTACGGAGCATCCAAGCTGGAAGGCGAAACGGCTGTCTCGGATTCCGGGTGTCGGCATGCGATTCTGCGGACAAGCTGGGTATTTTCGGCCCATGGCGAAAATTTCGTGAAAACCATGCTGCGGCTGGGTGCGGAACGGGAGCTTCTGAGGGTCGTGGCCGACCAGACCGGCGGCCCGACACCTGCGTCCGTCATTGCTGCGGCCTGCGTGACGATGGCCGAGGGTCTGTGCGTCGGTGCGCCGTCCGGTATCCATCACCTTTCTGGCAGGCCGGACATCAGCTGGGCCGATTTCGCGCGCGCTGTGTTCGACGTGGCCGGATTGGACTGCAAGGTCGAGGATATCACCACCGCCGATTGGCCCACGCCTGCGATGCGCCCGGCGAATTCCCGACTGGATTGCACTTCGCTTATGGCTACTTTTGGAATTGGCCGTCCCGACTGGCGGGACGGACTGCGTGCAGTGATAAAATCCTGAGACCGGGCATCCGCCTGATGATCAGGCATCAGGCGGGTGGGATCATATCCAACTGCAACGATGTGTAGATATATTGCGTCGCCGAGAGTATGCCGCGCGGTTTCAGATACAGCAGAACATGTCCGTCTTGCGGTATCGTGGTGTTTGCAAACCGTTCGTCCAGCTTGTTCCAGCCATCCTGAAGGGGCTGGTTATCGGCGCTGAACAAAACCGTCCGTGTCGTTCCGGCATCGTCGGACCATCCCGCCGCCCAGTCGCCATATTGGAAAGTCAACCGCATGTCATAGCCGGTGATCTGCGGACTGCCGGGACGCAGCGATCCGATCAAACGGGTGATGCGGGTTCCGGCTTCCACCCTGAGGCCGAGGTGGCTCCAGTTCACATCGGGTTCGGTACCCGTGCCACCGTCTTGATCATGATTTCCCGAGCTGACACCATAGGATGCGGAATATGTGACCCAACGCAAATCCGAGTAGCAATACCAGCGTCCGCCAATCTGCGCCCGGGTCAGCGCGGCGGCGCCCGACGGAAAGGCCACCCGACCGGAGGCCGGATCGACGGTCATCGCGTTCGCGAAGGTGGTGCCGTCGGCGCTGACCTTTATCGAGAACCCATCTTCCCCGGCGCATCCCATTTCGGCCCGGCCCGAATAGCCGGTCTGAAACAAAAGGCTGCCTGTATCGCCCGTCGTCGCCTTGTTGATTTTCAGCTGATGATCGCCCGCAGCGTCATGCGTCAGAAGCGTCGCATCGGATGCGACCGCCAGACGATTCGTCGTATCGGCTGCTGCGTTGATTCCCAGAAGTCCGATTTCGGGCGTGCCCCAAGTCGTGCCGTCGAAAACGACATCGGCACCCAACGCGATTACATGGACGCGCCAGCCTTGACGCGGAGAGATGAATGCCCAGGCATCGCCCTGACGCACCGCGATCGAGCCATCCTGTCCGACCCAATCGCCGGTTGCGCCGGTTGCCACAATATGGCGGTCGCCTTCGTTCGGAGTAGTGGGCGGCGCAGTGCGGACGACGTCGGTCACGACCGGCTGCACCAGCGTATCCAGGCGGCGGATCGCCTCGTTATGAGTGATGTGCTTTTGTGCCTGTCCGCCCTGGATCAGTGGCAGGGACAGGATTGTGGTATTTTCCGACATGGATGCCGCGCCTCCGGTGATGTGAAGGATCGGACTCTGTGAGCGAGCAGTTAACGGTCTGTTAATGGCTCTTGCTGCGTCAATTGGTAACGCTTCTTGCCGGTCTAAAGTCCGACGACCCCACCAAACCCGGGAGGGGGCTGTATTACCGCGTGAGGGGTCCCGGTAACATAATCAGATTTTCAACACCGCGCCGGATTGCTGCTCATGAGAGAACTCTTGAGGTCTGTTATTTACGGTATGTTAATCCAGCCGGTCTATCGCTGAAACCTGACCATAACCCATCGGGCAAGGCATGTGAGCCGATTTCTCGACAGGTTCTTCGACAAGAGACGGACGGTGATGAAGGTTTCGGAACAGGATGACAACACGGCGGTTCTGACATTCAGGCGGGATATCGACAGTTATATCGGCGTGCTTCTGACAGATCTTGGATTTGTCGTGATCTCGCTGATGATCGCGCTTTCGTCGACCGCGGCGGACCGGAACCTGTCAGAAGTACCGACGGTCCCGGACTGGGCGTTTGCTGGATTTGTGATGTTGTCCGCGACCATCATGGTTGCTTTCGGATTGCCCCGCTCTGGGGCATCTGACGCCGACGGGCGGATCATCCTGCGGACGGCGGTCACAACTGTCAGCCTTGCACTGATGGCCATCATGACGGGTGCATTATCCGGACTGACCTTGCCTTTGGCGGTGCCGATGATCTTCTCCGCCTGCCTGTTCATCATGATGACAGTATCGCGGGCAATTTTCGCCCGGCTGAATTCAAGGCAGCTTCCTGGCAGACGGCCAACAACCGATCCCGTGGACAAGATGCCGACCGCAGACGTGTTCCTTGGACGCACAGAGACCGGAGAGGATACGCTCGACGGTCTTTACGGTCTCGACACTTATGTCGGAAAGTCGGTGCTGGTGTCTGGCGCAGGCGGATCCATCGGCTCCGAGCTCTGTCGGCAACTGATCCATCTCCGGCCTGGCCGGTTGATCCTTTTCGACCTCAGCGAGGTCGCGCTGTTTGACGTGCACCGGACATTGCTTCAAACCGCATCCGCTGCCCAGGTCGAACTGGTCCCGGTCCTGGGCTCCGTCACCGATGGGATGCTGGTTGCACAGGTTCTCGCACAGCAGTCGGTCGATATCGTGCTGCACGCCGCCGCCTATAAACATGTCTCCCTCGTCCAGCGAAACCCTCTCGCCGGCCTGTCGAACAATGCGCTCGGAACGCATGTTCTGACCACGGCTGCCGTGCAGGCGGGTGTTGAACGTTTCATCCTGGTTTCGTCGGATAAGGCCATGCGTCCAAGTGGTGTCATGGGAGTATCCAAACGACTGGCGGAGCTGATCGTTCAGGATATCGCGCATCGCATGGGGGACGATGGCCCGATCCTGTCGATCGTACGCTTCGGCAACGTCCTCGGATCTTCCGGATCTGTCGTTCCGATCTTTCAGGATCAGATCCGCAGGGGCGGACCGGTCACGGTCACTGACCCGCACGCCACCCGATATTTCATGACAGTGTCCGAGGCGGGGCGGCTGGTCCTTCATGCCGGAGCCATGTCCAGGGGAGGAGAGATATTCGTCCTCGACATGGGGAAACCGGTCCGCATTCTGGATCTTGCCCTGCAGGCTATCGTGGCGGCGGGTCGGACGATCCGGTCGCCGAAGGTTCCATATGGCGAGATTGCTGTGGAAATCGTGGGCCTTGGCGAGGGAGAGAACCGCCACGAACAGGCACTTTGCGACGGAACCGAAAAGGCGACGGCCCATCACCGGATTTTTTGTCTTGAAGATGCAGGCCTGTCCGAATTCGAGGTCGCCGAGATTTTGCGTGCCCTGCGCAATGCTATCGCCAGTGGCCAGCCGGAGGAGGCATTTTCCGCGCTCGCACGCCGCATCCCCGGCTTCCGAAATCCGACCGATCCTGAGGAAACCCTGCCAATTGCGCATATTTCCTGATCGGGGACAGTCAGGTCAGACTATCCCTTAAATATTTGGATATGGTCTTCCGAATGAATGGGCTGCGATCGCCGACACTTATCGATGGTCCCATGCCGGATACTGGCAACCTGTCCGTCATACCGATGGACAGGTTCCGTACCGATACGCGGGTTTCCCCGATGACGTCACGCGGCTTTCAACATATCACGTTTCACAAAACCCCGTGTCGTCAGCGGTTGCTCCCTGTCTTGGCCGCTTGATCCTGCGCCGGATTCCTCGCGTCCAAAGCACCGCAGAAAATCCAGACCAGTCTGATCCGGATCGAAGCGACGACCGGGCCCCTCCCTTCCCGTCGCACCATGCCATGCCTGAAAGGAGATATCGGCACGCATAGCCCGATAAAGAACCGCGCCCATACCAGACGTTGCGCTGCACCTGCATTGCCGCGGCTTCCGATCCACGGCATCGACGATCCCTATCCGGTCTAGCATGTACTCTATGGAGGGTGCGTCCTGTTGCTGGGCTATCGATAGAGCATATAGCGTCGGCGCAGGTGACACAGGACCACTGTCACGTCTGATCGGATGAAAGCGCGCCAAGCTGGATCGCGGCGGGCAAGACAGTCTTGTCCGAGACCGCGTAGTCGCTGGGTCTGATCGCAGCACTCCGACGGCGGTTCAGTCACGTTGCCGAAGAGAACTGACGCCTCGGCGACGCCCCTATCCGTATCCATGGCACCTGACGCAGCCCGACGCGGATCTTCTGGCCCCTGTGCTGACGCTTGCAAGCGGTGCGAAATATCCGGGTTTTGGCGACGGCGCAGCTTTTGCAAAGCCACCCTCACGTGGGTCGGGTCCTTCATAGCTGGACACCGCCAGCCACCAGACGTTGACGCACGGCCTTGGGCGGCGGCAATCCCAGCCCCCCCCGCAGAACCGCTTCGGCGGCACGGGGATCACGGCGGATCATCATCTGCAGCGACTTGGCGAGGGTAAAGGCAAATGCCCCGTACAGAGAGGCCCGGCGATGACGACGCACGAAGATCATCCGGGCGCGATGCTTGAACCATTCGCTGAATGGCGAAGCATACTGTCCGGGTTTTTGCGATCCGATGGCGGTGCCGGCTCGGTGTTCGACTATGGCTGTAGGGCAGTGCATCAAAGGCAGGTCGCGGGCGGACATCGCCCAGTCAACCTCCTCGTAATACAGGAAATAGTTCTCTGGCATCAGGCCCGCACGGCTGATGAACGTGCGACTGGCGACAAGGCTTGCGCCGGTTACGAAATCCACGGAATCGGGATCGGGTGGCGGCGCGTCGGGAGGTGCCCCCTGATTGAGGTTGCGCGTCTGTCCCGTTCGCCAGTCGACGATCCCGCCGTCGATCTGCACATTGCCTGGCGGATCGGCATAGACGACGCGCCCACCGATCATCGCGAACGGCTGCCCGGCGGCATGAGTGGCAAATGCGGCCGCCGTGCCCTGCGGCACCAGAGTGTCCGGGTTCAGCACCCAGAACCGATCCAACCCCGGATCGGCCAGAAGGTGGGTCAGGCCATGATTGACGCCAGCCGCGAAGCCGCCGTTCCGACCGGTCGGAAGCCACATCAATGTATGTGGCGGCGCTACGCTACGCTGCGTGACGACCTGCGCCGTGTCATCGGTGGAGGCGTTATCGACGATCACGACAGTCAGCGACACGCCGGTCGACGCCAGCAATGTGTCGAGGCAGTCGCCGATCACGTCGGCGGACCCGTGAGTCACGATCACGACGCCGAGGCATGGCAGATCGTTCATCTGGATTGGCCCGCAACAGGTATTGTCTGTCGTCCGGGGCGGGGGGCGAAGCGGCTGTAGGCCGTCTGACCCGAAGAATGTCGAGCGCCGCGGGTGGCGGGCTGTGGCGTGCCATCGTCCTTGTCGGACCCGTTCCTGGCCAGGGCATCCGGTTGCAACAGCCAGCCGGTCGCTCCCACCATGAACATCACGAAGGAGAACACGTTACCCCAGACGTGCACTGTGGCCAGCGTGAAACTGAGACCGAGGAAGGTGAAGACGCAGGCCCGCCGGATATACAGAAGCGGATGGTCCGGACCCAGCTTCAGCCGCATCAGAGAGCCAACCTGAACCACCCAGCCCAGGGCGATCAGGGCGAAGCCGGGCACGCCATACCGCACGCCCATGACCAGCCAGAAATTATCCATCGAGCCAGAATACATATAGCTGGGCCGCACCCAGTCGTTCAGGCCGATACCGAACAGAACGCTGGCCGGGATTTCGTTCTCGACACTCCCGAAAATGTTCATGACACCCCATTCGAAAATGATGCTGCGCCAATAGGCATTGTGCGGCGAGAATGTCGCATAACTCATGAACACCTTGAACGGACTACGGTTGGACAACAGGTCGACTGCGACCCAGGCCAAGGCAAATAATCCGATCAACAGCCACCAACGGTTGTCCAATCGTTTGAACATCCATGCCCAGCCGATAAGTGCGACCTGAAGTGCAACCGCCAGCAATGCGCCCGATGACAGGGCGGTGAATCCGGCGAGGGCGATCATCGCCGAGACGATGTAGCGCCGGGTCGTGCCTATCCGGCCGCGCAGGGCGACAAACGCCAGAGAGAATGACACCGAGCAGAATAGGCCGAAATGGATTGGATGCGCGAAAGTCGACTGTACCCGAGCCAGGCCGAGGCGGGGATCATCGCGCGTCACATCGACCGACGTGATGCCGGGAAGGGCGCGGATGGCCCTGAGGATTAGAGGATTGCCGGTCTGGGTTTCCAGTAATGCGAATGGCAGCAGTATTAGAACGATCAAGACCAGAAACCGGCAGAGGGCGATGAACTGTTCCCGCGACCGGATCGTGGCGCGGCCCAGAACATAGCCCCCCAGAAACTCGATGCCGACAGAAGGAGCCTGCTGAATCACACGGTCGGGATTGTTGATCGCCAGCGCCAGCGTCAGCCACAGTGCATGTCCCAGAAACAACCAGTCTGTCGCCAGAACGCGCCCGTACCGGCCTGTCAGGAGCGACACCAGCATGGGAATCGTCACCATAAGCAGAAGAATGCGAAGCGCTGTCAAATAGAGCGATCCGACGTTTATCGCCGCCGGTAAAACCACGGTCAGCAAGTAGATGACGGTCAGCAGAGGCAGGCGGTTGCTAATCTCCTGCGCGCCGGTCGTAGGATGCAGGGCACGTGCCGTCACCGACGATATCCAGTATCGAGAAGCGCACTGGGGTCGGGCGGATCGGTGCGAACCTCGAATTCCTCGATCCGGCCGTCGAAGCTGAGTTTCTTGCCGAACGGGTTGCCGAACGACAGGCCCCAGTCCTGCATCGGTCGCAGCCGCCCGCTCAGGGGACGTTCGCCGATGAGTTCGTCACCGGACATGATCCGCAGACGACCGACGGGTCCATCGTAAGAGATCGTCAGGTCCAGTTCTCCATCGCGATACAGCCGTGTGGGGCGTGATTTCACACGCGCCACGCCGCCGATATCGGTCAGCACTTCGACTTCGACGATACCACGCCCGGTCACGTTCACACGGAAGGATTCGTGAAGTCGCAGGACTTCGCCCGCGCCCCGGTAATCCCCGTCCGGCTTTAGCCGCATCTTGATGGTGAACCGCGACGCATCGAACAGGGCCGATGTCATTTCGCGCGATAAAACGGTAGGAGTCAGCGTGTCGCCGACCATGATCGCAGGTCCGCCAAGGGCATATTCCAGGGGCGGTGCACCGCGCCCGCCATCGGCTCGAATGACATTCAGATCGGGGTAGAGGCGAATGATCCCGCTGAGCGTGTCTGTCGGGGGTGTCGTATCGCGCAGCGTAGCCGGACCGGGCAACGCCGCCATTTCGGACAGCGCAATCAGCCGTGGCGCGCCGATATCACGACCGCCCAACAGCCCGTCAGGTCTGGCGGCGAAATCTTCGATCCGGGCCGGGCGGGTCGGGTCGACGCTCCGGAATACCCTGTCGTAATGGTTGGATTGCCCCGGCACACGATCCTGCACCACGACATTGCCTGCCACGACCCAATCGGGTTGCCAGCCGACCTGGGGTTCGGCATGGCTCACGTTCCCGAGGACCAGAACATCGCGCGACCGATCGTCAATGTTGATGCGTGGTGTCCAACGGCCTGGATTTAGCTCCGGACCTTGCGAAACGGCATTGCGGACAACGGTATTGCGGTTGATCGTCAGGCCTGACGTGGCACCGACGGTAATGCCGTGCAACTGGGCGTTGATGATCACGTTTCCTTCGATCACCACGTCGCGGTAGTACATGCTTTCGCCCGCACGGTTCGAGTCCACCTCTTCGTTGCGCATGAAGATCGACTGGGTAAATCGCCCTTCGCCCGAGGTCAGCAGGTTGTTGCGTATGATGATGCCGTCGCTGGGCGTCTTGGTTCCACGGGTCCAGAACTGAATCATGTCAGAATGATCGCTCGACCCGATGGCGCGCGCAAAATCGCGGATCTCGTTGTCCTCGATCAGAACATCGCGGACCTGAGCGAAATTCATCCCGTCTTCGCGCATGCCGTGGATCAGGTTGTCGGATACGCTCAGCTGCTCCGTCCGGGCCGCGACCAGACCGCGCGCGAAACCTCGCAGTTCGCTGCCTGTCAGAGAGATATCTACGCTGTCTGTGATGTTCAGCCCTATGCCCCATGGCCGTGCGATTCCCTCTGCGTCTGGCCGCTCCGCGCCGTCGAACAGAAGGTCGCGAAGGATAACGCCCCGCGCGTCCTGAATGCGGAAACTCTTCTCTCGCGTGTCGGCTCGCGGGATCAGATCGAAGGTCAGGTCAGTCAGGGAAATATACTGCGCCCCGACAATCAGGAGTTCGGGGAAAACGGGACGATTGTCCGGGTCGGCGGCACGCATCTTAAGCGGGTTCAGCATTGCCCCGCCCTGCCGCAGGGCAAGCGGGGGATATTGTCCGGGCGCGAGAGTCAGCACGTCGCCCGGTCCGGCCGTGGCCAACACATCGTTCAGCGTTGCGGGGGTGACAAGAAGATCGCGCTCGGCGATGGCCACCGACGCGAACATCGTCGCCGCGATCAGGGCCAAAACCCCCGCCTGCGCCAAACGGGCGAGGAAGATAGCGTGCAAGATCATTGCCTGCTCCGGTCCGGCGCGCTGGCCGGTCTGCTGCTCGTGACCCTCTGCTGGGGTCGATTGCTGAAAGGCTAACCCGTGCCGATCCATGTACAAAGGAATAAACACCGGACGGGACGATTGTTTGGCGTCGCTGTGTCCTTGCTACGTCGTCTGCCAGGCGGAGCGCAGTTCGAACAGCAGGGGCACCAGCGCGGCCAGCGCCGCCAACAGCAGATACGGTATCACCAGTGCTGCCGCCGCACTGACGATTCCGATGGCACCCAATGCAATCTGATCAGCGGACCAACGCAATCCGGTGCGGTACGTTACCAATGCAGTGGAAAGGACGAACCCTGCCGTTTCGCCAGCAACCCCAAGCCAGATCAGGGCAGGCAGGCCGTATCCCTGGTACAGGGCCGCCACGCCTGCAACCAGGGCAGCGATGCGCGGCAGATTCGACAGGGCGGCGTTTCCTGTCAGGCCAACCGAAAGCGCGACAACGGTGCTACCGGATTTGGCGATGCGTATGCCTTGCATCACTGCCAGCGGCCCGATCAACTGTGGCAGCGCGGCATATCCGGTCGCGGTGATCCATGGCGCGATTGTCCAACCGAGAAGAATTCCGGCGCAGGCCAGTGCAAGACCTGCCACCATCGACGCCGTCAGCGCCACACCCGCCAGCCCGGCGAAACCCGACGTATCCACCATGCCGGACAGTCGCGGCAGCAGCGCCGTCTGGATCGTCTTGGCCGCGACCAGCGACGGTGTGAGTGTCAGCGTGACGGCCATTGCAAAGACCCCGAGGGACGTCATTCCCAGAATGCGCCCGACCGCCAGCTTGTCGGCCTGAAACACCAGGAACAGGATCACAGCATTCAGAAGGATCGGCCACCCGAAACGCAGCGTTCGCGACCAGAACACGCGGTCCACCGTGGCGCGCCAGGGACGTTCGGCCACCAGGTGGGACAGGATCGCGCCGGTGGCCGCCTGGAACAGGATGGCACCCAGCATCACGCGCCAGTCCCCGACCCAGATCGCCAGCAGCCAGACCACGGCCAGTGACAGCATCGCTGGAACGGCGTTAACGGCGATTAATGGCCCGAAGCGCGCGTTGCGGTTCAGGCGATGGATGTCGAAATGTTGCATCGCGTTCAATAGGGGCACGAGCGCCAGAACGCGATAGGCCCATGTCACTTCGGGGATGCCCAGAAACATCGCCAACGGCCCTGCCAGGGCAAAGAGCGCGATCGCCGATAGCACGCCGCGGAGCAGTTGAAAGCCCGTCAGTGCGTCCTGCAATCGTGGGTCGTCACCGTCGCGTGCCTGCACAATCTGTTGTTGAAGACCGAAGGACGAGGCCATCTCGACCGCCGCCATCGCCAGTGCGAATGTCGCGGCGATGCCGTAGTCTGCAACCGGCACCAGGGCCGCGACGGCAAGGTTCCGCACGAAGAGAAACCCCGATGCTGCGGCGTTGCCCGAAAGAATCAGAAGTGCGGGACGAAGCATCGACAGTGCCTCTCACGGGCAAAAAGGGTTGCGGCGTTGTGCGTGTCTTGCCATGCTCGGGTCAAGCCGCAAGCCCGACAGAAGGCAAACCGCGGCAGGCAGAGCAGACGTTGAAGACCATTAGACCCCCCCTCGCGGGCGACGCCTCTGGCGCGTCCCAGGCTTTGTCCGTCGTAAATCGCGGCGATCTCTGCGCAGGCTGCGGGGGCTGCGCGGCCATGTTCCCGCATGCGCTCGCGATGCGGATGGAGGAGCCGGGCTTCCTGCGTCCAAGACAGATTTCGGCCCTTCCTGTGGGGGCGGACGAGGCGATTGCCGCTGTCTGTCCTGGTCTGGGTGTTACGGTCGAAGCCGGGTCGCGCACCGACGACACCATGTGGGGGCCGTATCGGCGCGCCTGGACCGGGTGGTCGATGGATGCCAGCCAACGCCATCGTGGTGCATCAGGTGGCGCGCTGACGGCAGTTCTGACTCATCTGCTCCGTTCGGGTGTGGTGCAGGCAGTGGTTCAGAACGCGCCCGATCCAAACGATCCGATGGGCAACCGGACGGTGCTGTCCGCCGACCCGGCGACATTCGGGACGACCGCAGGGTCGCGTTATGCGCCGTCCGCGCCACTTGATGCCCTGCCTGACATTCTGGCCGATGGACGCCGCGTTGCCTTTGTCGGTAAGCCCTGCGATGCCGCTGCACTGGCCGCGATCCGGTCGCGTGATCCGGTCGTGGCGCGCGCTGTTCCGGTGATCCTGTCGTTCTTTTGCGCGGGCGTGCCGTCGACCACGGGCGCGCGTGGCATCCTGGCAGCTCTGGACGTGGCCGAGACAGAGGTCACGGCCTTCCGCTATCGTGGAAATGGTTGGCCCGGTCAGGCGACCGCGACGTTGGCGGATGGGTCCAGACGGTCGATGAGCTATCACGACAGTTGGGGGGGCATCCTGTCGCGTCACGTTCAGCATCGCTGCAAGATTTGCGCGGATGGCTCCGGTATGGCCGCCGATCTGGTCTGCGCCGATGCCTGGGACGTAGACGAGAAGGGATATCCCTTGTTCGAGGAGCGGGAGGGCGTCAGCCTTGTCCTCGCGCGGACGGTTCTGGGCGAACAGATCGCCGAAGGCGCGCGGGCCGCCGGTCGTCTGGATCTGGCGCCGTTCGACATGGCCCGTCTTATGGATATTCAGCCGGGCCAGCGCGAGCGTCGCCGTGCGCTTGTCGCCCGTCTGGCAGCGCTGCGTGTGTTGGGGCGTCCGATCCCGGCCTACCGCGGACTGCATCTGGCTACCTTGTCACGGCAGCTGGGCTTGCTGAAAACACTTCGCAACTTTCTCGGGATGTTGCGCCGGGGCTTGCGCAAGTGACCCGCCCGCTGCGCGTTCTGTTGTTGATGCATTCGACACGCTCGCATAATCTGGGGGTCGGCGCGCTCAGCGTGGCGCAGGTCGCCATCCTGCGGGACATCGCCGTCAGGCTGGACCGGACGATCGCGATCACCATCGCCGACTATCCCGATGCAAGGGAGCCGTATATCCACGGCGACGATATCCGCATCGTGCCGCTGTCGAGGAAATGGATCAAGCGCCGGTCTGGTTACTGGGCTGAACTGAGACGTCAGGATGCGGTGATCGACATCGGCGGCGGCGACAGTTTCGCTGATATCTACGGGCCCAAGCGACTGCGTCTGATGCTGGCGCTCAAAGCGCTGGCGCACTTGGCAGGCAAGCCCTTCGTCTTCGCGCCGCAGACGGTCGGGCCTTTCACCAAGCCCACATCGCGCATTGCGGCGCGAATACATCTGAATCGCTGTGCGTTGGTGGCTGTGCGGGACGAGCCGTCCCGAATCCACATGGGTGAGCTTGGCATCAAGGCCGCTCCGATCCTGGCTTCGGATGTGGCATTGCGGATGCCATCCGGACCGAAGCCCGATCTGGGGCAGGGGCCGCATGTCGGGCTGAATGTCTCTGGCCTGCTGATGGGTGGTGGTTATACCGGCAAGAATGAATTCGGATTGGGCTTGGACTATCCTGCATTGATCGATGATCTGATCCGCTGGTTTCAGGCTCAGGGCGCAACGGTCCACCTTATCCCGCATGTGATCGTGCCGGACGGGCCGATGGCGGGCGAGGACGATCTGCGGGCCTGCGCTGCGCTGGCGGATCGGCACCGGGAAACTGTGCTGGCCCCATCCTTCGCCTCCCCGCCCGAGGCCAAGGGGTATATTTCAGCGATGGATTTCTTTCTGGGTGCGCGGATGCATGCCTGCATTGCCGCCTTTTCGACCGGCGTGCCGGTCGTTCCGATGGCCTACAGTCGCAAGTTTGCGGGTCTGTTCGGGTCGCTGGGTTTTGACCGGACAGTCGACTGCACCCGTGACGACGCGGCGACGATCCGCAGCGCGGTCGAGACGGCCTGGCTTGATCGAAAGGCCGTCGCTGAAGAAACCAAGACGGCTCACGCTGCGGGACTGGTGCGGTTGGCAAAATATGAGGCGGCGCTATCCGACCTGCTGGCCACCCTGTGAGACATCGGCACAAGCGCGCCGTCGTCATCATCCCGCATAAGGACGATCCTGTGCGGCTGGATCGGTGTCTTGCCGCGCTGTTGCCCACACTGCCGGATGAAGTCGCGGTTGCAGTTGTCGATAACGGCTCCGAGCGGGACATCACGGATGTATTGTCGCGTTATCCGGGCGTCGATCTGCTGCACGAACCGCTTGCGGGGGCTGCGAATGCGCGCAACCGCGGCGTGGCCGAGACCGATGCACAGCTATTGTTGTTTCTGGATGCGGATTGCTTACCGGACGCGAATTGGGTTGAAACTGCGCTGGCCGTCGCCGATCAGGGCGATCTGGTCACGGGCGAGGTTTACGTCTTTCACGAAACCGAAGGCCTGCACAGTGGCGCACAGGCGTTCGAACAGGTGTTCGCCTTCGACTTTCGCACCTACGTCGCGCGTGATGGTTTTGCAGGCACCGGTAATCTAGTGACCACGCGCGAGGTGTTCGACAAAGTGGGGCCGTTCCGGGCAGGCATGTCCGAAGACAAGGACTGGTGCCAGCGGGCGACGGCGTTGGGCTTTAAGCTGACTTACGTGCACGAATTGCGCGTCGGGCACCCGTCTCGAAAGGACTGGCCGGCCCTGTCACGAAAGTGGCGTCGCCTGACCGAGGAGGCACGAGAGTTGCATCGCGCAAATGGCAAATCGAATGCCGCCTGGGTTCTGCGCGCCCTTGCCATGCCCGCATCAGTCTTCGTCCATGCGCCCAGAGTGCTGCGCGCATCAGGTCTGACAGGGATCGAAAAGGTCCGTGCCATGATGACGCTGACCCGGATCAGACTGGCAAGAATGGTCTGGATGCTGCATCGTTAGGCGGCGGGCTCAACCCCATAGCCATAGTTATAGCCATAGCGCTGCCCGTCGCCGGGATGCGCGCATTTGTTCAGCACGACACCCAGAACGCTGGTCTGGGCAGCAAGTTCCTTTTCGCAGATATCGACCTGGCTTAGCGTGCTTTGTTCGGCGGCGGTGATCATCAGGGCGCAATCGGTGTTCGGCAGGAAGGCGATGGCGTCGTCGCTGACCATGATAGGGGGCAGATCGAACAGGATCACATCGGGGGCGAATTCCTCTTCCAGCCGGTACAAGAGATCGCCGATGCGCCGACCTTGCAGAAGTTCGGCAGGGTCGTGAACCGGGGTGCGCGTTGTCGCGAAGGCAAGGTTGTCGCAGACGCGGACGATCTGTGAAGCTGGTGCGGATGTGCCTCTGATCGCGGCAGTGACCTCGTGCCGTGCCTCCAACCCCAGAAGCGTGGCCAACATCGGGCGGCGCAGATCCAGGTCGATGACAAGAGTACGGATGTCGGGCTGGCGGGCCAGCGAAAAGGCAAGGTTCATTGTGACCGTGCTTTTGCCGCAGCCCGGTCCGGGTGAAGTGACTGCCAACCGCTTCCAGCCCTGCATGGACATCTGCTGAAGAGCGCGGGTGCGCAGCACGTCGAACGGCGCACTTTTCGCTCCACTGTCGCGGGTAACGATCCGATTTTCTATCAGATGGTTTGCATCTGGCTCGAACCGGATCAGCGCCTGCCAGTTATCTGTCGGCTGCGAGATTACCTGATCCGGGGTGGCGTCAGGGGTACCGGACTGAGTGGATAAGATGGCTTCGCGGGCGGAGCGGGCCTGAGCGATGGCGGCTTGGAGTCGGTCCATTGTGCGGGTCCTTCCAGATGGATGGCGTCAGATGAAATTGATGCGATCAATGCGCGCCGCGATTTCCGTGGGTCCGGGCAAATGGCCCGACAGCATTGCACCGATGACAGCCACCAAGACGATCGCGGCGGCGGCAATGGCCAGTTTTCGTTGCAGGCTGCGGCCCATGTGGGCAGGTGCATCGCCCAACTCCGAGATGAACGGCAAGGTCGCGATTGGCGTGATGCCCAGCCGACGCTGGAGATCGACCGGACGGCGCAGGAATCCCAGGCGCAATTCCAGCCCGACGACGATCAGAAGGCCCAGCAACACGCCGCCGACAAGGCCTGCGATAGCGACGATCTTGCGGTTTGGACGATCCGGCACGCGAGGGATCGAAGCCTGTTCGATGATGCCGATCCGTTGCCCCTTGGACAGAGCTTCGATGGCATCGCCGGTTTCGGCCACAGCCTTGGATTCGAGTGCCTGATCGTACAACTGGCGCAGATTTTCGTGGTCCCGTTCAAGGCTTGCAAGTTCAGCGGCTTTCACCGGGGCGACGGCCAGGCCGATCCGAAGCCGCTCCAACTCATCGATCAGGTCGATGCGGCGCGCATCATTCTCGTCGACCTGGGAATCGATGTCGTCACGGCGCCGTTGGAACGCGGTACGGTTGCCGGTTCCCGTGCCATGAGCTTCGATCCGACGGGTCAGGGCGGCAATACGCTGCGCGATGTCGTCGGCGCCGGGATCGCCCGACGGCAAATTGTCCAGTGTTTCACGCAGCGCGGCGACTTGGCGCATCTCGTAACCGGCACCCGGAGTGCCTTCGCGGCGGCGCACCGACTCGTTCAGGCGGGTCAGGCGCTCGCGTTCGCGGCGCAGATCGTCCGTATCCCGCTCAAGCTGCATCAACTCCATTTCGATAGCGGCGGTACGCGATTGCCGCAGTTCACGGGTCTGGGGCAGGACATCCTGGTTCTCCTGCTGGAACGACAGAAGGGTTGCGCCGCTCTGGCTCAATTGTTGCTGAAGGCGCGAAACTTCCTGGTCGAAGAATTCCAGCGTCTGGCGGGCCACAGTCGTCCGCATGTCGACGTCTTCGGCCATGACGCGGGTCACCAGTTCATTGGCAACGGCGGCGGACATGACGGCCGTTTCGGCCTCGAACCCGAGGATCAGCATCGTTGCCTTGACCGGATCGCGAGGTCGCGGTTGCCCACCTTCGATCTTGTAGGTGATCCTCTTGCGAAGGTCTTCCACGATCTGGTCGGGCGCGGGGCGGACATCGCCGTAGATCGCCAGCCGGTTGGACATATCCAGCAGAGCTTCGCGGGAAAGGATGCGCTGTTCGATGATCTCCAGATGTTCGAAGGCCTGAGTCTGAACGGTAGACGCGGCCAACTCGTCCGGGATCTTTTCGGATTCGACCACCAGACGGGCCTTGGCGGCAAAAACCGGCGGCAGGCTTACGGCGACGGCGACGCCAGTGCCGGTGCTCAGAAACAGCGCCAGCAGGAACCACCCCAGCCGACGACGGAACAGGGATGCATAAAAACGAATTTCAGCCATCATGCCGGTTACCCCGCCGCCAGTCGAAGACGGCTTTCGCGCGGCGTGGATGGGGCCGGGACGGGTGGCAAGGGCGACAGGAACAACCCGTCTTCCAGAACCTGCGTTATGGCTTCGGGCCCGATCTTGTCGCCGCCGCCGGTCATGGCATAGACCAGCGCCAGTTCGCATAATTGGTTGATTGGGCGCGGCAATCCACCGGTTGCAGCATGGATCATATCCAGCGCTTCGGGTTCAAACAGGTCTTCGGGGCCGCCTGCCGAAGCAAGACGCATGCCGACATATCCGTCGAGCGTGGCACGATCGAGTTCGGCCAAATGCCCCCATGCGGCGACCCGCTGAGCCAGGCCTGCCATTTCTGGCGCACGAAGATGATCGCGCAATGTCGGTTGACCGCACAACACGATCTGCACCAGTTGATCCTGCGCGGTGTTGATATTCGACAGCACGCGCAGTTCGTCCAATGCATCGGTGGACAGGTTTTGCGCTTCGTCCAGAATCAGGACGACGCGACGACCAGCGGCGTATTCGCCGATCAAATGGTTCTGAACCCGGCCGTGCAACTCCGTTTCGGCCTTATCGCCGGTAATATCCTCGCCGAGCGACTGAAGAATCCACGGCAGAACAGATCCGGTGCCGCGCCGCAGACCCGAAACCATGGCGATCTTCAGATCGTCGGTCGCGGTCTCGATCATGTTCAGAAGCAGCGATGTCTTCCCCGATCCTGCGGCTCCGGTCAGCACGACGAAAGCTGCGCCCGATAACAGACCGTAATCCAGCGCGGCCTGTGCCCGAATATGCGCCCTGCCCCACCAGATACCGGAACCATCGGCCAGCCCGCTGAACGGGCGTCCGGTCATTCCGAAGTGATCTTTGTAGAGGCTCTGAAGCTGACTCATCACTAGGTTCCAAACAGTCCATTGTTTTTTGGTGCCATTGTTTCCGGTTACATGCCGGGACACAAAACTATTCCCCTTTTATTGTTGTAAAATTGGACAGGACTAAGGCGGGGACAGGAACAATCAGCGGCAGGTCGCGGCACCTTCAAGGCAGCGCCGCAATCCGTCCTGAAATGACACCGGACCCGCCATGATTCAGGGTTAATCGGCCATAAACCGAACAATCGGGGGCGTCACATTCATTCTTAACGCGGGCCAGAGATGGCCCCGACAGGAATGAACGGAGACGCCGCGATGACCATGCAGTTCGACCCCAAGGCGATCATGATCGGCGCAACTGCTGTAACGCCCGCATCTCCGATGTCTTCCGTCAGCTATCGTCGATACGTCAAGCGCGCCCTGGACATCTTGCTGGTCCTCATGGCGATGCCGGTCGTCTTGCCACTGATCGCGGTATTCGCCGTGCTGGTTGTCCTGGATGGCGGCCCGGCATTCTACAGTCAGGATCGCATCGGTTTTGGCGGGCGGCGTTTCCGGATGTGGAAACTACGCTCTATGGTCATTGATGCCGATGCAGCGCTTGCAGCATATCTTGACGCCGATCCGTCCGCCCGCGCCGAATGGGATCGCGACCAAAAGCTGACACGCGATCCGCGCATCACATGGCTGGGCCGGTTCATTCGCAAGATATCGCTCGACGAGCTGCCGCAGCTTGTGAATGTTCTGACCGGCGATATGAGTCTTGTCGGCCCGCGCCCGATGTTGCCCGAACAGCGCGAAATGTATTCCGGACAGGCTTATTTCCGTTTGCGCCCCGGTCTGACAGGACCATGGCAGGTTTCCGACCGCAACAGTTCGTCCTTTGCCGCGCGTGCAGAATTCGACCGTGCCTACGATGCCGCGCTGTCTCTGAGGACCGATGTGGCAATCATTGCAGCGACGTTTGCTGTTGTCCTGCGCGCCACAGGTCGATGACTTATCCACACCCTCGCGACCTCACAGTTTGCTGCAGACCGCGTCATCGGTCATCCTGGTCGCATAATAAGAACCGAGCAGAACGGGTTCACATAAAATGAATATCAGGCGTCCCTTCAGGGTTTGCGCTGCGGCATTGGCTGTGGCGGTTTTGGTATCGGGCTGCAAGTCCGATGCGGATAGATTGTCAGAATATCGCAGCAGCGGGCTGGAATACGCCGCCAACGGCGACCAGGCGCGCGCGATCATCCAGTATCGGAACGCGTTGAAAATAGATCCCGACGATGCCGAAACCCGTGCGGCCATCGCACAGGCCTTTCTTGCGCAGGGAACCATCCGCGAGGCCGAGCAGGAGTTCACCCTGCTGTCAGAGCGATTCCCCGACACATTGGAATTCCGCAGCAAGCTGGGCGAGATCGCCTTGATGCGTGCCGACTGGGACGCGCTGGAACGGCAGGCGGAAGCAGCCGATCAGATTGATGCCGAAGCACTTGAGACGCAGGCTCTGCGCCTGGCGGTCCGATATCGAAATGCCCGGCGTGAAGGCAATCGTCCCCGGCAGAACGAAATATCAGCCACAGCGCAGGCCTTGCTTGAGCAGCGGCCCGCACAGCCAGTCCTGCTGCGCATCGCGATAGAGAATATAGCGACCAGCGACGACCCGACAGCGGCGCTACCTGTTCTGGATGCAGCCCTTGCCGCCGACCCTCGTTCGCCCGAGTTGCAGTTACTGCGGATTTCCCTGCTGGCCGACGCCGACCAGATGGATGTGGCACAGGACCGGCTACTGGATCTGGCCCGGCTCTATCCCGACGATCCCCGGATCGCCGGGCTTCTGGTGGCCCGCTATATGTCCAGGGGCCGGGTCGACGATGCGGAAGCCGTGTTGCGCGCGCTGGCGGACGGCTCGCCGATCAGCGACGTGTCGATGCGGACGATGCTGGTCCGATTCCTGAAATCGACGCGCGGCTCCGACGCTGCGTTGATCGAACTGTCACGATTGATCGACGAAGCGGACGATTCTCCGGCAGCGGTGATCTATGCCGCGATGGACCGTTCGATCCGCTTCGACATGGGCGACCGGGATGGCGCAATCGAAGGGCTGCGCCGGATGCTGGACGATCTGGGCAACGCACCCGAAACACGCATTGTTCAGGTGCTGCTGGCGCGCATGCATGACCGGCTGGGCGACAGGCCGGCGGCACGTATCCTGGTCAATGCCGCGCTGGAGATGGACCCCGGCGAGATCGAGGCGCTGAAACTGCGTGCGACATGGGCTATCGACGAGGAACGTCCGAAGGACGCGATCGTGGACTTGCGAAACGCCTTGGCACAGCGTCCGCGGGACACCGAACTGATGACGCTACTGGCCGCAGCCCATGCGCAGGACGGCACGCGGGGTCTGGCGCTGGAACAACTGGCCGCTGCCGCCGAAGTCTCGGGCAATGCGGCGCGCGAATCTGAACGCTACGCCCGCGCATTGGTGACTGAGGGACGTGAATTCGTTGCAACACGGGTATTGGACGTCGCGCATTCCGCGGCCCCTGGCGACATAGGAGTCGCCGTCCTGCTGGCCGATCTTCGGATGGCCCAATCTGATTGGGCCGGAGTGACGAATCTTCTGTCCAGCCTGCGCCGCATTGATGATCCCGAAGCCATATCTGCCCGCGCCACCATCGAAGCGGCGCTTCTGCTGAGCCAGGGTCGGGAGGCCGGGACCGTTGTCGACGGTATGCTGAGCGCCGATCCGGGGCGTCAGGTGGCCTTCACGCGCCTGATTTCGGGGCTTGTCGCGCGCGGCGATCTGGATGTCGCACGGGCGCAGATGGATCGCGCGACGGCGCGGCGTCCGGGCGACGTGGCGCTGCGCCTTCTGGATGGTGACCTCTATGCGGCCGAAGGCGACCCCATCGGCGCGGAGGATATATATCGCGCGCTGCTGGATGAGCCTGCGGCAGGCGATACCCCGGCCCTGCGTCTCTTCTCGCTACTTGCCGGTCAGGGACGCCGCGACGATGCGGACGCCCTGCTGGCAAACGCGCTCGCCGCATATCCTGCATCGCGCCCGCTCCGCCTGATCGAATCGAACCGGCTGGATGTAATCGGCGAAACTGCAGGGGCGATCGCACTTCTGGAAACCCTGTACGCCGAAAACGCGTCGGACCCGGTCGTTGCCAACAACCTTGCCACTCTGCTGTCCGCCGAAGGTGCGGATCCGGCGCAACTTGAACGGGCGGCCCGTATCGTCGCGCCGTTGCAGGGCAATGCCGATCCCGCCGTTTCCGACACCATTGGCTGGATCGCGTTCCAGCGTGGCGATGCAACCGGTGCTTTGCCGTTGATGCGCCGCGCCGCACGGGGTCTGCCGCAAGACCCGCAGGTGCAACTGCGGCTGGGGCAGGTGCTTATGGCTTTGAGTGAAATGGACGAGGCACGCTCGTCGTTCGAAACGGTCCTGACCCTTGCGGCGGAAGATCATCCTGTTGCACGGGCCGCGCAAGCCAAGCTCCAGGCGCTGGGAGGATAACGCGATGACGTTCGCCGACCCCCTTGCCATGATGCGGCAACGCCTTGCGCTTGCACCCTTCGTCCTGCTGGGCGCGACGCTGGCGGTGATACCTCTGTTCTGGTCCGGGTTCGTATCTCTGGGACAGGCCTGGTCCACGCCCGAATACAGCCACGGACCCCTGATACCGCTGATTTCACTGTTTCTGTTCCTGCGCGAAATGCGCGACCACCCAACTGGCGTCGACCGCGCACCCCTCCGCTGGCCCGGCCTGTTGCTGGGTGCTGCGGCGCTGGCCCTTGCCCTGGCAGGCGCGCGCACCTCGATCCCCGATCTGGTGACATACGGGATGATCCTATGGGTCATGGCCGTCGTCCTGATTGCGATGGGATGGGCGCGCGGGCGCAGGCATTGGGCCTCGGTCTTTCACCTGATCTTCATGCTGCCCCTGCCGCAGGTCCTGTACTGGAAGGTTTCGACCGCGTTGCAGGGCCTGTCGGCGCAGATCGGTGTGGCACTGGTGGATGCGGCGGGCATCCCGGTTTTCCTGGACGGACAGATCATCGATCTGGGCGTCTGGCAGCTTCAGGTGGCCGAGGCCTGCTCGGGCCTGCGATACCTGTTCCCGATCCTCAGTTTCTCCTATCTGACGGCGATCCTGTATCGCGGGCCGATGGCGCATCGCGTGATCCTGTTCGCAATGGCCGCGCCGCTGGCGATCATCCTGAACGCTGTCCGCGTCGGAATCATCGGCATTCTGGTCGACCGCTATGGCATCGCCCAGGCGCAAGGGTTTCTGCATATCTTTCAGGGCTGGGTGGTCTTTGCACTGTGCATCGCAATTCTTCTGATCGTTGCGGCGCTTCTGGCACGACGTCGACCCGCCGGCGGCCCGATGCTGGATCTGGACACATCGGGCCTTGTCGGACAGGCCGCGCGGCTGGGTAGCATCGGCGGCACGCGCGTTCTTGTGATGTTGACGGTTCTGACGCTGGGCATCACGGCGCTGCACCTGACGATAAACGACACCGGGCCGGAGCCACGGGCGCGTTTGTCGGCCTATCCGATGCAACTGGACGACTGGATCGGTCGACGCGGGATACTGGCCCCGGATGTCGCGCGCGTGCTGGGGGCAAGCGACTATCTGGTCGCCGATTACGTGGCACCGGGCGAGACGTCAGGCGTCGGGTTGTTCGTCGCGTGGTACGCGCGGCAGGCCGATGGCACCGGCATCCATTCGCCCGAGGTTTGCCTGCCCGGCGCCGGGTGGGAGATCGCCTCACTGGATCATTCTACCCTGACGGCGGGGGGCGCGAACTTCGGCGTGAACCGGGCCATCATCCAGAAGGGTCTGGACCGGCAGATGGTGATCTATTGGTTCGAACAACGCGGCAAACGCATGACCAGCGATTGGCAGGCCAAGTTTTCGGCTGTGCGGGACGGGCTGGTGACGGGGCGCAGCGACGGGATGATAGTGCGGTTCACAACTCCTATCGGTCCAGATGAAGCCGATGACGTGGCCGAGGCGCGACTCCAGAAAATCGCGCGAGCGGCTCTGCCGAAGCTGGCACCGTTGGTGCCGGACTAATCCTTGGAGAACACCCGCTCATAGGCCGCCAGAAGCTGCGGCACCGAGTGGTCCCAGCTCAGTCTGTCCAGCACTCTTTCACGCCCTCGCCGTCCCATGACGCGCGCGTCATCGGGGTTGACCATCAGCCAAGCGATCCGGTCGGCAAGATCGCGGGGGTCATTGGCCCGCGCATACAGCGACGCATCCCCGGCGGACGCCCGTCCTTCTGTCAGGTCGAACTGCACCACCGGCTTTTCCAGTGTCATGTATTCCATGACCTTGTTCATGGTGCTGATATCATTCATCGCGTTCTTCGGATCAGGGGCCACACCGATGTCGATGGCATTCAGTGCGCCCAGCATCGCCTCACCGTAAAGCGCGCCGGTGAAAGTGAAATGGTCCGTCAGCCCGGCTCGTGCGACCTCTGCCTCGATCACCGGCTGGTGCGGGCCGAAACCGATGATCAGGACATGAACGTCGATCTTGCCCATATCGCGCAGATGGCGAACGGCCTCGACCAGAAGCTCCAGCCCCTCCTGCTGACCGATGATGCCGATCCAGCCCAGCACCGTGCCCGACTTGCGATATGCCGGGTCACCCGCTCCGGGCAGAAATTTCTCGATGCGCGGGGCGGAGCGGACGACGAACACGTCTTCGGGGGCCATGCCACCGCGATCACGTGCGATGCGGGCGAAGCTTTCATTGGTGGCGATGCTGACATGGGCGCAGGCGAATGTCATCCGTTCCCACAGGCGCATCACCCCGTAGAGCAGGCCGCGCTTGCCGAACTTCGCTTCGAACAATTCGGGACAGACGTCATGGTGGTCGAACAGGTATCGCACCCCGGCCAAGCGGTAACGCAGCGCCAGCAGGAACACGAGATCGGGTGGATTGCAGCCATGGATCACGTCGAACCCGCGCTCCTGCCGGATTACATGCGCCAACCGAAACCAGTGCCGGATCGCATGGGCATATTCGCGGGCATAGGCGATTGCGCCGGAATGCGCTTCGGGCGGGGCAGGGTGGCGGTGGATGTGAACGCCGTCGATCAATTCATAGGTCTTGTTCCAGCCGCGCCCCATGGGACAGATCACCGACACCTCGTATCCTGCCGCCGTCAGCGATGTCGCCTCCAGCCAGACGCGACGGTCCAGAGGAACGGGAAGGTTTTCGACCACGATCAGAACGCGCCGGATGGCGCTATCGGGGTAGGGGCGACTGCTCATGCGGGACCTCTTGGCGGGCCGGAGTGACGGACAAGGGACAGGGGTCGGGCAATAATTGCAAGATCGGCAGGGGATTTCGCGCTGCCGGATGGCCCTGCCGCCACAACCTTGCCATGATGGATCGCGACAAGCCGGTTTGGGCAGAAGACAATTCGAAGGATTTCACATGCGTATCGCCATGATCGGCACGGGCTATGTCGGCCTCGTGTCCGGTGTCTGCTTTTCTGACTTCGGCCACGACGTGATCTGCGTCGACAAGGACCCCAGGAAGATCGAGATGCTGGAGGGCGGCACCGTTCCCATCTTCGAACCAGGCCTCGATGATCTGATGAATCGCAACGTCGCCGCCGGGCGGCTGTCATTCACGACTGACCTGAAAGCCGCTGTCGATGGCGCGGATGCGGTGTTTATCGCCGTGGGTACACCGACCCGCCGGGGCGATGGTCACGCCGATCTGACCTATGTGATGGCCGCCGCCGCCGAAATCGGGCAGGCGCTGACCGGTCATGCCGTGATCGTCACCAAATCCACCGTTCCTGTCGGCACCAACCGCAAGATCGCGGAAGCCGTCCGTGCAGCAGCACCCGAAGCCGACTTCGATGTCGCCTCCAACCCGGAATTCCTGCGTGAAGGCGCGGCCATCGACGACTTCATGCGCCCCGACCGCGTTGTCGTGGGCGTGGAATCCGAGCGGGCAGAAAAGATCATGTCCGACATATATCGACCGCTGTATCTGCGGGATTTTCCCATCATGGTCACCGACCTGGAATCCGCAGAGATGATCAAATACGCGGCCAATGCTTTCCTCGCGACCAAGATCACTTTCATCAACGAAATCGCGGCCCTGTGTGAAAAGGTCGGCGCGGACGTCAAGAAGGTGTCCAAAGGGATGGGGATGGACGGTCGCATCGGCAACAAGTTCCTGCATGCCGGACCCGGCTATGGGGGCTCTTGTTTTCCCAAGGATACTGCCGCTTTGGCCCGGATCGGACAGGAACATGCCGTCCCGATGCAGATCACAGAAGCGGTGATACGCGTCAACGAAGGGGTCAAGACCCGAATGGTCGAAAAACTCCGCGACCTGTGCGACGGCAGTTTCAACGGCAAGACCGTTGTCGTTCTGGGCGTAACGTTCAAGCCGAACACCGACGACATGCGCGCGGCCCCCAGCCTGACGATCGTGCCCACGCTGGTCGGCAGTGGGGCGCGAGTTCGGGTCGTCGATCCCGAAGGGTTCCGCGAGGGCGAGGCGTTGCTGCCCGGCGTGGCCTGGATCACCGATCCCTATACCGCCGCCGATGGTGCCGATCTGATCGTAATCCTGACCGAATGGAACGAGTTCCGCGCGCTCGACCTGTCGCGCCTGTCTGCGGCGATGGCGGTCCCGCGTCTGGCGGATCTGCGGAACGTGTATAACCGTGCCGACGCGCTGGCTGCCGGGTTCGAGGCTTACGACGCCGTGGGACGCTGAGGCGGTCGCGATGAAGATCCTGTTCGTCCACCAGAACATGCCGGGCCAATACCGTGAAATGCTGGATTGGCTGGTCGCGCAAGGCACGCACGAACTGGTATTCCTGACGCAACGCCGAAACCTTCCCGACATGCCGGGCGTGCGAAAGGTGGTCTACAAACCTCACCACACCCCGGCCAAGAACGCCTATGGTCTGTCCAAGACATGGGAGGAGGCGGTGGGCTATGGATACGCCGCCGCGCAGGCGACCGCCGTTCTGCGGGACGAGGGTTTCGTGCCCGACATCATCCTAGGACACACCGGATGGGGCGAGTTGCTGTTCCTGAAACACGTCCTTCCGGATGTGCCGATCCTGGGATTTTTCGAGTATTACTACCTGTCCGATGGCGGTCCCGTCGGCTTTGACCCCGATGATCCGCCCGGCGCGGCTTCGTCCTATCTGCTGCAGGCACGAAACGCCGTTCCCAACAGTAATATCCACGTCGTTGATCAGGGGTTGGCACCGACCCGGTGGCAACGCGATACGTTTCCGCAATCGTTCCACGACAAGCTTTACGTCTGCCACGATGGCATCCGCACCGACCGCCTGTTGCCCGACGCGGATGTCACGCTGAACCTTGGCCGCGCGGGGCGTATTACCCGCGACGACGAGGTATTTACCTATCTGGCCCGCAATATGGAGCGCACGCGCGGCTTCCACACCTTCATGCGCGCGCTGCCCGCAATTCAGAAGGCCCGCCCGAAGGCCCGTGCCCTGATCGTCGGCGGATCGGGCACCAGTTACGGCAAGGCCAGTCAGGCCGAGGGGGGGTTCCGGGCGGAACTGGAGCGCGAGGTGGGCCATCTGGTCGACTGGTCCCGCGTGCATTTTCTGGGGCAGGTGCCCTATGCCGACTTTCAGCGCGTCGTGCAGATCAGCCGGTGCCACATCTATCTGACGATGCCTTTCGTGCTGTCGTGGTCTTTGCTGGAATCGATGGCGATGCAGGCAACTGTCGTAGCGTCCGACGTGGCCCCGGTGCGCGAGGCGATCACACATGGCCAGACGGGGCTGCTGGTCGACTTCCTGTCGCCCGACGCGCTGGCCGCACAGGTTAGCGAAGTGTTGGGCGATCCGGACCGTTTCTCCCATCTGGGTCCGGCAGCGCGCGAACACGTGGTGGCGGAGTATGATTTCCTGACCAAGTGCCTGCCCGAGCATGTCGCCCGTATCAACGCGATGGTGCACCCGGACCGACACCTGCAACTCTAGTTGCGTGACCGCCGCCGCCGGCCTATCTGCAAGCGCATGAGCGATGCGACTGATACCGGCCGAGAGGTCTTGCAAACCGAGGCCGCGGCATTATCCGTGTTGGCCGATAACCTTCCCCCCGATTTCGATGCCGTGGTCGACCTTATCGCGACACTGCCGGGTCGGGTCATTGTTACGGGCATTGGAAAATCCGGCCACATCGCCCGCAAGATCGCGGCGACGCTGGCATCCACCGGCACGCCCGCGCTGTTCGTGCATCCGGCCGAGGCCAGTCACGGCGATATGGGTATGATCAGCGGCGACGACGCTGTTCTCATGCTCTCGAATTCCGGCGAGGCGGTTGAGCTGCGGGACATCATTGAACACACGCGCCGCTTCGGCGTGCCGCTGATCGGGCTCTCGTCCAGGCCATTGTCTACCCTGATGCGCGCCGCCGACCATCATCTGACCATTCCGGCCCTGCCCGAAGCCTGCGGCATCGGCATGGTCCCGACAACATCGACAACGCTGACGCTGGGTCTGGGCGATGCGCTCGCCGTGGCTCTGTTGCGGCGTCGCAAATTTCGCCCCGAGGATTTTGGCGTTTTCCATCCCGGCGGCAAACTGGGTGCACAGATGGCGCGGGTCGAAAAGCTGATGCATACCAAGGTGCCGACCGTGTCCCCCGATACGCCGATGCCGGACGCGCTGCTGACAATGACGGCGGGCGGATTCGGCATCGGGGCTGTCGTCGCCGATGGCGTGTTGCGCGGTGTCATCACTGACGGCGACTTGCGGCGCAACATGGCGAACCTGATGGACCAGACGGCTGGCGATGTTGCCACGCGCGACCCGCTGACGGTGCCGCCTGACATGCTGGCTGCCAAGGCGCTTGCGATCCTGAATGAACGAAAGATCAGCGTCCTGATTGTCTGTGACGGTGATATGCCGGTCGGCATCCTCCATATCCATGATCTTTTGCGGGCAGGTGTCGCATGAAGACCGTTCTGATGATCCCGGCGCGTTATGCCTCGACCCGGTATCCGGGCAAACCGCTGGCCGAACTTCGCCAGAAGGACGGAACGGTAAAGTCCCTGATCCAGATGACCTGGGAAGCGGCATTGCAGGTTGGCGGTATCGATGCCGTTCATGTCGTGACCGACGATGACCGCATCCGCAACGCGGCGGAAGGTTTCGGCGCGTCCGTTCTGATGACGTCGTCCGAGGCCACCAACGGCACCGAACGCTGTGCCGAGGCGTTGGCGCAGGTTGACGCCGACCTGATCGTTAACCTGCAAGGCGATGCGCCGCTGACGCCGCCCTGGTTCGTCGAAGCGCTGATCGACCGGATGAAAGACGATACCACGGCGCAGGTCGCCACTCCGATCCTGCGTTGCGACCGGCAGACCTATGACATGTTCGTAGAGGACCGCAAAGCCGGTCGCGTCGGCGGAACGACGGCGGTGTTCGACACCAATCTGCATGGGCTGTATTTCAGCAAGGAAGTCATTCCCTATATCGCGCCCGGCAAGATCCCCGATCCGGTGCCGGTGTTCCACCACGTCGGCGTCTATGCCTATCGTCCTGATGCCTTGCGCGCCTACATGTCGTGGCCCGAGGGTATGTTGGAAGCCCGCGAAGGGCTGGAACAGTTGCGGTTCCTGGAAAACGGCGCGACCGTCGCCTGCGTCGAAGTCGACGCCAGGGGTCGCCTGTTCTGGGAATTGAACAACCCCGAAGACATCGCGCGTATCGAATCCGTCCTTGCAGGAGCCTGAGCCATGGATCCCATCGCCTCGAAGGTCATCGATGTCTCCGGCATTCCGGTCGGTGGGTCGCATCCCTTTGCCCTGATCACCGGCCCCTGCCAGTTGGAGTCGCTTGACCACGCCCGCATGATGGCCGAACGGATCGCCGCCGCCTGCGCACCGACGGGCACGCGCTTCATCTTCAAGGCCAGCTATGACAAGGCCAACCGTTCTTCCATCGGCACGCAACGCGGTCTGGGGATGGAGGAGGGCTTGCGCATCCTCGAGCGGATAAAGGCCGAGTTCGGCTGCCCCGTTCTGACCGACGTGCATCTTCCCGACCATTGCGCCCCCGCTGCGCAGGTCTGCGACGTGCTTCAAATCCCTGCGTTTCTGTCGCGACAGACCGATCTTCTGCTGGCGGCGGGCGAAACAGGCCGCGCCATCAACATCAAGAAGGGTCAGTTTCTTGCCCCGTGGGATATGGAGAACGTCGCGGCCAAGGTCGCCTCGACCGGCAATGAAAAGATCATGCTCTGTGACCGTGGCACCAGCTTCGGCTATAATACGCTGATCAGCGATTTCCGTGGCCTGCCGGTGATGGAGCGCACGGGATACCCGGTCGTCTTCGACGCGACGCATTCGGTGCAGCAACCCGGCGGACAGGGCACGACGTCGGGCGGGCAGCGTGAATTCGCGCCGGTGTTGGCGCGGGCGGCTTGCGCAGTGGGGGTCTCGGCGTTGTTCATCGAAACCCATCAGGACCCGGACAGTGCTCCTTCAGACGGACCGAACATGATCCCGGTGGATCAGATGAAAGCCTTGATCGGTGAGCTCCGGTCCTTCGACAATCTGCGCAAGGGCAACTGAAACGCCTCCTGCCGCGTTGGGGTCGAACGTTGAGGGACCTTGCTAATGTTTGAATGGATCGCCGCCGCCATGTCGCAGGGCGGATACCTTGGCGTCGCGTTTTTGATGTTTATCGAGAACGTATTTCCACCGATTCCGTCCGAAGTTGTCATGCCGCTGGCCGGATTTCTGGCCGCGCGGGGGCAATTCATGCTGCCGATCGTTATCCTGGTTGGCACGTTCGGATCGGTTCTGGGCGCGACATTCTGGTATTGGGTCGGGTTCAGGATCGGTCCGGTCCGTTTGCGCAACTTTGCCGAACGTCACGGTCGCTGGCTCACGATGTCGGCCAGTGACGTGGATGCCGCCACCCTGTGGTTCCAGCGTCACGGAGGACTGGCCGTCCTGATCGGACGCTTCCTGCCGGGTGTCCGCACCCTGATTTCTGTGCCAGCAGGGGTCGCGCGGATGCCTCTGGGTCGGTTTCTGGTTTATACGACGCTGGGCAGCCTTGTCTGGATCGGCGGTCTGGCTGCGCTGGGATACGTGCTGCAATCGCAATACGAAAAGGTATCGGGTTGGATTGATCCGGTCGGAACCGCCGTCCTGATAGGGGCGGTTGGCATCTATCTGTGGCGATTCATCCGACAGTCGGGCACCTAGCGCGGCAGCGGGTTCGTCGCCGCTTTGTAGGCCGACCAGTCTTCGATATCGGGATAGTACTGCCGTCGCCACGCCCGGACCCTGGGGTTCATCATCCGACGCCAGAGCGGCGGTATCATCGCTGCCGCTGTCATCACCGGATAACCGGCAGGCAATTGCGGGGCCTCGTCTTCCGAATAGGTCTGCAACAGGGGAAACGGTCGATCCGGTTTATAATGGTGGTCGGAATGGCGCTGCAGATTGATCAGCAGCCAGTTCGATGCCTTCTGTGCAGAATTCCAGCTGTGGTGCGGGCGCACAGGCTCGTATTTGCCGCCGCCAAGATGGCGCCGGGTCAGGCCATAGTGCTCGATGTAATTCACCAGCTCCAACTGCCAGATCGCCGTTGCCGCCTGCACGAGGAACAGAACAATCCCGACCCAACCGCCCAGCAGAATGGCCAGCAGAAGCATCCCGCCCTGCAATGCAGCGTAGCGCCAGAACGGGTTCGACAGATCCCATGCCGGGAGCGACTTGCGTGCCAGCATCGCCGCCTCGGCTTTCCAGGCGGACACAAGCGATTGACGCAGCACACGGGGAAAGAAGCGGTGAAAGCCTTCGTTATATCGCGCCGTGACCGGGTCGCGCGGCGTGGCGACATAGCGATGATGGACCAGCAGGTGTTCGGAGCGGAAGTGGGAATACAGAACCATCGCCAACAGGATATCGCCTAGCCAGCGGTCCAGCCTGGGTCTCTGGTGCATCAATTCGTGGCTGTAGTTTATGCCGATCGTGCCCGACACGACGCCCATCCCGAAGAACAGCGCCCACATCTCCAATGCGGACAAATGATCGGCGCGGGTAACGTACCAGATCAGACCGAACAGCGTGACGAACTGCACCGGCGCCCAGATCAGCGTAATCGCACGGTACCAGCCCAGCCGCGACCGATCCATGTCCGGGTCGGCATTGCCCTCCTCCAACCCGGCAATCATGTCGAGGATTGTATAGACCACCCAGGCATAGATCGGCATCGCCACGACCCAGACGCCGCCTTGCACCGCACCGACCCAGATGATCGGCACCATGGTCAGCGATATCCAGAAGGGCAGTGCCGCCAAGGGGCGCGCCATTCGCGCCGGGGGGATTGTCGTAATGGTCATCGGTCGCGACAGCTCCGGGCTGTGGTAGCCCCTGAATTCCTGCAAATTTACGCTTCCGGGCGCTTTGGCTCAAGCGTGAGTAGGGAAACGCTACGTCACCAGTTTGTGCGCCTTGGCGAACAGCGTCGGTAGGGCGTCGGGGTCCAGCGCTTCGAACCTGCCCCGATCCGGGTTGCCGGGGGCCATCGTGGTCAGCACTTTCAGCGTCAGGTGGAAATGCGTGAACGTGTGCCGCACCTCACCGCGTTCCTGCCAATGGGCGTCGAACGGCGCGGCGGGGATCGGCCTGTCGGACCAGTCCGAGGTCGGAAATGCCAGCATTCCACCCAAGAGGCCCTTGGGCGCGCGCGTCTCCACCAGCCAGGTCTTGCCGCGCCGCGCCAGATAGACATAGCCGCGCCGCTCGGGTTTCGCGGTCTTGGGCATCTTGCGCGGCAGGCACTCGGCGATGTCCAGCTTGCGCGCCGCACAATCGTCGCGCAGCGGGCACAGAAAGCAAGCGGGCGATTTCGGTGTGCAGATCGTTGCACCCAGGTCCATAACCGCCTGGGCATGATCGCCGGGGCGCTCGTCAGGCGTCAGTAGATCGGCCAACACCCGGATCTGGGGTTTGGCCGCGGGCAAGGCCGTCTCGATGGCACCCAGCCGGGCCATTACCCGTTCCACATTGCCATCGACGACAATGGCACGGGTCTGAAAGGCGATGCTGGCAATCGCCGCCGCCGTATAAGGCCCGATGCCGGGCAGGGTCAGCAGGTCGGTCTCGGATTCCGGGAACTGCCCGTCATGGTCCGCGACCACGGCCCGCGCGCATTTCAACAGGTTTCGGGCACGCGCATAATATCCAAGACCGGCCCAAGCCGCCATCACATCGGTATCCTCGGCTGCGGCAAGGTCGCGCACCGTGGGCCAAAGCGTCGTGAAGCGGGCGAAATACGCCTTCACGGCAGCTACGGTGGTCTGTTGCAGCATGACCTCGGACAGCCAGATGCGATAGGGGTCCGGAACGGTGTCCGACCCCGGAGGCACACGCCAAGGCAGGTCGCGTGCCTGCGTCGCATACCAATCGCGCAAGGCGTCCGTCCGTCGATCATACATCGTAGAGGTTGTTCCTGTTCCTGATCCTGCCGCTGATGTAGGATGCCGCGACCACAGGAGGAACCCCGCAGCCATGACCCGCTTTCGCAAATCCGCGCGCCGTGTCTCGACACTGGTCGAGCGCGACATCAAGCGCATGGGCGAAAAGCGCGGGTTTTCGGAAACGCGCCTGCTGACGCATTGGGCGGAAATCGCCGGGGCCGATACGGCCACGATCTGCCGACCCATCAAAGTGGGCTTTCCACGGGGCGGTTTCGGCGCGGTGTTGACCCTGCTGACGACCGGGGCGCAGGCTCCGATGCTTCAGATGCGTCTGCCGCAGATCATCGAACGGGTGAATGCCTGTTACGGCTACCGCGCCATCAGCCGCATCGACATCACTCAGACCGCGCCCACCGGCTTTGCCGAGGGGCAGGCGGAATTCGCGCCAAAGCCCAAACCGCGCGTTCAACCCAGCGAACAGGCCCGGACCCTTGCGCGCGAACAGGCGCAGGGCGTGGGCGACGAAGGATTGCGCCGGTCCCTTGAACAACTGGCGGCCAATATCATATCGAAGCAAGGGCTTTGACTGCGCCACCGCAGGCCCGCACGAGGAGACGGACATGATCACACGGCGCAATATTCTGGCGTTGACCAGCATGGGCCTTGTGGCCGGAGGCAGTGTCTTCAATCTGCTGCGGGGCGGGCAGACCGGCCTTTCGGGACTTGCGGGAATTGGTGCGGCCAATGCGCAGGGCACGGCGGTCCAGATCGAGGACATCACTCTTGGTGACGAAAATGCGCCGGTGAAAGTCATTGAATACGCCAGTTTCACCTGCCCGCACTGCGCCAATTTCCACAACGATACCTACAAGGATTTCAAGCGCGATTACATTGATACCGGCAAGGTGCACTTCACCTACCGCGAAGTATTTTTCGACCGCTATGGCCTCTGGGCAGCGATGGTCGCGCGGTGTGCGGGACCAGATCGCTATATGGGCGTGGCCGAAATTCTCTATGCCACACAGGGCGAATGGGCGCGCCAGGGTGATGCCGCCGCCGTCGCAGACAGTCTGAAACGCATTGGTTTGCAGGCCGGTCTGTCGCAGGAGGAGGTGGACGCCTGCCTGCAGGACGCAGACATGGCCCAGAGCCTTGTGTCCTGGTATGAGGCGAACGCAGACGCCGACAATATCCGGTCTACGCCGTCATTCCTGATCAATGGGGAATTGTCCGCGGGCAACATGGGTCTGGCGCAGATCGGTGCTTTGATCGACGCCGCTGCCAACTAAACTCCGATCTTTGTGACGCCCAGGGCCGTTCGTTTTTGTAGTCTGCCCATTCGTCAAAGGCCGACCTGGTGCAGTGCGGTGTCGAACGGCATCCAGTCCTCCAACACCAATCGGACCGGAACCGTCATCACCCTGCCCCGCAGCGCAGCGGGCAGCCGCACGGCGTCCTTTTCCGTCGTCACCGGCTGCGCCGACAGCCTGGCCGCCCGATCTCCCAGACGTTTCAGCAAGGCAGGGCCAAGGGGCTGATGATCGGCCAGCGACGCCGTGCCGCGAATATCGGCCCCCAGATCGCGCAACGTCTCGAAGAACTTCTCCGGCC
>Ga0209634_1000213_pt1 | contig 46299 bp, 44 predicted proteins | sample LinPmetageLP40_FD_184043 | JGI IMG/M metagenome (GOLD analysis project Ga0209634, IMG submission 184043) | Marine viral communities from the Pacific Ocean - LP-40 (SPAdes) (version 2) | ecosystem: Environmental > Aquatic > Marine > Oceanic | place: Pacific Ocean | collected 2010-08-26
GGCCTGACCGGTTCATGGTACGAAACCGACGGGTTTTCGGCAGCCGCCTCTGGCACCGAGGCCGACGGTTCGCAGCAATTCGCGCTGGGCACGACCGCCTTCGTCAATCTGACGCCAAGCCTCGAGCTGTTCGCGCATGGCAATTTCGCCGAGGGCGAGGTCGATATCGACGGCTTCCCTGCACCCGCTTTCGTGCTTGCGGATACCGAGGATACGCAGAAGACCACCCGCTACTGGGGCGATGTCGGGCTGGCCTATTACGGCAACGACCTCACGCTGCGCGCCGCCTACAGCCGTTCGGATACCGAACGCGCCAATCGCAATGGCGCAGGCACCGAAACCTTCGCCAGCGATGGCAGCTCCGAACGCGTGTCGCTGCGCGGCGAATACCGCCTGCTGGGCGGACTGGCGTTGGCCTTTGGCGGCGATCACGAATGGACCGCGTTCGAAACCAGCTTCGATGCTTCGGCCGAAACCGAGATCAGCGGCGCCTATGCGCAGCTCGGCTGGGTGATGGGCCGGCTGGCCGCGCATGCCGGGGCACGGGTGGACGACCACGAGCAGTTCGGCACGCATGTCAGCTTCGGCGGCGATGTCAGCTACGGCTTCGGCAGCGACTGGCGGCTGCGCGCCAGCGTGGGCGAAGGCTTCAAGGCGCCGACGCTGTACCAGCTGCTGTCCTTCTACGGGAACACCGAGCTCGAACCCGAGGAAAGCACCAGCTACGATCTCGGGATCGAGAAGGGCCAGCGCGGTTCGGGCCTGCATCTGGCGCTAACCGGGTTCCGCCGCGACAGCGACAATCTGATCGGTTTCGGCTTTACCGCCGAGCGTCCGTCGGGTGTCTATCTCAACACGGCGCGCGCGCGGGCGCAGGGAGTCGAGGCCGAAGCCGGCATCGACCTGCTGCGCGAGCTGCGGCTGGCGGGGATCTATTCCTATGTCGATGCCGAGGACCGCACCACCGGGCTCGACCTTGCGCGCAGGCCCAACCATTTCGCGACGATCTACGCCGACTGGCAAAGCGCTTTCGGCCTCGGTCTGGGCGCGGACCTGCGGATCGTCGGCCCGAGCTGGGACAATGGCGCCAACACCAACCGGCTCGACGGTTACGAACTGCTCGACCTGCGCGCTTCCTTCGGGATCGGCGACAATCTCGAACTGTTTGGCCGGGTAGAGAACGTCTTCGATACCGATTACCAGACGGTGGCCGGTTATGGCACTGCCGGACGCAGCGTGTTCGGCGGGATCAGGGCGAAGATGTGAAACCGCTGATCGTCGCATCGGTCCTGCTGCTCGCCGCTTGCGCGGGGGGCGGGGCCGGTGCGCCGCCTCCCGAACGCGGGCCGACGATCGTCAGCCTCAATCCCTGCACCGACGCCATCCTTGCCGAGGTTGCGGCTCCCGGACAATTGCTGGCGATTTCGCACTACAGCAAGGACCCGCGCGCCAGCTCGATGGAAGCGGCAGTCGCGGCGCGGTTCGCGGCGACTGGCGGGACGGTCGAGGAAGTGCTCGCGCTCGATCCCGACGTGGTGGTCGCGGGCAGCTTCCTCGCCCCGGCGACCCGCGCGGCGCTGGCGGAACTGGGGATGGAGGTCGTCACCTTCGATATCGCTGCCGATGTCGCTGCCAGCAAAGAGCAGATCCGCGATCTCGCCGCGCTGGCGGGCGATGAACCCGCGGGCGCGCGCCTGATCGCCCGCATCGACGCCGCACTTGCTGCCGCCGCACCTGCGGATGGCGAGAGCGTCGCCACGCTGCTGTGGCAGCCGGGCGGGATCGTCGCCGGAGAGCAGACACTGGTCAGCGACTTGCTGGTCCGCACCGGCTTCGCCAATGCCGCCCCTGCGCGCGGGCTGTCGCAGGCGGATTATGTCGCGCTCGAAGACGTCGTCGCCGCACCACCCGAAGTCCTGTTGATCGCGGGCGGCGAACTGGGGCAGTCGCACCCGGTTCTCGGCCGCCTGGGCGATATGCACCGGGCGCGGTTCGATACCAGCCTGCTCTATTGCGGCGGCCCCACGATAATCCGCGCGGCCGAGCGGTTGGCCGCGATCAGGGCGGCCGCATCGTGAACCGCGCGATCCCGATCTTCGCCGGACTGTTGGCCATCGCATTGCCCCTGTCGCTGCTGGCGGGGCGGGTCTGGCTCGACCCCGCGAGCACGCCCAATGCCGCGCTGATCCTCGCCGAATTGCGCCTGCCGCGCGCGGTGCTGGCCATCGTCGTCGGCGCGGGGCTGGGCGCGAGCGGCGCGGCGATGCAGGGGTATTTGCGCAATCCGCTGGCCGACCCGGGCCTGTTCGGTATCGCGCCGGGCGCGGCACTGGGCGCGGTCGCCGCGCTGTGGTTCGGCTATGCCGCTGCGCCCTATCTGCTCCCCGCCTTCGCGCTGGTCGGCGCGGGCGGCGCCATGGCGCTGCTGGCCGCGATTGCCGGCCGGACCGGCGGAATCGCGCTGTTCACGCTCGCCGGGCTGATGGTCGCCAGCCTTGCCGGGGCGCTGACCGCACTGGCAATCAGCATGGCGCCCAATGCCTTTGCAATGAGCGAGATCGTCATGTGGCTCAACGGCGCGCTGACCGATCGCAGCTGGCGCGATGTCTGGGTGGCCGCGCCGCTGGTGGCGCTGGGTATCGTGGTGCTTGCGCGCGCGGGCACCGCGCTCGATGCGCTGACGCTGGGCGAACCGGTCGCCCGTTCGCTGGGTGTCGATACCAACCGCCTGCTGTGGCTGCTGATCGCGGGGGTCGGGCTGACGGTCGGGGCCAGCGTCGCGGTGGCGGGCATCATCGGCTTCGTCGGGCTGATCGTGCCGCACCTCGTGCGCCCGCTGACCGATCGCCGACCCTCGCAGCTGATCCTGCCCAGCGCGCTCGCGGGCGCGCTGCTGGTGCTGGTGGCTGACAGCGCGGTGCGCGTGCTGCCGCTGGTTACCGAATTGCGGCTGGGCATCGCGCTCAGCCTGCTTGGCGCCCCCTTCTTCCTGTGGCTGCTGCTGCGCATGCGCCGGGGGCTGGCATGAGACTGGCGGCGGCACAGCTGTCGATTGCCGAGCGGCTAGACCGGGTTTCGCTGATCCTCGAACCCGGCACGATAACCGCGATCTGCGGCCCCAATGGCGCGGGCAAGTCGAGCCTGCTCGAAGCGCTCGCCGGACTGCTTCCGGCTGGTGACGGGGCGGTGTTTCTCGACCGGCAGCAGATCGCCGCGCTGCCCCTGCGCGAGCGGGCACGGCGTATCGGGTATCTGCCGCAAGCGCATGAAATCGCGTGGGATGTGCCCGTTCGCAGCCTGGTCGAACTTGGCCGGCTGCCGCATGGTGACCGGCTGGCGGCACCGGTCGATGCCGCGCTCGACGCGCTCGACATCCGCGACCTCGCAAACCGCCGCGCGCAGTCGCTGTCGGGCGGCGAGACCGCGCGGGTCCTGCTGGCGCGGGTGCTGGCGGGCGAACCGCAATGGATCCTCGCCGACGAACCGCTCGCCGCGCTCGATATCGCGCACCAGCTCGCACTGCTGAAGCATTTGCGGCGGGCGGCACAGGGCGGGGCGGGGGTGGTGCTCGTGCTCCACGATCTCGCGCATGCGATGAACCATGCCGACCGGGTGGTGGTGCTCGACCGCGGCGTGGTGGCCGCCGACGGCGCATGCGAAGACGCGCTCGACCAGCAGGTGATCGAGCGCGTCTGGAAAGTGCCGGTCCGGTGGATCGGCGAACCGCGCCACCGGGCGTTGGTCAGCCGGTGATCAGTTGACCGTGCGCGGCGGCAGCTTGCCGTCGGAAGCCTCGCTGTCCGCCGCTTCGTCGCCCGCGATCAGGCCGCGCGCTTCGAGCATCGGGGTTACGTCGGGCTCGCGCCCGGCGAAGTTCCGGAACATCTCGAAATAGTCCATGGTCCCGCCCGTGCTCAGCACGGTCTTGCGATAATGGTCGCCATTGGCGCGCGTGAGCCCGCCATTGTCCATGAACCACTTGCGGCTGTCGCGGTCGAGCATCTCGGTCCACAGATAGCTGTAATAACCAGCGCTATAGCCGCTGGGCGAGCTGAAGATGTGGTTGAAATAGGTCGTCCGGTAACGCGGCGGGACGAGGTCGATTTCCAACCCCAGCTGTTCGAGCGACTGGCGCTCGAACTGGCTGACTTCTTCCGGCGTATCGATCGCTGCGGCTTCTTCCTGCGACAGCGCGGCCCACTTCATGTCGAGCAGGGCAGCTTCGACCACTTCGCCGAAATCATAGCCCTGGTTGAACTGCGAGGCCGCCTCGAGCTTCTCGATCATTTCGGCGGGGATGGTTTCGCCCGTCTGGTAGTGCTTGGCATAGTTGGACAGCACTTCGGGATAGGTCGCCCACATCTCGTTGACCTGGCTCGGATACTCCACGAAGTCGCGCGCGACCGCGGTGCCCGACAGGCTTTCATAGCGCTGGTCGGCGAAGAAGCCGTGCAGCGCGTGGCCGAATTCGTGGAACAGCGTGTTGACGTTGTCGAAGCTGACCAGCTGCACTTCACCCTCGGGTGCCTTGGGGATGTTGAGCACGTTGTAGATCACCGGCTTGGTGCCCCACAGATCGCTCTGGTCGACGAAGTTGCTCATCCACGCCCCGCCGCGCTTGGACTCGCGCTGGAACGGATCGAAGTAGAACAGCCCCAGTTCGCTGCCGTCACGGTCGAACACGGTGTAGGTCGTCACATCGGGGTGATAGACGGGCAGGTCGCTGCGCTTCTGGAAGGTCAGGCCGTAGAGCTTTTCGGCGGCATAGAACACGCCGTCCTCGAGCACGGTATCGAGCTGGAAATATTCTGCCATCGCATCTTCGTCGAGGTCGTAGCGTTCGGCCTTGACCTTGTTGGCATAGCGGTACCAGTCCCACGGCTGGACTTCGAAATCGCCCCCTTCGGCAGCGATCGCTTCGTTGAGCATGGCTGCTTCGCGGCGCTGCGTATTGGCGAGCGCGGGGACCATGCGTTCCATGAAGCCGAGCGCGGTGGCGGGCTTTTCGGCCATGCGGTCCCACATTGCGTAGCTGGCCCAGTCGGCTTCACCGAACAGCGCGGCCTTCTCGGCGCGCAGCGCGGCGGTCTTGGCCACCAACGGACGCGTGTCGATGTCTGTCGTGCCATTGGCGCGGTTGTAGCTCGCCATGAACAGCTTCTCGCGCGCGGCACGGTTGGTCATGTTCGGCAGCAGCGGCTGCTGCGTCGTGTTCTGCAGCGCGATGGCGTATTTGCCCTCGAAGCCCTTTTCGGCAGCCAGATCGGCGGCGGCCTTGATGTCGGATTCGGACAGGCCGGCGAGGTCTTCGCGGCTGTCGAAGATCACTGGCTGGTCGGCCATGGCGGCGCGCGCCTGCTGGCCGAACTCGGTGGTGATTTCGGACAGTTCGGAATTGATTTCCTTGACCCGCGTGCGCTGTGCTTCGGTCAGCAGCGCGCCGGCATGGACCATGCCGTCATAGGTGTCTTCGAGCAGCGCCGCGTCTTCGGGCGTCATCGTCATCGCGGCACGGTTGTCATACACTGCCTTCACCCGCGCGAAGAGTTCGGGGTTGAGGACGATCGAGTCGCCATGCGCGGTCAGCTTGGGACTGATCTCGGTGTTGATTTCGTCGAGCCGGTCGGTGGTGTTCGACCCGGTCACGGCGAAGAACACGCGCGCCACGCGGCCGAGCATGCGGCCCGACTTTTCCAGCGCCACGATGGTGTTTTCCATCGTCGGCGGGGCGGGGTTGTCGATGATCGCCTGGATCTCGGCCTTCTGGATGGCCATGCCCTGCTCGAATGCGGGGATGTAATCGTCTTCGGAGATCTTCGAGAAATCGGGCGTCTTGAACGGCAGCGTGCTGTCCGCGGCGAAATAGCCCGTGCCGCTCGGGATCGCGGCGGCGTCGGCGCTGGGTGTGGCCATGGTGTCGAGATCTTCCCCATATGCGGTGGTGCAACCGGCGAGCAGTGCTGCGGTTGCGACGGTGGCCAGAATCTGGGCCTTCATGCTTGTCCCCTCAGGATGATGTGAAACGCCCGGCGGACGCCCGGCGCACTATTGCGATCATGGGAGTGCGATAGGACCGCTTCGCGACCGCGCGCAAGCGCGCAGACGTCGCCGGTCGGCGCTGCTCCTACATTAATCGAACGGAATGCGGTCGCCCTGGTTCCGCTCGGCCCGGTCGCGCGCGGTCGCCAGCGCTTCGTCGAGCGCCTGGCGATTTACCGTCACCAGCCGTGGACGTCCGCCGTCCCGGTCGACCACCAGCCAGACCGCCCCGAGGGTGAAGAACCCGCCCTGGTCCTTCGCCACGCTCATCTGCGACAGGTCCAGCCGCTGCAGCAGCGCGATCATCGCGGGATCGAAGATCTCGTCGAACACCGCCTCGACTTCCGCGCGATCCTCGATTTCGCGGCGATTGCCCGCGGCATCGATATACAATAGCGGGAGCCCGATCTCCTCAAGCATGCGGCGCTTGTTTCCGCTCCTGGCAGCATCGCGCAGCGCCGCGATCGCGGCATCGAACTGGCTGGCGCTGGTCCCCGTAGCGCAGGAAATCGCTCCGCCGTCGACGAAGTCATGCGTGCGGTCGAACTGCGCACGCGGTTCCTCCTGGCTCGACCAGACCAGCAGCAGGCAGTCCTCGGGCGAAGCGGTCTCGCTCAGCAGGTCGGCCGGATCCTCCGCGTCGGGCGCGCCTGCGGGCGAACAACCGCCAAGCGCCAGCCCAAGGGCCGATAACAGGGGGAGAGGGTTGCGCATCATGGGTCGGGGGCCAGCGGATAGCGCACCACCGCCTCATAAACCGACCCCTCGGGCCGCAGGAAGCTTTCGTACAGGATGTACGAATCCGCGGTCCACGGACCAAGCCGCAGGCCCGCCGTCCGGGCGAGGAAGGGGCCGAGCGGCGCGGTCGCGCGGTTGGTGCGTGCCAGCGTGATATGCGGATGGTATTTGCGGTGTTCGGGCTCCAGCCCCGCCGCGATGCAGATGCGTTCCACGCGCTGCTGCAAGCGGTTCAGCTCCTCCGATGGCGCGATTCCGGCCCACAGCGTATGCGCAACCCCTTTCCGTTCGAACGCCCCGGTTCCTTCAATCGTCAGATCGAACGCGGGGCCGCTGGCTGCGCGCAACCGCTCGGCCAATTCGTCCGCCGCATGGGTATCGACTACGCCGATATAACGCAGCGTCAGGTGCAATTGGTCGTCGTCCTGCCAGCGGGCGTTGTCGACGCCTTCCATCAGGTCGATCAGCGCATCGCGGATCGGGGGCGGGGGACGGAGGCCGACGAAAAGGCGGTGGGACATGGAATGATCACGCCGCTCGCTCGGCGCATTGCAGGGGTTTCACAGGGCCGCTGCCGGCCTGCCCGATGGTAGGGCGCAAGTCCGTACCGGACAAGGCTATCCGCGCTCAGGCCGCATTGTGCGCGCCGCTTTCGCGCGGGTTCTCATAGGCGGCATCCATGAAGATGCTCATCCGGCGATCGCTGCGGTGCTCCAGCCCCTTGGCGAAGGCGCCACCGGCATGCGTGTAGTTGAGCTCGTCGGCAATCGCTTCGTAATCGCCCGCATCGATCGCCGCGTTGAGGCGCGGGCTTTCGCTGGGCGAGACATTGCCGATCCCGACATTGTAGACGAGGTCGAGCAGCGCATCGAATTCATGCTGGTGCAGCGGAAGATCGCCGACCAATTGGCGCACGCCCTGTTCGGCTTCGGCCAGATCGGCATCGAGAAAGGCGAGCACGCGCTTCTCGCTCACCCGGTCGCCGACCCGCAGCCGGTCGCGCGGTCGGACCAAATGACCGACCCCGACGGTGGGATAGCCGGCGACATCGCGGTACACGGTATAGCGGACACCTTCCTCCTCGATCAGCGCCTGCTTGAACGTATCGCTCGCCGTTAGCAGCGGGGCGGGTTGCCGGACGCCTTGCGCGGGGTCGAGGACCATGTTTGCCGAACTCGGCTGCGGGGCCTTGGGCGGGCCGGTGAAGGCCGTCAGGCCGAGCGCCCCGGCACCCAGCATCAGCGTTGCATGCTTGCGAGTGGAGCTGCGCGGCCGGACATCGAATGCCTTGGCGGCAGCCTGCCGGGCCCGCCGCAGCTCGCGGCGATGCTGGCGCTCACGGCGGAGGCGTTTGAGGAAGCTTTCGGGTCTTTCACCGCTCTTCCCGCGGAGCGTGGTATGCGACCAGTCGACCTCGTCCAGCGGACGGTTGAGATCGTCGAGGATCGTCTTGAGCGTATCGTCTGTGTTCGCGCTTGGGGCGGACGCGTGGCGCGTCCCGCCGGCTTGGTTCCTGTCGTGCGCGGTGTCCTTGTCCATAAGGCGGGCACCTTTCATTGCGTAATCTGTGTCACACCGGCGCTGCGACCTGCACATGCGATTTCATGTGCTGTGGCGCGGTGTTGGTCTCGTCTATGGAACGGTTGGCAGGGGTGCTTTGGTCCCCGTTTCGTCGCTGCGAGGCAACGGTCGAGCGGTCAGGCGGCGCGCTCAGGCGGCGCGGCGGACCTGGTTTCGGCCCGTGTTTTTCGCTTCGTAACAGGCTATGTCCGCGCGCAGCAGCGCATCGTCCATGCCTTCGCCGAACCGCCAGCTGGCCAGCCCGATCGAGGCCGAGATGGCAATGTCGGGATATTGCTCGAACTGGTCCTCCAGCCCGGCGATCCGCAGCCGCAGCCGTTCGGCCGCTTCGGCAACCTCGACATCGTCGAGTCCGCGGACAATGACGAGGAATTCCTCCCCGCCGAGGCGGAAAGCATGGTGTTCGCTGGTGCCGCCGACCGCATGGCACCATTCGCGAATCGTATCGGCGGTTGCGATCAGCACGTGGTCGCCCACGCCATGGCCGAAGGTGTCGTTGATCGTCTTGAACCGGTCGAGGTCGATGGTGAGCAGATGACGCGAGAGCGCGCTGTGCTCCATCCGCGTTTCCTCGAACAGCTTGCGGCGGTTGAACAGCCCGGTGAGCGGATCGCGCCAGCTGAGGAATTCGGCATGCGCCAGCGCATCGGCCAGATCCTCCGACAATTGCCGGTTTTCGACCAGCATCTGCGCGGCGCTGCGGATATGCAGCCCGGTGGAGGAGCTGTAGATACGGATGCCGATGACCAACAGCGCCAGGATCGCGATCAGCGCCGGATGCTGGACGCCGGGATGGAACAGGTAATATCCGAAAGTGGTCAGCCAGAAACTCGCCAGCATGGCATCACGCGCGGCCGGAAGCGCGGCCAGCGTGACCGCAATCAGCGTCGCTGCAACCAGCACTACACCGCGAACCAGATTGACCGCCACTATCGAGCCATCGGGCGGCGGGGGCCACAGCATCAGCCCCAGCGTCACGCCCGTCAGCGACATGGCGAACACCACGATCCAGCGCGCAGAGCGCATCGGTTGGCGCGCGCGCGCCAGCTGTTCCAGCCGCGCGGCGGCCTTGCGGGTGTAGAGAAACGAGCAGAAACGCAATGCGAGCAGCACCGTCATGGGCAGCGGATTGGGCATTGCCGCCACCCCGACCGCCATCAGCGCGAGCGCGATCAGGCTGGCGGTGAGCGAACGCTGCTCGCGTTCGAGCATGGCGATCACCGCCTCGCGCTCGATCTCGTAGGGATCGACCGGGACGCGGTTCATCAGGCCGGCGCTATTGCCGTCGAATTGCTCGTCGATGTGCACCGGCTGCGACCTTGACCCTTTTCTCGCGCGTAGGACCGCGTTTTCTAGCGCCCAATCGTTAACGATTTCGCGCCGGATATTCACGATGTCCCCGTAACCGGCGCCGCATGACGGGCAAGTGCGGCGTGCGGCAAATACGCTCGCACGCCGCCTTCATGGTTACCAAATCCGTGCGCGGTCCTCGGGCGCGATATACATCGCATCATCCGGCGTGATGCCGAAGGCCTCGTACCACGCATCGACATTGCGCAGCGGGGCGATGGTACGATAGCGCGCGGGGCTGTGCGGGTCGGTCGCGACCTGGTTGCGCAAGCTGTCCTCGCGCGCCTTGGCCCGCCACACCTGCGCATAGGCGAGGAAGAAGCGCTGGTCGCCGGTCAGCCCGTCGATCACCGGCGCCTCTTCTCCGCCGAGCGACTTCTTATAGGCATCATGGGCCACCAGCACGCCCGCCAGATCGGCGATGTTCTCGCCCATCGTCAGATCGGGATTGATGAAGCTGCCCGGCACGACTTCGAAGGCGGCATATTGCGCGCCGAATTTCTTGGCCTCGGCCTCGAACCGTTCGGCATCGCCCACGGTCCACCAGTCGCGGATCGCGCCGCTGGCGTCGATCTTGCGGCCCTGATCATCGAAGCCGTGGCTGATTTCGTGGCCGATGACCACGCCGATCGCGCCATAATTGACCGCGGGGTCGGCCCAGGGATCGAAGAAGGGCGGCTGGAGGATGCCGGCGGGGAAGACCATCTTGTTTTCCAGCCCGCCGTTATAGGCGTTCACCGTCTGCGGGTTCATGCCCCACTTCTTGCGGTCGACCGGCTTGCCAAGGTCGCCCATCTCGTAATCGGCGTTGAACTGCGAGGCAGCGATCATGTTGCCATAGAGATCGTCGGGCGACATCGGCAGCTGCGAATAGTCGCGGAATTTTTCGGGATAGCCGACCATGACGTCCATCCGCTCGAGCTTGTCGAGCGCGGCTTCCTTGGTCTCGGGGCTCATCCAGTCGTTTTCGCCAATCCGGTCACCCATGGCGAGTTTCAGGTTGGTGACCAGCTCGTCCATCCGCGTCTTGGCGATCTTGGGGAAATATTCATCGACATAGGCTTCGCCGACCAGCTCGCCGAGCGAGCCGTCGATCGTGTCGACTGCGCGCTTCCAGCGCGCGCGCTGCTCGCTCGTCCCGTTGAGCGCGCTGGTGTACTGGAACCGGCTCTCGACCATCTTCTGGTTGAGATAGGGCGAGGCCTGATGCGTTACCTGCGCCTTCTGCCACAGCTTGAGCGTGGCCAGATCGGTGCTGGCAAACAGCGCCGCAATCGCCTTCACCGCGGTGTTGTCGGTAACGATGATGCGCTCCTGCGGCGGAATGTTGTGACCCGCGAAGAACGCGTCCCAATCCATGCCCGGCGCATAGGCGGCCAGTTCGCTGCCCGACATCGGGTTGTTGATCTTCTCGATCTGGCGCTTCTGTTCGGCATCCCAGTTGAGCTGCGCGACATAGGTCTCGAAAGTCATCACGCGGCTGGCCGCTTCGCGCGGGCTGGCTTCGCCGATATGGCGGAAGGTGCGCTCGAGATAGGCGAGATAGGCACCGCGCTGGTCGGCGAATTTTGCGTCGAAATAATATTCCTTTTCGGGCAGGCCGAGCCCGCCGGAGAACATCCACAGCGCGTTCATCGTCGGATCGTCGGGGTCGGCATAGGGGCCGGCACCGAACAGCGAGCCGCCGAACTTGCCATAGGTCGCGCCCATGTAGCGAGCGAAAGCGCTCTTGTCCGACAGCGCATCGACCTGTGCCAGATCGCGCATCAACGGCGCGAGACCCGCGCGCTCGATCGCCGCCTCGTTCATGAAGCTGGTGTAGAGCGCGCCATATTGCGTGCCTGCAGGCGCTTGAGTGATCAGCCCGTTGACCTCTTCGGTCACATCCTCGCGCAGATTGTAGAACGAGCCGACCGAGGGACGGTCGTCGGGGATTTCGGTCCGGTCGATCCATGCGCCCGAGGCATAGCGTTCGAAATCCTCGCCCGGGTCGGCGGCGGTGTCACGCGCGGTGAGGTCGAGCCCGAAGTCGCCGATCTTGGCCTGGCCGGTGACGACGATGGTGTTGGCGTCGGTTTCCTCGGCGAAGGACGGAGAGGCGAGAGCCAGCCCCAGCGCGAGCGCGGAAGCTGCCGTCGCGCGGGCGAAATTTCGAGTGGATGGCATGTGTGATTCCCCTGGGTTCTAGATCGTGCAGGGGCTTAGCTTTCGCCGAACAGAGACGACAACCATTGTCGTCGAACGCGCAAACGCGTTCGGCAAGCTACTTGCGGTTCGTAACCCCTAGTTCTCGTCTTCAGGTTCGCCGTCCGGCTCTGCTTCGCCTTCCTCATTCGCTTCATCGGCGCCAGCAGCAATCGCAGGATCGACCTCCACGGTCACCGCTTTGGGATAGGTCAGGACGAGAAAAAGCTCTTCCCCGTCCCCAAGTTCGGTCAAAGGCCCACCATCCTTGATGAAGCCGATCCCACCTTTTGCGGAAAGTATGGCTCCAGACACGCTGGCGCTTTCTTGAACGGCATTTTTGAAAAAGTCCTTTGCAGACTGCGCGCTGGTGAAAGCATTGGCGAAAAAGACGTTCATGGCAGGCTCTCCTCAATACTCGTCCCATTTGGCGACGCCTTTGTTGAATTTTGCGTTTCTCAAGAACGCCGGCGCACTGCCTTCGATGGCGGTTATGCAGGTTCCTTGCTCACTGCATGCATTGACCAGTGCAGTGCCGAAGGGTTGATTGATCGCATCGACCAGCCCCTGCATTTTACGTTTGAGGATAGTCTTGTCGGTCGCGACGACCTTGGCCTTGAGCTTGTCCAGCGTCGTGTCGAAGTTCTTGCCCATTCCCACGCCGAACTCGGTGTTGGCCGGAAAGAGCGAGTTCACGTCGAGCGGCGTGTCATTGGCGTTGATCGTGGCGGCGTTTGTAGAAACCAGCGCCGCGCCGCCCTTGGCGGAAAGGATCTGCGCGGCCATGCCGGTAGCGAAATACTGTGCCAGGCCGCCGTTCACATCTACGTCCGTGCTGGCCCCCGCACCGAATTCCGCTCCGAAGCTGGCAAGTACCGAATAGCTGTCCAGATTGCCGCCCTTGATTGAAACGAAAGAGCACGGGTGAATGGCATAAATGCCTCCCGTCACTTCGATAGGATCCGTGACCGGACAAGGCCCTAGCCGGTTGTAGCCATCCTCGCTCGTATCCACTGTATTGGCCAGCAGGGGCATCACAACCGCTTCCTGTCTGTCGTAGCCTACGATGATTTCGGGCACCTCGCCGGTCGATGCACCAGCCTTGATGCCAAATGTCGTATTGGTGCCGAAATACATCGTATTGCTGTGCCGTGTCGCTTAGACACAGCCCGCTGCGAGCGGCAGCAGGGCTATGGCTGCAAGGTATTTGTGTGGTCGACTACGCATGGCGAACTCCCCTCAAGTGCCGACAGGACCTTGGCCGCATTCTCGGCTTCGGCCGCGGACCGGATGATCACCAACAGCTGGCAATCGCGCGGATCGGCAATGACCCACTGGCTATCCGAGTAGCCAAGCCAGGCGCCGCCTGCGGGCAGTTCGTCCCAGCCAAATCCTACACCGGTCCGTTTGACCGCCACCGCACCGCCCGTTGTGCGCGGCAGTTCAACGCGGACCACGCCGATTCCGGTGATCGTCTCGCCGCCGCCTTCACCCACCGTTACGTGGGTGCAGGCGGACAGCAGGCATGCAACGGTCGCGACAAGTCCGGCGTGGCCGGCGGATGATTGTTCTCGAACGCTGCTATGCACCTTGCGCGCGGGCCATCGATGACAGCGCATCAATCGGCGTATTCGCGCACCGGCCCGGACCGTTTTCCCCATTATCCGGCTCCCTCTATGTGAGGAAAACACTCGATAGTTGGGATCGTCAAGTCTTCGATTAAATACTGGCGGGAACCGTATGGGCGATTTGGGCGGGAAGAAAAGGATTTCATCGTCCTGTAGGCGGTCGCCATTCCCTGTCGCTAATCTTGATTGTCGGGTGATGCCCTGCAATTCTGCGCAATTGGTCAGCAAGTTGGACTACCGCACGAATCCGCCGCGAGATGTTCCCGCGGCGTTGATATTTGCATGATGCGCCCCACATTCCCGGAACCGCCGGGCCGTCTGCTCGCTCGACACATACCGCCCCCCTTGACCCTAGCGAACAATTCAGGAACACGCGTCCTTCATGGCCCTCACCAAAATTTCCGTCCGCGGCGCGCGCGAGCATAATCTCAAGGGCGTCGACATCGACCTGCCGCGCGACAGCCTGATCGTGATCACCGGCCTCAGCGGCTCGGGCAAGTCGAGCCTCGCCTTCGACACGATCTATGCCGAAGGCCAGCGGCGCTATGTCGAGAGCCTGTCGGCCTATGCGCGCCAGTTCCTCGAGATGATGCAGAAGCCCGATGTCGAGCATATCGACGGGCTCAGCCCCGCGATCTCGATCGAGCAGAAGACCACCAGCCGCAACCCGCGCTCGACCGTCGCCACCGTGACCGAGATCTACGACTACATGCGCCTCCTGTGGGCGCGCGTCGGCGTACCCTATTCGCCCGCCACCGGCCTGCCGATCGAGGCGCAGACCGTCTCGAACATGGTCGACCGGGTGATGGAATTGCCCGAGGGGACACGCATCTACCTGCTCGCCCCCGTGGTGCGCGGGCGCAAGGGCGAATACCGCAAGGAACTGGCCGAATGGCAGAAGGCGGGCTTCACCCGCGTGCGCATCGACGGCGAGCTCCACGCGATCGAGGACGCGCCCGCGCTCGACAAGAAGTTCAAGCATGACATCGAGGTGGTGGTCGACCGGCTCGCGGTGAAGGAGGGCATCGAGACCCGTCTCGCCGACAGCTTCGAGACCGCGCTCAAGCTCGCCGAGGGGCTTGCCTATGTCGATCTCGCCGATGGCGCGGTGCCCGGGCGCGAGGACGAGGGGGCCGCGGCCGGCGGCGCGATGAAGGGCGCGGGGCTGCCCGCCAACCGCATCGTCTTTTCGGAGAAATTCTCCTGCCCGGTCAGCGGCTTCACGATCGAGGAAGTCGAACCACGGCTGTTCTCCTTCAACGCGCCGCAGGGCGCCTGCCCGACCTGCGACGGCATCGGCGAGAAGCAGCTGTTCGACCCGCAACTGGTCGTCCCCAACGAAGCGCTCAGCCTCAAGAAGGGCGCAGTGGTGCCCTGGGCGAAGAGCAATCCGCCGTCGCCCTATTACATGCAGGTGCTCGCCTCCCTGGCGAAGGAATACGAGTTCGACCTGACCACCCCGTGGCAGGAGTTCGACAACGAAATCCGCGACATCATCCTCCACGGCACCAAGGGCCGCGCGATCCCGCTGACCTTCAAGGACGGGCGCAAGAGTTACACCGTCAAGAAGCCGTTCGAGGGCGTGATCGGCAATCTCAACCGCCGCATGCTCCAGACCGAGAGCGCGTGGATGCGCGAGGAGCTGGCCAAGTTCCAGACCGCTCAGCCTTGCGAGACCTGCAACGGCAAGCGGCTCAACCCCAAGGCGCTCAGCGTCAAGATCCCCGGCCCCGCGGGCCCGACCGACATCGCCACCCCCACGCAGATGAGCGTCGCCGATGCCAAGGCGTGGTTCCTCGGGCTCGACGGGCACCTGACCGACCAGCAGGCGCAGATCGCCAAGGCCATCCTCAAGGAAATCAACGAGCGGCTGGGCTTCCTCGACAATGTCGGGCTCGACTATCTCAACCTCGACCGGACTTCAGGTACGCTGAGCGGGGGCGAGAGCCAGCGCATCCGCCTCGCCAGCCAGATCGGCAGCGGCCTCTCGGGCGTGCTCTACGTGCTCGACGAACCCAGTATCGGTCTCCACCAGCGCGACAACGACCGGCTGCTCGAAACGCTGAAGCGTCTGCGCGACCTCGGCAACACGGTGATCGTCGTCGAGCACGACGAGGACGCGATCCGCGCCGCCGATTACGTGGTCGATCTCGGCCCCGGCGCGGGCGTCCACGGGGGTGAGGTGGTTGCCGAAGGCACGCTCAAGCAGGTGCTCAAGAACAAGAAATCGCTCACCGCCGCCTATCTCACCGGCCGCCGCGAGATCGCGGTCCCCGCCACGCGCCGCAAGGGCAACGGGCACCAGCTCACCGTCCACGGCGCGCGCGCGAACAATCTCGCCAACGTCACCGCCAGCCTGCCGCTGGGCACCTTTACCTGTGTCACCGGCGTCTCGGGCTCGGGCAAGTCCAGCTTTACCATCGACACGCTCTACGCCTCCGCCGCGCGCGAACTCAACGGCGCGCGCATTGTCGCGGGCGCGCACGACAAGGTCACCGGGCTCGAATATTGCGACAAGGTGATCGAGATCGACCAGTCGCCCATCGGCCGCACCCCGCGCTCCAACCCCGCCACCTACACCGGCGCCTTCACCCAGATCCGCGACTGGTTCGCGGGCCTCCCCGAAAGCCAGGCGCGCGGTTACAAGCCCGGGCGCTTCAGCTTCAACGTCAAGGGCGGCCGCTGCGAGGCGTGCCAGGGCGACGGCCTCATCAAGATCGAGATGCACTTCCTGCCCGACGTCTACGTCACCTGCGAACAATGCGGCGGCAAGCGCTACAACCGCGAAACGCTCGAGGTGAAGTTCAAGGGCCATTCGATCGCCGACGTGCTCGACATGACGATCGAGGATGCGGAGGAATTCTTCAAGGCGGTCCCGCCGATCCGCGACAAGATGCACATGCTCAACGAGGTCGGCCTCGGCTACGTCAAGGTCGGCCAGCAGGCGACCACGCTGTCGGGCGGCGAGGCGCAGCGCGTCAAGCTCGCCAAGGAACTCGCCAAGCGCAGCACCGGGCAGACGCTCTACATCCTCGACGAGCCCACCACGGGCCTGCATTTCGAAGACGTGCGCAAGCTGCTCGAAGTGCTCCACCGGCTGGTCGAGCAGGGGAACTCTGTCGTGGTGATCGAGCATAATCTCGATGTCATCAAGACGGCGGACCATGTGCTCGACCTTGGGCCGGGCGGCGGTGTGCGCGGGGGTGAGGTTGTGGCGCAGGGCACGCCGGAGGAGGTTGCCGCTGTTCCCGAAAGCTACACAGGCCACTATCTCCAACCGATGCTGGAGAGAGCAAAGGAGGCTGCCGAGTGACGGGCGAAGATTTCGAGGCGTTCATCACGTACATGGGCTGGAGCGAACGCGAAGTTGCGCGTGTTATGCAACTGAGCCGCAACAGCGTGGCAAAGTACAAGAGGGAGGGAGCTAAGGCCGACATCGACTTCGCGTGCGCTGCCTTGGCAGCGGGCCTCCCCAAGTGGTCTGAGAGGGAAAAGTGAGCACCACGCTACGCTATAGTATCTCGAGGCTCTCCTGAGCCTGTCAAAGATTTATGCTGGGGCGGCAGCGGGAGGCGGGGGAGTAATGCATGCCTAACTCAAATTAAATTCTCGGTTTTGATAGGAGTGTGGTAAATGCGTCCCCGGTTGGGGGTGTGTATGAGAAATAGATATTTTGCAGTCTTAAGCTTCGGCATTTTCTGCGGAGCCTGCGCGACGATGAATGCACCGGCAAGCCAAGTAAGGATTGTCGGAAGTGCTGAGAAGGTCATTTGGGCCTACGAAAGCAGTCTCCCATCTCGCAACAAAGCCGCGATCAAAGCGCATTTGCAAAGATACGAACAACCTCGAGGTCTTCCCGTTTTGCTGCGCGCGCAGCCAGGCGATTACATCTATGTCGTCCCGGTCTGCGGCAATGTCACACAGTGGGACAGGGCTGGATCAAAGCAAGTTTTGCCCGAAACGTTGTCGATCACGGTCCATTGCTGATGTTCGAGAACCTCACACGTGTCATTGTTGGTGCTGCTGCTGTGATCGCAGTGGTACCCGGCGCGGGACTGCTGTTGGGCGGCCTCGAACTCCCTGTGGAATTCAACGAACTGCTCGGCTTGATGGCCGCAATAGTAGGGCCACTCGTCTTTCTGGTAGTTTACCTCGCAAGACCGTGGTTTATGAAGCGCCGACGCTCGTTGCTGATCACTGCGGTTACCGTGCTCGGCATTGCGGGACTGGCCATCGGCTTTGCCGCCAATACCTATACTTCCGTGCACAAGGGCGAATACCGCTACATGGAAGCGGGAACGGAAAAGGTGGAGCTTTACATGACTCCAGATTCGATGAGCGATCCCCTGCAGCGAAGGATCGACCGCGAAGGAGGCAATATCACAAATGCCATCATGCGCGAGAAATCTACGTTGACGATGCTGAACGAAGAAGCATGGCCTGTCCGAGCCAAGGCGACGGCCCTCTTCTTGCTTGCGCAACTCATGCTGATTACCGCTTTTCTGACGGCCGCATGGGCGGTGGCCGCAATGGCGGCGAAAGACAAGCAATAGGGAAATACGAAACGCGTTTAGCTATACTTGCTTGGCGGGCTGGTGGGCCAGCGCAACACCGTGGTGGTGATCGAGCACAACTTCGACATTAGCAAGACAACGGGCCATTTGCTCGACCTCCGCTCCAGGAGCGTGCCGCGGTTGAGGGGAGATATTCGGGGCGGTGTCTTAAGGCCAAGCTTGAGAGGCAACGGGAAGCGCGGAGTAGGACATCAATTCTGGTGAGAATAAGATGATCTCTAGCTGACAACATCGGTCGAAAGACTTAGAACCATCGTAGTGCCATTTATTCGAGAGTGCGATGCGATTGGTCCGTGCCCAAATAACCAATTATCGAGCCATCAAAAATCTTGAGATTGACGTTGGTCAGCAAACCAATATCATAGGTCCCAACGGGATTGGCAAGTCATGCGTGCTGAAGGCCATCGACCGTTTTTTCGGCAGCTCATCACGGGTAGAGATTGAGGATTTCCACGAGCGAAACGTCGCCGACCCCATCGATATCGCCCTGACATTTGAGGACTTTTCTGACGCTGAGAGGCAAGAGTTCGAGGGGAAAATATTTAACGATCAGATGGTGGTCGTTCGAAGATTTTTCGGAAGCGCCAATCCGCGCGAAAATGGCAAATACTATGGTCAGTCGCAGCGTTATCCTGGCTTTCAAGAAATTAGACAGATTGAGGGAGCTACCCCACGAAGGCAAGCATTCAACGAGCTTGCCGGAACAGAGGGTTATGAAGACTTAATCCCTGCGGCAAATGCTCAGCAGCTAATTCAGAATATGGAAGCCTGGGAAGCTGATCATCTTGATCAATGCGAACTGCAATTAGACGACGGTCAGTTTTTCGGATTCTCCAATGTTGGGAGGGGTGTACTCAATAAGTACATTTCGTTCGTGTTCATTCCGGCAGTCCGAGACGCTGGCGTGGACTCGGTTGACGGGAAAAACAGTGTAATCAGTCAGTTGATCGAGCTTGTGGTCAAATCCGTAGTCCAAAAAAGAGAGGATGTGAGGAATTGGCAGGCTCAGGCAAGCGAACAATATGCAGAGTTGGTGAGTCCCGAAAACCTAGGCGAGCTTGGCGAGCTGTCTGGCGAGCTTTCAGAAACGCTTCGGGTTTTTTACGGCGATGCCAATGTACAGTTATCGTGGCAGCCCCCAGGTGAGCTATTAGTCTCTTTGCCGCTGGCTGACGTTTCACTCGTCGAGCAAGGATACGCTGGACCAGTTGAAAACAAGGGGCACGGCCTTCAACGAGCTTTCATCTTCACGTTGTTGCAGCACCTTGCGAAGGTGTTAGCAGTGGAGACCGAGGATCAGATCGACGAGGAGGGCGCTGAAGCTGTTGAGCCGATCGAGGTGGCAGGTGGCGAAGCCGTACAATCCCACAGGGTCATCTTGGCGATTGAAGAGCCAGAGCTTTATCAACATCCGATCAAGCAGCGGCACATAGCCAGAGTTCTTAGAGATATCGGCCAGGGGCAAATTCCTGGAGTACTATCCCAGACCCAAGTAATTGCTTGCTCCCATTCGCCTCACTTTATTTCGACAAGAGACTTCCCCGAAATCCGGGTTGCGAGGAGAGAAACTCTCCCGGGAGAGGGGCATCCTCAATGCGTTACACGTCGTATCCAATATCAAGACGTAGTTCAGCTTTTGAGTGCTGCCTATGAGGGTGGGGGATATGATGAAGCCGGACTTATCGCTCGACTTCACATCCTCAATGAATCAGTCAGTGAGGGATTCTTTAGTGAGAAGGCGGTGCTTGTTGAGGGGGTTGGCGATCAAGCAGCCATCCACGCAGTTGCCGAGAAAAATGGTATTGATCTTCAAGCAAGAGGTGTCTCCGTCCTGCCGGTTGGCGGTAAGGCAAATATCGATCGACCGCTTGCGATATTCCAACTGCTCAACATTCCTACCTACGCAATTTTTGATTGCGATCAGGACTTGGCAGAGGGGGATCAAAAAATTCAGCAAAATTTGGCAATACAGCGGCTTTGTGGGGAGAGCAGTCCTCAAGCGTCTCGCACCTTCGTAGGCGAACGTTTTGCGTCTTTCGAGGTGAACCTAAACAGAACCCTCGCGCTGGAACTTGGGGAGCAATACGATGATCAAGCCTCGTTAGTTGCTCTTGAATTTGGCATGAAAAAGAAGAACGCTTTGAAAAACCCTCATACCTGCGGTGAAATCATCCGGCGCTGCATAGACTTGGGTGGCAATTGCCAAACCTGGGATGAAATCGTGGAAGCTATCGTAGCATGAATCATTTTGAGGAACTAGAAGAGGCAATTCGCAATCGATTGAGGGCGGAGATCGTATACAGTGGATCAGTTCGCATAGTTGAGCCGCACCTCATTGGAGTCACGTTCGCGGGAAATACGACGCTGAGCGCTTTTCAAGTTAGTGGCTCATCAGGTGATGGGTTCAGAGCATTCGTCGTTGACCGGATCGAGGGGCTCACAATTACCGAAGAACCTTTTCATGGTCCGCGGCAAGGTTACAACCCAAACGATTCCATGATGGAGACTATACTGGTTCGTCTTTAAAGCTCTGTCCTACACGCGCACCGCCCTATAAATAACCTGGTTCCCTGACGCCCACCCACAGGTGAACCATGATGTCGAACCCCGCACTCGATCCCGCAACCCACCCCATCATCCTCCACACCGACCTCCATGCCGAGGACCCGCGCGCGCCGCAGACGCAGTTCGTAGTCGAGCGGCAGGTGGCCTTTCTCGAGGCGCTCGCGACCACCGGCAGCGTGCGCGCGGCGGCGCGGCGGGCGCGGGTGTCGCACCAGACCTGCTACCGCGCGCGCCGCGCCAGCGCGGGCTTCGGGCGCGCCTGGGATGCGGCGCTGGTGGTCGCGCGCGGCGCGGCCGAGGCCAAGCTCGCCGATTACGCCATGAACGGGGTCGAGGAGGAGGTGTGGTATCACGGCGACCTCGTCGGTTCGCGCAAGCGCGTCTCCGACCGGCTGCTGCTCGCGCATCTCGGGCGGCTCGACCGGATGCGCGGCGATGAGCGGATCGAACGCCTCGCGGAGAATTTCGACGCCATGGTCCTGCGCCTGCGCCGCGGCGAGCCGATCGAGGTGGAGGATCCGCACCACGACCCCGCTCATGCCGAGCCTGTCGAAGCAGGATCGCCTGACGCGGGGGCTCATGGGCAGGCTCGGGGTGAGCGGGAAGGCGGCGAGAATTCTTCGCCTGGACCGTGTAACACCCGGTCCATGTCTCAGCGGGGAGACCCGCAAAACGCCCCTCCGCAGGCAGGTGCGTCCCACCCGGCCGAACCGCCCTGCGACTGCGTCGGCGCGCGCCATGGGACCGATCGGGGGCAGCCGCATTACCGGCGCGGGGCCGAGGGGCTCGAACCGGTGGTCAATGTGGGCGCGGGCGGGCCGTGCTGCGATACGCCGCGCTGGCCCGATTGCCGCGCCTGCCCGCATTACCCGCCGGTCGACCGGATGCTCGACGAACTGGCCGAGGCCGAGGCGCAGGCGCAGGCCGGGATCGATGCGGGGGAGGGCGCGGATGCGGACGCGGGCGCCGTGACGCTCACACGTTGATCAGGCCGAACTTGAGCCCCTTGACCGCCGCCGCGGCGCGGTCGGAGACGTTGAGCTTGATGAAGATGCGCTTGATATGCGTGGCGATCGTCGGGCGCTTGCTGCCGAGGATCATCGCGATCTCCTCATTGCTCTTGCCGCGCGCGATCCAGTGCAGGATCGTCACCTCGCGCGGGGCGAGACGCGGGCGCTCCACCACGTCCTCCTCGAACTGGTCGATTCGCAGATGCGCCGCCTGCGCCACGCAGTGCAGCACCGGGACATCGGCATGATCGACGCGGTCGGGATGGTCGGCCATCGTGATGCCGATCGCGGCGAGGTGCTGGCGCGGCCCGAAGGTCGGGAAGATATAGCCGTCGGTCACGCCATGCGCGCGCGCCTGTTCGATGAAATGCAGCAGATCGCCGGCCAGCGGCTTGCCCTGCGTGACCACGCTGTAGCGCAGCGGCCGGCCCGACCGCGCCGCCAGCGCGGGGAAGGGGTCGAGCCGGTCGAGCCCCTCGCGGTAGCTGCTCACCCACGCCTCGGGAAAGCCGCGGAAGAGCATGTCGGTGCGCCCCGGCATGTCGTGCGAGGGCCGCGCATAGCTCAGCGCCTCGAACCCGTGCAGCCGGTAGAACGCGCGGGCGATCGAGAGGACTTCGTCCATGTCCGCGGCCGCCGCGATCCGCCTGACGGCCCTGTTGTCTTCCATGCCTCGTGTAGCCCCCGGTCCCGCTTTGCCTGTGCCCGCCCTGATACGAGTGAATGTCATCCATCTGGACTAGGGGCAACATTCGGCAAGCGCGAAGATGGGGATTGAATCCGGATTCGGTACTGGCTTACCGCAATGTGACAATCGCGCGCGATTCCTCCGATCTTGGTGTCATCCGGATGAACGACGTCCGGTCAAACGACCTCCAACCGGGTGACTGTGGCAAACCCCATGTTAAGCATACCAATTCGGGTGGGGCCGGGGATAAGTGAAGTTTTCCCGGCATGGGGTATTGACGGGGAACGGGATCGAGCCGCGATGCAGGAAAACACGTTTATTGTCGTCGACTGTAACTATCGTAACCGCAACGAATTGACCTTGGCCTTGGGCGAAATGGGCTATGTAGTGCCCGCCGACACGCTCGACGACCTGGGCGGGCGCTGGCCCGAGGGGGCCTGGCTGCTGGTCCATGACGAAGGACCGCAATTGCCGCAGACGCAGCAGGCGCTGCGCAGCGCGGGGCAGTATTACCCGCTGGTTGCCTATTCGAAACAGGCCAGCATCGCGCATATCATGGATGTGCTGAGCGACGGCGCGGCGGGCTATCTCGAATGGCCCACGCTCGGCGAACGGCTGCGCCGCAGCCTCGGCAACATCATGACGCGCAAGTGGCAGGGTTCGACCACGCCCGAACAGGCGCGCGCCAAGCAGCGCGTCGGCCAGCTCTCGCCGCGCGAGCGCGAAGTGCTGTCGGGGGTGAGCGAGGGCTATTCGAGCAAGGAAGTCGCGCGCACGCTGGGGATCAGCCCGCGCACGGTCGAACTCCACCGCGCCAATGTGCTGACCAAGCTGGGTGTCCGCAACGTTGCCGCCGCGGTGCGGCTGTCGGTCGAAGCTCAGCTCGACGCCGGACCCGCCGTGACCCAGGAACGCGAACTGGCGCTGTAGCTCTAGCCTTTGAGCAGCGCGAGCTCGACCGTGCCATGACCGCGCCCGATCAGGCCGAGTTCGGTCGCTGCGGCGCGGCTGACGTCGATCACGCGGTTGCCGTGGAAGGGGCCGCGATCGTTGATGCGCACGGTGACCCGCTTGCCGGTGCGCGGATTGGTTACCTCGACCAGCGAGCCGAACGGCAGCGTGCGATGCGCCGCAGTCATCGCGTGCATGTCGAATCTCTCGCCGTTGGCGGTAAGGCGGCCGTGGAAGCGCCGTCCGTAATAGGAGGCCACACCGGTGCCGATCGAGCGGGTTACCGGCGGCAGCTCGACCGGGGGCTCGATCGTCGAGAGGTCGACCACATGGCCGGCGGGCTGGGGCGCGGGGGGAAGCGTTTCGAACCGCGCAAAGCTGGCGTCGAACGAACCGGTCACCGCGGCGCGGTGGACATGTTCCTGCGGTAGCGCCGCCGTGGCGGGTAGCGCCAGGGCAGCGAGGAAAAGGACATTACGAAACGCGCGATAGACCATGATGGGAACCTCCCGTTCGGTTCCAGCGTCTATAAGGGAGGTAGTGAGCGGAGTCCCCTACGGGGGCGGAGGCTGCCCCATTCATGCCACAGTTCGTCGCGCTTCGTGCGTCCTTGGGCAGTTCTACCGCATCTGGTGGGCGTCATCGGGACTGGCCACAAGCATTGCACCGAAGCGCGCTCCGGCCGCTGAAGGACCATCCTGACAGGCCACAGAAAATGGGGCCGACATCGCTGCCGACCCCACTCTCACCGATGCGTGGCCTTGCCCGAAGGCAGGGGCTTGGCATCCGATGTCTCCCCGTCCGTGCCGTCCGAAGACAGGCTCTTCCGGTTCTGTCACCGGCGCTCCCACCGGCATCCGGCTCCGCCCTCATGCTGACCCGGTTGAGTGCGCCAGGTCGTGAGACCCTCGCTTCTTTCCCAGGCCGGCCCTCGACGGGCGGCTCCGCGATCAGTCCTTCCGTTCATGGCCGGGACCTTGAGGGGATGAATTGCCGATCCGGTCCGAAGACCTTTTCCTGCAATATCGCCTCGGCATCCGACCGGGTTGGTCCGATCCATGAAAGACGTGCTTTTGCGTTCCATCATCGACCGTCATGCTTTGGACCGAAGTCCGCGGCGCGCTGGTCTCAAGAATGCATGGACAGCACCTTCCATGTCTTTCCGGTCCGAAATTTCCCCGTAATCAGAGGCTGTTACGCCTCAAACCCGGTGGAAGTCCCTCGCCGTTCCGATGACTTGAAGCTGCCCCTGACCACGCGATTCGTCCAGCGGACGAGGCCCGAGTTTTCCACTTTTCCAGCTTTTCGCTGTGGAGGAGGGTGGATAAGTCCACCATCCGTCGCAGAAATATGACTGTAGTCGCGCTCCTTGCGCAATATTACGCCGAGAGCGCGCTTTGTTTCGTAATTAACGGTCGCGCTGCGCGAGCAGGCGCAGACGCAGCGCGTTCAGCTTGATGAAGCCCTCGGCGTCTTTCTGGTCGTAAGCTCCCGCATCGTCCTCGAAGGTTACATGCGCTTCGGAGTAGAGTGAGTTCGGCGATTTGCGGCCAACCACCATGGCGTTGCCCTTGTAGAGCTTGAGCCGGACGGTGCCCGAGACTTTCTGCTGGCTGAGATCGACCGCAGCCTGCAGCATCTCGCGCTCGGGGCTGTACCACAGGCCATTATAGACCAGCTCGGCATAGCGCGGCATCAGTTCGTCCTTGAGATGCGCGGCACCGCGATCGAGCGTGATCTGTTCGATCCCGCGATGCGCGCGGGCGTAGATCTCGCCGCCCGGCGTTTCGTACATGCCGCGGCTCTTCATCCCGACGAAGCGGTTCTCGACCAGGTCGAGGCGGCCGATACCGTGGGTCCGGCCGAGGTCGTTGAGCGCGGCCAGCAGCGTCGCCGGGCTCATCGCTTCACCATTGAGCGATACGCCGTCGCCCCGTTCGAAACCGATCTCGATATATTCGGGCGTGTCGGGCGCGTCTTCCGGGTGGTCGGTGCGCGAATAGACGTAGTCGGGCGTTTCTTCCCACGGATCCTCGAGCACCTTGCCCTCGGACGAGGTGTGCAGCAGGTTCGCATCGGTAGAGAACGGGCTTTCGCCGCGCTTGTCGGTCGGTACTGCGATCTGGTGCGCCTCGGCCCAGGCGATCAGCGCGGTGCGGCTGGTGAGGTCCCATTCGCGCCATGGGGCGATCACCTTGATGTCGGGATCGAGCGCATAGGCCGACAGCTCGAAGCGGACCTGGTCGTTGCCCTTGCCGGTCGCGCCATGCGCGATGGCATCGGCGCCGGTCTCATGCGCGATCTCGACGAGACGCTTGGAGATCAGCGGACGCGCGATACTGGTGCCGAGCAGGTAGTCGCCTTCATAGCGCGCATTGGCGCGCATCATCGGGAAGACGAAGTCGCGCACGAATTCCTCGCGGACATCCTCGATGAAGATGTGCTGGTCGGGAATGCCCATGGCGCGCGCCTTTGCGCGCGCAGGTTCGATTTCCTCGCCCTGTCCGAGATCGGCGGTGAAGGTCACCACTGCGACCCCGCGTTCAACCTCGAGCCATTTGGCGATGACGGAGGTATCGAGACCGCCGGAATAGGCGAGGACAACCCGTTTGATTTCGGGGCGCTTGGTATCGGACATTGGAGGCACCTTCGTTGTAACGAGCGCGCCGCTAGCAGGGGGAGGGGAGTGTAGGCAATCGATTCACGCTTTGCGTGCGTCAAGCGCAGGTGCGGCGCTGAACAAGGGCAGGATCAAAGGCTGGTCAGCGCAGCTGGCTGTCCTTGCTCCCGCGCCGGTTGATGCCCGAATTGCGCGCACTGGCATCGAGACCAGACTGGCACTGCACACAGCGCTTCACACCCGGCAACGCCGCGCGGCGCTTCTCGGGTATTTCCTCGCCGCAGTCGACGCACCATTGCTCGCTTTCGCCCACGGGCATCCGTGCCCGCGCCGCGCTTACCGCGTCGGAAATCGTGTCGTCGATCTGATCCTGAACCGCGCCATCGCGCGCCCAACCACCTGCCATGCTACTATCCTTCCGACGGCAGAGATGGGGTGGAATCGCGAAAAATCAACCGAATGGCCCGTGCGGCGATCTACTCCGCCGCCTCATCCAGCACGGGGTCGAGGTGCCATTCGGGCACGTTCCCCGCGTCTGCCGCGCGCAGGCGGGCGCTTTCGGTCTCGATATATTCGCGCGTCATGGGGATCGCATTGCGGTCCTTCACATACTGCAGCTGCCAATTGACCATATTACCATGGCGGAAGCTCTGCTCCGCGCCGGCGAGATAGAACAGCCACATGCGATAGAAGCGCTCGTCATACAGCGCCTCGATCTCCTTGCGGTGCAGGACCGTGCGCCGGTACCATTCTTCCAGCGTGTGGCTGTAATGGAAGCGCATCGCTTCCACATCCATCACCTGCCAGCGGTACTTCTCGCTCTGCGTCACGAGTTCGGACAGCGCGGGGATATAGCCGCCAGGGAAGATGTATTTGCGCGTCCACTTGTCGGTGAAGCCGGGCGCCCCCGCGCGGCCGCAGCAATGGCTGACCATGACGCCGTCGGGGGCGAGCAGGCGGTTGGTGTGCTCGAAGAACGCGGGATAATGCGGGGTCCCGACATGTTCGAGCAGGCCGACCGAACTGATCCGGTCGAATTGCCCCTGCACGTCGCGGTAATCCATCAGTTCGAAAGTGACCCGATCGGCGAGACCGGCGGCTTCTGCGCGCTCCTTGCAGAACGCGATCTGGTCGGGGGCGAGCGCGACCCCAGTGACCTCGACGTCGTAATGCCGCGCGAGGTAGAGCGCGAAGCCGCCCCAGCCGCAGCCGATGTCGAGCACGCGCTGGCCCGGCTGGATAAACAACTTGGCGGCGAGATGCGCCTTCTTGTCGAGCTGCGCCTTCTCCAGCGACGTCGCTTCGGGATCCTCGCGGTAATAGGCCATGGTGTATTGCCGGTCCTCGTCGAGGAACAGCTCGTAAAGACGGCGGGTGAGGTTGTAGGTATGCTCGGCATTCTTGCGCGCCTTGCCGCGCAAATTGACGCTGTCGGTCTTGGCCAGCAGTTTCTGCGCCGCCTTGCGCAGCGGCCCCTGCGGCTTGAGCGAGGCCCCTGCCTCGCGCTTGGCGTTCATGGTCACGAACAGTACCAGATCGCGGATATCGTGCGGCGGTTCGACTTCGAGCCAGCCCCACATGAACGCTTCGCCCGCGCCGACCTGCGGATAGCGTGCGATGTGGTTGGCGGCCTTGCGATGCGTCAGCCGGATATGGAGCGGGGGTTCGCCTTCCTCCGGCGCGCCATATTCATAGGTCTGCCCGTCATGGTCGGTCACGATCAGGCGGCCGCGCCGGATGGCCGAATTCAAGAATTTGTCGAGCAGCCACATGCGTACCGGTCTCCCCGCAGTTTCCCCTGCGCCGGAGCCTGTGGCACATGGGGCAGCGAGTCAAATGATGGAGCGGCGCGATGGCCGAGGCGAAAACGCAGCCGACCGACACCGATCCGCGGGATTTCCTCGCCGCGGTGGAACCTGCCCGCAAGCGCGAGGAGGCGCAGGTGCTCGATGCGTTGTTCCGGCGCGTGACCGGCGAGCAGCCCAAAATGTGGGGGCCGAGCATCATCGGCTATGGCAGCTACTCCGCCACTTATGCCAGCGGGCGCGAGGTCGAATGGATGCGCACCGGTTTCAGCCCGCGCAAGGCGAAGCACTCGCTCTATCTGATGGGCGGCTATTGCGATCCGGAGACCGGGGCCAAGCATGCCGATGCGCTGGAACGACTGGGCAAGCATACGCGCGGCAAGAGCTGCCTCTACGTCAACAAATTGGCCGACATCGATCTGGCGGTGCTCGAAGAAATGATCCGCGCGGACTGGGCGGAAATGAACCGGCGCTATCCCGCCTGATCAGATCCCGGCGTACCACTGGTATCCGGCGCGGTCTTCCCAATAGCCGCCTTGGCCCTTGCCGATATCGTCCAGGCTGGCGACCGCCTCGATCGCGGTCAAATACTTGGCGTGCTTATAACCCAGTTGCCGCTCGATCCGCATGCGCAGCGGCGCGCCATTGCGGATCGGCAGCGGCTCGCCATTGAGGCGGTGCGCGACGATGGTCTGCGGATGATAGGCATCGAGCCGGTCCACGCTTTCGTAATAGTCCTGCCCGTTGAGATTGTCGGCGCAGCGGAAGACGATGAATCGGGCTTCCTCGCGCAAGCCCGCGGCGTCGAGCAGCAGCGACAATTGCGGCCCGCTCCATTCGCCGATCGCGCTCCACCCCTCAACGCAATCGTGCCGCGTGACCTGGGTGCGCTGGGGAAGCCTGCGAATATTGTCGAGGCTGAGGCTCAGCGGCGTATCGACCAGCCCGCCGACCGCAAGCCGCCAATTGGCGAAGCCTTCCCCGGCATGGCGCGGGTAGTCGCCGGTTTGCGGGTCGGTCGAGCCATTGCCGCGAAAATAGGGCGACACCGCGCTGCGGGGATATTCGGGGGCGAGGGCCTCGCGGTCGCTCAGCAGCCGGTGCGCGCGCTTGTGCCACCCTTCGGCTGCGCCAAGCATCGACTGGCCGACGTCGGTTTCGGCGATCCGGTTGCAGCCAGCCACGAAGGCGGCGCCGCCAGCGACGAGGAAGTTCCTGCGCTTCATGGTTCGCGCCCTCCGGTGATCATGTCGCGCATCTGGCGGATCGGCCCGGCGAGGATGACCAGCACGACGTGAACGATGAAGAAACCGGCGATGGTAAAAGCGAAGATGAAATGCAGGCTGCGCGCCGATTGCCGCCCGCCAAGCAGTTCGACCAGCCAGCCGAATGTCGGCCCCATGCCGGGGCTGATCGCGATGCCGCTGAAGACCATCATTGGCAGGAAGACGCCGAGCACGAGGCCGTATGCGAGCTTCTGGAGGAAATTGTACTTGCCCCCGGCATGGCTGAAATCGCGCTTGAGATGCGCGGCTATGTCGCGTCCGATTGCGGCAGGGCGCCATTCGCGCGGGCGGGTGGCGATATCGCGGCTGAAGTGCCGGTTGGCGAGCATCGCGACCCACATGAACAGCAAACCTAGCGCAAAGGGCCACGCCATGAGGATATGCCAGTCGCGGGCCACGGCGAGGCTGTAATAGCCGGGGATCGTCATCCAGTCGGGAAAGCGCGGGACGATCAGCCAGGCCTGCTCCGCGGAAAAGCCCCAATCGCCCCAATACAGGCGGCGATGTGCATTGGAAATCGTCAGCCCCGACATGAACAATACGGTCACGCACAGCAGGTTGAGCCAGTGCCACAGGCGCGTGCTGAGCGCGTGGCGCTTCATGCTGGTTGCTCTTCGCGCGCGAGGTAGATCACGTCGCGCGGCTGGGCGAGCAGGTGCTGGCCGCTGTCGACATAGAGCGTCTGCCCGCTGGCCAGATGGCCTTGGGTGAGAAACAGCGTGGCCTCGGCGACCTCGTCCGGCCCGGTCTTGCGGCCGAGCAGGTTCATGCGGTGCGACACCTCGGTCTCGGCCTCGCTCTGGTCGTGGCTGGCGAGGATCGCGCCGGGTGCGAGCGCGTAGACACGATCGTCACGCTTGGCTGCACCCATGGCGAGCATCGCCACGGTCGATCCAGCCGCGTGCTTGCTCATCGTATAGCTGAAGAAATCGGGGTTGGGATTGGCCAGCTTCTGGTCGGTGAACTGGATCACGCGCCGTCCCGCTGCGGCGCGGGCATGCGCGAGATAGGCTTGCGCCATGCGTGCCGGGGTGCGGGCGTTGATCTGCATCGACCGCAGGTTCGTCGCAGGATCGAGCCCGGTTACATCGTCTGGCTCGAAGATCGCCGCGCAATTCACTAGGCAGCGCCAATCGGGCAGCCGCGCCGCGAGCGCTTCGACCATCGTCACTGCGGCGTCGCCGTCGGCCAGGTCGCAGTGCACCGTTTCTGCAGAGGGGAGGGTGCTCGCCAGGGCTTCCGCCTCGTCATGCGATTCGCCGTAGTGGATGACGACGTGCCAGCCATTGTCTGCAAACGCCTGCACGATTGCCGCACCGATCCGCGCCGATCCGCCGGTCACCAAAACTGTCGAACTGGTCATGAATTCTATTGAGCAGTTTTGGCGAGGATTGCCTAGCTTTGCCATCGGGGCGCAGTTGCGAGGAAGATGCCGTGAAACTCGATCTTGTCGACGTATTTGGTTCTGGTCCGCTGAGCGGCAATCCGCTCGCGGTCGTGCATGGGGCGGACAGCCTCACCGCCGAACAGATGCTCAAGCTGACGCAATGGCTGGGCTTTTCCGAAACCACTTTCCTGCTCCCGCCGACCGACCCGGATGCCGATTACCGCGTGCGGATTTTCTACCCGGCTGGCGAATTGCAGTTTGCGGGCCATCCGACGCTGGGCAGCTGCCATGCCTGGCTGCGTGCGGGCGGGGTGCCGAAGAATGACGCCGCGATCGTGCAGGAATGCGGGGTTGGCCCGGTCGAAATCCGCCGCGATGGCGAGCGGCTGTCGTTCCGCGCGCCCGATCTGGTGCGCAGGGGCCCGCTATCCGACGAGGAACGCGCGCGCGCGATCGAACTGTCGGGCGTCGGCGAGGAAATGTTGGTGGAGGCGGTGCATGTCGCCAACGGACCGCAATGGCAGTTGTTGCGACTGCGCTCGGATGAGGATGTGCTTGCAGCGAAGCCGGTGGCGGAGGCGCCGCAGGGCACCGATATCGGGCTGGCGGGACCGACGAGCGGCGGCGATCCCGCATGGGAATTGCGCGCCTTCTTCGCCGACCAGCAGGGCCGTATGCGCGAGGATCCGGTGACGGGCAGTTTCAATGCGGGTGTGGCGATGCACCTGTTCGCCAGCGGGCTCGAGAAGAGGCGCTACGTTGCTGCTCAAGGCCGCCAGACGGGCGCAGACGGGCGCATCCATTGTACGCAGGAGAGCGATGGTTCGGTGTGGATCGGCGGGATTTGCATGACCGTTGCAGAAGGCGCTGCCGTGCCTGGGTGGAGCTGAGTTCCCCCCCGCGTCTGACGGATCACTAGCTGGCGAGCTTTGCGCGGATCTTGTCCCGCATTGCCGGAGAGAGCCGCTCGAGCCCCGCCATCTCCTCGATCTCGTCGCGGGATGCCCGGTGCGCGGGATCGTAGAACTTGGCGAACAGCCGGGCGACACTCCACCCGGTATGCCCGGTCTCGACGCATTCGAGCACATCGCCAGCCTGCGCCTCGCCTTCCTCGATCACGCGATAGTACCAGCCGCAGTGGTGCTGCTTGATGATCCGCGCGACCATGCCCTTGCGGCCGAACCGGTGCTCGATCTTCCAGCACGGTTTGCGCGGTTGGCTCACCTCGAGCAGCGCGCTGCCGAGCCGGAAGCGGTCGCCGATGTGCACCTGTGTTTCGGTGAGCCCGGTACTCATCAGATTCTCGCCGAAGGCTGCGGCGTGCGCGAGCAGATCGTGGCCGCCCAGCCATTCGTTCCATCCCGCGTAATGATTGTGCGGATAGTGGTGCATCGCCATGTCGACGCCGCCATGGTGCACGGTGTCGGCGACCATATCGCCTTCGATCCCGAAGCTGCGGATGGTGACCGCGCCGGTAACCGGGCGCTTCTCGATCGCGCTCAGTTCCGCGCCGTTGAAGGGTTGGGGCAGGCCGATGCAGATTGCATTGATCGCTACCATCACGAATTCTCCTTGCGCAGGGTCAGCGCATACCAGTCGCGCTGGATGCCGTCGGCGCCTTCGCCGCGGTAGCGTTCGGCGGCGATGATGGCCAATCCGGCATCTTGATAGACACGTTCGAGCCAGCCTTCGTCGGGGAGGTTGGTCAGCCGTCCCAGCGGGTCGCGCCCTTCGCCGTCGCCAAGCTTGTAATTGGCAAAGTGCCACCCGCCGGGTCGCAAAGCGCGCCGGATCGCTGCGAGGACACCGGGGAGGTCGGCACGCGCAACATGCAGCAGGCAGGCATGCGCCCAGACCGCGTCATAGGCCGTCACCGCGTCAAGCTGGTCGAATTGCAGGATGCGCGCGCCGACGTCGAAGCGTTCGTTCGCCTTGCGCACCATGGCCGGAGTGCCATCGGTCGCGTCGAGGGCGAAGCCGCGTTTCATGATGTGCGCGGAATCGCGGCCTCCGCCGCAGCCCAGCTCGAGCACACGGGCGCCCGGTTCGAGCCGGTCGAGAAATGCATCGAGGTGGCGGCTTGGCCCCTGGCCGAAGCTCAGCGTGTAACGCGGCGCGTTCGCTTGGTAAAAAGCGATCGTCGCCGCATCGGCGGTCATCCCGCGGCAGCCTCGGCCTCGGCGGCCTCGCGGTCGCGCTGGGCGCGGCTTTTCTTCTCCGCCGCGGTCTTCAGCTGGCCGCAGGCCGCATCGATGTCGCGTCCGCGCGGGGTGCGCACCGGGGCGCTGATACCGTGTTCGAACACGATCTCGGAAAAGCGCTTCACCCGCTCGGGCGTCGAACATTCGTACGGCGCGCCGGGCCACGGGTTGAAGGGGATCAGATTGACCTTGGCGGGCAGACGGTAATGCTTGATCAGCCGCACCAGTTCATGCGCATGCTCGTCGCTATCATTCTTGTCGCGCAGCATGACGTATTCGAAGGTGATCCGCCGCGCATTGCTCGCGCCGGGATAGGCGGCGCAGGCTTCGAGCAGTTCCTCGATCCCGTATTTGCGGTTGATCGGGACGATCTCGTCGCGGATCTCCTTGGTCACCGCGTGCAGGGATACCGCGAGGTTTACGCCGATTTCCTGGCCGCAGCGATCCATCATCGGCACGACGCCGCTGGTCGACAGCGTGATCCGGCGCTTCGACAGCGCGAGACCGGCGCCATCCATCACCAGTTGCATCGCAGCCTTGACGTTGTCGAAATTATAGAGCGGTTCGCCCATGCCCATCAGCACGATATTGGTCAGCAGGCGCCCGTCCGAGCGGTATTCGCTGCTGTCTTCCTCGGTATCGAGGCCGGCCATCGAGCCCTTGGGCCATTCGCCCAGCGCATCGCGGGCGAGCATGACCTGACCGACGATTTCGCCCGGCGTCAGATTGCGCACGAGCCGCATGGTGCCGGTGTGGCAGAAAGTGCAGTTGAGCGTACAGCCGACCTGGCTGGAGATGCAAAGCGTCCCGCGGTCGGCATCGGGGATGAAGACCATCTCGAACTCGTGCCCGTCGGCGGTCCGCAGCAGCCACTTGCGCGTGCCATCGGTCGAATGCTGCGCCTCGACCACATCGGGGCGTTCGACGACGAAGCGTTCGGTCAGCCAGGGGCGCATGGTCTTGGCGATATCGGTCATCGCCGCGAAATCGGTGACACCGCGATGATACAGCCAGTGGAACACCTGCTTGGCGCGCAGCTTGGCCTGTTTCTCGTCTAGTCCGGCATCGGCGAACAATTCGCGAATGCGGTCCTTGGGCAGACCGATCAGGTCCACGCGGCCATCCGCACGCGGCGTGATGTCGCGCGCGACGGGAACCGGGTCCACCTGCCCGGGAATGCTCATGAGTGTCGTATCGGCCATGGGAGCGGCGCATATAGTGCCAAATGCCCCGAAAGCAAAGCATGCGGGCAGGCGGGGCCAGGCTCGGGGCGCCGCCGCTTGTAAGGCGCGGCCACGCGCGAAATATGCCCGCCCGATTTGAGCGTTTCCCGCGTCCCGCCGCTTCGGGGCCTCGGTTCGTCGCGCAACATGTGTTCAAAAGGCAACAACTTACTGTTGTCTCAGGTTAATGAAACTGTTTGCCAATTCGCATCGTTCTCTGGGTCCACGCAGCGCAAAAGCTGCGGGTAAAACCAATGGAGTTCGCATATGAAGAAGATCTCAACCCTGCTCGTCGCCGGATCGCTGGCTGCCTTTTCGGCACCTGCAATGGCCCAGGACAGCGGCAGCAATTTCGACGGCTTCCGCCTGCAGGGCGTCGCCGGTTACGATGCGCTCAAGGCTGGCAGCAGCGTCGATGACGATGCCAATGCCGATAACGACCAGTCGATCGACGGCGTGGTTTACGGCGTTCAGGCCGGTTACGATTTCGATCTCGGCGGCGCAGTCGTCGGTCTCGAAGCGGAACTGACCGATTCCAGCGCCAAGACCGAATTCAACAACGGTGATTTCGAAGGCTTCGGCTTCGGTGAAGTCGATGCCGGCCGTGACCTCTTCCTCGGCGCGCGCGTCGGTGCGAAGATGGGCCCGGACCTGCTGGTCTACGCCAAGGGCGGTTACACCAACGCCAAGCTGAACATTCTCGCGAATGACGGCACCACCGAATATGACGAAGACTTCGATCTCGACGGCTGGCGTGCCGGTGCGGGCATCGAATATGCGATCAACCCGCGCACCTTCATGAATGTCGAATATCGCTATTCGAACTACAGCGAAGGCGAAGTCGATTTTGACGGCGACCTGGCCGACAGCGAGCGTTTCGATGTCGATCTCGACCGCCACCAGATCATGGCAGGCCTCGGCGTTCGCTTCTAAGCGATCGCATCTGACCTGATCGAGGGCCGGGGAGCGTTATGCGCTCTCCGGCCTTTTCGTGTCAGCGCTGCGCGCAGGCGAGCGTGGCGGCATCCATTGCGGTGGCCGCGCCGGCAAGCGAATAGGTGTTGGCAAAGCGGCGTCCGCGTGTGTCGGTCGCGCGGATCGTCATGCGGGTGGCGGAGCGCATGGCCGCGACGATGGCGGCATCCATCGTGCGGTCTTCGGCCCAGGCATCGCCGCCGCCGCCGCTGAGGCGGAAGCTCTTGCCGCCGATCGCCAGCGTGATGGCCGAACCTGCGGCAAGCTGGCGCGAGAGACGGAAATGCACTTGCCCGCGCAGATTGCGGCGCGGCCAGGTACCGACGGTGGCGAAAGGTTCGAAATCGCGCTGCAACCGGCTCGGCGCCGCCATGGCGATGGCATAGCACCGCGGGACCGCGGGATCGCGAAATGCACCCCAGTCGGAAAAGACGCCGAGGCTGTCCTTGGCAGACAGCGGCACCGCAAGAGCGAGCAGGACGAGGGCGCCAAGCCTAAGCATAGTCGATCGCCACCACCTCCCATTCCTTGAGCCCACCCGGCAGCCGGACGCTGCGCAGGTCCCCGACTGCCGCGCCCTTGATGGCACGCGCGACCGGCGAGGACCAGCCGATGCGGCCGGCGCTGGCATCCTGTTCGTCATCGCCGACGAGCGTAACGACGCGCTCGACGTCGTCCTCGTCGGCAAGCGTAATCGTGGCGCCGAAGAAGGCGCGCGATTTGTCGGGCTGCTCGGCGGGGTCGATCACCCGCGCCGCCTTCATCCGCCGCGCGAGATGCGCCAATTCACGGTCGATCTCGCGCATGCGCTTGCGCCCGTAGAGGTAGTCGCCGTTCTCGCTGCGGTCGCCATTGCCCGCCGCCCAGTTGACGATCTCGACGATCGCGGGCCGCTCGATGCCGAGCAGATGGTCGTAGCGCGCCCGCATCGCGGCATAGCCGGCAGGGGTAACGGGATTGGACTTGCCTTGCATGAGGCCGTGGCCCCTAGCGCAAATCAGCGGCGCAGGTAATTCGCAATATCGCGTTCGTAAGGCGCCGAGCGGTCGGGGTGCATGTTTGCATAGCTGACTGCATTCCCGATCACGCGCATCACATAATAGCGCGTCTCGAAATTCGACGGGATCTGTTCGATCCAGGTCACCCAGTCGACCGCGCCGGTGCGCGGATCGCCATTGAGCCGCAGCCATTCGTTCACCCGGCCCGGACCGGCATTATACGCCGCGATGGCCAGCGGATAGGCACCGCCATAGCGATCCATCAGCCGCGCGAAATGCGCATCGCCAAGGCGGATATTGTAGCTCGGGCTCTGGGTCAGACTGGCGGACATATAGGTCACGCCGATCTTGCCCGCTTCCTCGCGCGCGGTGCCCGGCATCAGCTGCATCATCCCGCGGGCGCCCGCATGGCTGACTCGGTTGCGGTCGAACTCGCTTTCCTGCCGCGCAATCGCATGGACCATCGTCCAGTTCGCGCCCGGATGCGTTTCGACGGTAGGATAGCCGAGCCGTTCGAATCCGGTAAGGCCATGCTCGCCCGCCACCAGCCCGGCGACAACCGCCATTTCCTCGAGCCCCGTTTCGCGCGCCAACTGGCCGACGAGGGCCATTTCGCCCGGCGTATCGGCCTTGTCGGCGATCGCTTCGAAAAAGGCGCGTTCGGTGCGCCAGTCGCGGCGATTGCGCGCGATCGCACGCAGTGCGCCGGTCAGCGGATCGGCTTCGAAGGCCGCGCGCTCGGCGCTGTCGGGTGCGGGAACGGGAGCAAATGTCGGCATCGGGCGGCCAAGCTCGCTCAGCGCCAACTGGCCGTAGTACCAATCGGGATATTGAGCGGCCATTTCCCAATAGCGCTGTGCCCCGGCCTGATCGCCGGCGCGCGCGGCGGCGCGTCCGGCCCAGTAAAAGCCCTTCGAACGGGTCAGCGGCGTCTTGGCTGCGGTGCCATAGCGGTAGAACAGCGGCGCAGCCTGCGTCCCGTCGCCGAGCGACCACAGCGCCTTGGTTCCGCCAAGCCACATGAGGTCGGTATATTTGTCACGCAGCGTATAGGAGCCGTCGGAAATATCGGTGCCCGGCGCGAAGACATCGTCGATCTTGCCCGCGATGCTGGCGGCCTGCGTCGCCCCGGCGCTCTTGGCCACCGCCAGCGCTTCGCTGACGAACTGCGTGCCGTCGAAAGCAGGCGACACGAAGGCCGCGCGGGTCGAAAGCAGGTTCACCGCTTCGTACGGCTGGCCCGAATTGCGGTAATGCCGCGTCAGATTGTAGACATAGCCCGCATCGGTCATCGCACCCGTGGGAACTGGGACGCCAGCCTGCGAAGGCGTGCTGCCCTGCAGCAGCGCCAGCCGCGCCTGCGCCATCGGGCGATAGGCGGGCGAGACGCGCACGACATGGCGCGAAGCGGCTTCGTAGCTGCCCTGCCACAGCAGCGCGTCCATCCGCGCATCATGGTCTTCGGGGGCGAAGCGGCTGCCGAACAGGCCCTGCATGTAAAGTTCTGCCGGGCCGCTCATCGTGCCGCCGCGCCACGCTTCGCGTGCGACTTCGAGCGCCTCGGGCCGGCCGAGCGAGGCCAACGCAAGCGCGTACCGCGCCCGCCCGCTATTGGTCAGCGGGGGATGCTTGTCGAAAAAGGCCACCAGCGTCTGCGGCGAGGGCGCTTCGCGATCGAGTGCGGCTTCGGCGCGGCGCTGGAGCAATTCCTGCTTCGGAAAATCCGGATAGCTGGTGAGGAAACCCGCGTAGGAGGAGAACGGGAGGTTCTCCTGTTTGGTCAGATATTCCCATTGTCCGACTGCCTGGTCCATCCGGCCCGGCTGCTGTGCGACCAGGCTGCTGCGCGAGGCATCCTGTGCCTGCGCAAGCGAAGGGAAGGCCAGCGCGGTGCCGACCATAAGTGCGAGTGAGAAAACTGTTTTTCGGCCCATGCTGGACATATTGCCCGGCCCCTCCTTATCAGGCGCTGAATGGATCGTGGCGCCGTGTCGCGAAAACTGATTTTGTTTCATTCCTCTAACGCAGGACTCAGGTAAATGTTCTCAGGCTCGATTCCAGCTCTGGCGACTCCTTTTCGCGACGGATCGTTCGATGAAGCCGCGTTCCGCAAGCTCGTCGACTGGCAGATCGACAACGGCAGCAAGGGGCTGGTCCCCTGCGGCACCACGGGCGAGGCCTCGACGCTGTCGAATGCCGAACATCACCGGGTGATCGAGGTCTGTATCGAACAGGCGGCGGGCCGCGTGCCGGTGATCGCGGGCTGCGGCTCGAACGATACGCGCAATGCGCTGCTCCACATGCAGTTTTCGAAGAAGGCGGGGGCGGCTGCGGGGCTGTGCGTCGCGCCCTATTACAACCGGCCGAGCCAGACCGGGCTGATCGCGCATTTCAGCTTCCTGGCGGAAAACAGCGATCTGCCGATCGTTCTCTATAATGTCCCCGGCCGCACGGTGACCGATATCGAGGACGAGACGGTGGTCGAACTGGTACGCAAATATCCGGATCGCATCGTCGCCATCAAGGATGCCAGCGGCGATTTGTCGCGCGTTGCCGATCACCGCATGGGTCTCGATCATGAGTTTTGCCAGCTGTCGGGCAATGACGAATTGTGGCTGCCGCATTCGGCCGCGGGCGGGTCGGGGTGCATCTCGGTGACCGCCAATGTCGCGCCCGCGCTGTGCGCCGAATTCCACGAGGCCATCGCGGCGAACGATCTGGTCAAGGCGCGCGCGCTCAACGACCGCCTGTTCCCGCTCCATTACGCAATGTTTTCGGATGCCAGCCCGGCACCGGTCAAATATGCGCTGAGCCGGGTACACGACTGGTTCGAGCCCGATGTCCGCCTGCCGCTGTGCACCGCCAGCGAAGCCAGCCGCAAGGCGGTCGACGAAGCGCTGGAAATCGCCGGCCTGGCCTAGATCACTTCGTCTTCGTCGAGCAGGGGCGCGGCGGGGAAGGGGGGATCGCTGACGGCAAGCGCTTCGACGATGCTGTCGGCATGCTCCCCCGCATGGTCGAGCGCCTCGACCTCGGCGATGTGGAACAGCGCGTCCCCCTGGTTGACGATCGGCAGCGTCGCATGGCCGATGACTACCCCGTCGGTCGGGCTGACAAGGTCTTCGGGATCTTCGCCGAACAGGCCCCCGACCCGCGCGAGCAGCGCGCCCTTGCGCACGACATCGCCCGAACGGCACACCCGCCGGCTCACACCGCCACGCGGCGCGCGCACCCAGATCGAGCGGTTCGAGCGGAGCGGAACCTCGACCTCGTCCAGTCCGTCATCGGCATCGATCATCCCGATGTGGGCGAGCACGCGCAGGACGCCCGCAACCCCGATCTCGATCGAAAAGCGGTCGAAGCGTAGCGCCTCACCCGCTTCGAGCAGCAGCATGGGCGTCTCGCGATCGGCGGCCAGCGCGCGCATCGAGCCGGGGCGCAGCGGGCTTTCGATGATGATCGGCGCGCCGAAGGCCATGGCCAGTTCGGACAGATAGGGGCTGCCCGCGGCGATGCGGATCTGGGGGAGGTTGTAGCGGTGGACCGCGGCCGAATGGATATCGATGCCTAGCGCGCAGCGGTCGATCACATGCGTGAGGAAACAATGCGCCAGCTGCGCGGCGAGACTGCCGCGTTCGGCCCCCGGAAAGCTGCGATTGAGATCGCGCCGGTCGGGGAGGTAACGGCTGTGTGCCACGAAGCCGTAGATATTGACCGCGGGGGCGAAGATGATCGTGCCGGCGAGCATGCCGGGCGACAGGCGCTCGAGCAGCCGCTGGATCACCGCGGTGCCGATAATCTCATCACCATGGATCGCGCCGCTGACGAAGATACAGGGACCATGCTTCGCGCCGTGAAATACCTCCAGCGCGAGCGCGGAGTTCAGTCCGGTGACCTGCTGCGCAACGGGGATGGCCACGGTTGCGCGCGTCCCCGGCGCGATGACACTGTCGTGGATTGTAAAGGGTTCGATTGCGGGGCCGGCATTCATGCGCGGCTTTCGCCATGCGCGCGGCGTGCTTGGCAAGAGAAATCGCTGCGCGCCCTTTCCAAGCGCCGCCTGCTATCCTACATGCGCCCGCCTTATGGCCCGACCCAAGCCCGCCACTTTCGACAAGCAGAAGACCGTCGCCGACAACCGGCGCGTGCGGTACGATTACCATGTCGAAGAGACTTTCGAGGCGGGGCTCGCGCTGCAGGGGACCGAGGTCAAGGCGCTGCGCGCGGGCGAGGCGAGCATCAAGGAAAGCTATGCCGAGATCCGCGACGGGCAGGTCTGGCTGGTCAATGCCAACATCCCCGAATATTCGCATGGCAACCGGCTCAACCACGAGCCGCGCCGGCCGCGCAAACTGTTGCTCAATTCGCGCGAGATCGAGAAGCTGTTCGGCGCGGTCGAGCGCAAGGGCATGACGCTGGTCCCGCTGTCGATCTATTTCAACAGCACCGGACGAGCGAAGGTCGAACTCGCGCTGGCCAAGGGCAAGCAAGCGCATGACAAGCGCCAGACGATCAAGGATCGCGACTGGAAGCGCGACAAGGCGCGGCTGCTGCGCGACCGCGGATAAACCAGGTGCGCGACCCTTACATCGGGGCCCCGTGCTAACCACATCGCCAGCCATGCCGTATTCGTCGCAAGCCGCTTTCCACCTCCCCTTGCACTCGCCAAGGAGGCAGCGCATGGCAGGGTCGTGGCAATGAGCGAGCGCAAATCTAAGACATTCCTGTCGGACTGGATCCGTCTGCGCATGCCCACGCGCGAGCAGATGGCGCGAAACAAGTATTTGCGCCCCATCGCGCACCGGTTCCTGACGCCTGAATTGTGGCGCTTTACCCGGCGCAGCGTCCCGCGCGGCGTGGCGCTGGGAATCTTCGCGGGCTTTATCGTACCGGTCGGCCAGATCTTCTTGGCCGCCTTCATGGCACTGCCTGCACGCGCCAATGTGCCGCTGTCGACGCTGGTGACCTTCATCACCAACCCGTTCACTTTCCCGTTCTGGGCACTGGTGGCGAACAAGATCGGCGTCTTCATCCTCAAGGTCGACCTGGCGGCCACGGGCGGCGCAGCGCAGGAAGAAATTTCCAGCGGGCGCTGGTCCTGGTTCATCGAAATGTTCGAAGGGGTCGGGGTGACCGTGCTGGTGACCGTGTTCGGCTTCATCGTGCTGGCGATTGTCGGGGCGGCGTTCGGCTATGTTTTTGCAGGTGTTGTCTGGCGCTTCGTCGTTGCGCGTAAGCGCCAGCGCCGTCTTCGCATAATGGAGCGGCGCTTCGACCACCGCGTGGATGAGGATCCCGAGACGTGATGGTACAGGAGGACAACCCGGTCACCCGGCTGCCTCCGCTGCCGCTCATGCTCGGCGTCGCGGCTGCCGGGATCGTTTCGGTATCGCTGGTATGGCTGGTCGGCCAGCAGACCGTCGTCGCCCTGGCCTATGGCGGAGCGCTGGTGGCGGTGCTGTTGATGCTGCTGCTCGCGGCCCGCCTCAAGACTGCTCCGGTCGAGGGGGATACGCTCCAGCCAGATTGGTCGGTAACCAGCGTCGCGATCGAGAACCGCCGCCGGGCCGTGGTGATCATCGACCGGGCAAACCGGATGGTTTGCGCCAATTCGACTTATGAAAGCTGGTTCGACAGCATCTCCTCGCCTTACGACCTGGCCTTCGATACCGGCTCGCGCGAAGCGGTAATTGCGGGCGCGCGCGACGCCTGGCGCGACGGGTCGGCCAAGGTTGCCGAAGTGCGGCTCGAGGGTCTGGAGGCCCACTACCAATTGCAGATCGATCGCAGCGGGCGGGGCGAGGCCTATCTGGTCTGGCGCTTCACTGAATTGCGCGAAGAACGCAGCTATGAAGGCCTGTCCGAGCGCCTTTCGGGCCGCTTTGGCGAGGTGATCTCACGGTCGGGTCTCGAACTCGCACTGGTGGGGCCCGATGGCGTTGTCCTTACCACCACGCCTGGACTGGCGGAACGCGCCACCGGTAGCCGCGAAAATTCGCTCGGCGGGCTGGAATTCGTGCAATTGCTGCGCTCGGACGATCGCGATCGCATCTTCTTCGCGCGCGAAGGGCAGCAGGGGTCGCCGCAGACGCTGGTGCATGTGCCGCTCGACGCGCCTTCCGCCGACAAACTCAGCGATGCCGACCAGTCGCCTTCGCTGATGCTGCTGGTCGACAGTTCGGTCGGCCTCGGCGGGGGCTGGGAGGGGAGCGGCAAGGCCGCCATCCCGCAACTTGAAGCGCTGCTCTCGGCGCTGCCGCTGGGGCTGGCGCTGACCGATCGCGACGGGCGCTTCCTGTTCGCCAACAAGGCGTTCCTGCGCGCGGTGGAGCGGGTCGATCGCGGACTGCCGCAATTCCCGTCTGACCTTGTCGTGCGCGAAGACAAGGCCGCGCTGGCCGATACCGTCCGGCGCTTCGCCAAGGGCGCGACCGCGAGCGGCGACATGGCGGTGCGGCTGGCGAACGACAAGGAAGAGCCGGTTTCGATCGGTCTTGCCGGTGTGCGCGGGCTGGGCGATGCGGCGGTGCTGCTGTCGATCTCCGATTCCTCGGAAGAGAAACGGCTTCGCCGCCAGGTCGCGCAGGCGACCAAGATGCAGGCGGTCGGCCAGCTCGCGGGCGGCGTCGCGCATGATTTCAACAACGTGCTGACCGCGATCATCGGCTATTGCGACCTCATGCTCTTGCGGCATACGCCGGGTGACAGCGATTACGATGACATCCAGCAGATCAAGGCCAATTCGAACCGGGCAGCCAGCCTGACGCGGCAATTGCTCGCCTTCAGCCGCCAGCAGACCCTGCGCCCGGTCGTGCTGCAACTGCCCGACGTGGTCAGCGAGGTCAGCCAGCTGCTCAAGCGGTTGATGGGCGAGAAGGTCGAGTTTTCGGTGCGCCACGACCGCGAGCTGGGCTCGGTCCGCGCCGATCCGCAGCAGCTCGAACAGGTCATCATCAACCTCGCGGTCAATGCGCGCGATGCGATGCAGATGAACGCGATCAAGCGCGGCAAGCAGGACTGGAAGGGCAGTCTGACGCTGGCCACGCGCCGGGTATCGGCACGCGATGTGCGCAAGATGGGCATCGATATCATGCCCGCGGACGATTACACCGTGCTGATCGTGCAGGACACCGGCGGCGGCATTCCCGACGAGCATCTCAACAAGATCTTCGAACCCTTCTTCACCACCAAGGAGCAGGGCAAGGGCACCGGGCTCGGCCTGTCGACCGTCTATGGTATCGTCAAGCAGTCGAACGGCTTCATCTTCGCCGACAATGTCCAGGGGCCCGACGGAACGCTGATCGGCGCGCGCTTCACCATGTACCTGCCGGTGCACAAGGGCGAGCTGCCCGCCATCATGCGCCGCGAAGAGCCTGAGGAAACGAATGCGACCGAATGGTCGGCGGGCGGGAAGCTGCTGCTGGTCGAGGACGAGGACATGGTCCGCGCCGTTGCCGAGCGCGCGCTTGCCCGCGCAGGCTATACCGTGACCACCGCCGCCGATGGCGAAGAGGGGCTGGGCGCGATCGCCAACGGCACGACCGAGTTCGACCTGATCGTGTCGGACGTCGTCATGCCGACGATGGACGGACCCGCGATGGCCCGCGCGATTCGCAAGGTGAAGCCGAAGATCCCGATCCTGTTCATGTCTGGCTATGCCGAAGAGCAGCTCCGCAACGAGATAGACATCGAGGACATGCACTTCATCCCCAAGCCGTTCAGCGTCCAGCAGATCAATGCCAAGGTCGCCGAAGTGCTGAGCGAACACCGCAAATAGGCGGGGTGCGCCGCTGGTTTTTTGCCGAGCGGAACATAGCAGGAGAACTTTTTCCCGTTCCCCACTTGTTCTTGCGGAACAAATCCGATACATACTGCGCCAGTTGTAGAGTCGGTAGCCGGCTCTGGCCAAGTGCAGGAGGTAGTGTCATGGCGGCAAGTCTGAAGCTCGTAGAGGACAAGAAAGTGAACGCAGACCGCCAGAAGGCATTGGACGCCGCGCTCGCACAGATCGACCGCGCATTCGGCAAGGGTTCGGCGATGAAGCTGGGCCAGAAGGAAGCCATGCAGGTGGAATCGATTTCCACCGGCTCGCTCGGCCTCGACATCGCGCTGGGCGTGGGCGGCCTGCCCAAGGGCCGCGTGGTCGAGGTTTACGGTCCGGAAAGCTCGGGCAAGACCACGCTGGCGCTGCATGTCATCGCCGAAGCGCAGAAGGCCGGCGGCACGGCCGCTTTCGTCGATGCCGAACATGCGCTCGACCCGGTCTATGCCAAGAAGCTGGGGGTCGACATCGAGGAACTGATCATCTCGCAGCCCGATACCGGCGAGCAGGCGCTCGAGATTACCGATACGCTGGTCCGCTCGAATGCGATCGACGTGCTGGTGGTCGACTCGGTTGCCGCGCTGGTCCCCCGCGCCGAGATCGAAGGCGAGATGGGCGACAGCCATGTCGGCCTGCAGGCCCGCCTGATGAGCCAGTCGCTGCGCAAGCTGACCGGTTCGATCAACCGCTCCAAATGCATGGTGATCTTCATCAACCAGCTGCGCATGAAGATCGGCGTGATGTACGGTAACCCCGAAACCACCACCGGCGGCAACGCGCTCAAGTTCTACGCCTCCGTGCGGCTCGACATTCGCCGTACGGGCCAGATCAAGGACCGCGACGAGGTGATCGGCAATGCAACCCGCGTGAAAGTGGTCAAGAACAAGGTCGCTCCGCCGTTCAAGCAGGTCGAATTCGACATCATGTATGGCGAGGGTATTTCGAAGATCGGCGAGATCCTCGACCTCGGCGTCAAGGCCGGCGTGGTCGAGAAATCGGGCAGCTGGTTCAGCTATGACAGCGTCCGCATCGGCCAGGGCCGCGAGAACGCCAAGACCTTCCTCAAGGAAAATTCCGAGATGTGTGCCAAGTTGGAAGCCGCAATCCGCGGCCGCACCGACGAGGTCGCCGAAGAGATGATGACCGGTCCGGACGCGGACGAAGACTGAATTCTCTTCAAGCGGGAGCGCGTCGGCCCATATCCCCGGGCCCGCGTTACAGCCGGACTGTCCCCCGGCGCTCCCGAAAAACCGGAAAGCCGGTGCGCGCCGCTTCATGGCCGCACCGGCTTTTCCGTTTGTGGCATGGCCGCAGGCCAGTGGCAGCCCTAGGGTGCGCGCGAATCGCCGATCGGGAGCGCCGCCATGACCATCACCGTCCACCATCTCAACAACAGCCGTTCGCAGCGCATCCTCTGGCTGCTCGAGGAATTGGGCGCGGACTACGAAGTGGCCGCCTACCAGCGCGATGCCGAAACCAATCTCGCGCCGCCCGAGCTCAGCGAGGCGCATCCCCTCGGCAAGTCGCCGCTGATCGAAGATGATGGCATGTCCATCGCCGAAAGCGGCGCGATCATCCAATATCTGTGCGAACGCCATGGCGGCGAAAGCTGGCTTCCCGCGCGCGATAGCGAAGTCCATATCCGCCACCTTGAATGGATGCAGTTCGGCGAGAGCAGTTTTTTCGTCCCAGTTATGCTGAAGATTTACGCCGGCCGCCTTGGCGATGCCGCCGCGCCGCTGATGCCGCGCGTCGACGAGCAACTCGCCGCTCATATCCGCTTCGCCGAGGACAACATCTCACCCGATCTCCATTTCGTCGGCGACGACTGGACCGCGGCCGATGTGATGATGAGTTTCCCCGCCGAGATCGCGGTGATGCAGGGCTATGGCGAGCAGGCGCCAAAGCTCGCGCGCTTCGTCGAGGCAATCCATGCGCGGCCAGCGTGGCAGCGGGCGCGCGAGCGGGGCGGGCCCTATTTCATGTGGTGAGCAGGTGCGGGGCGGGGCTTGCAATCGCTTGCGCCTCCCCACAGAAGGCACGCGTTGTCGACCCTTGCGGCAGCGGATTGATATGCGGGTAACTCGATGAAGATCGCCGTTTTCGGGCTCGGCTATGTCGGCCTTTCCAATGCCATCATGCTGTCACAGCACAATTGTGTGATCGGCTGCGATATCTCGCCCGAGCGCATCGCCATGCTCGAGGATCGCCAGTCGCCGATCCAGGACGAACTGCTCGAGCAATATCTGCGCCGCGACGATCTCGACCTCGCCTTCACCACCGATCCTGCCACAGCGATCGAAGGCGCCGAGTTCGCGGTGGTCGCCGTGCCGACCAATTACGATGTCGAGACCAACTTCTTCGATACTTCGGCGGTCGATGCGGTGATCGAACAGGTTCTCGCCGCCAACGACCAGGCGGTCGTGGTCGTCAAATCCACGGTCCCGGTGGGCTACGTCGGCCATGCGCGCGAACGCTTCGCGACCGACCGCATCATCTTCAGCCCCGAATTCCTGCGCGAGGGGAAGGCGCTTTACGACAACCTCCACCCCTCGCGGATCATCGTCGGCGAACGGTCCGAGCGGGCGCAGAAATTTGCCGACCTGCTGCTTCAGCCCGTTCTCGAGGACAATGTCACCGTCCTGCTGACCGATGCCGACGAAGCCGAGGCGAT
>Ga0209634_1000214_pt1 | contig 46181 bp, 69 predicted proteins | sample LinPmetageLP40_FD_184043 | JGI IMG/M metagenome (GOLD analysis project Ga0209634, IMG submission 184043) | Marine viral communities from the Pacific Ocean - LP-40 (SPAdes) (version 2) | ecosystem: Environmental > Aquatic > Marine > Oceanic | place: Pacific Ocean | collected 2010-08-26
CAACTAATCATACATATCAGTCGCAAGACATGTTTGATCCAGATGATAAGATATCAGGTGGACAAGGTTTTGTATATGCAAGTAGTATTGTTGTTGCAATGAAGAAACTTAAACTTAAAGTTGATGCTGACGGTGTTAAAACTTCGCAAGTACATGGTATTAGAGCAGCTTGTAAAGTTATGAAAACACGTTATGCAAAACCTTTTGAAGGTGTGCAAGTTGAAATTCCATATGAAACAGGTATGAATCCTTATAGTGGACTTGTAGATATCTTTGAAAAAGCAGGACTTTTAAAGAAAGTTGGCAATAGACTCGAGTACACAAGCAAACGTACTGGAGAAGTTATTATTGAATTCCGTAAAAACTGGGTTGGTGAAAAACTTGACACAGTAATGGAAGATATTGCACTTGGTGGAGATACACTAAGTACTGATGATGACACAACTGAACAACCAGTTGCCGATGTTATTGATACAGAAAAAGAAGTAGCAGAAGGATAAGCAATGGAAGAAATGTTTGCAGAGTTCTGGAACATAGTAAAAGAGTATGTTCCAGCAAAAGAAAGACAAACAGCCGCAGACCACTCAATCGGTATTTTAATTGATGCAGGTGCAAGTGATGAAGTTTTATATGCCCTAAAAGGGTGTGATAAAAATATGGCACAAGCAGTAATGGATCAATTAGGAGAAGAAGAAGACGAAGATGGTTATGATGACGACGATTACAGATATGATGACGATTAATGAGCTGGTACGGTAAAGTAACCAAGGACTTATCGACTCTTCCTGACTTTATTTCGTTTTATGAAAAAGAGTTACTTGAAGCCAAAAAAGAAACTGGTATTAACGGTAGTGTAGAACGTCATCTAAGAGATCTGCCAGGTATTACTGAGCATCGTTTTAATCAACTACAAGAGATTGAAGCGGTGCTCAACTATCTTAATATTCAACTTAGAAAAATAAGACGTAAACACTTTCAAAAGTATCTTGAGACATATCAACGTGCATTAACAAGTAGAGATGCAGAAAAGTATGTTGATGGTGAAGATGAAGTAATTGACTTTGAAACACTTGTTAACGAAGTTGCACTAGCACGAAATAGATGGCTTGGCATTATGAAAGGGTTGGAAGCAAAGCAATGGCAAATGGGTCATATTGTTAGGCTGAGAACGGCTGGAATGGAAGATGTCACGTTATAGTATTACTAAACTAACAAACGAATATAAAGTATTCTGCAAAGACTTTGATACACATATTGTAAACTTTAAAAGTATCGGTGTAATGAAGCAAAAAAAGTTTGTTTTAGATCAACTTTTCAACGATTTAGAAAATCACAGTCGTGTTCATCCCAAGCAAGTTAAAGATAAAGTAAATAATGCTAGAGTGTGCTTAGAAGAGTTACACATAGATTTGTTAAAAGGTATGTTAAACAATGGATTTTTTACTAAGTAATCCTGCAAATAGTAGACTACATAGTCAAGGATTCCTTGAACTATTAAGACAATATCCTACAATGATGGAAAGTATTAATAATGTACTTGATGTAGGTTGTGGACAGGGATTTGATAGTTGTTGGTGGGCTGAAGTTGATGATGGTGAAGAAGAAAACCCAACTCCATTAGATATTGATGTAACTGCTATTGACATCAAGGATGATTTTAAAGAAGAATACAAACATGAACATGTAAATTTTATTAATGATGACATATACAACTATGAACCAACTGACACGTTTGATGTAGTTTGGGCCCATAGTGTCTTGCAAGAAGCAAGAGATCCTTTAGGCTTCCTGCATAAAATGAATAAGTGTACTAATTTAGGCGGTATGCTATGTTTAACCTTTCCAACTACTGTAAATACCTTCTATGGAGAGCCTGATTACAGAGTATATCCACAAGCAACTAACAGTATTACTATAGTTGACTTAATACATATGTTAGTACTAAGTGGTTTTAATTGTGATGAAGGTTATTTTATTAAGCAACCAAATTCAAACATCATTAATGCACTAGTTTATAAAGATTCAGAAGAGCTTAATGACTATGGAAATAAAACATTATATGAGTATGAGGACTTATTGCCTAAATCATGTAAGGAACAATTAAAAAGGTTTGGATATTTAACTAATAAAGGTCTATTGCTATACTGGATAGACGGTACGTTAATTGATTATTCTAAAATTTAGAATTACTGGCTTTTAGCCAGTTTTTTTATGAACAGACTACAGACAGGATAACTATTAGTAATGAAGATTGTTTTAGTAACAGGTGGATTTGATCCACTACATTCTGGGCATTTGTCATACCTCACGTCAGCAAAAGAGCTAGGCGATAAACTAGTAGTAGGCGTTAATAGTGATGAGTGGTTAGCCAACAAAAAAGGTAAGCCGTTTATGCCGTTACTTGACAGAGTAGGTATTATACAAAACTTAAGAATGGTTGATGATTATGTACTTTTCGACGACTCGGACAATTCTGCAATAGATGCCATTAAACAAGTTAGAGAAACTTGGCCTGATAGTGAAATTATATTTGCCAATGGTGGCGACAGAACTGCAGAAAACATACCGGAGATGAGAATGGAAGACAAAAAATTATCCTTTGAGTTTGGCATTGGTGGTCAAGACAAGAAAAATAGTAGTTCAATACTACTTGCAAAATGGAATGGTGACAGAGTTTACAGAAATTGGGGATGGTATAGAACTATTGATCAAGGACATGACTATAAAGTAAAAGAATTAGAGATATTACCAGGTAAAAGTTTAAGTATGCAACTACATCAACACAGAGATGAACGTTGGAATGTAGTACAAGGATCGTGTCAGATGACTACGGAGTACAACAAGGTGCAAGATGTTATTACATTAACTGCACACGGTCGTGCATATACAGTTAGTAAAAAAGTATGGCATCAAGCAGTTAATCAAACAAAAGAGCCATGTAAAGTAATTGAAGTACAAATTGGTATACAATGTACAGAAGACGATATTGAACGAAGAGACTAATGGGAATACAAACCAAACTATGTAAGCACGGATTGTTTAGTTATTTTACAAATGATATTATCATTGGTAAGAGCTTAGAGATGTATGGCGAGTATGCAGAAAACGAGTTTTTGTTACTTAATCATGTAATACAACCCGGAGACTTTATTTTAGACATAGGCGCTAATCTTGGATTGCACACAGTATGGTTTGCCAAACATGCTTTTAAAGGTCGAGTAGCCGCATTTGAACCAAATGAGTTCAATAGGAATTTATTAATAAAAAATATTGATCAGAATCAATGTAAGAATGTACAAGTATACGGAAACATTGTCGGTGACCGTAACGGTAGCGGTTTTATAAGTTCTTTTAATCCAAGCATTCCAGGTAACTATGGAGAATGTAGTGTACTAGAAGCAAATCCTGGAGGTTTGTATGAAGCAAAGCCAATGGTTAAGATTGATAGTTTAAACTTTGGTCGTTGTGATTTTATAAAAATTGATGTAGAAGGTTACGAAAAAGAAGTACTAACAGGGTGCCAGGAAACTATAAAAAGATGTAGGCCACAGATGTTAGTAGAAATTAACAATAGTACAACACATTTAGAGTTTATATGGAACTTGTTAGATGAGCTAGATTATTTAATGTGGTGGTTACCTGTTCGTAACTATAATCCAACTAACTTTTTTGGTAATAGAGTAAACATATTCTCAAATGGTGGCATTATTGACATATTTTGTGGACCAAAAGAGAAAACACCAATATACCAGTTAGATGGTGTACTTGAGCCAGTTGAAGGCTTTGATGATACATACCAAAAGATGTACAAAAGAGTTATGAATAATATAAAGTTAAGACAAAAGCCAATAAATCCAATTTAGGTCTTGACATATGCTTTGTTCTAGTGTATAGTATAACTTATACATAAAGGAGAATAGTATGAGAAACAGATATATTGTAAACTTTAATACTGATAAAAACACAGACGAACGCAGTGTGTTAATGATGGCAGAAGATAAGATGGCAGTTGAAAAAGCATTAGTTGCCGAGTATTATGACTTTGAAGAAAAATTACAAATTATTAGTATCTGTGAAGCAAATACTAAGAGAAAATTTGAACTAGATTATTAAAAAATAAAAAAACTTTTTAAGCCCTTGTTTTACAAGGGTTTTTTTATGACTAAAAAGGTTGACAAAACTTGTAATAGTGCTATTATGTAATAGTAAGTTAACAAAAAGGAAGTAAACATTATGAACGCAGAACTTTTAGAAGCAGTTGAGCAGGTAGTTGACACAATGAAGCAAAGTTATATTGATTGGGCAACACATGATGGTGCAAAACCAATGTCAGAATACATGCAAGGTGTTGTTGATAATTGGGAAGTTGAAATTAAAGAAGGTCAAAAGTATATTAAACTAATTAAAAAAGACCATAAGAGTTCACTAGGTGGTGGTAGTGTTAGTGGCTTTATTGTTAAAACTCCTACTAAAGGTTTTGTAGAAGGTGATATGCTTAAAGCGGCTAGTTACAACATGCCAGCAACAAATTTTAAACGTGGTAATGTTTTTACTGATGCAAAGAATATGTCAGTAATACGTTGGACAGGAATTGCATAATGGATAAAATAGTAACTAAAGCACTAAAATTTGCTGTAGTTGCCCATGGAGACCAGAAACGTAAGTACACTGGTCTTCCTTATGTAACACATACTATTGACGTTGCTCAATTAGTACATGATCACGGTGGTACAACTGAGCAAGTTGCCGCGGCAGTGTTACATGATGTAGTTGAAGATACAGATTTTACACTAGATGATATTTGCATTAAATTTGGAACTACTATTGCTGACTTGGTTTACTGGTTAACTGATCAAAGTACACTTGAAGATGGTAATCGTGCAGTTCGTAAAGCAATAGATCGTGAGCATATATTGTCTGCACCTGCAGAAGCACAAATTATCAAGTTAGCAGATTTAGTAGATAACACGGCTTGCATTGGTAAAAACGATCCAGGCTTTGCAAAAGTGTATTTTTTAGAAAAGCAACTTATACTTAATGGTATGTTAGATACTGTTAAACAAACACCTTTATTCAAAATAGCACAAAAGCAAATAAAAGGTTGACAAATATAGCAAAGATGCTATTATAAAACAGTAAGTTAGATGCCATAGGGCGACATCATAACTTATTTCCTTATTATCGCCCTGTATATAAAGGAGACAGAAATGTCTAAATCAAAGAAGAATGAAGTTGTAACAGTTTGTAATAATATTAACACTGTAAAGAGTACCATACCAACAATGGATAACAGTAGGCTCGGTCCTGTTTTATCTGCTATTGTTAATACTTTTGGAGGTAAATTAGTTACCAGACAAGATATTAATAACTTATTTGTATACACTCTTATGCAAAATAAAAATTACAACAAAACTTCAAAAAAGTATAACGGTGACCAAAATGATCCGTCTAATGCTAAACTTGAGGCGGCAAAAGCAACTGCCGTTATGAAGCAAAAAGGCTTGATAATTCCTTTATCATAGAAATAGTGCCTAATATGTATTTTCTTATATATTAGGCATTTTTCTGACAGAAAAAGGTTGACAGATTGTATATAGATGCTATTATATAATAGTAAGTTAAATAAAAGGAGTCGACAATGACAGTTTCAATTACAGAAAACCAAATTCCAACTATTATACAAGAAGCAAAAGATGCCGCTTATATTGCCGCTGATAAGTTTTTTAAGAAAGAACTTGGTGGTGAAGATGCTTATGCATGTGGCTTTGCTTGGGTTAACATTTATGGTATTAAGATGAATACTAAAATGGGTAAGGCTTTTAAAGAAGCAGGTTTAAGTAAAGACTATACTGGTTCAATTAACATGTGGAATCCTTCAAAGTATGGATGTCAAAATGTTGATACATTAGAAGCAGGTGCTATTGCGGCTGCTGATGTATTTAAAAAGTACGGTTTTAGAGCATATGCAGGAAGTAGGTTAGACTAATGATTAAAGCACTTGTTTTTATGGCAGTTGGAGCATATGGAATGTATATGTACCAAACTCCAGGAAATGTAAATGGAATAGTAGATGACGTAAAATCTACTATTAACCAAACTGCTGAAGATATTTACAAAGCAACAAAATAAAGGTTGACTTATACTGTAAATATGCTACATTAATAATATAAACATAAAACGACGAAAAGGAAAATAATATGAGTTACGTTTTAGTTAAAGAAGGTTTTTACAGAAACCAAAAAATACAAGATACAGTATTTCCATTAGTATCAGATCTTAAAAAAGGTAAAAGCGGCATGTTTGTTACTGTAGATGGTAGCAACGGATTTGGCATGGACAAAATCCGTGTTAAAGTTAGTAGTCCTATGCAACTTGAAATGGTAGATGCAGATGCTTATAATCCAAATGCAGGCACTATAGCAATACCAGTTGAAGTTGAGTCTTCAGTTATTACTGAAAAAGATGAAAAACGTATGGTAGAAATCGAAGAGCGATTTGAGATACTTAATGAAATGGCTTCTGCATTAAAAAATGGTGATGTACGAGCAATGATTGTTACTGGACCTCCGGGTGTTGGTAAGTCATATGGTGTTGAAACTACACTTGAAGAACAAAGTGGTTTTGATGCACTTGCTGGTGTTACACGATATGAAGTTTGTAAGGGTGCAATGACACCAATTGGACTTTATGCTAAACTATACGAGTATAGTCAAACTGGTGATGTACTAGTATTTGATGACTGTGATAGTGTGCTAATGGATGATTTGAGTCTTAACATACTTAAAGCGGCACTTGATAGTGGTAAACGTAGACGTATTTACTGGAATGCTGATAGTAGTAAACTAAGAACTGAAGGTATTCCTAATTACTTTGATTTCAAAGGTAGTGTTTGTTTTGTAACTAACATTAAATTTGATAATGTTAGAAGTAAAAAACTTAAAGATCATTTAGATGCACTTATGTCAAGATGCCATTACATTGATTTAACACTTGATACTGCTAGAGATTGTTTCTTAAGGATTAAACAAATTGCAAGAAAAGGTGATCTGTTTCAAGGTTATAAGTTTGAAGATAAGGACGAAGAAGAAATCCTTGAGTTTATGTTTTCAAACAGAAAGAAACTTAGAGAGATGAGTCTTAGAATGGCACTTAAGATAGGTGACTTGAAAAAACTAAGTCCTACAAATTGGAAAAGCCTGGCTTCGAATACTTGTATGAAAAGAGTATAATAAGTGAATCTCCTCGTTCCAGGTAACAAGAGTGTAGTCTTTGGTCGGGCTACACTCTTATTTTATTAAAGGTGTAATATGATTGAACCGGAAAATATTGAAGATTGTATGAAGTTTGCAATAGGGTTAATTCCAACTCCTATTCCTCCTCGTTTTAAAAACAAACCTATCAGTCTTGCTAACTATGATGTTAGTTTTGTTAATAACGTAGTTCGTAGTATTAACACTGGCGATGGACTTAGTGATAAGCAAAGAGATTTAAGTGTTAAGTTAGTTACAAAGTACGTTAGACAGTTTAAAAAACTTGGTATTGACGTAACATTATGTATTGAAAATCCTAAATTTAGTAGTCCGCTACGCCAAGTTGACAGAACAAAAACAATAGAAATAACACAAGATAGAATTTACGTTAAGTTTCCTTACAATAAAGAAATGATTACTAGTTTTAAAGCATTATTAAGTAAGTCATTACATTCAACTACTAGTGGATGGAGTAAAGAAGAACGCAGATACGAAGTTGATTACAACGAATATAACTTATTGCAGATAGACAAGTGGACTAAGAATTATAGGTTTAAGTATAGTACTGAAGTAATTTCTTTAGTAAGCAAGTTTAAAGATATGATTGAGGATAGATCAAAATATGCAATACAATTAATAGTGACTGGTAACAAGTGTGAACTAGTTAATGCACCAGATAGTTTAAGTGCTTGGTGGAAAGATAATGCACAAGACAAATCTATTATTGACCAGGTAGTAGCAGCAGCCGATCAAAATATAGATGTGGTTAATCGTAGTGATACATTTAAACTTAATTATATTGCAAACAAGATCTTAACGGGTAGAGGTAGCGAATTTAGATTTGATCAATGTACAATTAATGAGTTAGTTCAAGGAGCAAATGAACTAGGGTTTAAACGTGTTGCATATATTGTAGATGGCAGAACAATACAGTCCGAGCAAGTACCACAATTTAGTGAAGTAATTGAATCAGTAGGACATGACAATGCAGTTTGTTTAGTCAAACATTTAAATATTACTATTAATGCAAATCGTAGGTTTACTTCTGACACAAAGTTTGCTATACTAGATAGTATACAAAGATTTTCCCATAGTAAGAGTCAAACAGACTGGGTACCAGATTTTGTTATACATACTAATGGGATAACAAAACTAAGATCAAGCGACTACATAGAAACTAAGGCACCGTGGCTTTGTTTATATTCTAATTCCGTAGGCAATTAATGAAAACAGCTAAACTAGTAATTAAAGACGAAGTAAACGTCAAGATAGAAAACCTTGACCTTGACGCAAGGAAGAAACTTTCGCAGATGTTTAAGTATGAAGTTCCTTATGCTCGCTACTTGCCAGCAGTACGTTTAGGACGTTGGGATGGTAAGGTTAGTTATTTCCAATTAGGTGGTAGTTCTTTTATTAATTTACTTCCAAAGATATTACCTGTACTTGATAGTATGGGGTATGAGTTTGAAGTCAGTGATCACAGAGAGTATCAAACAGACTTTACATTTGAACCTGTAGATGCTGATACATTTGCAGATAAAACATGGCCTGAAGGACATCCTGTAGCAGGAGAACCTGTTGTGCTAAGAGACTATCAAATTGATATAATAAATAACTTTATAAACAATCCACAAAGCCTACAAGAAATTGCTACAGGCGCCGGAAAAACAATTATGACTGCGGCTCTTAGTAATCTAGTTGAGCCATATGGACGAAGTATTGTAATTGTTCCTAATAAAAGTTTAGTTACACAAACAGAAGAAGACTATATTAATTTAGGATTAGATGTTGGTGTGTATTATGGCGATAGAAAAGAGTTTGGCAAACAGCATACTATTTGCACTTGGCAAAGTTTAAATATTCTGTTAAAGAATACTCGTAATGCAGAAGCACCAGTTACTATACAAGAGTTTCTTGAAGATGTAGTATGTGTTATTGTTGACGAAGTGCATATGGCAAAAGCAGATGCATTAAAAACATTACTTACAGGCGTAATGAGTCAAGTTCCAATTCGTTGGGGACTAACAGGCACAATACCAAAAGAGATGTTTGAGTTTATGAGTCTGTTGGTAAGTTTGGGAGAAGTTGTAGGACGTAAGAGTGCTAGTGAATTGCAAGAGCAAGGTGTACTTAGTAACTGCGAAGTTAGTGTTGTACAACTAATTGATCATGGAGATTATAGTAATTATCAAAGTGAGTTAAAGTATTTACTTACAGACGAAAAACGTTTAGAGTATCTTGCCTCATTATTTAATACTATTGGAGACTCGGGTAATACGTTAATACTAGTTGACCGTGTTGAATCAGGAAAATCCTTAGTAAGGAAAATAGGAGACAACGCAGTATTCATTAGTGGAGCAACTAAAGCCGGAGACAGAAAAGAACACTATGATGAAATTGCAGATGTAGACAACAAAATTATTGTTGCAACATACGGTGTTGCCGCAGTTGGTATTAATATACCACGTATATTTAACCTTGTCCTGTTAGAGCCAGGCAAGAGTTTCGTAAGGGTAATACAAAGTATTGGACGAGGTATTCGTAAAGCCCAAGATAAAGATCATGTTCAAATATGGGACATAACAAGTACTTGCAAATATGCAAAAAGACACTTGACTAAAAGAAAACAATTTTACAAAGAGGCCAAATATCCATTTGTGCTACAAAAAACAGATTGGAAATAAAATGAGTAACAACAAAGCAAAATCAACTGCGTCAACTCCATCACGTCAACCTGGCGAACTTATGTGGAATGCAGGAATCTACTACTTGGCAGATGGGTTTACGTTTGAATCTACTAAGCCTATTGTACAATGGATTATTGAAAAGAATTTACTTCCTAGTAATGAACGTCCAAAAGAACTAACACTAGTTATTAATAGTCCAGGCGGAAGTGTACATGCCGCATTTGCACTTATTGATACAATGAAAGGTAGTGCTATTCCAATTAAAACTGTTGGTTTAGGACTTATCGCAAGTTGCGGTGTACTAACGTTTATGGCAGGTAAAAAGGGCAGACGTATTTTAACACCAAATACAAGTATTTTATCTCATCAATACAGTTGGGGCAGTAGTGGTAAAGAACATGAACTGTTTGCAAGAGTACGTGAGTTTGAACTTAGTACAGAACGTATGTTAGAGCATTACAAAAAGTGTACTGGATTAAAAGAAAAAATTATCCGTGAAGTATTACTTCCACCTGAGGATAAGTGGCTTAGTGCCAAAGAAGCAGTTAAGTATGGTATAGCAGATGCTATAAAGAGTGTGTACTAGATGCAAATATTAACCCTAGAAAACGAAACATTCTCAATGAACGATCTGCCCGAAGAGGTAGATGATATGAGGTTTGCAGTCTTAGATAATAGTAACCCAAAAGAACCAGACTACTTTTTTATTCCACTAATATTTTTACAGAGCTTTAACAGTCCTGCACTAGTACTAAAAATTGGAGAACATACAGTTAGAATGCCACGTGACTGGATGATGCTTATTGGCGAACCAGACCACGGTGACTTAGAAGTTATTCCGTTAACTAGTTTAAACGATAGAGGATTCCATGCATTTGTATTTAATCCAAGAAGCGACTTTAGGCCATCATTTTCTCCTGTAGAAATTGTAGACGTATATCAAGATGTACGTTGGTACTTTCCAAAACTTAAACCTGGACAACTATTAGCAGTTCCGTTAGAAAGTGGATCAAAACCAAGATGTGCATATTTTGTAGAAGAAATTAGCAGAGCATCAGAAATTGTAGATGTTGAAAAAGTCTGGTAATAATTATATTGTAAAAACTTCTAATCTGTGCTATAGTTTAAGTCTTAGTGGAGATAACCAACAGACTTGGAATAAAACACAAAGACCGCTGATTGAAAATGTTGTTAACTTTTTTAATGATAGAGAAATGGTTAATGCAGGAGTAAACATTACAATTGACTGGGACGCACAAAATAATCGTTGGTATCATATTAGTTTTGAAAACATTGATGATGCTACACTCTTTGAAATAACATATGCAGAGTATTTTTAATTATGGCAAGTAAACTTCCACTAAACAAAGTCTTAGGTGCAATGGATCGTAAAGATAGGAAGTTTTACGACAATCTTAGTGATGAAGAACGTAAAGCATTTAGTCCTTTTTTAATGAACCGTTATGCAAGTAGTGTAAAAGGACAAAGTGAATTACAAGAGTGGTGGCTTATTGCTACAAACAAACGTGTTAACACACATTTCTTTGACTTAGGTAAACATCCTAAGTTACAATGGTTATTACTTACAAGTGCAAGTCCGGGCATGGGTACTGCATTTCATGAATGGATTGCAAACAAAAAGAAAGTGGCTAGCAAAAACAAAATTGGCAAAGCATTAAATCATATATACCCAAATGCTAAAGCAGATGAAATTGAACTACTTGAGAAACTTAATACTAAAGCAGATGTTAAAAAGTATCTTGAAGATTTAGGATATGACGATAAGCAACTTAAAGAATTATTATGAACACATTGATGTCAATCGCAAAACAAACGGCAGAAGCACATATGAGTGATAAGCCATTTGTTTGTAAGTATTGCGACAGAGCTTTCAGTAAAGAGAAAACTTTGTTTAGTCATATGTGTGAGCAAAAACGTAGATGGTTGCAAGAAAAAGATAAACATGTACAATTAGGATTACAAGCATACTTAAGATTTTATGAAAAAACACAAGGTGCAAACGGGTCTAAGAAAACATATGGAGACTTTGTTAATAGCCCATATTATAATGCATTTGTAAAGTTTGGCAAACACCTAGTTAACATAAAAGCAATTAATGTTAGTAAGTTTATTGATTATGTAATTAATAACAATACTAAGTTGGACCAATGGTGCCAAGATAAACATTATCAAGCATACTTAACATCACACTTAAAAGTTGAAAGTTGGCAAGATGCTATTTCAAGAAGTTTAAAAACTATGGAAGCATGGGCTGATGAAAATGAAGTACAACTAAACAGTTACTTTTTTGCCGCTAATAAAAACAAAATATGTCAACATATTGTTAACGGTAGAATTAGTACTTGGGTAATATTTAACTGTGATACTGGTATTGAATTTTTAGGTAAAGTCAGTGAAGAGCAACTTACTATGATATACGAATACATTGATCCGGACTTTTGGAAGAAAAACTTTATTAAGTACCATCAAGAAACTGCTATTGTAAAAAGTGCATTAAAGGAAGCAGGATTATGAGTGATTTGCCTGACGTAGACATTGACTTTTCTGACAGACAAAAAGCGATTGATTTAATTGATTGTACACCTGCTATGATGCAAGAACATGGATCTCTTACAAAGCATAATACAGGTGTTTACTATACAGGTATTCCGTATGATCCTGTAACAGGCGTTGCAACATTAGATTATAAAACTGCTGAAGATAGAGGTTACTTTAAACTTGACTTACTTAATGTAGCAGTATATCGTAATGTTAAAGATGAAGCACATCTTGATAGATTAATGGCACAAGAGCCGCAATGGAACTTACTTTGGGAAAGTAAAGATTTTTGTGAAAAAGTGATACATATAAGTAACTATTATGATTTGATAGTTAAAAAGAAACCTTTAAGTATACCGCAGATGGCAATGTTTCTAAGTATTATTAGGCCTGGTAAAGCAAACCTACAATACAAACCATGGGACAAAATAGCAGAGACTGTTTGGCAAAAACCTGCAGACGGTAGTTACTATTTTAAAAAAGCACACGCAGTTGCCTATGCACATTTAGTAGCAGTACACATTAACTTATTATCCGAGGAACATAAATGACATATCTTGTAACTGACAACTGCATTAATTGTAAGTACACTGATTGTGTAAGTGTATGTCCGGTAGATTGTTTTTATGAAGGATTAAACACACTAGTTATAAACCCAGATGAATGTATTGATTGTGGAGTATGCGAGCCCGAGTGTCCTGCAGGTGCTATTATTCCTGATACTGATGTTGTAGGTGCAGAATTAAAATACTGGATGAATATTAATACAAAGTATAGTGAAGGTGCATGGCCAGTAATAACAGAACAAAGAGATCCAATGCCAGATGCTGATGCAAATAATAGAGAATTAAATCCAGATGTACCAGATAAACGTGATCTATTAGATGAAACACCGGGTAAAGGTGACTAGTTTACTTTTTTAATTAATTGAATACTGCGTCTTTTAGTTCTTTTTTTACTAAGATCGCTTAAACTTACATTAGGACCTGCAATAATTTCGCAGTCTTTTGTTACAAATGTAGTTAAGAATGGTCGAAAAGGTAACCATTCTTCTTTAAGAAAGATATTAATAGGAATCATTCGGTTGGATTCCCACCACCAATCGTCACCAAGTTTGAGAAACAACTTCTTTAAGTGTGCTTCGGTAATCTTTTCGTAGTTATAAAAGCTCGTACAATGTGCATCTCTGTTTTGTACGATTCCGATATACTCGTTCTGACCGTAACTGATATGACTCAAAAACGGAAACTTATCTAGTAATTTTATTAATAATTCTTCCATCTATGGCATAAATACTCTATATAATGTGGATTCATAAAAACAATGCAAAAACTAAATGGCTATATAGAAACACAGTATCTGAGCGTACTTTACTCTCCAGATACAACAACTGTAAACAGGAGTAGAACAGTGTATGCTCGACCTATAAAACTTTACCGTGGTATTGATAACACCTTGCAATTACGATTGTTAAATAACGATCAAAAAAGCGTCGATGTAAGTACCAAAACATTTGTTCTTAATATTGTCGATCCGACTACACACTTAGTTATCAAAAGTAAAACCACCACCCTAGGTAATACGACTCAAAGTCAAGCAGGTAAGGTAGATTTTGATTTAACTAGTACTGATATGTCCTCAACTAACGCAGGACGTTTTATTTACAGTATATATGAACTAAACAGTGACTCGTCAAAAACTATAATTTACAGTGATGATGACTATGATGCTGATGGACAACTACAAATATTTGACTCTCCATATGTTGGATTTACTGCAAGTACAGAAGTAACATTTAGTACAATGACTGGTTCTACAACCGATGATAATAGCTCATACGCACTTGCACACGCACACTTAGACACAGACTCACTACATACTGCACAGTATTATCTAGTAGGATATACAGGCACTATTACAATACAAATTACAGTAGATGCAGATCCAAGTTCACTACTTGATAGCGACTGGGTCGATTTATCAAATACTACATATACTGCTCAGACAGGCAGTCAGTCAGTTAACTTTACAGGCAACTATACAGCAGTTAGATTTAAAAGTGTAAAAACTGCAGGAACTATAACAAAAGTCTTGTATCGCCCGTAACTCTGTGTTATAATCAGTTATTATGCAAAACAATATCCAAGATGTATTGGTAGCACATCTACCCTCTGACAAAAGAAGTAGTCCAAGTGAATGGACTAGTTTCAGTGGGCCATGTTGTGTACACAATGGTGAAAGAAGAGCGGATACTAAAGGCCGTGCAGGTACTATTGTGAACGGTGATGGTAGTGCAAGTTACCATTGCTTTAATTGTGGTTTTAAAACTGGTTGGGCTCCTGGATTACCAGTAGGATTTAAGTTTCGTCAACTGCTAGAATGGTTAGGTGCCGAAGAGGCAACTATACGCGGACTTGTTATAGAAGCACTTCGTATAAAGCAAGATTATGAAATACTTAATCCGGTTAAAGAAGTTAAAGAAGAAGTAGTTTTTAAAACTAGGCAGTTACCACAGGATAGTAAAAGCATAATGGATTGGCTACATGACGGTACACAAGATTTTGCAAATAGAACTGCCGAGTACGCATTAAGTAGAGGACTTGAAGATAACTTAGATAAACTTATGTGGAGCCCTAGTAGAGCTGGTAACATGAATCGTAGACTTATTATTCCTTTTAATTGGAAAGGGCAAACAATAGGTTATTGTGGTCGTGCAATAGATCAAGATGTTAGTCCAAAGTATTACAATGCAATGGAACCTGGCTATGTGTATAACACAGAAGCACAAGACAAAGAAAACAAATTTGTTATTGTAGTTGAAGGTCCATTTGATGCACTTAAAATTGGAGGTGTTGCAGTATTAAGTAACACTATCAGTGAAACACAAGCAGACATTATCGATAACTTAGGAAAAGAAGTTATAGTTGTACCTGATAAAGATGAAGCAGGAAAAAAATTAGTAGATGCCGCATTACAGTATAGATGGAATGTAGCATACCCAGATTGGGATAATGACGTAAAAGATGTTAGTGATGCAATAGACAAGTATGGAAAGTTGTATACTTTGTGGAGTATTGTAAACACTAAGCAAAGCAGTAGAATAAAGATAGAATTGATGAGGAAGAAACTTGGCAACTAATTACACAACAGACTTACAAAGATTATTTTTAGAAATGATGTTAAATGATGCACAAACATTTGTTAGAGTGCAAAACATTTTTAATGCAGAAAACTTTGATAGAAGTCTTAGAGAAGCGGCAAAGTTTATAGAAAAGCATACAACTGATCATGCAACTATGCCTGCAATTGAACAAGTAAATGCGGCATGTAACATGCAACTAAAGACAGTTGACAACTTAAATGATGGACACTATGAATGGTTTATGACAGAGTTTGAGCAATTTACTAAAAAACAAGAACTAGAACGTGCTATTTTAAAAAGTGCAGATATGATTGAAAAAGGCGAGTATGAGCCAGTTGAAAAACTTATTAAAGATGCAGTACAAATTAGTTTAACAAACGACTTAGGTATTGAGTATTGGGAAAATCCACGTGAACGACTAATGAGTTTGAAAGATGGTAATGGACAAATTAGTACAGGCTGGCCTGCATTAGATAGAAAACTATTTGGTGGATTTAACAAAGGTGAACTTAACATATTTGCAGGTGGTAGTGGTAGTGGTAAAAGTTTGTTTATGCAAAACTTATCTATTAACTGGGCACTAGCAGGACTTACAGGAGTTTATGTAACACTTGAACTTAGTGAAGGCTTATGTGCTATGCGATTAGATAGTATGGTTACAGATATTCCAAGTAAAGATATTTTTAAAGATATTGACACACTTGAAATGAAACTAGGAATGACTAGTAAAAAAGCAGGAAGTTTAAGAATAAAATATATGCCAGCACAAAGTAACATTAACGATATGCGAGCATATTTAAAAGAGTTACAAATACAAACTGGAAAACAAATTGATTTTATATGTGTTGATTACTTAGACTTGTTAATGCCAGTTAGTGCTAAAGTATCGCCAAACGATCAGTTTATTAAAGACAAGTATGTTAGTGAAGAACTGCGTAACTTAGCAAGAGAGTTTAATATTATTATGGTAACTGCTTCGCAGTTAAACAGAGCGGCAGTTGAAGAAATAGAATTTGATCACTCGCATATTGCAGGTGGTATTAGTAAGATTAATACTGCTGATAATGTTATTGGTATTTTTACAAGTAGAGCAATGCGTGAGCGTGGAAGATATCAGATACAGTTTATGAAAACTAGAAGTAGTAGCGGTGTAGGACAAAAAGTTGATTTAGAATTTGATATTAACAGTTTAAGAATTAGAGATTTAGCAGAAGATGAAGGTGGACAACAGACAGTTAGTTCAGCAATGATGAATAAGATTAAGTCTAATGCAGATAACACACAAGACTATCAACCTGAAGCAAAAGTTACTGCAAGTGTACAAAGTAGTAAACTAAAAGATATGTTAGCAGGTATAAAGTCTAGTTAGTAGTTTTATGATCTTCGTCGTGATCATTTTCAGGCTTGCCAATATTTGCAACATATTTGCCAATAGAATGATCTCTTGCACCATCAAAAGGTTCACATTTTTTCCAAGCAGCCACTCTGCCTCTCCAACCATCTTTAAATCTTTGCCATGGATTAAGTCCGTTGCGGACAAGCCCATAATGATTTAAATAATGTAATTTTCCATGGTGTTTAAAGAACATTATTGCCATAGGAACTTTGGTAACTGCATCATTATTGTTTACCCATCTATGATGACAACATGTAATACTTTTAACAAAAGTCCTATTACCTACTCTTGGAGAACCATATGTGTACAATACTAACTTATAGCCTGAAACACACAAACGAGCCGCACATATAGTTGCCATTGCGGCACCTAAACTATGTCCACAAACAGACAACGACTTTCCGCTATGTATAGTTGCTAATTCAAACATTAACGGTTTCCAAACTTTTTCAACTTCATCATAAAACCCGTCATGTACTTTACCTGCTACTTTACTTCTTTTCTTCCAGGCTTTTAAGTCTGCAACAACATCACTCATTTGAGTAACTTCTGTTCCTCTAAATGCTATTGCAACATGGTCTTTATTACTTACTAAGTATACTTGAGCACCATTAATATCAATAAATCGAATATCAGTGTAGCCAAGTTCTTCTAATTGTTTATCAACTTCAGGACTTCTATTTTGATATGCCAAAGATGCTAGTGTGGAGTGGTGGAAATCTGCTTTCATGTCGTAATTACCTCTAGTTTGTGCTAGTAGTATTTAACAAAAATTTACATAAATAACATATAATGAATGGAGATTATTAAAAGTGCAACGTAAAACACGCAAACTATTAGAAGAATTAGATAGCATTGCAATACCAAGAGATCGTGTACATTTAATCGAATCTCGTGCAGAGCATTTAATTGCCAGTGCGAAGAATTTGATAGAGTTAATTCGTAATAGTTACGATAATCAAATAGCAGAAGACATGGAACGCAAGTTATTGTTGGCAATTAAAAGACAAGACAGCAAAAAATTTACTAACGGGTTGAAAAAATTAAAATGAATTTAAATGAACTATTTGGCTTATTTGGCTCCGAAAACGACAAAGAAATAAAAGCACTTGCTACTAAAACAAGACTTTTTTATCAAAAAGCAATGGAAAACCTTGAAAATGTTATTGCTCAAAACGGAGATGCTTTTAGTAAGCAACCAAAAGTAGCCTTTGAACAATGGTTTGAGCATTACTTTGATAGACCTTTAACAAGAGTAATAGACGCTCCTGCGATTTACAGTAAAGTTACTAACAACACAATGGATAAACTTATTAAAATTTTTGTCTTACTTGGTTGTCAAAATACTTACTTAAAGCCTAAAACAGGTTTTGCTGGCGGTAAGTCATTGTTACAAATAGCACCATTGATTTTTAAGAAAGATCCAAAATCAGTAGCAATTATTGAAAAATTATATGGTAAATTTGTTGATGATAAAGAACCAGATTTTGATCCAAAGGATTTTTCTAATAAAGTTAAAGTAGGTGCTGAAATGGATTGGCCGGGTAAAGGAAAGATTACTTGGAAGGGTGCTATGTGGCTTGATGCAAGGCAACAACCACTACCTAAAGCAGAGCAAGGCCCTGCAACACAAAAAGCCATAGATGATGGATTAGTTGAATGAAAAGACTAAGTGAAGGAGGTGCAATGCCTGGTGTAGGTGCAATTCATATAGATGAAATTGAACCAACATTAAAGTTACTACAAAGTAAACTTGGTATTGACCTAGAAAATAATGTACTCGGTAGTGTAGGAAAAAGACAATTCAGTGGAGACATTGATGTTGCACTAAACGTACCTGCAGACGACATTCCTGCATTTGTAGAGAAATTAAAAGCAATGCCAGAAGTATTAGACTTAGCAAAGTCTAGTGTTATAATGACAAAGATAAAGATAGAAAAGTTTGACAAATCTAAGTCAGATGGAAGACCACGTACAGGCTATGTACAAGTAGATTTTATGCCTGGAGATCCAGGTTGGTTAAAGACTTATTACCACTCACCTAGTGAGACAGAGTCCAAATACAAAGGTGTTTATCGTAATATTATGATAGCATCAATTGCCGCAGTATATCAACGTAAGGACAGTGACGAAAAAATTGATGATGGACGTTCGGTTACAAGTGAACGTTGGATGTGGTCACCTACAGATGGCTTGATCCGTATCAGAAGAACACCGGTTCCAAAGAAAAGCGGAGATGGATATACTAAAAAGAATAATAATGAAAAAATGATAGATCCTATTAAAGATCCTAAAGGTATTGCTAAAGCATTAGGATTAGATGGACCAAGAGATTTAAATAGTTTTGAAACACTATGGAACGCAGTTAAAAAGAAGTATCCAGCAGATGTAGTAGAAAAGATTAGAAAAAGTTTTGAAGAAAACGGTGTTATTAAAGATGCCGGAATACCTCCAGAACTTAACGAAGAATTCAATAGAACATTAGAATTGGCAGGTTTATGAAAGCACTTGAATTTATAATTGAAGCAGTTGAGGCCCGTATACAACACGCAGAAGATATTATCTTTTGGGAAGGTAGTAAGGGTGCTAAACGTACTTTAGAGGCTTTAAAAAGACTTGAACAAGGAGGACACAATGACGTCACAATTAAATGGGATGGAAGTCCTGCTATTATATTCGGTCGTGATGAGTCTGGTGATTTTATCCTAACAGACAAAGGCGGATTTGTAGCAAAGAGTTACAACGGAAAAGCAAAAAGTGGTGATGAAGTACAACAAATGATACTAAACAGACCTGGTGCAAAGATACCTGAAAAAGCAGATGGCTTTAAACAATTAGCAGGTGCAATGAAAAATGCTTTTGTGGCTTTTGAAAAAGCAATGCCTAAAGACTTTCGTGGGTACTACAAAGGTGATTTATTATACTTTACAACACCTCCTAAAAAAGAAGATTCGTTTGTGTTTACTCCAAACATTGTAACGTATACAGTTAAAGCAGACAGTAACATTGGTAAAAGAATAGCACAAAGTACATACGGTATCGTTATACACATACATATGGATGAAAACGGTATTGATCGTAAATTAACACAAGCAGACATGAACACTATGCAAGGCGGAGACGTATTAGTAATACCTCCAGTAACGGCACAAAAAGCACCTGTTATTGACGATTCAAAAATTAAACAACTTGAGTCATTAGTAAATAGTAGTGCAACTGAAGTTGATAAGTTACTCGATATGGCAGTACTAGAACAACTTAAGATGAAAGATTTAAGCAAAATATTTTATGCTTATATAAACAGTAAAGTTGATACAACCATGAATGGCCTTGGCGATGATTTTGAAAATTGGATGTCAACTAGTAAAGTAAGTGGAGTTAAACAAGCTCGGGTAATGCAACACATTAATGAAAATATTAACGGTTTTAAAAGTATGTGGCGTATTGTACGAGGCGTACAAATTGTTAAAGACGACATTATTGACCAGTTTGAAAAACAAGATGCAGATGTTAAAGCAACTATTGGTAGCGGAAAAGGCGGCGAAGGATACGTTCTTTCAGATCCAAAAGGTGATGTAAAACTAGTAGGTAGAGAGTACTTTACTAAGGCAAACAGGGCAGTGCAAAGATGATAGAAACATTTGGATTAACTTTAATTTTTATGACAGTTTTTGTTTTAGGAATGTCATTAGGTTTAATTAAAAATAAACCGCTTAAAGGTAGTTGCGGTGGTATAAACTGTAGGTGTGAAAAATGATGAATTTTTTAAAAGATGAATTAGTTGAAGCAAAATTATTTAGAAGTCCTGCGTCTTTTAAGACTAAAAGTGCTGAAGATGTAGCACATAACATTTACGCACACATTCTTTCTTTACAGGCTATGCGTTATACTGATCCTGGTGTAGCAGGCAAGTATGCAAAAGATACAATGCGTTTTGGAGGATTTGACGGTGTCAGAGCCGGTGGTAGTGATTTACACAACTTAATGGCACACCTTGATGGTATTGAAGATAAAGGAATGCTTAGTGTACCTAATGCACAAGTTAAACGTATGCTTAGAGATATACAAAACGGTGTAAAAGTTACAGATAGAGATAGACGTACTATAATGCAACTTGAAAAAAGTTTATCTATTAAAGATCCTAACCTTAAAGCAATGCGTAGAATTATTGCAGACTGGCCTCGTGCATTACCAAGTGAACAAAAGGCTGGAGCAACACGTTTAGGATTTATGATGAACCATTATGCAAGAGGTAGTGATTTACATACTCCGTATATAAGAAGTATTAAAGGTATTGCTAACCAAAATGCAAAGAGTCCATACAACAGTAAGTTAGGATGGGCGGCAGTAGGCGCAGTTGCTGGTGCAGTTGCAGGATACAAAGCAATAAGAAAAAAAGATGCTATAGCCAGAGCAAGTAACGTAGCAGTAACAAAATTCCAAAGATAAACATTCACATTAGTTCTTACCTCTCAGACATAAATAAAACTGAAGCGTAAAAGCGATAGGCATAACACAGGCAACAAAACACAGGCACAAGTCTATAAGGCTCCAATATTATCAATCGGTTAAAGCAACCCTGAGGAAGCAATGAGTTTAAGTCGAGACATTGAAAAAACAAGCCTAGAAGCTCACGTTGAATTATGTGCAGCGAGGTACTCACGTTTGGAAGAAAAATTAGACAACCTGGAAGGGCGTGTCATAGGTATTGAATCTGTTCTCGGAGAAATCAGAGACAGTGTAGTACGTGACCGTGACGTTCGTAACAGACAAATGATTAATTGGGGTGTAGGTATTATTACAACTTTATGTACAACCTGCGGCTTTTTAGCATACCAACTATTTCTTAAATAAGATCCAATCGGACTAAATACTAATATGCTTATATTAGAACTATTCAGTGACGAAAAAACAGAAATAAACGAAACCAAAATGGCTTGGGGCCGTCGCGGTAACCAAGTGGTACGGAAGTATAGATGTACTATTGGACGTTTAAAAGGAAAAACAGTTAGTACTCCTGGAGCATGTTTTGCCGCACCGGATATCAAAAAACGTATGAAGTTGAAGATGACTAAAGCAAAACTTGGCAGTAAAATGGCTCGTAAGTCTAAAAGAACAAAGCGAGTAAATCCAGTAAGCAAAAGAATACAGGCACTAAACAAGGCAAGCAGATAAATGCGTTTAAATGATCTATTTGAATTTGGCGGAGAACCGCAAAAAGTAAAGACGGTTGCAGGTAGTAAGGTTACACTTACAGATCCAAAGAAACCTGGTATCGAAACAACTATTGATACAGACCAAGTAGATATTGATAATAAAGATCCAAACAATCCAGTTATAAAAGCCAAAAAACCAGGTCAGAAAAAGATAGCAGGTGGACTTCGTCCAGGACAAACTGTTAGTTTTGGAGAAGGCACCATCGAAGAAGGTGTTAACGACCCACACATTTTTAAAGCACTTTTTATGGCAGGTGGACCGGGTAGTGGTAAAAGTTTTGTTGCCAAGAATATACTTGGTGGTACAGGATTACGTCCACTAAACAGTGACGAAGTATATGAATTGCTAATGAAAAAGCAAGATCTTGATTTAGATCCAGACTCTATTGCATCTCCACAAGGACAAGAAATCCGTGGTAAAGCAAAAGACTTAACAAAAAAACGCAGTATTCAGTATATAGCAGGTAGAATTGGTTTACTTGTAGACGGTACTGGCAAAGATACAGATGTGTATCAAAACCAAGTAAAATTTTTTAAGCAACTAGGCTATGATTGTGCAATGATATTTGTCAACACTAGTCTTGATGTTGCACAACAAAGAAACAAAGAACGTGATCGCATACTACCTCCTAAAATGGTTGAGGAAATGTGGCATGACGTACAACAAAATATCATGAAATATCAGCAAATTTTTGGTGCTGATAAGTTTTTCGTTATCGATAATAGTGGAGGTCTTGAAGATCCAACACGCTCAGAAAACTTTGATAACGTATATAATAACACACAGAAATTTTTAAATTCACCAGTTAGCAATAAAGCACAACAGTGGATCGACAAAGCAAAAGAAAAAACTAAAACTTAATGAGTTATTTTGAATTTTCTGATGGTGTAAGAGTGTCACTATCAAAAGAAGAAGAAGAATTTTTAGACAGTTTTAAAACATCAGTAAAACTAACTGATGTTGGACAAAAGCATATAAAAGTATGTTTAATGTTAGTAAATAAGAGTGTATTATATAGGAAAAAACGCAATGGTGACCTCTACTATTACAAAGAAACCAGAACTTAAACAGTTTTCAGACTTTGTAAAATCAAGACTTGATCAAACTCCAGTTATTGTTAATAATAAAGACAATGTAAGAGTAGGAAACTACGTTTGTAAACAGGACGAAGGTTTCTGGGTTGTGTACTATAAAAAACGTGAAGAAAAGTCTTTTACACTTCGATCTAGTGCAGTAGCATGGTGCATTGCAACTATTGGCAACAACTCAATGGATGCTAGAACAATATTACATGAAGATAATAATTACGGGCGACTTATTGAAAACGCCTATGTATTTCTAACAAGATTTAAAACAACAACTGATCCGTTTAAGAAAGAACTTATGTGGATACGTTATGATGACAGTATGTGTCAGTTAAAAAATAAAAGAGAACGCCTTACAAATTTTCTTAAAAATTTAAAAGTAGGCTAAATACACTTACAAAATAGGTTTGGGATAAAAACATGGAATTAAATGATTTAAACAGAGTTAAACATAGTGATAGTTTAAATAAACTATTAGGCACACGTTTTAATATGGCTCTTGACTTACAAAAGTTAACAGAGCAACGTGCAACAAAGTTACTATCTGCTATTGGAAAAACTTTAACAGAATCGCAAAAGGGCACAGGGCCTTATCAAACAGATAAGAAGTATATGGCGTCTAAACTTGCTAAAGAAACTGTTGAAGCATGGTTAGTTGAAAACGGCTTAGGAATTAACGAAAAAGATGAGCCTTCTAATGAAGAACCAGGTGATGGTGCTATTGAGCCACAACAGGAACTTCCAGGAGCAGATGCAAAGAGAAACCAAGCACTTCGTATGCTAGTAGGAACACAAAACTTTGCTAAAGCCAGACGTGCAATGGAATTATATAAGCAAGGCAAAACTGTACCACCAACATTAATGATTGGACTTATGCCAGTTATTGATATGATGGATGAGATTATGTCAAGTGGAATAGCAAATGTTCGTATGTTACAAATGGTACAACGACGTTCTAAAAAGGCGTTAGGTATTTCAGAAAGCGTTCTTAAAGAAGGTGAAATGGAAAGTGCAGAATTAGTATTAGCATCAAAAGACATGGTTGATAGACTTCAAGGAATGTTAGAAGATGTTGGTGAAATGATGAACGAAGAATTACTTCCGTTAACAGATTCAATCCGCGATGAAATGGGCAATGAAAAAGCAGAAGCATTTAGTAATGCCGCAAAAGGTGCCTTAGAAGCATTCATGGACGCAGTTACAACTGCACGTGGAGACATGGATAGTGCGAGTCGCATTTTACTTGGCGAAGAACCTGCAATAGATAGTGAACCACCAGTTGATTTAGCTGCGGATGACACAGATTTAGATTTAGACATAGGCGGCGATACTGATGCTGACTTAGACTTAGATGCAGATCCGGCTGGTCAAGAAGGCACAGAAGAACTAGATAGAGAAGAACGTATCTAATGAGATTTGATGAGTTTGTCATAGAAACAGATTCATCTAACAAGGTTATGAGCTTGTTAGTGTTTCTAAAGAACCGTGCTGAACAAACAGGTGCAAAGCCTGAGATTAGTATGGATGCTTTATCGCAAATGGCACAATCAGTAGGTATCTCTTTAACATATGATAATTTTAGTACTTTAGTACAGAGCAACCCAAACTTTAAAGCTCTTGTTGCTGATTTTAATCAGGATACTGTAGTACTAAATTTACCAGGCGATGAAAGAACTATTGCAAGTAAGGCAGACTTAGACATAGAGCCTGTTGATAAAGTTGATTCAATGGCTAAAAGAGCTTTGAAAAAAAGAACTTGATCTCTGACAAAATCTCTGTTATAGTAATACTATGATAACTAATAAATTTGACTACAAAGCCTTAACTCGGAAGAGTGTAGATGGAAAAAGGCTATACAGTACTCCTGACGGATTAGCAGTTCCTAGTGTAACTACAATCCTTAGTGTAACTCAATCACAAGAAAAACAAGAAGGTCTAAGACGTTGGCGAAAACGTGTTGGCGAGGTAAAGGCGCAAGAAATTGTAACTGAAGCCGCTAACCGTGGTACCCGTATGCATACCTATCTGGAAAACTATTGTATTGACGGCGTTATTAAAGAACGTGGAACAAATCCTTTTAGCCATCAATCACATGCAATGGCTGAAACTGTTATACGTGAAGGAATGTGCAATGTTGACCAAGTATGGGGTGTAGAAGTATCTATGTTCTTTCCGGGCATATACGCAGGTACAACTGACTTAGTAGGAGTGCATAAAGGCGAACATGCTATTATGGACTTTAAGCAAACAAACAAGCCTAAGAAAGCAGAATGGGTAGAGGATTATTATTTACAACTGTGTGCATACGCAGAAGCACATAACGAAGTTTATGATACAAACATTTCTAAAGGTGTAGTATTAATGTGTGTTAAGCCTGAAATGGATGAACAGGGTAAGTTACAAACTGATCCGCAGTATCAAGAGTTTATTGTTGAAGGCGAAATGTTTGAACATTGGCGTCAACAGTGGTGGAAACGTGTTGAACAGTACTATATAAAGACTTCTTAATGTATAAATACATTACATAGACGAAGGTGGAAACATGGCAGTAATTCAAATTTCAAGAGTGCAACACAGACGTGGTCTGTTGCAAGATCTTCCTCAATTATCAGCAGCCGAACTAGGTTGGGTAATTGATAATCGTAAACTTTATATTGGTAATGGACCAGTTGAAGAAGGTGCGCCTATAGTTGGCAATACGGAGATTTTAACACAGTATAGTGATATACTAGGTGGCATTAGTTCTTATACATATAAAGGAACTGAAGTAGGTTATACTGCACAAACACAAAGCGGAAGTGGCAACGTACAAAGAACATTACAAAGTAAACTAGATGATATTGTAAGTGCAAAAGATTTTGGTATCATTGGTGATGGTACAACTGATGTAGCCGCTAAGATTAACTGGATGTTATATCAAGTATATTGCCGTGAGTCTACAAATAACAAAAGTTTAAAAAGAATTCTATTTCCAGCAGGAACATATATTGTAAAGAGTGCAATTAAGATTCCAAGTGATTGTGTTATTATTGGTGAAGGTGCTGAACATACAATATTTAAGTATACAGGTGCAACAGTAGACTATGTTGCAAGAACTGCCGATAGTGCTCAACAAACTGGAACAAATATTGGATTAAGTGGTGCAACTTATCCAAAGAATATTTCTATTGCACAATGTAGTTTTGAAAATACAACTGCATATACATCAGTACTAGTCGAACGTGCAAAGTATGTACACTTTGACGATGTTACATTTACAGGTAATCATGCAAATGATGGCACTTATCCTAGTGCAACTGGTAGCAGTATAGGTGTAAAAGTTTCAAAAGTAGCCGGTGATAGTAGTTATCACATAACATTTAATCGTTGTAATTATAGACGAGCAAACACAGCATTTGTTATTGATGATGAAGTAAACAATGTAGTATTAGATAAATGTAATTTTCATTTACTCTATCAAGGTGCATTAATTGGACAAAACGTTGTAGGTAACGGTCCTGCAGGCGTAAAAATTAATAATTGCTTATTTGATGACATTCATCATTCAGCAATCAAAGTCATTGGAGTTAAAGACTTTGTAAGTTCTTTTAACACATTCAAAGTAATGGTTGCAAGTGGAACAACTGGAGTAGGTGGACCATTAGCACCAATCATTGATATTAGTAGTGATAATAATTATAGTATCGGTGATAGTTTTGAACGTAATGATGCTGATGCCGTAACTCACGCCAGAATTGAAACAAACAACAAACGTGTTTATGGTTTAGTTGCAGGTGAACATATTGTATATGGTACTCACTTTCAACAACCAGGTGTACAAGAAGCATTGTCTGATAATACTTCTACGCCAACTAATACAACTATTGACTTTAACGAAGCAGTTCTTAGTAACAGTAGAGTATACTTTACTATTGATCGTGGAAATGCAAGTGCAACAGGTTCATTAACTATTACTGGTAGTAACACCGGTGGTTACAGTCTAGATGAAGAACGAGTTGAAAATGCAGATGTCGGAGTTGGATTAACTATTGATGGAACAACAGGTACTGTACAGTATACTTCAACAAGTACTGGTACTGCACCAACGTTACATTATCGTATCGAGACACTAAAATAAAAATAAATTAAAAGGCTATTATGTTTGATTTAAGGCCTGAAGATCGTATATCTGAATGGCGTAAATTCAGGAAGAGCATTCAGTATCTTGACAGGATGGAAATGCTTCAAAAAACAACGGATTTATGGAAAACGGCTCCGTTGGTAAATCATTATTTGGATCTTGACAGTTGCGAAAACTGGCCTGATCCATGGACATTACTTGTGGATAATATGTACTGCGAAGCGGCAAGAGCTCTAGGTATGTTTTATACACTTTTTTTAACAGAAAGATTTGACAAACGGGATCTAAGTGTAGTAATATATAACAGTAAGTCGGGTTACGACGTGGCTGTAGTAGTATGTGAGAAATATGCTCTTAATATTCACTTCGAGGATGTCGTAAATACAACGTCGATCAACAACACAGATCAGTATCGTATTTTTGATGCAGACGATCTAAACGCAGTAAACTATCTATAACAATAGGACTATCGATTAATGAATGATATTCAAGTAAAGAAACGTAACGATACAGACGAACCATTAGACATTGAGAAAATGCACAAAGTTGTATTTTATGCTTGTGAAGGCATCACAGGTGTAAGTGCAAGTGAAGTTGAGATTAAAAGTAGTTTACAGTTCTATAGTGGTATCACTAGCACCGAAATACAAGAAACTTTAATTAAAAGTGCCGCTGATTTAATTAGCGAAGAAAATCCTAACTATCAATGGGTAGCAGGACGTTTAATTAACTATCACCTACGTAAGAACGTATACGATAGTTTTGTTCCTTGGCCATTACTGCAAACAGTTAAAACTAATATTGACAAAGGTTATTATGACGAGGCTATTCTTGAACAGTATACTGAAGAAGAATGGGAAATATTAGACACATACACAAGACACGAACGTGATGAAGTACTCACATATGCAGCCATGGAACAATGGCGTGGAAAATATCTTGTGCAGAATCGTGTAACAGGTGACATATTTGAAACACCACAAGTAGCATATATGATGATTGCGGCAACGTTGTTTGCTGAATACTCTGCAGATACACGTCTACAGTATGTAAAGGATTATTACGATGCTATTAGTAACTTTGACATTAGTTTACCTACTCCTGTTATGGCGGGCGTACGAACACCACAAAGACAATTTAGTTCATGTGTTCTTATTGAAACAGATGATAGTTTGGATAGTATTAATGCTACTACTAGCAGTATCGTTAAGTATGTAAGTCAAAAAGCAGGTATCGGTATTGGAGCAGGAAACATTCGTGCATTAGGCTCTCCTATTAGAAACGGTGACGCTTATCACACAGGCGTTGTTCCTTTTTACAAAATGTTTCAAGCAGCCACACGTTCATGTTCACAAGGTGGAGTAAGAAACGGAGCGGCAACATTATATTATCCTATATGGCATTATGAAGTAGAAGATCTTGTTGTGCTAAAAAACAATAAAGGTACAGAAGATAACAGAGTACGACATATGGACTATGGTGTACAATTTAATAAGTTAATGTACGAAAGACTTATTTCTGGTGGCAATATAACTTTATTCTCGCCTAGTGATGTACCTGGTTTATATGACGCTTTTTTTAGCGATCAAGATAAATTTAAAGAAATATATGAACGTGCTGAACGTAACACTAGACTACGAAAGAAAACAATTCGTGCAAGTGACTTGTTTAGTTCGTTTATGGAAGAACGCAAGAATACTGGACGAATATATCTTATGAATGTCGATCACGCAAACGACCATGGAGCATTCAAGGCTGAGTTAGCACCAGTAAAACAAAGTAACTTGTGTTGTGAAATTAACTTACCTACTAAGCCACTTTCTTCTTTTAACGATGAAGAAGGTGAAATTGCATTGTGTACATTAAGTGCAATTAACTGGGGTAATGTTAAGAAACCAGAAGATTTTAAAAAGCCATGTGATTTAGCAGTACGTGGATTAGACGCATTGCTTACCTATCAAAACTATCCAGTTAAGGCAGCAGAAAATAGTACAGTTAAAAGACGCCCACTAGGTGTTGGTATTATTAACTTAGCATATTGGATGGCTAAGAATGATATGAATTATACTAATCCAAATTTAGATATGATTGATCAGTATGCAGAAGCATGGAGTTATTACTTAATCAAAGCATCGGCGGATCTTGCAACAGAACAAGGTGCTTGTCCTGGAACTAACGAAACAAAATACGGAGATGGCTTGACCCCAAACCAGACATACAAGCAAGATGTAGACGAACTGGTGCCACATACCGAGAGAATGCCATGGCCTGAACTGCGTGAGCAGTTAAAGGAAACAGGTATTCGTAATAGTACGTTGATGGCTTTGATGCCTGCAGAAACATCAGCACAAATTTCAAACAGTACAAATGGGATAGAACCACCCCGTGCATTTGTAAGTGTAAAGCAAAGTAAACATGGGGTATTAAAGCAAGTAGTACCGGAGTTTCGCAAGTTAAAGAACAAATATGAGTTGCTATGGAATCAAGAATCACCTGTTGGTTATTTAAAAATTATGGCAGTTTTACAGAAGTATATTGATCAGGGTATTAGTGTAAACACTAGTTACAATCCTATTCATTATGAAGATGAAAAGATTCCAATGAGTACTATGTTGCAACACTTGTTAATGTTTTACAAGTATGGCGGCAAACAACTGTACTACTTTAATACTAATGATGGTCAAGGTGAAATTGACGTATCAAAACTTGATGATTTGCCACAGGGGGATATTGATGATGCCGACTGTGAAGCATGTGTAATATAAGGAAGAAATAACAATGAGCGTTTTTGATAGCGAAAACAAGAAGAACCACGTAGAGAGTAAAGCATTTTTAGATCCAAACGGAGGAGTACAAATCCAACGTTATGATACACTAAAGTATCGTCAGTTTGATAAGTTTACAGATAAGCAGTTAGGATTCTTTTGGAGACCTGAAGAAGTAGATATTACCGGTGACTCAAAAGATTTTAAAGATCTTACTACACACGAAAAGCATATCTTTACAAGCAACCTTAAGAGACAGATCTTGTTAGACAGTGTACAAGGTAGAGCACCAACAGAAGCATTTGGACCATTAATTAGTATTCCTGAGTTAGAAGCATGGGTACAAACTTGGACGTTTAGTGAGACAATTCACAGTAGAAGTTATACACATATCATTCGTAACGTATACTCGAACCCGAGCAAAGTGTTTGATGAACTAATGGACATTCCAGAAATTGTTGATTGTGCAGATGACATCAGTGGTTATTATGATGACTTAATTGACAAGAGTTTACACTTTCAATTACTTGGTGCTGGTACACATACAGTGAATGGTAAGAAAGTTACAGTAAGTGAATACGAACTTAAAAAGTCTTTATGGTTAGCAATTAATAGTGTTAACATTTTAGAAGGCATACGTTTTTATGTGTCCTTTGCATGTAGTTGGGCGTTTGCTGAACTTAAGAAGATGGAAGGCAATGCTAAAATTATTAAGTTTATTTGTCGTGATGAGAATGTACACTTAGCAAGTACACAAGCATTATTAAAAATACTTCCTAAAGATGATAAAGACTTTATTAAGATTGCTGAAGAAACAAAAGCAGATTGCGAAAAAATGTTTATTGATGCAGTTGATCAAGAATGTGCATGGGCTGACTATTTGTTTAAAGATGGTTCTATGATTGGCTTAAATGCACAACTACTAAAGGAGTATGTTGAGTGGACTGCACACAAACGTATGATTGCAGTTGGATTAACAAGTCCTTATAAAGGTGGAAGTAATCCTTTACCGTGGACACAAAACTGGATTAGTGGAGCAGAAGTACAAGTAGCACCACAAGAAACAGAAATTAGTAGTTATGTAAGTGGTGGTACTAAGCAAGATGTAAGTGACGAATCATTTAAAGGTTTTAGTTTATGATCACAATTTATACTGGTGACCTTTGTGGATTTTGTACAGCGGCAAAACGTTTACTAACTGATTGGGAAATACCATACGAAGAAAAAAATGTAACCCAGGACCCTTCAGCCTTAGAGTTTCTTAAAAGTAACGGACACAGAACAGTACCTCAACTTTATAATGGAAACAAACTTATAGTCGAAGGTGGCTATGATGGTTTAAGGGCCACTGGAAAAGAAACACTCAATGAAAGATTAGGAAATATCGATGTTAGTAACTTCAAACTTTAAAGTAAACGACGTAATTACTTTTAGACTAAACACAGGCGAAGAAGTAGTAGCCAAATTAACAGAAGAAAAAATAGACTCTTATGTAGTAAGCAAACCTCTTGTAATGATATTGCAAGAAAAAGGACCAGTAATGGCACCAATGATGATTAGTGCAGATTGGAAAACTACACCAGTAAACATTTACAAACATGGTGTAACAATGAGTGCATCAACTGTTAAAGAAATTAAAAAAGCATATCTAGAAACTACTAGTGGCTTAGATCTAAGTGCAAGTACAATAATTTAAGTTACTTGTCACCCCAATTGTATTCCCAATACATTGTCCAAAATTCAGAAAACGCCCACAGCATAATAAGTAAAAATGGTAATGCTATAAAGAAGACTATTACTATTAATCTTCGTACTATTTGGTGCTGTCTTTGATACCAATGTACAACTAACTTAATAATCCATTTAAGTTTGTTTGCAATCCAGTCTCCAATTACATATCGTACAAGTCTAACAACAATTAACACAGGTGACATAATTACATCTATGAGCAATAGTGTAATGTCAACTATAATGTCTATTGAGTGATCAACAGTCCACTTATCACGCCATTGTTTAAGTTTGTTTTTAATTTTAGTAAACATACATTTATTTATTGACTTTTCTGCGTTTTTATGCTATAAATAAGGTACAATGTTGAAGCGAACTCAACGATAGACAGGACCCGGGGGCGGTACCCGGCGCCTCCACCATATACACTTTGTAGTTACCAGAACTAGATGGTACCCTAAAGTAAGGACAGACGCAGAGTGTATATGATGGGGGCGAAATAGGATCGACTGGTATTAATTAGGTGAGTGGAGTTGTCCGGATGTAAGCACGGTTATCGCGAACGAAACTTATAATTGCAAATGACAATTATGCGCCAGAAATGGCACTAGCAGCCTAATTTAGGTATGTAGGGGTTGGCAACTTACCTGGCAACAGAAAAGTTGTATTTTTTTGACAAAAAAGGTTGACATATCTCCTAGCTGTGCTATTATAAGTAGTAAGTTAAAAAAAGGAGAAATGCTTATGTATATGTTAAAATGTTTAGTATCGCTTAAAAGTTGTATTGTACGTCAAGTTGTGTTTAAGCCAAACAGTACTGTTCCAATGTCTTTTGCTACAAAAGATTCTGCAACAAAGTATGCTGAGGAGTATGTTCTTAACAAGCCGTTAGCAAATATTGCCAATGCAAATAAAGTTTTTGGTTTCCAGCCTGTTCCATACAACTCAAATCCTAAATTTGATTTAGTTGCTTAATTAAAAATAGTAATAATAATAGGTTGACAAATACTGTTAACCTGTTATACTAATATAGTAAGTTAAATAATAAGGAGTTTTAAATGAAATTAAATAATGTAAACGTAATTGATGTTGAAGTAGATGGTTTAGATATGAAAGATTATCCAGACTTTTGTGATGCTTATATTAGTGAAGCAAAGTTTGCCGATACAAAGCAACAGTTGAATGATAATCAACTTTTTGAATTACAAGAAAACAATCAAATGGAATTTTATGATCTAGTTAGCGAAGAATGTTTAAGCATTGCTGACAGATATTATTCGTAACACGTTAGGTGATACTAACTAGTCGGAACTGATCCACCGATGATGAAGTAGTTTAATCTACTACGAAACAGGATCCGAGGAGCAAGTAAGCCCGGAGTGTACTACCCGAAAGATGTTGAAGATGGAGCGGCTAGACTTTTAAAGATGAATACTGCTATGAAGTAGGCAACATCTAGTACAAGAATTATGTAGGTGCGGTGAAGATGGAGTGTCACACTAGTCTCCAAAACTAGAACTGGAAACAGTTAGAGGGTTCGAATCCTTCCACCTATGCCAAACACGAGGGGGTGTAGCTCAGTTGGTTAGAGCGTCGGCCTGTCACGCCGAAGGTCGCGAGTTCGAGTCTCGTCACTCTCGCCATTTATTATGGACCGTTAGCTCAGCCGGATAGAGCACTTGACTACGAATCAAGAGGTCGGGAGTTCGAATCTTCCACGGTTCACCAAAATATTATAAATTGAATACTAGCAAGACTAGTAACGAACAGAGAACAAATAGGACAATACATTTACAAAGAAGCCCTAGTAAAATTACTTACTAGGGTTTTTTAATGACTAAATAATATAGTAGCATATAATGGAGAATATTAATGACAATACTATGCAGTGGATGTAGTTTTACTATTGGCAGTCACAAAGATGAAAACAATCATGATGTTAATTATAGGCACTGGCCAGATTTTATTTCACGAAGCAGAAATGTAGCAGTAGGTGGTGCAGGTAATAGACGCATTGCTCGTACAATACTTGAAAATATTGATGACGGTGTTGAAAAGATGGAAGCCGTAGTTGTTATGTGGAGTACTGTTGAAAGATATGACTTCTATGATCCGCAATACAATATATATAAGGCAGAAGGTGCAAGTTTTACAGGAACCAAAGAAAAATACCTAAAATATTTTTATACTGACTTTAGCCAATTTGCAAAAACATTAGAATATATTCTGCTTATACAACATATGTGTAAAGCAAGAAATATACCATTAGTAAACTGTCATATGGGTGATATAAATTATAATGATTGGGATATGGATAATGCATGGGGGGTTGGAGTAGATACTCTTAACTTAAAAGCAAGAAGATCGTTAGCACTAGAAGAACGCAATACTGTTAAAACTTTCTTTGAAAAATGTGAAACAAAAGAAGAAGTTGACTTTGTAACAAAGTTATGGCAACAGGTAAATTGGGATAATTGGGTATATTGGAAAGAAAAAGGCGGTCTCTGGCAGTACACAAACGACACAGGTTACCACTGGGTTGCATATCATCCACCTGAAATAGCACATAAAGAATGGGCTGAGAAGATTATAATTCCAAAACTTAGAAGTTTAAACGTAAAAATCAGATAAGTAATATGTATAGATTTCAAAGGGGAATAAAATGTACGAATACAGAGTAACTGTCGTTAAAGTAATTGACGGTGATACAGTAGATGTAGACATCGATTTAGGTTTTGGCGTATGGATCAAAGACGAACGAGTAAGAATTATGGGTATTGATACACCTGAAAGCCGTACTCGTGACAAGGACGAAAAAGTATTTGGACTGGCTGCAAAAGCAAGACTTAAAGAACTTTTAAGCAAACATGCAATTCTAAAAACTCAAATTAACAAAGATGGCGAAGATATGAAAGGTAAGTTCGGACGTATACTTGGTGATTTTATTGTTGAAGAAGAAGGAAAAGAAGATACTCTTGTAACTAAGGTTATGATTGAAGAAGGTCATGCAGTGGAGTATTGGGGACAAAGTAAAGATGATATTGTTGAAGCACATATGAGAAACAGACAAGTGCTAATTGACAACGGTACTATTACTTTGGAGACAAAAGAGGACTAATTGCTAAAAATAGCTGTTGTACTAACAGGTGAACTTAGATATATAGATTTTTGTTACAAATGGTGGCAAGCATTAGTTGAAATGTCAGGCTATGATGTTGACTTTTATAGTTGCACATGGCCTCATTTAAACAATGCAACACTTGATATTACTCAACGATCAGTTATTGAACAAACTTCGTTGCAACAAACGTTTCCTAAGTTCAGTTTCAAAACATATACAGATGATATTATCTTTGATTGCAATATACCACCTGAACTAACCAAGTATGTTCTTATTAGCCCACATAAGATACCTTACTATTTTGGCAGGATTATGCATTTGGATCAAACAATGCAACACAATGATATGAGCAAATATGATGTAATAATGCACAGTAGATGGGATTGTGCATTTCGTAATAGTAACTTCTTTATAAAAGTAATTGATCATGCCGTAGACAACATTGTTGTTAATGGGTTACAATGTGATAGAGGATTGTTATATAGTAGTGATTGGGCAGTAGCAGGACCAAGTGCAATAATGCAGGAATTGTATTGCAATAAGTTACAAGAATACATAGACTTGTTTATGCATTACTATAAAAAAGACTTAACTACTGCTTATAAGTACTTAATTGGTCATAACATATATACAACCTATATGCAAAATCAGTTGTGTACAGTCAGTAATATAGACTTTGACGTAACACTAGTTCGTAAACACAACGAACAGTTTAAATTTGATGACAACACATGGGCAAAACTACTCAAGTTGCATATAGACACAACTACGCCAAATTAAAAGGTTGACAAATCTCCAGATTTGTTGTACTGTTAAGAGTAATTAATATTTTTGGAGATATAAATGCGTTTTTTCATAATCATCTTAACCTGTTTCTGGTCGCTGAGTGCATCGGCAACAGAACCTAAAGCCACTGACTATACATATACTAATAAAGACCCTGAATTATTTTGTTTAGCACAAAACATATTCCATGAAGCAGGTACTGAAAGTTATATGGGTAAAGTTGCAGTTGCATTGGTAACATTAAACAGGGTACGAGACAGTAGATATCCAAATAGTGTTTGCAACGTTGTTAAACAAGGACCAACTAGAGAAAGTTGGAAAACAAAAAAGACACCAGATCCTAGTGATGCTGAATTTTATCCAGTAAGAAACAAGTGTCAATTTAGTTGGTACTGTGATGGTAAGGATGATAAGATACCACGTAATGCAAGGATTGGTTGGAAACAAGCACAAGAAGTTGCTATGTATACATTAGTATTGCATCAGTTCAAAGGACTAGTCGAAGGAGCAACACATTATCATGCAGATTATGTTGCACCAAATTGGAGACACCATTTAACTTTAATTGGGAAAATTGATAGACACATTTTTTATCGTTGGGACTAATTAAACCATATTATGACGTGATTTAGCCGGGACAAAAACCCGGCTTTTTTGTTGGGTATTGGCAAAAAGAAGATAATTAGTAGTATAGAAGATGTCACTAAGTTAAGTTTGGCAGTCAAAAACACAAAGGTGTAATAGCAATGAAATACTTTCAGGTTGATGTTACATGGACGAGTGGTTTAACACACACATATGGTGTGAATGAAAAGGTAAAACCAACTGAGCAACTAAAACTCGATCAGTACACATATTTAAGAAACTATAATATTACAGAAATAGACGAAGTAATATACCAAAAACTAAAAAAGTAATATTAAACAGGCACGTTGCCTGTTTTTTTACGAATTAGGTTGACTTTTGGTGTAGAAATGTGTTAAATATAGTATATGTTATTCGCGATTCTCACATTACTAGTCGCTTTATCTATATCGGCGATTGCCGCCTATTATAGTATCGTTGGACTAGCCGCAATTTTTGCCGCCGCAGTAATGCCTATTATTCTTATGGGTGCAGTACTTGAGGTAGGTAAAATTGTCAGCACAGTTTGGTTACACACCTTCTGGAAAAAAGCACCTACACTTACTAAAGCATATTTGAGTACAGCAGTATTCATATTAATGTTTATTACAAGCATGGGTATCTTTGGATTCCTTAGTAAAAGTCATATTCAACAAACGGCACAATCACAAGATCAAATTGCACAGATTGAAGTTATCAAAGGAAATATTGATAGATCTAATAGCAAGATTGAGAGATGGTTACTAGAAGTTGATAGACTTAGTACAGGTACAAATACAAGAGTTGATACACTAGTTGACAAAGAACAAAAGATACTAGATAACTTATATAATCGTATTGACAAAGAAAAAGGCGATGCAAGAAAGCAAGCCGACAAAAATATACAACTACAAAACGATCGTATTAGTCAAGCTCGGCAACGTAAAGAAGACAATATTAAAAATATTGAGCTAAAGTATCAAAACAGTTTTAGTAGTCAAAAAAAATCAAAAGAAATTGATCAAGAAAAGAAAAACGAAGTAGGTGTGGCTGCCTCTGCACAACGTGAAATTAGAAAAATACAAGGTGTGCTAAAAGACCAACTTGACGCAATAGATAACAAGTATGCCGGTCAAGTAGAAGCAATAGCAGATAGAATTGACGATTTAAGAAATCAAACTAATACAAAGACAGACAATATAGATGGTAGAGTAAATGAACTTGAGAATCTTGTATTAGCAGAACAAAAAGTAGTTGACAGGTTTAGAAAAGACAAAACTGCTATAGAAAGTAGTTACAGACAACTTGAAGCAGAAGTTGGACCAATCAAATACATTGCAGAATTTATCTATGGGGAAGATGCTGACCGTAACTTATTAGAAGCGGCAGTACGTTGGGTTATTATAATTATTGTTGCAGTTTTTGACCCACTTGCCATTATGCTGGTATTAGCCGCCAGTATGCAAATTAGATGGATAAGAGAAGAAAAGCACGGCCCGGAAGCCAAAACTATACGGATTAAGGAACTAGAAATGAAAATAGAAGAGTATAATGAGTTTTTACAAAAACTTGAAGCAGAGCTCGATAGACTTACAGAAGAGGGTGAGGACAAAGATGGTCGTATCACTGAACTTGAAAGTGCTATTGAAACAGTTAATGCTGACAAAGATAAAGCAGTAGAAGAACTTGAAAAACTTTTAGAGAAAAACAAAGACAAGTTTGGTGCTATTATTGATGGGCTCACAGAAGACATTGGTGAAAACAAAGAAGAAATTAAAACACATAAGCAAACAATAAAAGACTTGAAAGCAACTATTAAGGAACTTGAGAATAAAGAGCCTGAGATAAAAGAAGTTGAAGTCGAAGTTGAAAAACTTGTTGAAGATGAAACTAAGATTAAGGCTGCTGACGCACTTCGTAGAGAAAAAGAAGCAGAAGCAAAAGAGTTAGACAAACAAGTTAGAGCACGTGATGCCGCAATGGAACGTCTAAACAAAAAATACAAATTAGTTGAAAAGCCACTAACAGAACAACTTATGCCAATAGCAGATGACGATGAAGATGATGATGAGATTCCGCCTGCGGCATTTGGTAGTATTTTTCCAGACAGTCCAAAGAACGGTCAGTTGTTTACTAAAACAGATGTGTTTCCACATTCATTGTACAAGTACAATGGTAAGAAATGGATTGACGTTGATAAAAACGGCACAGATAGTTACTTGACAGAAGAGTATGTTAGACACTTAGTTGAAGCAGTAGCAAAAGGTGAAACTGAGCTCGAAGATCTTACTGATCAAGAAAAACAAGAAATGACAGACTTCTTATCAAAAGGTTAGCATGTCAGAAGTAAATTTAGTTACCTATCCGGATTTTGATCACAATAGTGATTACAAGATATGCCTAGTTGCTGACACTCCGTCAGCAGTTGAGCTACTAGACATTATCGAGCGATTTAAAGGACGAGTTAGTATTCATTGTATTACACATGATGTTACTGACTTTGACTGGATCGCAACAACAGTAAATGCAAGTAATTTTACATTTATAAATACTTGCACAAAACAAGCTCATTTACATTTAGGCTGGATTCTTGGAAGACCCAACGTTTGGCATAATATAAAAAGTGCAGAGATAATTAATGCTAAATACTCAACAAGCATATTAACTGCATATATTAAACATTTGGATCACGAAGAGGAAAAAACAGAGTATGGCGTATAATCGCAAATTTGATAGTAAAAAGAATGAAGCCAATTTTGGTGATGGATTAACAGTAACCGTAATAAACAATGATGTTGCAAAAGCAATTCGTAAACTAAAGAAAAAAGTTAACAATGAAGGTATACTGCAAGACTATCGAGAAAAGCAATACTTTGTAAAACCAAGTGAACAACGACGTTTAGCAAAAAAAGCCGGACGTAAACGTTGGTTAAAGAAAAAGCAACAAATAGATAGCAATTAATGACAATTTTCACATTTGGTGATAGTTGGTCAGCAGATTGGCAAGACTGGACGCCATGGCCTCTTGTGCTTAAACAAAAGCACAACATTACGACTACAGCATTTGGTGTACCCGGAGGTAGTAACGAGCAGTTACTTGAATTGGTTAGTAATACCTCTATTGAATTTAAAGACACACAAGTTGATAAATGTATAGTTGCATTTACAAGTATTAGTAGAATTACAATTAATATGGCAACTAATATTGAACTATGTGTTGCCGCAGACTATTATCCTGACAAATGGTATAAAGAAGCTCAAGCACAAGTATTTAATGATGTAGGCTTAACTGATTTATTGCACACTACAAAATTTAAACTACATGCAATGAAACGTATTATACATGATACATGGGGTTGTGATACTATATTTGTTCCTGTGTTTGAAGATTGTGAATACTGGAGAAATATGAATAAGGACATTATTGATGTACACAACTCAAGTCTTATAAACATATTACATAAACATGCAACAGGAAGATCGTTTACGTTTGATGCTCCAATTTATGAAGTTGGTTTTTTACAGATTGTTAACGAATACGGCAATGAGTGGGCAAAGAAACATTTAGACAGTAACTATGAACGTGCTTACTTTGAAAGAACAGAATTTACAGATAACAAAGACTACTTTGATGACACTAGTCACCCAACACAATTAGGACATGATGTGATTGCAGAATATTTTGTAAAGCATCTTGACATTGTTGATAAATAGTAGTATAATAAAGACATATAGTGCAAATGGTTTGTACTATTGTAACCGGAACGCCTAAACGGGTTCCAACATATAAATCTTGCTTATTATAAGGAGAACTAAAATGACAAGAATTACCTCACTGGACTTAAATCCATTCTACCGCAACTCAATTGGATTCAATCAACTTTTTGATAGAATTTCAAGCAACATGGAAGCGGCATCACAACAAAATTATCCACCATATAACATTATCCGTAAAGATGATGAACACTACTTTATTGAAATTGCAGCCGCTGGTTTCTTAAAACCAGATATTGCTATTACTATGGAAAACGGTACGTTAACTGTAACCGGTGCCCAAACTAAAGAAGATGTTGATGGATTAGATGAAGCAGATGGATATGAGTACCTACACAAAGGTCTCGCAAATCGTAACTTTACTAGAACGTTTAATCTTGCTGATTTCGTTGAAGTAAAGGATGCTAGTCTGAATAACGGAATTTTAAGTATTCACTTAGAAAAGATTATTCCAGATGCAATGAAGCCAAAAACTATTGAAATAAATTAATAGTAATGATAAATAGATGTGAAGGGTTTTTAGAAGTTGGAACATACCCTTCACATTATTTGGTACTTATATTATGAAACAAAACATTTTCTTTAAATGGGTGATTCTATTGAGCTTTACCTTTTTTTCTTTCTTCGTGTTGTACATGTTTGACATGTGGCAAGCATTATGGAGTGCCGACCAAACCAAAATCAGTTTTCTTATCCTAGCAATCTGGCTAGTGAGTTCAATAAGTGTACTAGGGTACATACTAAAACCAACAATCTTTAATCTTGACGTATTATGGTTCAGCAGTGAGAGTTTAGTTACTCTTGGCTTAATCGGTACAGTATGTGGATTCTTAATGATGCTGTTTTCAGCATTTACAGACATAGATGTAAAAAGTACGGAAAGTTTAACAGAAGCATTAACGTATATGGCAGTGGGCATGAGTACCGCCTTAAGCACTACGTTAGTTGGACTAATTACGAGCTTACACCTAAAAACACAACTAGTATTGATTGAGACAGGAACACATGATAAGGAACAATCCCAAGTATAGTAGCAGTTTTGGATTTATAGATCTGCTATTTAATTTACTAGTAGGGTTTGTATTTCTGTTTTTTATTGCTTATTTGTTAATTAACCCAATAGCAAAACAGGGTGTTATTACCCCTCCTGATAAGGTTCTTATCAATGCAGTTTGGGAAGATAAAAGTAATGCAGACATTGATCTCTGGATGGAAGATCCTGAAGGAAATGTAATGAGTTTTCAAAATAAAGTTATACCTGGCGCTCATTTAGAAAAAGACGACCTTGGTGAAAGCAATGATGCAATATGGGTAAATGGTCAAAGAATCGTATCTCCTATAAACAGTGAAACAATACACATACAAGGTTTAATCCCAGGTGATTATTATGTTACTGTACATGCATATAATCTTCGTAACGAAGGTTCCAAAGTTGTTGATGTTTCATTAAAAACACTTGATCCATATCGTGACAAAGCAAACAGAAGAATTACACTTATACAAAGTGGACAAGAAATATGTATATGGAAGTTTACTATAGATCAACTGCAAAAAATATCTGATGTACAAAATTGTAATAGACAGTTAGTAGTTGGAAGGCTTACACAAGAATACGATACTAGTATAAATAGACCTATTAACAATGAATTACCACCAAGTAACACAAGGATACCATAATGTTTAATCTTGCATTTTTTGATCAATGGTTTTATCATATTGTAGGTTGGCCTTTTATAATTATTTTCCTATTAACTTTAATGTATCTAAGAGTTAACTGGAAAGTAACAACATTGCTAGTACCTTTTACTTTGGTGTGTTTAAGTTGGGTAATGTTTGACTTAGAGAAAACAATGGGTCGTCCATACTATTCAATGCCACAAGGTAAGTTTATGTATATACACCATATTGAGATTGGCGATAAAATAGATTTATTAGTGGTTGACAAAGACGGAAGTAGATTGTATACTATAGAGAATAGTAAAGAAACAAGAAAGCAGTTAAACCGTAGCAAACAAAAAGCAAAAGCAGGAATACCACAAGAAGGCGAATTTAAGTTAAAGAAAGAGCCTAAAGTAAGAGGTGGTACCTCCGGTGAAAAAGAACTTGTTATATATGACTTGCCCGTACCTAAGCACTTGAGAAAAAACTAAATGACAGATACAAAAGAAATTATTAGAACTGAAACAAAAATAGAGTTCAAGGAACCTAACTTGTGGAAAGTTATTGTACTCAACGATGAAATAACAACAATGGAGTTTGTACTTGAGATACTTACTAACTTCTTTAGTTATGATGAAACCGGTGCAATGGAAATGACTCTAAAGATACATGAAGATGGATCGGCAGTAGTTGCAACATACCCATATGAACTTGCTGAACAAAAAGGCATTGAAGTTACACTAGCAGCCAGACAAGATGGCTATCCGCTAGAAGTTCGCATTGAAGAAGACGCCTAACCAACCAATCCAAAATCTATAAAATAACGGTTGACAAAACCGTATTTCTCTGCTACATTTATAATAGTAAACTTAAACATAGGAGACAATAATGAACTATATAGTATGGGCAACGGCATTTTTAATTTCACTTAGTAGTGTTGCAAGTGCAGATAACAAAGTAACAGGAACTATTACTAAGAGTTACAAAGAAGTAATTACTCAAAACCCTTATACTGTTGAAGTATGCAAACAAGTAGCAGTGAGTGGTGATAAAACTGGTGATACACTTAAAGGTGCTATTATTGGTGGTGTTATTGGTAACAATGTTACAAAGAATGTAGACAACGGTGGTGCCATTGGTGCAATTATTGGCGGACTTATAGGTAACTCTAAAAGTAATGCAACTGGCGGAACTAAAACAGTTTGTCAAGTTGAAACACGTTATAACGAAACAACAAAAACTGTTTATAGTCATAGCACAATAGAATTTAGAGTTGATGGTTATATTCATAGACTTAGATTCAATCAATGATATTAGACAATATTAACAATATTGGCGGAGAGGTAATCAAGGATAACGAGACTTACCTCCTGCGAGACAACAAACTACTTAATAACTTAATATTAAGTAGTACTGAATTACACCCTAACAAATCAACTAACGGACACAGACACGCCGGACAAGAAGAAGTATATCATTTTGTAAGAGGTAGCGGAACAATGGATTTAGATGATGCTACTTTTCATGTAGGTTCCGGCGACATTGTACTAATTGAAGATGATGTATTTCATCGTGTACATGCAGGACCAGAAGGTTGTTACTTTGTATGTGTGTTTGATGGAAAGAGGAATCATTGAAAGTTGGAATAACTTTTAGTACGTTTGATTTACTTCATGCAGGGCATATAGGTATGCTTCGCGAAGCAAAGACGTACTGCGACTACTTAATTGTTGGACTACAAAGCGATCCGACTATAGATAGACCTGACACAAAAAACAAGCCAATACAAACAATGGTAGAACGTTATGCACAACTTAATGCATTAAAATTTGTTGACGAGATTGTACCTTACCAAACAGAAGAAGACGTAATTGATATATTACAACTATTTCAAATTGACGTAAGATTTCTTGGTGACGAGTATAGAGATAAAGATTTTACAGGCAAGGATGTATGTCGTAAAAGAGACATAGACTTACACTTTAACAAACGTGATCACAGATTTAGCAGTAGCGGATTACGACAACGTGTGTGCGAGAATCAATCACAATAGAAGAGGAAAACCTTTGAATATGAAAATTATTACAGGAAATGCTAATCCTGAATTAGCAACAAGTATTGCAGATCACTGCTTTGCTAGTCTAGTCCCTGCTAAAATTAGTACCTTTGCAGATGGCGAATGTAGTATAGAATTTTTAGAAAACATCAGAGGCGAAGATGTTTTTATTATTCAGAGTACAAGTAATCCTGTTAATGATAGTTTAATGGAACTTATGATAATGATCGATGCGGCCAAACGTAGTAGTGCAAGTCGTATTACTGCTGTTATACCATATTTTGGCTATGCTAGACAAGATCGTAAAAGTGCAAGTCGTACACCTATTACTGCAAAACTAGTTGCTAATTTAATTACAGTAGCAGGTGCAGATAGAATACTTACAATGGATTTACATGCAGGACAAATACAAGGCTTTTTTGATATTCCAGTTGATGACTTGACAAGTAGAACAGTATTTGCAAAAGATATTAAACGTACTATTGGTATTATTGATGATCCTAGTGTTGAGCAAGTAGGCACAGTATTTGTATCGCCTGATGCAGGTGGTGTTGTTAGAGCCCGTAAGTTTGCTGACATGTTTAATGGTGATATTGCTATTGTAGACAAACGTAGACCAGAAGCAGGTAAAAGCGAAGTTATGAACCTAATAGGTGAAGTGGCAGGTAAACATGCTATTCTAGTTGACGATATTGTTGACAGTGGTGGCACACTATGTAATGCCGCTAAAGCAATTATGGATGCTGGTGCAGTAAGTGTTAGAGCTTATATTACACACGGAGTACTAAGCGACGAAGCATGCCAAAAAGTAGAAAAAAGTGTACTAGAAGAATTAGTAGTAACAGATACCATTGCAGATCGTTGTCCAAAAAATTGTAAGAAAACAAGACAAGTAAGTGTTGCACAACTAATTGGTGAAGCACTAAGACGTATTACAAACGAAGAAAGTGTATCAAGCCTTTTTGCATGAGAGACAGATAATGGCAGAAGAAGTAACAACTACAGAACGCACTATGAGTAAAGCCGGGCATCTTGCCATGGAGTTATCCAAAGAGAAAAAGCGACTGCAAACAGAGTTAGAAGAACTTCAAGAAGAATTTGATATAGTCAAACCTACTACTCCTACTGGCACAGTAGATTGGTATGTAAAATGGTGTGCAACATTATTAGCAGTGGCTGGTGTATTTCTTATTAGTGCTGACTTAATGATGTACGGACAACTTGCATATATCAGTAGTACACTAGGATGGATTTATGTTGGAATGCAATGGGGAGATAGAGCTATTATGATTGGTAGTAGTATTAGTGGAACAGCAGTTGCTATGAACTTAGTAACGGCACTTGTGGAGGTAGTAGTAAAATGAGAATAGAAACAGACTTAAAATTAGATTATAGTAATGTTTTAATTAGACCTAAAAGAAGTACACTAGGTAGTCGTAAAGATGTTAAACTAACACGCCGTTATAACTTTCGTCATTATCGTCCTGCTGAAACATTTATTGATGATGGGCAGGATCATTATCACGGTATTCCAATTATGGCATCCAATATGGACGGAGTTGCTACATTTGAGATGGCAGACAAGTTAAGTGCTATGGGTTTGTTTACTTGCTTAGTTAAGTCGTATACAGTTGATGAACTTGTACAGTTCTTTGATGCTAAGGATTTTGAAGTACTAGATAGACGTGTTGAGAATGTTGCATACAGTATGGGCATTATGCCTACTGACTTAGAAAAATTTGATGCTGTAATGAATAAATCAGCATATGGGGTTAAATATGTATGTGTTGACGTTGCTAATGGATATAGTACACGATTTGCTGATTATATTAAACAGTTAAGAACACGATATAATGATATTGTTATTATTGCAGGAAACGTAGTAACAGGTGATCAAACACAGGAGTTGATTCTTAGTGGAGCAGATATTGTTAAAGTTGGTATCGGCCCTGGTAGTGTTTGTACTACTCGTCTACAAACAGGAGTGGGCTACCCTCAACTATCTGCGGTCATTGAGTGTGCAGATGCAGCTCATGGTCTTGGCGGTCATATTATTGCTGATGGCGGTTGCAGTACTCCCGGAGACGTGGCCAAAGCATTTGCGGGCGGGGCAGACTTCGTTATGTTGGGAGGAATGTTTGCAGGGCACGACGAAGGTGGGGGAGAAGTTTATACCCGGCACTTTGCAAGTGGTGAAGCAACATTATTAGATAATGGCAACTATATGCCACAT
>Ga0209634_1000215_pt1 | contig 45784 bp, 71 predicted proteins | sample LinPmetageLP40_FD_184043 | JGI IMG/M metagenome (GOLD analysis project Ga0209634, IMG submission 184043) | Marine viral communities from the Pacific Ocean - LP-40 (SPAdes) (version 2) | ecosystem: Environmental > Aquatic > Marine > Oceanic | place: Pacific Ocean | collected 2010-08-26
GTCAGCAGCACTTTGTTCTAATAATGATAGGGATGTATAATATTCTAAGTTTTTAATTCTTTTATCAAGTGCACCAATATCTTTCATGGTATATCTTGTGTTATTAAGAATTTTTGGTTTAACATCGTCTAAATCATATATGAAAGGTTTTAAATTTAAGTCATATATACCCATTGCATCATCAGGTGTTTCTGGAGCTTTAGGATTTAAATTTGGTACACCAACTGCTGTTTTAAATTCGCCTTTACGATTAATAAAGACTTTATCAATTCTTGGCATAAAATGTTCTACTTGAGCAATAGGTGCTGAATTTGGTTTAACTGGCTGTGGATTACTTGCGTTTGTTCCTGTAAAATTATCTGCTCCAGCATCAGCCTTTGTTGGTCTAAAGTCTAAACAATCTAATAAATTAAAGGTTCCTTTAGAACTATTAAATAATACTTTTTTCTTTCTATCTGCTTCTGGATATGAATCAACTGAGAAATAATCTCCTGATGAATGTGTATAATGGTCAAATGTAACTGTTATATTACCAGCTGGTGTAGGGAATCCTGGCTTAAGTGTGACTTTACCATTTTGATAAAAATTATCTCTTTGTCCGTTATCTAATATAAATCTATCTGTAATATTTACTGATTGAGCATCAGTAACAGATACTATTTTTATAATATCTGATTTATCTAAATTTAATGAACCACCTGAAAGAGCTCCAGCTTTTGTAGCGCCATTAACTCTATTCTTTTGTTTTTGTAATGTATTTTTTCTTACATCAGCCATTACTTTTAATCTACCAGAACCAGCAGTAACTCCACTAATATTACCAAATGTTAATGACGCTTGGCCATCAGAACCCGATGTAATTTGTGGTGTGGTATCAATAACACCAGTACCTAAAGAAGCTGTAATGGAACTTGTATTAACAAAGGTATCTCCGCCAGAAACTGAGATTGAATTTGAATTTAAATCAAATAATTGTTTTACTACTATAATAGTATCTGTTGTTGTACTACCTGTTTTTAAAGTTTTAACAGCGGATTGTGGTAATTTAAATACCATGGTATTATTACCAACTTCAAATAGATTACCAGCTGAAGATAAATCACCAATAAAGTTTTGAGTAGTTCCTGTTTGGTTAACACTTCTTACTGAACTAAATACATTAGTACCAGACATGTTAATATCAAAAAGATAAAGTCTTAGTTCTGAACTTACAAATTCTAGAGCTCTTGCTCTTGCAGTACCTATAACACTACCGCCTTGTCCTGTTGCGCTATGTAAATTAATTGTTGCAAAAGTATTAACATCTGGCATGCCTTTTACAGTTGAAGCTGTTAACTTGACATAGTTTCCTACTTGTGCACTTGTTGTAGCAACATTAACTGTATTAGTAGAACTTGCGCCCCTTGGTTTTTCTACTACTAAATTTTTAGTTGTATTGTTTTGAACTCTAAATCCTTTTACATAAGCTACTGATGGGTCAATACCTACAACTAATCTATCTTCACCGAATGTAGTGGCTGCACCTGTATTAGCAGCATCTCCATCAGCTATAATTTCAGCTGTAGTTTTAAAACCAAAGTTAGTTCCATCGTTTAAATATTCTCTTACATTAAGTTGAAATGGTTCTACAACATAATCACCAGATTCTTCAAATGTTCTTCTTGCTAATCTTTCTGTTAATTCTGTATCGCCAGTTTTATCTGTTTTATCAACAGCAGCTTTACCATCTTCTATTACAATTAATGTAATATAATCATTTTCTGTTCTTGAAGATAAAGCTAAAGGTTCTTTTATAAGTGTTGTACTTATTTTATACCTTTTTGCTCCTGGAGCAGCAGTATTTGGAACACCTTGTGCGTTATCTAGTAAAGTAGTATCTGTTCCTGATTCAACAACTGATTCTGTGACTTTTAAACCTATAATATAATCTGGTGTGTTTGTATATTTGTCTAATATTAATGAACCAGCTGGAACATAAGCAAATGTTCCTGATATAAAATATACACCTTCTTCTATATTTACTGTTGAACCTAATCCAGTAGCAGCTGATGAAACAGCTTTAGCATATCTTACTGGTGAACCATTAGATGTTAATTCTTCTCCGTTCGCAAATACTGAAGTTGTATTATTAGTACCTGAATTAGTATATTTTACATATAAAGTAGCTGGGTTTGAAGCATCGGCTTTTGCAACTACTTCTAATACTTCAGCGGTGACTCCGCCAGTAGCACCAGTAATTGTAGTACCTACAAATTCTGATAAATAGTTATCTGCATTTAAACCAGCTCCACCTCCAACAGTACTATTAAATGATGATTCTATTTTTACAAAATCGTATTCTACATTTAATGTGACTTTACCGTTAACAACTCTTGAACCGTCTTTAAAAGCGTATTGACCATAACGGTCTATTTGAGCTTGTAATGCAGTTTGTAATTGTGTAAGCTCTCTTGCTTGTACTGCATATCCTGGTCTGAACAGAATTCTATGATAATTCTTTGTTTCATCAAAATCATCAAGTGTGTAATCTGTAAAATTGTGTTTTACTATTGTTGTTGCCATAAATCTCTTCTCTTTCTAATTGATATTAGAATTCAATTATTACTTTAATATCTTCAATCTGTGTTGTTGTTCTGCTAATAGGATTTCTATTTTCTAAGAATAATATCTCTCCACTTGCACGGTCTACTTCAGGATTTCCTACTGCATTAGATGTTTCTAATGTATCTGCTTGACTTGATGACTGACCAGTAACGACTTCGCCATTTACGAAAGCCTTATATCCTGTTTTTGAATTTTGATGGTATCTTAAATAACCATTTGATGTATCTTTTTCTACTACGTAAGCTTGTGCTCCACCAGCTCCTACAATTAACTCATCAATTGTATAATTAGCTACTGTTGCAGACGAATTAAAGTCTAAATAACTTGTAGCCTTTAAAGTATCTGCTGTTGCAATATTACCACCCAATGGAGTAGCGTTATAAGCTCTTGGTTCGTTAATTAAAGTAATTTGTCTGAAATCGTTACCTACTGTGATATCACCACCATCATTTCCGTCTAGTTTAGAATTAAGAGCTACAAAGAATCCACCAAGTTCTGATACTGGGTCAACTCCATGTCCTGCTTTAGGAGCAATTACTGCTCTTGCTGTAGCGTCCGAACCAAGGCCACCTGAAATCACGATATCAGCTACTCTATAATTAGTACCTTTGTTTGCAATTGTGATTCCTGTAACCGCATTACCTGCTACTGTAACGCCGGCAGTTGTTGTGACTGTTGCTCCGGTACCATCACCTGTTATTGTAACTGCTACGTTAGTATTAGCAGAATATCCTGTTCCACCAGCAGTAACTTCGATTCTTTCGATACCAGCAGCTGTTGTTGAATCTCTTGAAGCTTTTTGGTTTAAGTATTGAGCATAATCTGCTTCTGATAAAACAGCCTCTGCAGCTGAATCAGCAGCATAAGCAAAGGTTAATATACCTGATACTGAACCTGATGGAGCTCCACTTAATGTTAATACAGAACCGTTAATAGCTGAAACAGTTTTAGATGAACCTACATTAGTTCCACTTACTGTCATTCCAACATGTATACCTGGAACAGTTTCTGTTAGTATAATTGTAGCTGTTGTTGAAGCGACTGCTACAACAGCGCTTGCTGATAATGAAACAGTTTTAACTGGCATATAACTATTAGTTAAGAATTTTTCTGCGTCTGCGACTGATATCGTATACATATATTTCCATGTATATCCATCTGATTCTGCAGTTGGAGCAGTTAATGTTTGAGTTGGCTGAATGCTTGAAGCTCCGCCGCCTGCCTTAATACATTTATAAACTTTAAATTCTGATGTAACGATATAGAATGCTTTATCAAATATACTTGCATCATCTGAATCCCATGCAAAGTATGCGCTACCTGATGTCCAAGTATGTCTTGGAACTACATGAGCAATGTCAGCAGGTATAATTTTCTTCATACCTATAAGGTTTGCTCTTGCTTCTCCTAACTGGTCTAAGTTATCTGATGGAACAAAAGGAGTTGTGTCTGTAGTATCAGATGTGGTTAAAGACCATACGTCTGATTTACCTATTGCTACATAGACACTAGAGCCTTCTATTTGCTCTTTAAAATGCGATGCATTTACTGTTCTAAAATTTGATGTTATGATTGCTGCCATTCTTCTATCCTGGTTATTCTATATGTACAAAAGTACTTGTGTTATTATTATTTATATCACTTGAGTCGATAGTTTGCAATGTTTTACTACCTAAAAACTCAATTGTTTGGTTACTATTATAAAGCCTAGCTGTATTATAAAAATTATCTGTGCCTTTTCTTTGTATGTAATTATTATTTATAACAGTTCTAAAACTTGCATTTACTACTTTAACTTTAGACTCTGGTAAAAATTTAACTGCAGTTCCTGTTGAAGTCATTATAGAACCAGTTGCTTGTACTGGATTTGTTTTAACTTCTGTTATTAATGTATCTACATGATTATGATTACAATTAACTTCTATTATCTCTTGTTGGTCTGCTATTCTTGATTCGTTATTTGCTTCACTTCCAATTGTAAGAATAGGGTCATTAATATATCCACTTCCCGCATTTGTTATTGTTATATTATTAATCTCACTTGGAGTTAATATAGCTTTTGCAGTTGCAACAGTGCCGCCAAGCTGTTGAGCTAATGTAATTGTTGGAGGTTCTGTATAACCTGAACCACCACTTACTAATATTATTTTTGTGACTTTACCATTTTCTAAAACAGCCTTTCCAACTGCACCACTTCCGTTTCCTCCACTAATTAATACTGTTGGAGAAGTATTAGGATTATATCCTGACCCACCATGAGTTACATTTATACTTTGTAAACTTGTAGCTACTAAATTAAATTTAGCTGTTGCAGTTACGTTTGAAGATAAGAAAGCTCCAGTCGCATCTTTTGATTGTGGTATTGGAAAAGAAATTGTAGGAGGTTTTATAAATGTCTTATCTGCTAATCCTACCATATCTACAGATGCTATTTTAGTTGCATTTGGATTTGCTGGAGCTGTTCCAACTAAATTTTGCCAATTTCTGCCTTCTGAGTTAACAGTTATAACATCTTTGTTTAGTCTTCCTAGAGCGTCTAAACCTACCGTCACCGACGGTGCAACTCCTGTAAGTCCCGGGAGGGATATACCATTAAAAGTGATTGTCAGTGAAGAACCAGTATAACCAAATCCTGGCTCTCCTATTGTTAGTGCTTCCAAAGCTCCGTTTAAAGTTGTGGCTGTTGCTGTTGCAGTTATACCTGTTAATGTATGTGATGTTCCGGAACCAACTCCTGATATATTAAGTTCTGCTCCACCTGCTGTTGCTGATAAAGAAATAGCATTACCTGATATTGTTTTAACAAAATAAGTTGTACCAGAAACGAGTCCACCAATTGCTGTTCCTCCACCGCTATTATATGTAACTCCATCATTCGCTACCCATGAATTTTTTTGAGCAACTGATAAAGTTATATTATTATTTGAAGTACTTACAATTGAACTACTTGAACCATTAAATGTTTGAGCTGTTGGAGCGGCAATACTTAAAACTGCCGTATTATAATCTTTACCACCATTACCTATTGTTATTGAAGATACTGAACCATTTGTAAGAACAGCTGTCAATGTTGCTGTTGTAAATCCTGATGGAGTTCCACTATCTGATGATGTTATAGCAGGAACTGCAGTATAACCTGTACCTCCAGCTGTTATTGATGTTCCATTTATTATACCATTTTTTAAAGCAACTGAAACAGTACCTGACTTATGGACCTTTGCTGTAATAGTAGGTAAGAAAGCTGAAACAAACATCTCAACAAGTATTGGAACATCTTCTGGCCCTATAATACCTGGCTGTCTATCTGGTATTGCTGATAAAACTTTTCTTATTGCTAATCCTAAATCATCTGTTCTTTTTCTACCAGAAGGTTCTCCGTTTGGAGCTAGGTCTACGTAACCATTAGGATTAAAAATATCTTCTCCTAATACAGCTTTTGTTAATTGTAAGAATACTAATATCTCAGCAAAGTAAACAAATCCGGCTGGGTGAACTAATCGATTATATGATAGGTCCCAATCAGATAAATTTTTACCAGTCTTAATTAAATAAGAAAACTTTTGATATTTTTTACTATCCTGTACTACAATACTATCAGATAAGAATCCTTTATTATCTAAATATGTACCACCTTTAGGAAGAGAGGCGTTAACATCCCAAGCACCTGATGATGGTATTAATACACTATCATAAGGAAACTCTACTTCAGCGATATCATTAAATAATATTTTAAAAAATATCTCAATAGAATCTGATGTACCTCTTAATCTATAAAAATCTATAATTTGTTTATAAAGAGTTCTTTTATCTACAGTAACTCCTCTTGGAATTGTAGCTGCAATTTCTTTTTGCATTAATTCTAAATAGCCTGAGCTATTAGTATCGATATCCATTGCCTGTTCAATCGTATTCATTACATACGATGGACCTGGACCTACCCAATTCTTTTGTATTGTTGTTAATTTGGCTGAAGAGTTATTATGAGCTGATAAACCGTTAACAGTAAATGTCTTACCTATTTCAGACGTTGAATTGACGAGTGTGCCTGGTAGTTCATTACCATTTGTTATTGCTACATTGACATCAGTTAAAGTTATATTAGTAGTTGTACCATTAGGAGCTGTTATAACAAGAGATGAGCCTGCACCGGTTTCATCTGTAAAAAATTTATTATTCTCGTTATTAGGGTCAGGTATTCTAAATTGTGCTTGGCCATTTAATACAACATCTGTAAAAACATTATTTTCTTGATAAATAAATTCATCCATATTCATAAATGCATAATAAGCTTGTAAGAATTTATCTAGCTTATCTTTATTTTCTAATATTTCGGATGGTATTATTTGGTCTAAACGAATATCTTCTTTCGTTTGAGACAGTGTTCCTTGTTCGAGTTCAATCGCTCCTGGAGTTAATGTCTTTTTATATCCCATTATTTAAATCTTGATGTTGTTGTATAGTCTATAGAACCAGCTGAACCAGCAACTGCAATTGTATCTATTTCTGGAGTTATAACTACAAAACTATTATCAATTGATATTAATTGGTCTCTTTTTGGTCCTAAATCTAGTGAGTTAGGAAGTACTGTAATTTTAATCGGTGTAACAGCATCAGGTGTAAAGTTATTTAAAACAATAGTACCTTTATCTACATCTATTTCTCCAGCGCTTTTAATCACTGTTGTATTAACATCATTCACTACTTTATAAACAATTACATTTCTTTTAGTAGAATCAGTAATAGGCTCATCACCAAAGAAATGGTCAACGTTATTTATTTTAAAAGCTGAAGATGATATTAAAAATGCTGTTGAATTGCCTGACTGGAAAAAAGGAGATGAAAAACTTAAACTAAAGTTATTTAAAGCGTTATTTACAGGCGTAATATTTTGAAACATTCTCGGTCTTACTGTTGTATTTAATATAGCCGGGTCACTGTTATCTATATTCCTTGTTAACTGTGAGTGTCTAAACACACCGTCAAATTTATTTAAATTATTAAAATTATAATCGGTTATAGTATCTCTTACTACTGATTGTAACTCGACAGAACTTCTATCTGTTAAATTAGGATTATATTTAAATGATACATCTAATTCTAAAAAAGTAAAGTTAGGGTCTACTATTTGTGGAGTTATTGATACAACATTCTTACCTTTTAAAATAGCTCCTGTAATACTTGTTTTTTCTGCTGTTGTAAGTGTTTCTGCTAATAAAGGTTTAATACAAATATATACTCTTCCATAGTCGGGTGGGTCATTATCTTCTCCACCCCAAGTTGAAATAGAATCTATATTACTAAATTCTTTTTTAATAATAGATGCATAGTCATCAGCTGTTACTGCTCTGTTTTGTGATATAAAAGTAAGAGGAGCATTAAATCTTATTGACTCCATTGTTTCTTCTTCAGCTCCACCTGAAGCTGCAGTATCTAATGTGACTGATATATTAGCAAAACCTCCAATTGAATCTACCATAGTAAATGAATTTGCACCGTTACTTTCAGTACCTTTAGTAGTTACGTAATCAACAGTAACGATATTATTATTAGTCGGTTTAAATCCAGTTACGCCGTCTCCAAAATATACTTCATAATAACCACCTGGGTTTTCTTGTAAGTAATAAACTTTTGATGTAGAATCTACACCTCTTAATGTTTCAAATTTAGTATATACATCAAATGCTGTTGATTCTTCGTTCGCTTGTACACGTACGCGTAACGTACTTGTGTCTGCATCAAAGTCAGAGAGTTGAAATTTTTGATTTTCTATATCATTATCAACTCTATATTTTAATTCTCTTATATTTCCTTCAACAATAGTTACATCGTTAAATGTATATAATGTACCAGCTAAAGTAGCTGTTTGATTTTCTAATACAACAAATTGAAATTCTTCACCACTTACTACTGTATTTAATTTTGTTCCTTTTGCTAATAATAATGTTGTGGGAATCGTGCCAGTTTCTCCAGCAATATTAACTACTAAATCTACTTTCGCTCTTGGAGATAAAACAGACCTAGGGGTATATCCTAATAACTTAGCTCTTGTTACGACATTACCTCTTATTTGAGCTGAATCTAAAAATGATTCATTTAATGAGTAATGAGCATTTAACGCATTATAATGAGTATTATAAGCTAATACATCTAATAAGACATTAAGGCCTGAACCTTCAAAGTCATAATCATTAAATTCTGTCTGTTGTTTTAAAAAGTTTTTGAGATTATTTTTTATATCTGCAAAATCTAGTTCCGTTACATTTAAGTTTGTTGCCATTTTATCTTAACCTTCTTAATACGATTTCAACTGCATCGTTTGAATCGAATTCTTTTATTTTAAATCTTACATTTATACGATACTCATTTTTATCAGCATTATCTATAATATCAATACTTCTTATAGATACTCTTTGTTCATATTTTTGTATTACAAACCTTATTTGTTCTCTTAGTTCTATATTAGTTAATACTCCAGCTGGTTCAAAAAGTAATCCTCTCAGATTAGCTCCTAAATCATCTTGAAATGGTCTCTCGTAAAAATTTGTTATAAGTAAATTTCTTATAGCATTTTTAATAGCAGCATCGTCTTTTAAAGGTATAATATCCTTACGTATAGGATGTATCTTTAAAGATAAATCTAAATCGCGATGAGGTTTCTTTTTAGATACAATCCTAGCTTGCTCTAAATCCCCTGATATTTGCTTGTCGCCTGTATATAATCCTGCCATATATCTATTTATACTCGTTAACCTGCTTCTTCAACCGTTATTGCGTTAGGAAGTGGATTTTGTACTGTGCTAGCCACCTCTTGTATACCTGCTGGTAATTGAATTGTTTTTGGTACTCCTATTAACTCTAAGAACTTACAAAAATCGAATGTTAAGAATGCAATAATCGCATCTAGTCCTGGTATAAGTTTAATAGCATCAGTTATTTTAGAGAGTACTTCTTTAAGTAGATATGCAAAATAATCTTGAGCAAAGTTTAATAATTTTTTTATTAATCTATCTCTTTGAAATTCAGATATCTCTACCTTTTCTTTTATTTCACCACCTAATATTTGTTCTATCGTAAAGGGTCCTATTTTTATAGCTTTTAATTCCTCTATTTGTTCCTGTATATCTTTTTTCTCATCAGCAATAATAGTTTGAATAGCTAATTTAGCTGCCGCTCTTGGGTCAGTTGGTAAAGTAAACCCTAATCCTAAATCTTGTAATCCTTGTATAAAATTACCAGTTTGAAAGTCTTTTACTTTTTCTTTAAAATAATCTTTTACTGTTTTCTTTTTAAAATCTATACTATCAAACTTATCTTTATATAATTTATATTCTGGTGGTAATAGCTCATATAAATTGTCTATATCTAAATCAATGTCATCAAATAATGTATTTAAATAAGTTCTATCAGTAACAAATTTAATCACATCAACTTCTATACCAAGTATATTAACTGTTATTTCAATAGCTACAAGGTCAGCGACTATTTTTAATAATTGTGATTGTACATATGTACTAAACTCATCAACTAAACCTTGTATTCTTATTTCCCATTCTATTTCTTGTATTTCTAATTTTTTAAACTTAGGGTCAAAAGGTTCAAATATAGGTTTTAAATCTTCTAGTATTTTTTTTAATTCTTCTATCTCGTACGTATACGCGTGCGAAGCTAAACCTTTAAAATAATTTGCTAAATTAGCTGGTGTAGGTAATAAAACTGCCGGGCATTCTAATGGCGGTATCGTTAATGTAGGTGTTGTCATTATATAACTTTAGTTTTAGTTAATGATTTAATTTCTATAGTTCCGTCTTCTAAAAATTTAATATAAGAGCCAGTCTTATGAGTTATTCTTATTTGTTCAGAACCATCTTTATTATCTATTTCTATTAAATGACCAGCTTTTGATTTATAAACTTTATTATCTATTGATGGCGCATTTTCGCCTGAAGCAGCTGCAACTATTTTTTGAGCAATTGTAGGTTTGACATATGATTCTTCAGGAATATCTGGCGTGCCTTTTGTTTGAGTAGCTATTGAACCTATAACCATAGGGTCTTGAGCTGATGGTCCATCTCTAAAAAAGCCAACAACCCATGAACCGATTTCTAAATGATGATTACCACCATTACCTTTTAATGATGCTGATGTGACTGGCATCATAACTGTAGCCCAAGGTAAATCAGCAGTCTTTATTTCAGAGTTATCATAATAACCATAAGCTCTTACTTTTACTCTGTTTAAATTTTCTGTATCATTAATATCTTCTACACTACCTATAAACCATGTAAAATTTCCGTTTACATATTGGTCATCATTTCTTTTAAACATATTAATTTTTCCCTAAAAGGTCTAGTTGATATTCTTTAAATGAATCTTTTTTCAACGTTGCATGTATTACATATCCATCTTTTGCAAAATGATGAATAGTTTTTGTCACTAAATATTTACCAGAAAGCATTTGGTCTATAACATCATCTCCTGATACTAATTCTTCTGTTATATCAGCGTGTTTTAAAATTTCTAATTCAACAATTTTACCTGGAGCAAAATTAAAGTCTCCAGCAATAATCATATCAATTGAAGTATTATTTATTGTAGATGAAGCGGTTATAGATTGCATCATACCTTTATTATCTGTTTGTTTATGATAATTAGATAGGTCAAATGCATTCTCATTTAATGATTGATAGTATTTTTTAGATTCTCGCATATCAAAAAGCTTTTCTTCATCAACTGTCATTTCCGGAACAGCTGCAGGATACCTATTTAATGTAGGTTCAGGTGGTTCATCTTCAAATTTAAATTTATATACTTCAGTTTCTTTAGTTGATATATCTATTGTAGTGAGAATAGAACCATAGACTCCATTTTCAACGGGTGTAAGTTTAGAAAGATTAAGAGCTGATTTTATTTTTCTTATTTTATTTCTTTCTTCTTCAAACATTAATTCTTCTTTACTTCTAAACCTTGTTTGTTCAAATTCAGGATTTTTATTATAATTATTATATACCTCTCCGTTTAAAATTTCTTTATATGATGTTAAAATTAATCCTTCACCTGCAGTTTCATAAAAATATAATGGTGTTCCTTTATCATTTGCATTTCTTAATAGCCATGCTATTGTATCAAGTGGTTTTAAATTTGGATATATACCTTTGCATATAGCATTTCCAGAAGCTCTTGCATCTATTTTAGACTTAAGTTGAGATTTTACTATACTGCTAATTAATTGCTTAGTATCTCCATTAAAAGAAGTATTTAAAAGTTTTTTATTATTTAAATAAGCATGCTTTGAAACACAAACTAATGAATAGGTTACTGATGATGCAGTACGTTCAGTAAATCTTACAATATCTGATACATAAACTTCTAATTCAAAGAATTGAAATCCTTTTATTGGTTCTTCACGCGATATACTAAACATTATTTTTTCGTTTCCAGCAAGATTTGCTGAAGAAAATAAATTAATACCATCTAATATTTGCATTTCTACTATAATACCTGAACGGTGCAAAGCTTCGTATATTTTAACATCATGAACTAACCTAGTCATGTCAATGGGATGGCCTGAATTAGTAGTTAATTCAACGTTATCAATAGTAAACCCTATAGGGTTTAAGCAAATTTGTTCTTCATTTGTTAAATTATAAGCCATACTATTATCTATTAATTAAATCTTTAAATGCATTTACAAATTGATTCATATGAGCTGGGTCTATATATCTTATTCTAGAGTTAGTATCATTTGTTTCTTCAAGATGTTGTCTGTTTGTAACGAAAGATAGGTTAGCTGGAGATACGCCGCCAACTATTTGGTCGCTATTAGTCACTGGTCTTTTAAGAGCATCATCTGTTCTGTGATAATAGTATGGAGCGTCAATGTAATTATATACATTATAAGTAGAAACTGAATCTTCTGATGTTGCTCCTACAATTAATTCTTTAGCTCCGTTTGATGTACCTATAAATGTTCCTGTTGTATCTTGTACAATTAACTGACTTAAGTCGACTATTTTTTTAGTAACTTTTCCTGATGCGCTACTTACTGAACCAGTAACTGTTTCACCCATTTTAAATCTACCAGATAAACTATTTTCATGGTTATTAAGTACTTGTGGATTAGTTTCTATCGCAAATCCATTATATGATTTAGCCATATACTCTTGTAAAGCTTCTTGACTCATAGGCCAAGCTCTGTATCCATCATGTAAATGGTCATTTATTAAAAAGAATGTCCAATAAAAATGTGGTGAATCATATAATCTACCAGATACTATATCTGGCCTTTCGCCATTTTTTATTTCATAAAATTTATATCCGGAAAAATTATCTATAAAAGTAGGTAATGGTCTTACACTTCTAAATAAATCAACCATATTTTGTTGAACTCCGGTACGATTAAAATCATACTTTACTTTTGGAAAATGTTTAAAAAAACTCATATATTCAACTCCTAATTGTTAACTACACTGCCTTGGCCTGCAGGAGGATTATAAAATCCTTCTTTTCTTTCATCGATAGTATCATCATTTTCATATAAATCTTGACGTACAAGAACTCTTTCTTCTTGAAATGTAAGAGCTAAATCAACTTCTACCGGAGCTCCACTATCTTCATGCATTGCTACTGAAGTTTCATTAATTGAAGTTTCTAGTGATGTTAAATAACAAGGTTTTATTTTAGGCATATATGGATTTTCTTCTCCCATAACTAAAAATTGTATATTAAACAATGGTGGATATACTAAAGCAATTGAACCGGCTCTCTTTGGATATAAAAATTTTCTAAAAGTTCTTTCAATAGCAACAGCCATATCAGACTCTTCTACATTACTTGCAACTAATTTAAAAGCAAAAGAGTATCCTCTTACATTTGTACTTTCGTATCCTGTTCTTGTATACGGATTTGTCGCAATACCAGCTTTTAATGCTGCAGCACTTGTTATTTTATCAATTCTTCCGCCTGCAATATTAGCTAGATTATCTTTTGCAAGAATAGCTGTAGCATACATATCTGCGTCAGTAACTGAACTAGTTCCTCCACTCTTTAATCCCAGAGCTATACCTGCAAGACTTTTTAAAGTACCAGCATCAAATGATGTATAGTTTGCTCCATCAGATACTGAAATACCTGGTGGTTGATGTAATACAATTGATACATTTTTTGTACCATTTGTTTGTCCAATGCCAAATCTTATAAGAGGATATCCCTCATTAGCTCCATCTCCTAAATCGCTTGGAAAATGATAACTCAGGCTTTTTGATAGGCCAACTCTTTCTTGTACTGTAGCATCACTTATATTTTCTATAGATTCTGATATTGAATCAATAATACCTTGCTCTTCTTGTTGAGCTGCTCGCTTTGCTTCTCTTTCGGCTTGTCTTGCTTGTCTTTTAGCTGCTCTTTCTGCTTTCCATTCGGCAAATGAACTCATGCTTTTCTCCTATATAAATACTTATATTAATTAATACTATAGAGTTATTTATATGAGTTATAGAGGCAGATACACAATAAAGCGACCAGAAAAATATGCGGGAGATGCAAATAAAGTTGTATACCGTTCTTTGTGGGAAAGACAAGCATTTAAATGGTGTGAAAACAATCCAAAAGTAAAGATGTGGAATTCAGAAGAGGTAGTTGTACCTTATAAATGTACAGTAGATAAAAAATTACATCGTTATTTTGTTGACCTTTTAATACAAATGGAAGATAAAAAAACTTATTTAATAGAAATTAAACCAAAGAATCAAACAACTCCACCTAAAAAACGTAGTCGTAAGACTAAAAAATATATTAATGAGATGATTACATACAGTAAGAATCAAGATAAGTGGGAAGCAGCTACTCAGTTTGCTGAATATAAAGGTTGGAAGTTTCAAGTATGGACAGAAGAAACTTTAAAGAATTTAGGCATAAAGATACTATAAGTCTGTATAAATAGATATATGGCAAGTTTATTCGATACCCTACAAGCAAACGCATTTAGAAGCGGAATAAAAGCTCGTACAAGACAATCACGAGCATGGTTTCAAAAAAATGTGCAAGGTTTACAAATATCTAGAACATCTCTTTTACAAGATTCTGCTTTAGATAGGACAGGTCAAAATATACGTGGAAGCATGTATATGTATTTTTACGACCCTAAAACAAAAGCAACCTTACCTTACTATGATAGGTTTCCACTAACAGTAATGGTCGATGGAGCACCTGGTGGATTCTATGGATTAAATCTACATTATTTAAACTATAATACTAGGGCTAAGTTTTTAGATGATTTAATGGCATTTGGACCATCAACACCTACTGAAAGCTCTCGGCTTACACAATTAAGATACAATTTAATATCAGGTGTAAGAAAATTTAAAGAATTTAGACCATGTTTTAAACATTATTTAGGAGCTAATGTACGTTCAGCGTTTTCAAGAGTTCCAATGACTGATTGGGAGATTGCTATATTCTTACCAGTAGAACAATTTCAGAAGAAAAGTAAAACAGCGATATGGAATGAAAGTAATAAAATCGCAAGAAGCAGTGGAAGCATAAGTATTAAAAATACTAAAGCTTACTATACTAGAAATAGGAAGAAAAAATGAGCATAGAAAGATTAAAGTCTTTAATAAGTAAAAAGGGTGGATTAGCAAAAGCTAATAGATTCAATGTTATGTTTACACCACCAACACAATCATTACTTAATTTAGATTTACAAGGTATGATAAGTTCTGCAATATCTGGTAATTTTAATGCAAAGAATCTAGTTAATGACCCAAGAGATATATCATTGCTCTGTGATTCAGTAGTTATTCCAGGCAAACAAATAAGTACATTAGATTACCAAACAACAAAAAATTCAGTAAAAATACCTTATGGATATGTACAAGATGATGTATCATTAAGTTTTTTACTAACAAACGATTATTATATGAAAACTATCTTTGACAAATGGATAAATAGTATAGTAGATACCAAAAAATATTGTGTAGCATATAAAGATGACATTACCTGTGATGTAATAATACAGCAGTTAGATGAAGAAGATGTACCAATATATGGTGTAAAATTAGAGGGTGCATTCCCGATAACAATGAGTGAAATAGCGCTTTCTAACGAAAGTACTAATACGATTCAAAAATTGAATGTGAGTTTTGCTTATGACAAATGTGTGCCACAAGGTGCATTAAGTAGTACAGGTAGCGCGATAAGAAGCGCGTTGTCTATATTTGGATAATATAATAGGAGAATTATTATGGCTTTACCAGAGCTAAATACAGCTAGGTATAGTATGGTTATACCATCAACTGGTCAAACAGTTAATTACAGACCATATCTAGTGAAAGAAGAAAAGATATTAATGATGGCTATGGAGTCTGATGATAATAAAGTTATCGCCAGAGCTACAATGGATGTTATTAAATCTTGTATTGAAGAAAAAATTGATGTTGAAGAATTAGCAATGTTTGACATTGAAGCTATATTTTTAGCATTAAGATCAAAATCTGTCGGCGAATCGATGGAATTAAAAATAAAATGTGGTGATGAATCATGTAAGAAAGTTAATGATATACGTATTAACTTTGATGAAATTGAAATACCAAATATTAGTAATGAAAAAACTAATATTATGTTGACTGATGATGTTGGTGTTGTAATGAAATACCCATCGATGAAAGATGTCGATAAAATGGGTAATGTTGATGAGAATGATACGCAACAAGCTATGAGTATGATAATGGCATGCATAGATTCTATATTTGATGAGGATGCAGTGTATCCAACTAGCGATGAATCTAGTAAGTCTTTAACTAACTTTGTAGATTCTTTAAACAATGTACAATTTTTAAAATTGTCAGAATTTTTTAGAGATATGCCAACAGTACAACACACAGTTAATTATAAATGTGAGTGTGGAAAAGAGCAAGAACAAGTATTAAGAGGACTTTCTAGTTTTTTTATGTAGGCCTTTCGCACGATAGTCTTGTAAACCATTATAAGACTAATTTTGCTATGATGCAGCATCATCAATATAGTTTGACAGAATTAAATGATATGGTGCCGTGGGAAAGGGAGATATACATTTCTTTGCTTAAGGACCATATAGAAAAGGAAAATGAGCGTATGGAACGCGAAAACCAAAAAATGAGGAGATAATAATGGCTGAAAATCAAGATAACAGCAGAAATGAAGTAGAAATAGACTTAGATAAGTATATGGCTATGATTGACAAGCTTGACGAACAAGAAGACCAAATTAAGGAAATGAAAGAGGAGGCTAGACAAGCCGCAGAAAGATTAGGACCTCGTAAAAGAAAATTCATAGACTTATTCTTAGACGACAATGACTTAAACGAAAAAGCAATCATAGGATTTATATCATTCTTTTTAATGATGACTTTCGGTATTACCGATTTAGTTACAGCATTAGTATGGGATATTGACTTAAAGGTTTCTGAAACAATTTACACGTCCTTTGTGGTAGTAACACTAGGGTCGTTTGGTATATCTGAAGCTGGTAAAGCATTCGGTAAATAAGGAATAAAATATGTCATCTTCTATAAAAAGCTCAACAGGACCAGTAAAAAGTACACTTGACAGTGTAGTTGATAAACTACATGCAATGAATGAAGACCAAACAGCTATTCAAAAAGAATCTATGATTTATGCGAATGAGCTGCAAGATTATGTACAAAACGAAGGTCATGCTTTGTCTAATGCTCAATTAGTTTCTATGCAAGAATTGATTCTTGCTCTAAGAGAAGGTAGATTAGACGATATAGAAGCTACAAAAGAAGAACTTATTAGACAACGTGCTGAAGAAAGAAGAGATGAAGAAAGAAACGATACTTTAACTGACACTTTTAAACAATTAAAGAAACAATATAAACTATTACAAGACCAATTTAGAGATAAAGATGGTATAACGATTCTTGGACTTATTATTAGAACAGCTGTTGTTGGATTACTAATAGGAGCTGTGCAAGGTGTAGCAAGCGTATACGCCAACGCATTTAAAAAAATTGGACTATTTTTAGGTGGAGCTGCTAAGAAATTCTCAGTATTTTTCCAGCTTGATAAGTTGTTTGAATCAATAAAGCTTGGATTTGGAAACTTAAAGGCTGGTTTTAAAGATTTATTTAAAAATTCTAAGTTTGCTCAATTCTTTAAAGGTGGTAATAAAAATTCTTTTATGGGATTAGTATTTAAAGAATTTATTAATATATGGAAAGATATAAGTGGTTTAATAAAAAATCAAATACAAAATGTTGTAAAAGTATTTAAAGCGATTGGTGGATTCTTTACAGGAGCTCCTCTTGCATTTAAAGGTTTAACTGATTTAAAATTTGGTATCTCATCTAACTCTAAATTCTTCACAGCAATAGGTAATTTTTTAAATTTTCTAAAAGGGCCATTTGTATCAGCATTTACTGCTATTGGTGCTAAAGTAAAAGGTATAACAACTGGTTTAACTCTCTTTGTCGGTGGAACATTTGATAAGATTGCGAGTGTGTTTACTGGAAGAGACGGTAGTATATTTAAAGATATAGGAAAAAACATAGTTAAGTTTTTTGAAAAGTCTGGTCCATTACGTAGATTCTTTGGATTCTTTTCAGCTATACAAAATGCATTTATCCAATTAGGAAAAGTTATTGGTTCAAAAGTACTCTTGCCTATATTTGCAGTTATAGGTGCTGCCATGGGTATCTTTCAGGATATCAGAGGCATAAATGATGGTGTTGAAAGATTTATAAGAGGATGGTTTGGCGCTGCTAGAGGAGCATTTAGAATAGTTGTAGGAGAATTTGCCGATTTTCTTAAACAATTGTTAGGATTTGTTATAGATTTAATACCTGGTGTTGATGGTGTAAGAGAAACCTTTGGCAAATTCTCATTTGCAGACTTCTTTGACGAATTATTTTTTATGATAGCTGATTTTTATGTCGAAATAGTTAATCAAATAAGAGATACAATTGCTGATATAGGAATAAGCGGAATGCTAAAGAATATGGCTCTAGAACTTGCTCTGGTATTTGCAAAAATAGTAGACTTCCCTATAGCAATAGGAAAAGGAGCAGCAGCTGCGTTATTAGCAGCCGCACCTGGCGGCAAAACTCCAATGGATGAGTTTAATAGAGCATTTAATGAGCAGATGGAAGGTGGAGCAGCTTCTTATATTAAATCTAAAATGACTGTAGCTGATGGATTAGGCGAGGACGGTAGCGAACTTGAGTATAAGAGTGATATGTATGGAGAAGGAAACGCAATGTATCAACAACTAAACCAACAAAATACAAGTAATATCGGCGGAGATAACCTTACAATAACAGGAACTACTGATGATGAAACTGTTCTAAATAGAATGTTTGGATTCTTTAGTAGAGACGGCGTATAAAAAAAAGGAGGCTTTCGCCTCCTCTCAAATCTCAAAAGATTTTAACTTTCTTTCGCTAGTTTAGCAAAATAACTTAATGTATCATCTTCATCAGATGATTCTTCAACTGAAGGAGTACTACCCATTGCTTCCGCGTCGGATGTAGTCATACCTACAGATGGAGCTGATACTGAATTCATCATTGGCTCTGCCGCTGCAGAATGACCCGCTACGACTCCAAGTACTTTATTCAACTTCATTGATAGCTCATCATAAGTTTTATAGTTTTCAGGTGTTAAGAAATCCTGTAAAGAATACAGTCTATCATAAACTTCGGTTAACCTAGATTCATCTCCATCATGCAAAGCACTTGGTGAACTGAATTCTGATTTATCGTAGTTTACCCAACCTTCTACTTTTCTGATTTTAATTTTAAAATCAGCACCTTCCCAGAAATCGTAAGGATTTACTGGATTTTCATCAGCGAATTGAGGTTGCATAACATCCATGACTTTATCAAAGATTTTTTTACCAAATTTGTAAAGGAATACTTTCCCTTCATTCTCTGGATTTGATGGGTCAGAAACGACTAGCACATTACTTACATAATGTAGCCTTCTTTTTCTATCCCTAGCAGTTGCTTTATCTTCGTCTCTACCTGAGTTCCAAAGAACAGAGTTTGACTCTGATACTGGGTCCTCTTGTCCAATGGACGTTAAAGAGTTTTCGATATACCATAAGCCAGTTGGTCCCTTGAATCCATGGTCCCAATACCTTACCCAAGGTAAGTCCTCACCATCTTTCGCTGGTAAGAATCTGATTACGGCATAACCGTTTCCTGCTTTATCTCTTGTAGGCTTCCAAAATCTGTCATCCGCATAGGAATTAGTTTCTGGTTTAGCTGAAGAGACTGCTTCTGCTGCTTTTACGAGTTTGTCGATTGACGAGCCTCGCATGCTCTTTAGATTTTCTAATGACATTTTATATTTCTCCATATTTACAATGTATTACTGAATTATCCACTTTATTCATAATATAGTTATATTATACCACATTACGTGGCATTTGTAAAGGTTTCTTTTAATAAATGTAAACATTTATCTCTATCAAACTTTACGAAGGGTCTATATTTCATAATCTTTCTATAGATGTCAGGCCAAATAATAGTATCTGTTATCTTTCTATTTTCACGTTCTACGAACCCAAGTATTGAATCCAAGATTACGATTGTTTCCAATTGTATTTCTTCTTGCATCCAAAGCTTTATGATTAATGGATGATTGTTTTCTTCTGCTTCTAAAAGAGAATCAAACGATATATCCATATCATTAAGTTTATTTATATCAGTTTGAAACTGATAGCTTAAAGATTCCATAATTTTTTTATGGTCTCTATAATATCTTTCTCCACCTTCGTTAAGCATATCACCGACATACTTAACATCGTTTTTAAAGTTAGCAATATAGAACTCTTTTAATTCTGGTCCATATGTTTTTGCTAGCTTTGCAAAGAAGAATTTGTCTTTTCTTTTAAAGAATGACGTAGGTTTTACTGAAGTCTTAAAATGATACTTAATCGCATCGTATCCATCTGTTTCGAAATGGAGTTTAAGTGCGTTATATAATTTATAAGATTCAAACGGGTCATTCATAGAGGTAGTTTATTACCTCTCTTAGCTTTGATTAAATGTAAGCCTGAAGCTTCTTCTTCAATCTTTTGCTTTAAGGAATCTGTTAAGAGTTTTTTAAGATTTTTATAATCCATACCTCTTTGTTCTACTACGTAAGATGCTGCATCGATATATGACATATTGTTATTTGCTACAAGATGCTCTACTGCTGCAGAGAATCTCTTCTTTGTCATTATCTTCTGTTCTACTGGATTATCTTTATCCGACAAACTCTTCACCTTCATTCCATGCACAACCTGTAAGACCACCTGCTTGTAAAGCTTTTAATGTTCTTAATACCTCTTGTGCGTTTCTTCCTGTATCTAAAGCGTTAATAGATACATGTTGTACAATTCTATTCTTATCAAAGATAAACGTTGCTCTATATGGAACACCTTCTTCTTCGTTAACAATACCTAGTTGATGTGATAGTCCTAATCCACAATCAGCAGCTAAAGTATGACTGATATTACCAATCATATTATTATCTTGTTTCCAAGCCAATTTACAGAACTCGTTATCTCCACTTATTCCAATAACATTAGCATCATCGACTAAACAGTCAAACCCTGCTATTTCTGTTGGACATATAAAGGTAAAGTCCTTAGGATAGAAATAAACTACGCTCCACTGTTTTTTCTGTGGCATATAGCTTTCGTTTACTTCAACTCTCACAAATTCATTTTTTTCATTGATTCCCTGTAGTGAGAAGGCAGGGAACTTTTCTCCGACTGATAGCATATTATCCTCCTAAAATACTCTCATTAATATACAGTCAGCATTAACTCTGCCTGTTGGTTTATCTATTTTTGTTGTTAATGTATCCCAAATCTTTTCAATCTGTTTCTCTGTTTTATTTAAAATCATTGGTAGTATTTCATCTGGCTTTCTTAAAGTAGCTTGTCTAGATTCTTTATCAAAGTTCTTTATTGATGTGCCTGATACTTCGAATCCAGTTGTTGAATGAGTAACGTATTCGATTAATTTTTTATTCTTACAGTTATATATGTAAAGCTTATTTTTAGTAGGTATCAATATAGGATTGATTGATACTAATTTAGCATCGATATTCTCTTGGCAATATTTTAATTTTGCCACTTGAGTGTCTGATGATTTTGGCTTCTTAGCTCTTGGCATTCTTTCAGCTTTAAATGAATCTTTCAATCTATCTAAGTCAGCAAATATTTCTCTAAACTGTTTAAGTATTTTATTCTTATCGCCTTTAGAAAAATGAGAATAAGCTTCAACGCATTGGTCACATGTTTTTTCATATGCTTCATTGATGTTATTGTATTCAAATTCTAATAAGTCTTTAAACATTTTGATTGCATTACCTTTTAAACCAGCGCCTTTAAATCTATTATAAGCACTGAATTTTTTAGTAAAGTCTCCTTCTAGCCAACCTTCAACTATTTCAGTATCAAAATCAGCATATACAGTATCCATGATTTTTCTTCTGGTTCTTTCAGCTGGACTGATAACAACTACTTTTGCTTTTGCTGCTTCTTCAATTTTCTGCATTTTTAAAGCTAATTCGTATTGAGCATTAATGAAAGCTTTAATCTCTTCAAGCTGTTCATCTGAATATACCCACCCTCTAGACAAGAGTTTAATTTGTTTATTGACTCTCATGAATCTATAGTCTTTTTGTCTTTTAAGTACTTGAACTTTCTTTTTATCAAATCCACAATAGTCTATTGCAAACTGATAAGTTGTAGGCATGTAATCTTTAGTCTTATAAAAATAGTTGTACCAAGAAGCTCCTCTTGTCCACTCTCTATCGTTGAACTCTGATTCCTCAGTATAAATTGGTTCTGGTCCAAGAAACTTATCGTCTAAACTTGGTCCTCTTTTTCTTTTATTTGCTGCCATATTTCTCCTTATATATATTGCAATGCGAAAGCTATCCACAAAGGTAGACAGATTATCGCAGTTATTTTAAATGTGTGTTTATTCCAAAATTGTATTAATTGTTTCATAATGTATATTATACCATAGTTTCGTTCAAATGTAAACGATTATTTTTAAAAAAGGCGGCTGAGCCTCTGCGGGTGATAAGGAGTCGCGTTGATGAGACCCAGCCTTTAATCATTAAGTATTATCTCCGTCCCTATACTTGATGTTTGATTTATCGAATATTTTTCTTTTAGTTTCCCATGGTAAAGGAATTGTTCTACCATGTTTTTGTTCGTTAACTACATGAGCAGACATAAAAACAATAAATGCTCCGAATATACATAGTACTATTCCAAAAAATGTTTCCATTAGTTTCTCCTCATGTTTGCGATATCAGTTGCTTCTTCTTGAGAAATAACTGGTACAGCGTTTGATTTATGCATAGTGGCAATACCTTTTACTAAAGTGCCAGTATACATCATTGTTTCTTTTTTAGTACAATCGCCTTTAATCTCATGGTAATTACCATTTTTCATATATTCTTCCATTATAGAATTGTATTGTACTGCTTGTCTTTCTCTTATCTTCTCTAATTGAGATTGCTTTAAAGCTACTGATTGAAAAGCTACAGGTTTCTTTTTAACTCTGTTAGCTGCATGGTTCTTTCTCTTTCTCCCACAAGGTGAATACCTTAATGAACCCATATAAAAACTTGTTACTGCCATTACTTAGGTCCTCCATTATGACCAATCATGGTCTTTGCTTTTTGCTTTTCTCTCCATGCTAGGAAATGAATTGCGACTTCTCTTGTTGTGTGAGTTAAAGTACTCACTGGACTTCTTTTAGTTTTTTTCATAATTTTTCTATCTGTTTTAATATTCTGTCGACCTGTGGGTCATTTAGATGCCCTATAACATCATTCGTTACTTCGGTTGTATAATCCAGTGAGCCATCAGCATCTAACACTGCGAGCTCCCATAGACCTTTGTCATAACCATACGAACCTTTATGTTTAATAACACTTGCTCCATAACCATTAGGGAATTGATATACTTTTTGTATACCTCCATTAAAGTCATTAGTTTCTTTTAAGTGTTTTTGTTTGTAATTCATAATGTATATTATACCATAGTTCTACGCAAATGTAAAGGATTATTTTTAGTTATTTTGCGTAAATGCGCTTATAAGGTCTGCACCTTTTAATTCGAATTCTGTAAATAAAAATGTTTCGCCATTAGCTAAAGTTCTTTCGACAAGGCCATTGTTATATTCTTTATCAATAACTCTTTTACCATTTTCAGTATCTTGTGGTCTATCATCGTACCACATTGAACTTAACGAATGTGCATGTAATGTTTTAACGCCTTTTGACCATTCTTCAGCTTCTATTTTTAGTCTTTGCTGTTCGACTCTTTCATCATATTGTGTCATTTAATTTTTCCTCCACAATTTCTTTTACTTTCTTTTCACTATACCATAGACTAGAAAACATTTCTTCTGTTCCATCTGCCCACTGTACATGATATCTTTTATAACCATAAGGCCTGTCAGAAAAGATTCTAACATCGCCATAATTTTCTACTAGCACTCTCATTAGTTCCATTCCTGGTCTATCTTAGATGCATGATAAGCATCCATATAAGAACTGTTTTCTAGAAATCTTTCTGTAGACTTTTCACTATGGTACATATTATCTGGTGAATTAAAATCAAGAGAGCCTGGCATATGTTCGCCTGCTTTCTTTACTGAACGTGTAAGCTTTTTATGTAATTTAGCTTCTTCTTTTAGTTTAGCTTTACGATTATCGAGTTTTGTAATGATGTCTTTCATTTCAATCTCTTCTTTTATTTGCAGTAATTCTGCTTTAAGCGCATTAAATGTTTTAGCCATTATTCAATCCTCCCTTCTATAGAATCAACAGTACTTTGGACTGAATCGATTCTTGATTCGATATCTCCTAAAGAGCTGACTTCACCAGCCATATTGTTGATTTGATTTTCCATATTGTCTAGCTTACATTGTATGTCTTCTAATAGACTCATTATATCTTCGTTCATAGTATTTCTCCTTCAATTAAATTCTTTTCTGAAAAGCCGCCGCCAAATGGGGCGTACTGTAAATTTGTTACGCAATGTTGATTGTCATATTGCTTTCTTTGTTTGCCTTGGATATATCCTGCGAGTGACTTTGCTTTTTTCTCGTCCTCTGCATAGATATATGACTCTGTTGTTATTAAATATCTTTCCATAATATACTCCTTAAAATGTTATGTTTCTTGGTAATGTGACTTCAGGCTCTGGAGCGTACTCTTTAAGCCAGGCACCAAGCTCTCTGTTACCAACACAGAAATCGCCGTCTTCCATTAGGAACTCGACTTTATAATTAATACGTCCGCTTTCAGACTCTGAACAGCCTGTCCATGTTTCAGTCTTCTCAAGAATTTCTTTTTTCATCCAGCCATCGACACGATTGTCTTCGACTTTAATGAAATTAACATGACCTAAAAGGTCAAAAGAAAACTCAGTGACTGAATCCCAATCAGCGCAAACTTGCTCCATGTGAGGAACAACTTTTACGTCGTTGATGTATTCTTCTGAACCACCGTTTGACTTGACTAAGTCAGTGGTTATATATGGCTTGACTCTAGCCACGAAAGTAGCAATCTCATTTTCATTGAGTTCGCCACAGTTAGACATTACGTAAGTAGTGCCTCCCTTGAACTTCATATACGGGTTTTTTGAATCCCCGTAGTTCTCGAGATATTGTGTGTGTATTACTAATTTATTCATATTAACTCCTTATCAATTTGTCCGAATATATGTATATTATACCATACTTTTGAGCAAATGTAAAGGATTATTTTCACTTTTAGGTGAAATAATTGTGAGAAAGTGTTGATTCCCTTATAGTCCTTTGTCATTTACTCTGTTTAGTTTATTTATTTTATCTGTTTCTTTTTGAATTTTGTTTGCAGTTCTTTGGAAAGATTTCTCAATCTGACTATCGAACCATGCAAAAAATAATTTTCTAAGCTTACCCATCTTAAAATGCTCCTGGAGCTACTTGCATGCATGGGATTCCATTGGCTCTCCACATTGCAACAACTTGGTCTCTGTCATCGAAGACCATGTCTGGTTTCCAGTCAGCTTTGATAAGCTCGTCAAGAACTCTTTGTTTGAACTGATGGTCAGGCTCGAAGCTGTCATCTGGTCTCATGAAAAGATGCGACCAAAATACACCCATTGTCTGCTTAAGCTGATGCTCAGTGATTTCTCTTTGTCTTTCTTTTCTAGCTGAAACAATAACAATTTCATGACCAGCGTCATGCATGTTCTCAGCGATTTCAAAGACATGCTCCATACGAGTGTCGTCTTTAGTTGCTTCTTCAAAAGCTTTCCAATCTACTTGCTGACTTCCATCAACAAATTTTCTTCTATGTTCGACGTCCATTAAGGTTCCGTCTACGTCAAATATTATTTTCATTATTTTGCTCCTTGTAAATCTTTAACCCAGTAGCCTGAACAACCGATTGCTGAATTATCGCAACCCTGTCCTTCAAAAAACCACTCTATATTAATACCTTTAAATGTTACGTAAGGTAAGATATACGTAGTATAATTAAACATAGGGTCATTTTTATTATATGCTCTTACGTGTATATCAGTGTTGTTAACTTCTTTGACATAGCCTTCGAAAGTTCTACCACTAGTTGTGAACTTGATACCATCATCTTGTCTTACGATTTCTTTTATTGTTGTTATATTCATTTAAACTCCTTATCTTTTAAACTGTATAGGTATATTATACCCTAGTTGGGAGCAAATGTAAAGGACTTTTGGGAAAATAATGAAAATAATTACACAACAATCACTATGTCAGCAGTTTTAACCGCGTTTAGGACATGTTGTGTTATTAATTATTTGATGATTCTTTATAACAGCTAAAGAAGTACCTATAGTCAATGCATCAATTTCTATCTTAGACCAGTCAAAATATTTTGGATTAAAGATTGTAGCCATTAATAGCGACTTATGTAATATGAGATGGTCTCGATGTGGAACTCTTGGTAGAGTTGGATTGGATTCATATATACAACTGTACTTCATTCCTTTTACTGTAGAGTGTATATCTAAGATTTGGATTATATAGAATGTCACCCATCGATATTCGCTATTATCAGAGTGGAGTGTATATTGTGACCTTTTCTGATTTGCCCTTAACAAGGATTCTATCGACTTCTGAGAATGCTCTCTCTTTACAGCTTCGATATGTTTCTGGTCCCAACAACACTCGAACCCCATCATAATTTCGTGTTTGGCCTTCGAGTCTAGCGCCCAAGTTAACGGCATCTCCAATGACGGAATAGTCAAATCTAGATTCGCTTCCCATGTTTCCGACAATACAGGTCCCGGTATTGATACCAATGCCAATATCAATCCTAGGTAAACCTTGGTCTTCAAGTTGTTGTATAAGTTCATCAGCTGCCTCACATATCTCTATAGATGTTTTAACGGCTTTATCTGCATGGTTACTACACGGTAATGGAGCGTTCCAAAATGCCATAATACAATCACCCATGAATTTATCTATTGTTCCGCCGTTCTTAAGAACAATCTTTGTCATTGTATCTAAATAATTATTTATAAGAATTACTAATCCTTCTGGGTCATCATTGTTTTTATAATGCTCTGATATTGGAGTAAATCCACAGATGTCCATAAACATAAAGGTCATTTCTTTTCTCTCTCCACCAAGCTTTAAGAGTGATGGGTCCTTTTGTAATTGTTTTACTAGGTCTGGAGATACATATGTACCAAATTGTTTCTTCACTAGTTGCCTTAATTTAAATTGAATATAAAAGTTATTAAAACTCGCTGAGGTGAGTAAAAGTATATATATTATTAGAGTAGCTGATAAATCGAGGAGTATAGAAAATTCGTACCAGGCGTAGTAAGAGGCAAGACCAACTAACACGGATGAGCCGACGAAGACAGCAGCACCAATCCAAATGGGCAGATAGTAAACCGAAAGAACAATCAAAAGAGAGCCCAGAACAATCATTCCCAACTCAGCAATAAATGTCCATTGTGGCCTTGATATAGGTTTATCTGATATTATTGTCTGTAAAGCATTTGCTTGTATTTCATGAGGATATAACAATCCAGCTGGCGTAGATACTTGTGGTACAATACCTTTTGCAGTAACTCCTATGATAGCTGTCTTTCCTTTTAAATCTGGTAACTGAGTTCCATCGTAATCAATCGATTCAAAATGAGTATTCCATTTTAACCATATACTTCCTCTTTCATCTGTTGGTATTATAAAAGGTCTAAGTACTATACTTTCTATTCCAGCTTCATTTAATTTTATTGTATATGATTTCTTATCCTGCATTGCTCTTACAGTTTCTAATGCAAATGATGGATATAAATCTCCGTTAACTTGAGAGAATAATGGTATTCTTCTTGTTAGGTTATCTACTTCAGGAGCTCCGTTTAAAAGACCTGCACCCCAAGCTTCTGATTCTAGTTTATCGATATTAGTTATCAATCCACCATATCGATATGTTAAATCTAATACATTACCTGAATAACCAAATGTTGCATAACCGACATAAGGAGCTTTTGATGACCTACCATTAGAATCTGCATCTTGCGATAGTACAACCCCATTATTTTTTATCCACGAGGCAAAGACATCATCACCGCCGAAGCGGTCTTCTTCTGGGAACATAATAGTGAACCCTATCATACCAGCATTCGCGTTACGTAAATCAGATATCACCGCTGCGTGATTCTGACGTGGCCAAGGGTATTGACCATAGGCTTCGAGTGAAGACTCGGATATGTTAATCAACACTATATCGTTTGAATGTTCTACAGGAATTGATTGTATATATTGGTCAAATATACTTAATCTAAATTGTTCTAATAATTGTGGGTCAGATACTCTTACACCTATAAGTGTTATAGCTAAAAGAATTGTAGTCCATATTGAAGTTAAATATTTCATTTAGAATTGAACTGAAATACCACAGCCACAAGATGATTTTTCAGCTGGGTTAATTATTTTAAATTGTTCGTTAATACCTTCTATTATATAATCTAATGTGGCATCGACAAAATAGGGCAGTGATAAATCATCGATGACGATTGTAAACTTTCCATAGTCGAACACGTGGTCATTACCGTTAACTCTGGATTCATAATCGAATATATATTCAAAGCCAGCACACCCGCCACCAGTAAGACCAATCCTAATCGTATCATTACCGTTTTTAGTTTTTTCAATAAGTTGTTTAATTGCTGCATCTGTAAGTTCCATTATTCTGGTGGATTATTATGACCCATCATCGTATCAGGTTCCCAGTTTGATATTGCTTGTCTTATTGCATCTTCAGCTAATACAGAACAATGCAATTTGATTGGAGGTAATTGTAAAGCTTCAGCTATATCTTTATCTTTAATAGCTTGTGCTTCTTCTATTGTTTTACCTTTTAACATTTCTACGAAAAGAGTTGATGATGCTATTGCTGAACCACAGCCGTATGTTTTAAACTTAACATCTTCTATTACGTTACCTTTCATTTTTAAATCTAATTTCATTACATCACCACAGGCTGGAGCGCCAACCATTCCTGATATAACTGTTTTATCATTAGGGTCAAATCTGCCAACTGAATGTTTAGCTGGATTTGCCATTACAGATTCGAATCTGTCTACTACTTCTTTACTATATGCCATTAATTACCTTGTGTTACTGAAACTGTACATCCGCCGACTGTAAAACAATTTTGAGTTAAGTTATAACTCATATTTGTTCCGCCTTGTTGTATTAAATTTAAAGTTGTTGGTTGATTGCCTTGCAATTTTATTTGTGAATTATGAGAACCAGTACCTGATTGAACCACAGTTGTTTCTGATGTAGAAGTACTTCCATAAAAATATGTATGGTTATAATGACTTCCAGTTCCTGATTGATTTATATCATGTACCACATCGCTTGCATGAATATCTAAATTATGTGTATGTGTTCCACTTTGATATACATCAACATCGTTATTATTTCCTAATATATGTCTACCATAAGTTGCACCGTTATATTGTCGCACATATTCATTATTATTATATCCATCAACATCACCACCCCAAGCTTTTCCTGAGCCCCAATATGAAACCCATGAAATAGAATTACCATTGCCTGATTGTAAAAAGTCAAAGGTATTGTTTTGATGTCCAAATGTAAAGTTAATAGTATTATCGTAACCTATTTGAGTTGCAGTTATACTTGCGTTATCTCCATCAGCTACTTGTTCTACATGCACGTGATTATCATCTGCAAAAACAGATAAACTTAAACTAATTAGACTGATTAATAAATATTTCAATTCCATCTCCATCGTTAAATTGCATTACGCCTTCGTAATCATTTGTCCGTACATCGATAAATCCACTACCTCCGGCTCCTATTATTATATTTATAACTCCATTAACACTACGAAAGAAAACTAAGTTACCATCTTGTTCAAAAACATTAAATTGCGAATCTTTATTAAATCCAACTGCTGCTCCTTTAAGAGTAAATCCATTAAGACTTCCTCCTCCTTGAGAATCAGATAGAGTTACTCTTGTTCTTTCTAATGCCTCTACAACATCTAATAAATCTTTTAAGAAATCTACATCTAACATATCGATATCAAGTTCAGAAAACTCTAAATCTTTTTCGCTATCTGATAAAGCATCTTGTTCTAATTCATTAAACTCTAAAAAGTCTACATCAAGCATTCCACTGTCCTGGTCTTGTTCATCAGCTGCAGCATCTTCGATTGCTTGTTTAACTTCAGTTGGTGGATTAACAATAAACATATTATCAATCATTGATGGTGTTAAACCATTAATAGTTACCGGAGTAGTAGGAGTGCTGTCAAGTGTACTTACCATAGTTGCCTGGTAAGATTCAGTTAATAACACTGTTCCTCCCAGATTTGTGACACTGATTTCACCCGACGGGGAACCGTTTGCGTCCGGCAATAGGACTATAAGGCTTCGTCCGAGCTCATCTATGGTAGTCGTGAAGTCTGTACCTCTAATGCCTATTGTTGCTGTTGGTGTTTGAATATCTATATTCGCTTTATTTACTAAACCAAGAGAACCTGAAGCAAATCTTGCTGTTCCCATGGTAAACTTCATAGACATTCTGGATAAATTTGGGTCAGGGTCATAATAGATTTCGTCTATTAAAACTTCTGAATGTTCCTTTAAGGATAACTCTGCGTCATCTAGGAATTTGATAAGCATACTACCATTTGCGGTTTCTGCTACATCATTTAATTGTATGGGGAGATTATTGAGGTTTGATATATTTTCTTGTTGACGTACTATTTTACCTACACCTGTAGATTCAACAATGTCACCAATAGAGTCAGCATAAACCGACCCTATTGATAAACATATACTAGCTATCAGTAGCTGAATCTTTCTGATTAATCTGGATGACTGAGTTATCACTTGTAATATCCAATGTAATAATAGCATTTGGTGTAGCACAACCACCACCTGAAACTGCGCATGTTCCTGATATTTGGTTAATGTCTACATCGGCACTATCACCATTTAATTCTACGGTCATTTCATTCGATCCATCTTTTTGTAAAGTATTAATATTGTTTGATGAACCAGTTAAATCCCAGTTCCAAATTACATCATCACTTTCCCAATCGACGTCAAATACATTTGAGCTTCCAATGATAATTAAATCGGCATTTAAACGTTCTGCACTAAACTGAGTTCCTTGGTCTAAGTCAAAAGTATTGCTTGAACCAGTTACTCCAAAGTTTATATCAGAATCGTCTGAACTACCTGTAGCACCAACTTTCCAATCTATTATATTTGAACTTCCAGTAAAGTCTAGCTTATAAGTTGAATTATCAGCTGTGACTGGACCAAATAAAATATTTGAATTGCCAGTGAAATCTAAATCAAACTCAAGTGTTGCACCCGTTACTAACATTGCAGTTCCAGAAGATGAGAAATCGCTTCCTCCAATCTTATTACCAAAACCTTCTTGGTCAATGTATAATTTAAGTGTATCACCTGTTTGAGTTATTATGATTTCGTTATCATCGGTATCTGCGAAAATAGTTGTTGTCGACAATAATAAAATTAAACTAATTAGTTTCTTCATTTTCGTTATACCCCTCGATTTCCCAATAGCCACGTCTGTGGCCTTGGTATATTAATTCCAACACGGCTGCTTCGATGGCAGACCTTGTTGCATATGTCACGCTCTCATTATTAGTCGCTCCGTCTTCATACTCTACTAGTTCAGTTCCCATTTCGATAAATCTAAATATATCTCCACTTTTACCATAACTTAATATAGTTTTCCGAGTTTGTACATTAAGTAAAACTTCTCCTGTGAGAACTGATATTGCTCTCATAGAAACAGTAACGACATCTTGTCTATACTGCTTTGTATAACCAATACCTAAATAACGAGCTCCTCGCCCGCCAGTTTTGATATTAGTATCGTACCCTATTACACCACCTTCGATTATCATACCTGCGAAGAGTAGTGATTCTAATTCTTGAAACTTTTCTTTTCCTTCTTTCTTAGCAAAATCCTGTCTTGCTGAACGAATGATTTGTCTTTCTCTTACTAAATGGTCTAAGCCATTTCTTTCTACAACTCTAAACCATTCACCCTTACCAGCTGTTTTTAACGCGTCAATAACTAATTCAACACCACCTTGTGATACTGCAGTAGAGAAATCAGCTATATTTTCTCTTGGCTTTCTAGCTCCTGACTTATCTGCAAATTGGTAAACAGCAACAACTGGTCTTTGTTTTGCTGGTGGTAAATCCATAAGTTCTAAAAATGATGGCAGTTTAACAACCTCTGGAGCTTCAACACATATAAACGGTAATGCTCTTTCAAAGGTTCTGCCTGAAGCCTTTGCATAGTTCCATAAGTCATGGTCGTATTTTTCGTTCCATGTATCTTTATTACAATCTTGTGGTAATTCCGTAAATCGTGGCGACATTGCGCAACCACTAAGTAATATTAAGAATGCTAAACTAGCCGCCGTCAGTCGAACCATCTACATCTCCTCCGAAATATCCTGAACCTATAGGTATTTCTATAATCGTTGATGTACCATTTTCGTCGATTATAGTCATCCGAATATATTCGGTGCCATCGGCATTTGTTATTACTTCGTACGTTACTGTTGAACCTTCTAAAACAAATGAACCAAACCTTACTGGATTGTCATTTGAAAACATTGATTCTACTAATTGTTTTGCCATTTGAGCATATATTCTGCTCTCTAAATTTCTAATAAATTTTGCTAGAGTAGTATTATCTTCAGCTCTTTCAGCTGCTTTTCTTGCTGATTCTAAGGCTTCTTCAATAGCTTTTTTTCTACTAAATTCTTGGTTCTCAATAGTTAAATAATGAGCTCCCGTTCCTTGACCACTGAATGACGGATTTTTAAATTTATGAGTAATCTCTTGTGCGCTTACAAAACTCATAAAAAGTATAGCGCTAAAAATTATACCTGTAAGTAAATATTTATTCATCATTACCTCTCTTTTTCTCGTTTTCTTTATACTCCAATACGGTATCTACTTTTTGTTGGAGTCTTATAAGGTCTTGGTCCAACATTCTCATTTGGTCAATAACTCTTATTAATTGCATGTGCATTTTTTCAGTTGCTGGTTCTATTTCTGTGCTAATAAAATTCCACACAAAATAAACAAAATATCCTAAACCTACAACCATAACAATAGGGAATCCATAATCATTAATTAAGGTCACTATCGTTGGGTCGCTACTCGCTACAACTGCTATCTCTTCCATACTAATCTCTTCTTACGTCAAGTTTGCCATCTTCGACGAAATTCTCAGCTCTTGAGATTCGTTCTATATCTGGTCTTAATTCTAATGCGCTACTTACGAGTAAATCTATCTTGACCATTTCATTACACATTGTTCTTGCTCTATTTTCTAATGATGAACAGAACATAGTAAGCGTCTTTATATCATCAACTACACCTTCCATTATTTGTTTAATAATAATGAATATGAAAGCTCCCATCACTAATGCACCCGCAATCGGTAAGCCGACATCGGAGATTAGCGTGAAAATGTCTTCCATATTTACTTGGTATAAGCTACTTTAACTGCTAATGATGTTGCAGCTCCAGTAAGAGTATCAGTTGATACTTTTTCAACTAATTCTACTGAACCAGCTGTCATAGTAAATGTTCCTAAAGTAGTGCCACCTGCATTTTTATGCGTAATGACTTGTACTGAAGTTTTATTATTTACAACTCTCACTAGTGTAGCAAAGTTTACGTTACTTGCTGAGGCCAAATTACCTTCTGAACCTTTAAGTTTGACTGTTGCCATTGTATATATCCTCTAAAAAATTAATTTATTACACTGTTATTTATAAGGTTTACAATGCCAATACACAAAAAAAGGGAGTATTAAACTCCCCTCTTTAGAAACAAATACTATTTTTTAGCAGTTGTTTTTCTTTTAGCTTTAGCTTTAGCTGGTGCTTTTTTAGCTGGTGCTTTTTTAGCGACCGTCTTTTTCTTAGCAGCTACTTTTCTTGGCTTACGCTTAGGTGTTTTACCATCTGCGTATGCTTCATTGACATTTGGTGTCGATGCATTATCTTTAACAAAATGACCTTTAGAATTTCTAGCTCTTACACCAGTAGCTTCTTTAGGTTCTGTATTATCAAAAAGATTTTTCAACCAATTAAACATATTTCCTCCATTATTTATCGTTATTATTATAAAACTTGATTAACTCGGCCCAAGAGAAATAATCCTTTCTCTCAGAACACCAAAATCTACCTTCGTAGTTTACAGTTTTTCTAGTCTCGCCATGAGCCGTTCCGCTCTGTTCGTTACTTGCTTGTACCATCTTGAATCTCTGCCTTCTACAGCAGCTCCTTTCCAATCTCCACTCTGCAGCGCTGCATTGTGTTTATTAAATTTACTTAAGCGCGTAAGCCCCATATTAAACATCATGTTTGCTACAACTTGCTTAACCTCTTCAGGATAGCCGCTCCAAGCAGGATGTAATTTTTTGCAGTCTTCCATTACTGACTGTAAGTCATTGACAAAGCATTCTACTACTCTATCTTTTGATACCGGAGTACCAACGTCTTGACCATACTCAGCATCTGATTCTAAGACAAGATGTCCTATACCAAATGTTGGATAGCCTAAATGGTCTTTATAAATTTCATCAACTTGACCTTCGTCAATGATAAGTTGTTCTCTTAATTGATTAATATCAATATCGTTGTTTGTATAATGCATCATAATTGTTTACCTCTCTATTTATTTATATAGGTTTGTTTGTTCATCCGTATCAAAATAGTTATTTGGATGAGTTTCTTTTACTTTATTTATAGTATCTATTGTATATTTAGAACTTATATTAAAGTTAAAATTAATTACTGTTTTTCTTCTACTTACTTCTGGTGATTTATGTATATATGACGCTGGGAATATTAATAGCTGTCCTTCTGATACATCTGGTTTAAATACATTTCCTTTGTAATCTTGTAATAAAGTTTGTTCACCTTCTGGTAAATCTATATAATATACACCTACCCATTGACAAAAAGAATGGTTATGCCAATTATCGTAATCGCCTTTATCCATTCTATGAAACCACATCATATCAACATTAATTTGATAATTTAATTTAGTTTCTGGTCTTACTGCAACTTCTCTTGCAAATTGTTTTACTAAAGGTGCAACTCTCTGCCAAAAACTTATTTTATATATTTGGTCATCTGATTTATCTATTTCTGGTGGTGGTATTTCTATATATCCCGTTGTAGCTTCTGGTTCATGCCATGTCGCATAATGTCTTGAATGTTGAAACTCTGGATAATTTGCATTTATTGATTTAGTATGGTTATAACCATCATAATGACTTACAGGTTGTTTTTGTGACTGTTTGCCAGTAGGTGTAGAATCTATTAAAGCTCTTAGCTTATCATTAAAATCTATATGATTGCTAGGAGTATAAGTCCAATAATTTACCACCATATATCATCCCCTAGAAATATATCTTCTAATGCGCCGATAAAAATAACACCAAGTATTATCCAAAACCATCTTGCATATTTATCCATTTGGGTCCTTATTAAATGCCCAGGTAGTTGTTTCTTCAACTTCCTTTATAAACTCTTTTGATATATTATGGTCAGCAATTATAGTTCCACAACCGCCATTACTTGTACCATAATCTGATACATAAAATTTATTATCTTTATATTCTAAATTATTAGGGACAGACACATTATGTTTTTCGTGTAAGTTCATAGGGTATTCTTCGTTTTTATCTACATTGGTAATTAAAAGTTTATCACATGTTTTATCTTTCCATGCTTTTTCAATTAACGATATATCATCAGTCATACCTTTTATATAATCTTCTCCAGTCATAAATGTTGGAGTACTATTAAATATATCTGGTCGTACATTTATTTCTAAAAAATACCATTCACCAGTAGAGGTATATGCACCACAAAAACTTCCTTCGTAATTACCACCCAGATATGATATCTTTTCTAAATATGCTTCAGCCTCTTTTCTTACAATAATATCTACTTCAGGTTTTAATGGTTTAATGTATGAACCTATGTACCAAACCTTTTGGTCTATTGTTTTATTTAAATTTTCACCTATAATTTCTTGTGTATGCGTAATTCTATATTCGCCATTTACAACTACAAAGAATACATTTGTTTCTATCATATCACTGATATATTCTTCTATAAAATACTCTTCATTAGTGTCGCCACTTTGGGGATGCAGGGTAGACTTTACCTTTTCTATTGCTCTCTCTGCATCTGCTTCATTAAATAAATTTGTAGCTGGTGACCAGACATGAGCAGGTTTTTCTATAACAGGAAAGTTAAGATTAGTACCATAATCTGCATCAGAATATTTTCCTTGTTTTATTATACCAGGTGTTTTTACACCAACAGTATCTGCCATTCTTTTAGAAAATAATTTATCTGTTTCTAGTTGTGCCGCTATTTCTGATGGTCCAATATATTGAACTTTGTCTTGAAAATGGGTATGTAAATATGCTTTACGAGGGTCAGCAACTTGTAATATATCAATGTCATAATAGTTGATAAACTTTTCAATATATTTAATTAGTCCTTCTTTATCCGCACTGTTAATAACATGATTATCTTGTTCTGTTAAGGTGTGTATACCACAAGCGTTTTCGTAGCTTGTAGACCCATGCCAATTACTATAAACATTATGCTCTTTATTCTGAGCGAAATGCAGCAAAGTATGAAAATGGTTTTTAGGTAATTGAATATTCAATATGTTCATAATAAAAGATTTGTGTTATGATGTAGTCATAAAAACAGTAAAGCATAAAGGGCTGTCAGTTACATCTGTCCCCCAAGGTGTAGTTGATATTGGTGCATTTTTATGTGGAATACTCGAATCAAATGAAAGACATTTATTATATGCAAAAGTTTTTGATGCAACATCAGTAAGTTTATCTGATGTAAGTTTTAAATAATCTTGCATTTCTGCTGATTCATCTAAATCTTTAGCTTCATAAAATTCAAACCATGCTGACTCTGTTTCAACATCGTCTGGAGTAATATAAACATTTGCAATATAATCTACTTTCATACTAGTATCTTTTAAAAGTAACCATTGGTCTGTATGAACGAATGGTGATTCAGATGAAGCAGTATTATATTGGCAATAAGTTTTATAGTCAGTAACTAATCCTACATCTTTTTGTACTTCATTAATTACTTCTAATGTGCCCGTGCCTAAAGCATTCTCTTCTTTTGATACGTCTTTACTTATATGACAAACCCACTCTTCTCCACCATCAAGTATTTCTGGGTGGTTATCATTTGTATAATAATCTAGTGTAAGTGCTTGTGCTCTTACATCGTCTGGGTTGTTAAGTATGTTACTTGTTTCTTTTAAAAATTTCATTAATATTCCTTAATCGTATGTAAATACTGCTGTTCCAGTTCCTATAGTATAAAAGTTTGTCCCTGTATATGCAGTAGTACCATTTGTTGTTGTGCTAGCATTTGTTCTTAGTAGTGTCTGACCTGCAATTGTTAAACTTGTCCAATTTGTATTTACACTAGAACCAACCCATATAATACGAAAAAATCCACTACCCATATTTGCAAAGCCGCTAAGGTCCGGACCGCCGAATGGCATCGATGTTGGAGACAAGTTAGAGCTAGAAAACTGATTAATTTTTCCTACAGGTCCATTTGATGTATATGTAATTGTTACTGTTGATGGTCCATGGCTATATCCTCTAAATTCTCCCATACCATAAGGCGCGCCATCTTTAGGGTCGGAACCAGTTTTTGCTGCGTCAGATAATGTTTTAAGAGAATTACTTGATACTGTATCAACTTCAGTATTGATAGCAGATATGCTTACATTTGTTTGTGGTATATCTGCCATTACTTGATTATCCCTGCAATTAGTTCCTCAAAGGCTTCTACTTTTTCTGTCCTTTTAGGCCAGTAGATATAATCCTTATCTGGATTTGCTTTTAAATTTGAGAGTAAAGGTAAGATTGCATTGTACAAACTATTTAACTTTTCTTCCGACTCTTCAGCTTTACCCGCTGTTGATTCTAATTTTTGAGTTTGCTTTTGTACTACTTCAAGTTCATCTTCGTCTACAGCAGTAAATCCAAAATCGAACTGGTCTATATCTATGCTCATATTTCTTCCTCGTTATTATATTTATACTTCCTAGGTATAACTTTTGACTTATCTTTATGAATTTGTGTAATAGAATGAGATGGTTGTTCTTTACGTGCTTTTATTTCTGGTTTCTTTTTACCAAAGGCAAGCTCCCATCCATCAGCGTACGCGTCTTCGTTTGAGTTCCTTCTTTTAGAACCCTTTCCTCCATGCCATTGTTTAGACGTATCCATTATACCACATATATATTACTGCACCAATTAATAAAATCGCTATTACACTACTAATTATTCTCTTACGAAATAAAGTTTTCTGTTTCTTATAGTAAGTTTCTAAATTAAGAACTTCTTTAATTCTATCGAGATTACTCATTAGTTAAATACAACTCCACCTCTTCTCACTAACTCGTTTTTAATCTTTTGTTTGTCTTTTGGACGAGTATTAGCTTGGTTATATTTTTCTATAAGTTCTGCTTTAGCAAATCCTTTTATATATGGATGTACTGTTGTAGCTTTTTTAGTAGCTCTGTCTATTGTTGTATGCGATTTTCCTAATTTTATTGGCATAATATTCTCCTATTTTATTCTTTTAACGCTTCCCTTTAAGTTAGCAAGATATGCTTGCATGTCTACTGAAGGAAACTCTTTTTTCAAATCAAGTAAAGCTTTTAAATTTTCTTTGTGGTCATCAAAGAGTCTTATTCTAGCGTACTCTCCCGTTTTTAAATACTTTCTAAATATAACTTTTTTATTTTCAGCACTTGAGCCGCTCATATTACCAGCTCTTTCTACATAAACGTCTTTCATTGGTAAACCATGTGATTCTAAAGTCTTAATAAAAAGCTTTTTATCGTCCATGTTAGCTCTTGCTGTTACGATAATAACCTTTGAACCTTTTTTAGTAGCGTTCTTTATAATCGCTTTTGCTTTATCAACCATACGACCTATAGGAGTAGCAGTTTGATAAAACAGCTTTGCTGATTTAAACTCTCCATAGTCATATTCTTCGTGTTTTCTTAACTTATAACTATTAAACTCCATTGGAGTAAGTGCTTTAGTTTTTCCAGTATTTGTATTTACTACGATTACACGAGCTTTTGAGACAAACAAAGTATCATCTATATCAAATATAGTCAATCCTTTATCTGCTCCTTCTGTTAAAAACTCTGTAAAATTTTTCATAGATATATTATACCACACTTTTAATTAAATGTAAATATCTATTTATAATATTTTTACTTGCAATAAGTCTTTATCGCCTCAATTTTATCTGCTGCATCGGCTAGTTTAGCCACTTCTTTTTCAATTGATTCAACAATGTCGGTATGTTCTCCAATACCTGCAGAGTTTCTGACATAAACCATTATGTTTGCCTGTGCTACATGCATATCGCCTTCTAGCTTTTTAATTAAAGCTTCTAATAGATAATTCATTTTATCTCCCAAATAATTTTCTACGTTTATATTCAGCTATTGTTTCCAATAACTTTTTTGTCCATCTGTCTCTATCTTCTATAAAGACTTGTGGTCCTTCATCACCGGCAATACAAACAACTAATTGTTTTATTGGTACTCCAGTTCTTTCTTCCCACATAATTGCATAAGCTGAACATTGCATAAAGTATGAATCAATCCATTCTTTCTTTTTCAGCTTACGAGATGTTTTCCAATCAATGATTGAATCAACACCTTTCCATTGACCAACTAAATCTACTCTTCCAGCTAAACCTAAATGTTTAGAATAAAGAGGAGCTTCTTGTTGATAAACCTTTGTTACACTTTCGTCTAAGACGGGTTGTATATCCTTAAATGTTTGTACGTTATGTGGCATTTCTCCTTTAAGATAGTCAGGGTCATTTGCTACATATTTTTCTATAATATTATGAACTGTTGTTCCACGAGAACTTGCTATACGCGATACTCTATTTGCCTCTTCTTCTCCTACGCGCGCACGCCACGCTTGTATCGCTTCTTCTGAAAGTATTGAAAGCACTGTCGTTACTGACGCGTACTTATTTCCTTCTGGGTCAGTATAAAATCTACCTTTATCTCCTGTGACTGCTTCAAGGTCATTATAACCTAGGTCAACTGCTTCATGTTTAAACTTCATTTTGTTTTAATATTACTCCTATCTTTTGGTGGCATACCAGATTTAATTCTATCTTGTACTTCTTTCCAACCTGAACCTGCTCTTGCAAGAACTGACTTACCGCCATCATGGTCTATATTTAAGGTTGTATAATGCGAAGTTACGTCTGGATTTTGTTTTAAAAATTCTACTTTACTATCATATGAAAAGAATTTCTCAAACACTTCTCCTGTTTTTTTATTTTTAAATTCATATGTTGGCATTATAGTATTTTCTCAAGTATAAAGACTAATGGAATAAATACGTATAGTCCTAATAGTAATCTTTCAGCTCTTTTAAATTGTTTTTCAGTTGGCATTGAACCACTCCGGTTGAGGGCGTTTTGTCCACGCCATATTAAATTTTACTTGTTTAGTATGATAGAATGCACGATAAGATTTAACTGCGTCTTCAAATATACATTCAGGATTAGAACCCATTGCAAGTTTGAATGGAGTCATTTCTTTTATTGGTATATTTTTTGGCATATCTTTTAATGCTACTCTAAGTTTAGTATCAGTTGAATGAATTTTACCATACCTATATGTATACTCATCGCATAAAGCAATAAAATGCTTGTAATGCCATTCATAGTTAAGCCAAGATTCTCTTGTCCATATAGTTGATGGATGATTAAAATGGCAGGCTTTGTACAGTATGTTTTCACGTTCATCAGTTAATTTAAAATACTGTATCATTGCACCTGACTTAGATGGTCTACGTTCCATAGTACCATCAAGCATACGATGAACAGTTGATAACATTTGAGCTGATTCAACAATCATTTTAACAACATGTTTGTCGCATTGCTCTTGTGCTGCAATTACTGGGTCATTATCTAGTATGAATATATTCATGCTGCTACCTGTGCTAGATGTTTACAAGAACCTCTGAATTTAAAGCCAGGACATGAGCATTTTTTGTTAACAATAGTATAGGTATTACCCTTACTGCCTTTTACAGATATTGCTCCTTCTGGTAATTCTTCAGGCCATTCTCCTATAAGCTTAAACTTACGTCTTGACTTTGAAAACTGTTTTATTGGTGTTTTAAACTCTTTGTAAGCTTTACCTTGAGGCATATAACCTATAAGGTAGCCATGGCTATTGACATAGTAATCGCCGTTTGATATTTGCTGGTTACCCCAGTCTGTTATTTCGCGTAGTATTTGTATCATAATATATATTATACCATAGTTTGGCATGAATGTAAAGGATTATTTTACTAATAATCCAGGGAAGGTATCATTGACTAATCTTTTAGTTATACCTTTTGATTTCATTTTTTTATCCTTAGCAGCTATAAGTAATTCAGCTTCTTCTGGATTAAGTGACTCTAATAGATTTAAAAACAAACCTTCTCTCTTAAGAGGTTTCATTCCATTAGATACTGGTCCTTTAAAGAAATACTTAAATTGTGTATATGCTTTATTTAATATTGTATACTCATAACCTTTAGGTGCGTCATCTTGTTTATAAGACGGAGCTCCTAATGGTAATACTGATACTATACTATCATCATAGTTTATTCTAAGTATGTCTGTAAGACCTGGTGATTTATTCAATCGTAAGAACTTTATACGCTCTTCACGAATTACGATTTTGCCTGCTTCTGCTAGGACTTCTGATACTAATTTTCTAGCCATTGTAAAATTCCTCGACGACCTCAATCAAATGATTACATCTTTTTTTAATTAAATAATTTAACACTCTCATGTTAGGCGTTTTTGTTTGCGCCTCATATGTATTTATAATACTTTCTTGAACCAATTCTGGTATATCAGTTAAATCAATAAGCTTTTTATTGCGTTGATAGTTACGATATATTTCATCATCCATGTGTTCTCTTAGATTATCAGCATTCTCTAACCAATTATCTATCTTTGTTTGTCTTAAAGGAGTTTGGCTTTTTTCTGATATAAACGTATCATCATCTGATAGAACGTTTGGTATACCATCACCACTATCTCCTCTCATTACATGATTAAAGAGATATGTTCTTGGATTAGCATCTTTAACAAATTTCTTTTGTATTGGACTAAACTGTTTTACGTTATTATACTTTTGTAGTTGTATAAAGTCCTTGTCAGATGATATAATCATTATTGGTTCTGCTTTGCCAAACTCTTGTGTTTGCATTGTAAGTGTACCAATAACATCATCAGCTTCTACTCCTTCTACATGTATAACTTTATATGGCATATATTCATTTATTTCATCTCTTACTGTATGTAGAATCCTAAAGATTTCTGACCAATCTTGTCCTGAACTATCTCTGTTCTTTTTACGAGAGGCTTTATATTCTGGAAAGAATTCTTTTCTCCATGTATTCATGCCATCTGCACATATAACAAGTTCGCCATACTCGTCTCTATATCTTTTATTATACATTCTAATACTGTTAAGTATCATATGCCTTATCATGCTTTCATCATTTAGTTTTTGCACTATTATGTTGGATAGTGCGATTTGCGAATAATCAATTAGTATCATCTGGGTCCTCTTCCGGTGGGTCTAAATCAAAATCAGGAGTAAAGAGGATTTCTTGGTCACTACCTTCTGGTGTGAATACAAAATCAGCTAAATCATGATTTGCTTCTTCGTTAATAAGAATCATTTCTTTTACTTTTATATAAGCATTATCAAGTGTTTGATGTAGACCATGAGGTATACCATAATAACGATTAAACATTGCATTTAATAAATTTACTATAACAAACATATCTCTAGATTCTTGGACTGTTTCATCTCTGAAATTTAAATCCATTAACCCTTCAGTTACTTGACCAGTATTGATAAACTCTTCCATGACTTCCATAAGTATATGAGATGATTCTACACACTCATTACTTAATTCGTCTAGGATTTCTGATTCTTCTTTTTGTGTTAATTCTTCTTTCGTTGGAAATTGAATAATGTTATCTTTATACTTTTTAGTCATATAGCTATATTATACCATACTTTTGAGCAAATGTAAAGGATTATTTTAAGTTTTTTACAGCGTTTCCGCCAAGCTTTATTTGTATGATACCGTTATAATAGTCTTCAGTTAATAGAACTTCTCTTTCAAATTGCTCTTTAGCTTCCATATAAGCGCATTCGCCTTTGGTTCTACATAGATGTATTATTTCTCTATAAAACATCTCTTCACCACATTGTTTTACATCTTCTTGTAAGTGTTTATTAGAACCATAATAATCTCTCCAGTCTGATTCGACCTTTAATCTTTTACGTCTTTTTCTTGTTTTAGTTATACCAAGAGTTTTAGCTTTCCAAAAGAATTTCTTACCAATATACTTTCTATTTGTGGCTCTATTAGTTATACAATAGACAAATCCATATATATCGGCTGGAGTAAAGTCTTTTGGCGGCTCATACTCTCTGCCTTCATATACCCACTTCACAGGAAAATACACATTAGTACCATAGCAATATATGCACAGTATAGAGGTATAAAATTTATATGAAAGTTTTTATCAAATTTGCTCATATCCATCCTATAATAATATTAGCTGATATTAAAAATCCTACTATTACATTAATAGAAACAATCACTGTTCTAATTATTGCAACTGCATTATCGTTAATTGGATCGAATCCGTCTTGCTCGCTATACGAACCTAACGCATGTTTCCATATAGTCCAATATTTATTCATTAAAATCTAACTCGTCTGAATCTTCTGTAGGTTCTCCACAGTGTGGACAAAAATTAATTTTAATAGGTTCATCTGGTTTAATCACTATTCGTGAATAGCAATATTCGCATTCTAGAATCATCCTTCAGTAAGCAGAGTTCTTCTGCCAGCAACATGCTCTTTTAATTCTACATAACCACCAATTGATTGACCATCAATTTTGATTTGTGGAAAAGTTCTTGCTCCTGGAAAGAGTTCAAAGAGTTGTTCTCTTGTGAAATCTACATCCAATTGACTGTAGTTATAATCTAATTTTTCCTGTTGGCATAGTTGTTTTGCCATATCGCAATAAGGACATTGCGTTTTTCCGTATATTTCTATCATATTATTATCCTTTTAAATATAAATTTATTAAACCAAAAGAAGCTAGCATAAATCCAAATACACATACTTGAATTACTGATGCCCAAAATATTTGTTTCATTGGGTGTATTTCTGTAAGTCTTTCTACTAAATCTTCGCTTGGTGCTAAATTAACTGCCTGTAATACTTTTTCTTCTGTGGTCTTGCTCATAATGTTTCTATATATTTACCTAACATTTCCATGTCTGCGCTTGATAGCATTCCAGCTTGAGACCACATAGTAGAACTCATAGGTCCAACTTCGCCTCTATTCTTATATGTATTTAATCTATCTGTTATATAATCAGCTGATCGACCTGCTAGTTTTGGAAACACTGCCATTCCTTGGCCTTCTTGGCCATGACAAGCAGCGCAACCTGACCATAAAGGTTTTATTGCACTAAATTCATCCATTGCAGCAAGAGCTTTTTTTGCCATTAATATATCTACACTAGTTCCATTTACTCTTACATATTCTTCATAACACTCGCCAGTGCATGAATTATTATTAGAAAAACCTTTTATTTCTACATCCGGATATATTACTGCATTAAAAAATAATACAAAGCAAAAACATCCAATTAATACCATTCCTAATTCTCTCATAAGCTTAATCCTGCCATTGTTTCTGTGGTGACATCTTGTTTTACGCCACCGGTTATATAAGACGTAATTTCTGTTTCTTGTGGAGCAACTTGTACGTTTCCACCAGATATCCATTTCTCCGTCCAAGGTAATGGATTCATTTGAGGAACTGTGTAAGGACAAGGCAAACCTAATGCTCTCATTCTTTTACATCCAATCCACTCTACGTAATTTTCTAAGATAGTTTGATTAAGTCCAATCATTGAACCATCTTTAAATAAGTATCTAGCCCATGCTTTTTCTTGTTCTATAACATCTACAAAAAGTTTAACAGCTTGTTCTTCATATTTCTTAGCAATCTTTTCGAAGTCTTTATCTTCTTTGATTAAGTTTCTTATTATAACTGTTGTTGCTGCCAAATGTGTATTCTCATCTCTTGCTATAAATTTAATAATTTTAGCATTGCCTTCCATCTTTTTAAGTTCAGCGAACGCCCAACTACAAGCAAATGATACATAGAATCTTATACCTTCTAACGCATTTGCTGATAACATACACATATATAAAGACCTTTTATGGTCCATTTTATTTGTAGCATAATTGTTATCGTTAATTAAGTCGTCGTAATATTTTGCTATATCAGAACCACAATCCATGATTTCTTTTACATCTAACATAGTATCAAATATTTCGGTTGGGTCTGCGTAAACATTTCTTATGATATGTGTATATGACCTTGAATGAATTGTTT
>Ga0209634_1000216_pt1 | contig 45469 bp, 82 predicted proteins | sample LinPmetageLP40_FD_184043 | JGI IMG/M metagenome (GOLD analysis project Ga0209634, IMG submission 184043) | Marine viral communities from the Pacific Ocean - LP-40 (SPAdes) (version 2) | ecosystem: Environmental > Aquatic > Marine > Oceanic | place: Pacific Ocean | collected 2010-08-26
AGTAAATCCACTACCTACCTTTACAATGTGTCCTTTATGCTCAATCCAAACCTGAGCTAACATCGTCATCGACTCAGACTTACCATTCCTAACTACCTCATGTGTATCATTATCCCACCCTAACACTTCATACTCAGCATCATGGAATTTCTTTACCTTAACTAAGTTTTTAGTACGCTTGCCTTCATAACCACAATTCTTACGTAACATTAATCCTTCCCAATTATCTTTACATTCAATTTGTCTCCAATATTCAAAATGATCCTCACCTGTAATTAATGTTTGATCTGTAAAACGCAAAATATCATTTTTACCTTCTATCATTGCATTATCTAAATTATTTCTAACCCAAGACCTACATTTAAGCAAACGTGTTTTTAATGGCTCTGTACCTTTACCACTATCAAACTCATCATTTCTCAACATATCAAATACCATATATGCTGGGTTTTTAATTTGATGATCTTTACGTCTCAATTGCTTCATTACACCTTGAAAATCTTCATTACCATCTTCATCAACTAAACAAATCTCACCATCAAATGTAGTACTAATAATACCAGTATCTTCAATAGCTTCTTTAACTTTATTTAATGTAGTAAATTCTTTACCTGTTCTACTAAACAATGAGCAATTACCCTCACTATCAACTCTAGCTATACATCTAACACCGTCTAATTTTCTGGAGACATACCACTCATCACTCCAATCACATTTACCTTTATACTCTTGAGCTAACACTACATTAAATTCAGGAATAAGACCTGGTACTGCTTTATTAATAACTTTAGCCCCAGCTCTAATACCTAAATCTTTATCAATAATTTTATAAACATTATGTCCATAAGCAGTAGCCATTTCAAACCCATTTATTTGATGAATTGCATCATGTCCTGTGTAAACTCTATTAGTTAGGTCATTTAACAAACTAAAAACATCCTTATGTGTGTTATATTTGAATTTCCCTTTATTTTTCTTACACGTTTTACTGGTGACATAATATTGTTTGTAGGGGTTATATGTCGCTTCAAGTACATCATGAATAAACGCAGAACTACGCTTAATAATGTCTATTTTGTCCGTAGCACTGCTCGTACTTCGCATTTCATTTATAAAATCTTCTAATTCAGTCATAACTTTTATTTAATAATTATTTTAATATTATCTTCAACAATTTCACTCTCTCCTACATCAGTATTAAATTGGGTTTCAATAAAGATATTAATTGTATCTCCAACCATTTCATTATCTACAAATATATTTTGAGTAGGTTGATAAGTATACTTTGAATAAGTACCTAAAAATGACTCAGCAGCAGGATGATCAACATCAAAATATCTAGGAATTTGATAACCTACAATATTAAGAGGTGGAAATAACTCCATCATATCTGTTAAAGTAATTTCATAGTTACCTACTGAAATTGGGGTATTCAAATCATGATCATTAAACCAACCTAAATAAGAGTACATTGGTGTTTGAAATGTTAAACTATCCATCACAATCCAATAATCAGAATCAAACTTTGCCTCAACTAAAGGTACATCATTTAAGACATAACTATCATTTAATGGGGTAAGGTAACCTGATATTTGAAAGTAATTTAAATAATCCCATTCAACCTCATAATAACCATCATCATTAGAATATATTAGTTGGTTTTTATAAATCACTTCATAAGAGGTTTCACAATCACCCATACAAGGTGTTTCAAAAAATTCCTCTTTAGTGCATGAGCACAAAATCAAGGCAAATGCTAGTGGATAAATAATATTTTTCATAATTATCTTTCTAGAATTACAAATGAACCAAAATACTTATCAAACACTTCAATTAAGTTTTCATAATCACCTGAAGTCATTTCAGCATTTATTGCACTATAATCTAATTTGAGTTGGTTGGCAAAGTTTTTAGCAAAGCCTAGTAATGCAAATGCATTACCATCTGGACCTGTCAAGTCAATTATCATTGGAGTTGACGGTTTTAAATCTTGTTTTTTTCTAATCATAACCTTTATTTATTTTAGTGGGCTCGCGCCTCATTTATACGTAAATATACGAACCCTATCTCGGGAAGCCAAATGTTTTTGCGGGAGTCTTTTAAGGTTTCCAAATTCCTATACCACCAAAATGTTCTTTTTCTCCAAAACAAGTAATTTTTCCTGATGATTTTAGGGTAATAATGTTAGTTTTAGACCCATATGAAATATCTTTCCAAAATTGATAAACTTCACCACCACCTTTATCTCCTTTGAATATATGGTTAGGATCAATATCATGAAATATTATAACTCCTCTAGGTGAAAGTAATTTTTGATATAATTCAAAATCACGTTTTACTCCGTTATAAGAATGATCTCCATCAATAAAAATTAAATCATATTGAGGGCAAAATTCTTTAACTTTATCTCGAGTTTCTTCGGTTTGAGAATCTGCTATAAATAATTTAAAATCTTCATCATACATCATATAATGAGACCAAATAGTTCTACCGTTATCTTCTAAATCAACAGCTACTTTTTTACCTGTTGAAAGTTGAGACATAATATGGAATGAACTTCCCTTAAATCCAATTTCTAAAATATTGTGAGGGGCAAATCCCTTAAGCCAATATGCAAATGTAGTTATTTCTTCATACACCTGTTGGAATAGTGTAGGTTCAATTAAAAAATCTTTAATATGGTACTCTACTAATTTTTCTATATTAACTTCTTTCATGATATTATTATTTTTCACTTTTGTGTTTTGATTTTCTGTTATATTTCTTTTTATTTTTTTGAACAGAACCTCTCATAGCCTGCCAAATTTCCTGCATGGTTAAATTAACAGTTACCAATTTTTTATTTTTATTATCCTTACTCATAACATCCATCCCATATATGTCCAAATCCAAAATAACTATGAGGGGCATTATCAATCCCACAATCAAATACTTGTTTATTAATGTGAAATCTTATTTTAACATCAGGTTTAAGTTGTGAATATAGTGAGTGGAAATTATACATTATATCTAATGTTTCTTGGTTACTTACATATACAATAACTTCATCATAATCATCCCTAACATCACCATTATAAATTATAGTATTATCATAATATAATTCATTTAGTAGTTGCTTTTCATAAGGTTTTATGTCTGCTTTTATAAAATTAATCCTACTATTACCTAGCATTTTATGGAAGTCAGCTTTATAAAAAGCCCAAGTTAGTTTATTAATGGGTAAATATTTCAAATCAAAAGTACACTCATCATCATTATTCCATATACCATCCTGAGAAAGGTCAGTACTAGTACTAAACTTTCTTTCAATTCTACATCTTTCTTCTTCAATTAATCTCTCTGATTCATTATTATAACCTTCAAACTGTCTGTGTGAGAAACTACCTTGACTAGCATAGTTGTATTTATATAATTCTCTAGGTAAAAACATTACTTTACCTCTAGCTTCAATTTGTCTCCAAATATTAAGATCATTTTGAAAATAATCTAATTTACCATCATAGTCAAAATGTGGTATTACATTTCTCCAAGCTCGACCATAAGTCATAATAAAATTACTTTGAACCTCTAAATTAGGAACAGTCCACTCAAATAATTCAGTACCGTTAATGTTTTTTAAAGCACCACAACATATTCCAATTAATGAAGGATCCTCTATAAACTGTTTAGCGTAAACTTCAAGTATAGTAGGATACATTGTATCATCACTATCCATTTGAAATATAACATTACCACTAGCACCATAGTTAGGATTATAAAATAATTCTTTTTTCCTGGACTGAGTATAATAAATTACCCGATGATCATTTTTAGCTATTTCCTTTAAACGCTCTTCAGCATTTTTGTCAGGAGAAAAATCATCAGTTACAACCCACTCCCAATGTTTATAAGTTTGAGCTTTTAAACCTTCATAAATGTGGTCTACCCAATCACTTCGTTTATAAAATGATGTATTAACTGTAAAATTAATTCTTTCTCCTTTCATATTTAAAATGGTAATTTATCATCCTTTTTTTTACTTAAAGGCTCGGAATGATCATCTAACTTTCTGCTTGTTAATGTTGCAAATGGTTGCTCATCGATTCCATTAACCTGTGTACAAGAATCAGGATAATATTCATTAATTCTTTTCTTCATTTTATGTGCATTTTTTCTAGCCATATAATCATTATCAGCATAAACATACATATCCATTGTTACTACATATCTCGAAAAATTCTTCATATTACTTCTTTTTAAATGTTTTAATAAGGTTGTATAAATACAAGCCTAAAGATGCAGGCCAAACTAATATACAAACCATTCTTTCTATATTATTAAATTGATTTTTAGTTCCAAATAGCAACCAGTCCCACAATGATGTGAGAACTGATCCTATTACTATGTAAATTAAAATATAATTCATTATGCAACTGCATTTATAGGCTCATCAAATAACCAATTCACCTTATTTTTACTATTTAAGTTGAAAAACAACTTATTACCACTACCACCTCGACGGTTCTTACTAAAGTGGAAAAAACGCTGACCATCACCGTCAAATTTTAAATGACCCATTGCTGTTGTCATATGCTTAATCTTATTTGACCCAACAAACGTTCCACCTTTAGTAACTTGTTGAATGATCAAAAACGTGCTATTAAGTTTAGCATCATTATTTGCTTGGTTATGTTCATCAAGCAATTGCAAAATACGATTGGTATTTGATTTTCCAGTTCCACCGAAATAATCAACATAATTATCTGAAATTTCAGCAAGCGAATCAATTAATACACAATCATAACCCTCTTTAAGTGCAGTTCGAAGAACAACATCAGGATTAACTTCACTGTAATCACCCATAAACAAGATATCTAAATCTCCAAATTTTGGGAATCGCTTAACATAACCAACCATGTCAATGGCATTCATTTCACCTGAAATAAATAAACATTTTTTGCCTTTAATTGAAAGATCAGCAATAACATCAAGCAATACTGTTGTTTTACCAACCCCAGGATCACCTGTAATTACAACGTTTGTACCTGGCATAACACCACCTTCCATACTAAAGAATGGATCAACCTTAGTACCTGTTTTCATCGGCTCAAACAATTTCTTGTTGAACTCCATATTGTCCATTTTTACTGTTTTAACAACAACACTTTGTGTTGGATTATTAACAACTTTTTTACTCGGACGACCTCTTTTAACTGAATTTTGCATAACCTTTATTTAATTAATTTAATATTTCTGGGCTCTCACCTCATTTACCCCGTAAATATACGAACGCTTCCTCGCTTCTCCACATATTTCGCGCATTACTTTTAACTTAATGTGGAATTCTTTAACATTTGGTTAAGGTGGGCTGTATTTCTAGCAGTTGAACACATATGAATTACTTCAGCAACTTTATCAGTTGACAACCAACCTGCAACTACATCACCATTACCTAAAACAACACCATCGTTATTTCCTGTAATCATAATCTCAGCAGATGTAGCTTCCCAAAATTCTCCATTCATTGATTCATTATAATCACCACCATCTTTCCTATCACAGTAGTTACCAACACCCCATTGAACTGATATACCAAATCCGTTTTCAAAGGTCATATTAAACCCTTTATTAAATGTACTAACAAATTTACTCATAACCTTTATTTTTTAACTATTAATTCTAAATTATTATCTTCAAATTTGATACCAACAACTTCATGGTCATTGTCATCTTCAACTTTTTTGATGAACTTATTCAAATCAAACGACCTAAACATGATACCACTTAATGCTTCTCCATCAAAACCATCTTTCCAGAATATCTTTTCTTCAAACTTTGCCATTTTCATTTTTATTTTGGGCTCGCACCCCATTTACCTTGTAAATATACGAAGGGGATCTGGCTAAGCCAAATCCCCTCACATGAGTCTTTAATAAGTTTTACTATTTATTTTTTGTAGGTTTAGTAATTGGTTTAGTAATTGGTTTAGGAGCTGTAAATGAAGGCGGAGTTACTACAGGTCTTATAGGTCTTGGCTTTGGATTTACAGGTCTTATAATTACTGGAGGTGTATTATAATAATTGTAGTTGTAAGGATATCTATTAATCCCGTTATCATAATAATAGTTGTTATAAACTTTTGGTCTTAATGAATTAACATCAATAAGAATTGTATCACCTTGAGGAGTGACACCTAATACTTTAACAAAATTATACTCTGTTGAAGGTTGATAAGAAGCACAACCTACTATAGATAGGAGTACTAATACTACTAGAAATTTTCTCATATATTTTATACTAGCGGAGTCCCTAGCATTATTTTTTCATGCTTTGTACCAGCAATGCTCCTTGTATATGAACCATCATCGTTCATAGTAATATCTTTACCAGCCAATGCTTTCTCAATAGTAGCTTCGTCAGTTACCTGAGGTACACCTGCTTTAAGTAAGATATCTTTTATTTTTCCTGATACTTCAACATAAAAACCTGGTTTCTTCAACCTATCTATTTTATGTGTAATAACAGCTCTTTTAGCTTCACGAGAACCATCATGGCCTGTAGCAACGAACTTTTCACCAGCAGCTTTACGTTTAGATACGTTAACTGCATCAATATCTCCATCATCATCTAAATCAATCACTTCATACTCAGCACCTCTGCCTGTTTCTTTATCTACATCACCAACACTTTTAAAATTACTGTGACCTCCAATATAGGCATAAGCAGATTTAATTAACTCTATAATATCATCCGCTTCATCAGAAGCTTCTGTAGAACTTAATTTATCCCAATCACCTTCTAGTAAGTACTGGTCTTTAAAGTATTTTTGTAGATTAAAACTCATTTATTCTTCTCTTAATTCCATATTTAGTAATTCTTCAGCTGATCTAATAGCCATATCCAAACCATCATAAACAGAATCACTTCCTACTACAGAATGATATTCGTCTTTAATATCTTCAATTTTTTGAATAAATTCAGGAATCCTATCTGGTAGTACAGACCAAACACCTTCTTTTATGTGACTTGGTTTCATTCCTAATTTAGCAGCAGCACTTTTAACTCCATCTCTAGGTTCTTCTTCTTTGTCTTTTTTAGCTTCATAAGCTGCTTTAACGCTTTCTAGAGTTGGCAGTGCTTCACCTGTCTTTCTAGTATCATACCCAGGTGCGTTTTCATTTAATAATGACTTTTCACCAAGAAATTTTTTTAAATTAAAATTATCCATTTTTTTATTTTTTCTCAATTATCACTTCATAATAATTTCCAGATTTTCCACCTATTTTAATTACTGGGAATTTATCTTTCATTTCTTCCATAATTTCCTTATCAAAAGGCATATAAACATAAAAAGCTTCTTTACCATCACTTTTATAATTCATATCTCCTTCACCACCATCCCAAATAAATGCTTTACCTTTTTCACCAGCTTTACTATGTCCTTCATTTCCACTTTTAACAGCTTCGACTTCTAATCCTTTATTTTGTAAAAAGGACTTAGCCATATCAATTTCCTTAGCTTCTTTTAGTAATACACCCTCAGCTAAATATTTTTTTAAATCAAAATTTTCCATATTTTTTTATTTTATTATTTTTATTATTTTATTGACCTCTCCCGAATTCGAAAGCAATTCCAAATTCTTGGCCTACCTCTTCTAATACATCTGATGGGTCTATTCCTGTGTCTCTAATCATTTGAATTATTTCACCTATTACTTGGCCCGATCTTTTATCTGTACCTGCATCCCCAAAGCTTATTTCAGCTAATCTCAATTGACCTTCATCATACTCCATTTCCTCACCATCAGCTTTTTTAACTGAGTAAGCATTAAGATCAGATCCAAACATCCTACGTGTTTTAGTAATTTCCATTTCTGGACCACCATTATTCATAGTTACTTTATCACCAACTTTAAATTTAGCTTCGTTAAGATATTCTCTAAAATTATTTAATTCTTTCATCTTACTTAATTGTTTTATTATACATATCACAAAATACATCAAGTGGCACTCTATGTCCCATTGTTTTAATGCGATGAATTTCATGTTGCATATGCTTACCGGCAACATGATCTTTAAGCCAATCTAACGTTTTACTACCATCAATAACGGTGTCTTTTTCACCCAATACCAAATGAAAGTTATCAGGAACATGCTCTTTTACAAATTTAGGGAAATTAGGCTCAATTCTTCTAGAATGCAAAGCAGGATTAAAAGCAACAACTGGAATCTTATAAAGCGCTCCTAAAACGAATGCAGAATAACCACCCATTGATGAACCTATAATTACATCAGGTTTAAACTCCTCAACTGTGCTAATAAGGAATGGAAATATATCACTCCTTGTATAATCTAACTCAGGTGCATGAACAAATGCTTTAGTTGCTAAGAAATCAACCTTATCACCACCCTGTGGACTTTCTAAACCATGTAAATATAATATTTTTTGTCTCATAACTGTGTTGGGCTCGCACCCGATTTATACCATAAATATACGAACAATTTTCTGCTCCTCCAAATATTTTCGCGGAAGTCTTAAATGAATACAGGTATACGTGCTTGATTATGCAACCAGGATATTTCAGCCATATCATCATCAAATTCAAACGCCCAAGTTCTAAACATTGACATCATTCCATCCCACCTAGTGGATTGGGTATGTCTCTCCCCAACATGCAAACCAGTATTAATTGTAGTCATTGCTGTAGAACAAGTCCCACTAGCTACTTCACCTTCCCACCCATTTCCACTACCATAATACAATTTACTACTATTAGTTGTGGAATTTCCAGTTGCAACAGCATGGTGTCTATCAGAATTAGATTGACCACTAAATTGTAAATTATTACTCCAATTCCAAGAATGTCCTTGGTAATTCATAAGAAACCAAGTCCCACCAGCTCCACCTCTAGCATCTAATAGATATTGGTTGCCTGAACTCTCACATGATCCTACATACTCATGAGTTACTACTTCCGATATGGATAGGTTTGAACTATTTTCAAAAGCAACTACATCATTAAAATTAAAAGTAGCATCCCAAGGAAATGAAGTAAATGCTGCAGTTGAAGATGGTGCAGTACCAAATATTGTGTTTGCTGATTGGTTATGGCTATCTACGTAAGATGTTAGTGTAGTTCCATCATAACATTCATCCATATGAAACTCATAATTACATGCAGGTCGTAAATCAACACTTTCAGTTCCTGGTCCTTTTATAGGAGGCCATCCACCTTCAGTCCAAAACCAACCACCTACTCTATAAAGCTGTAGTACAATAGTATTCCAATCTGTAGTTGAATCTGGTGTATTACCTAATGTAGTAAAGTATGGAAGCGAAAGCAACCACTCAACATCTAACATTGTTCCTGGAAAAAAGTTAATCATATTGGTAGGATTACCTATTGACAAAGAATCATGCGCACAAAATATAATTTGTGGAGTTCCATCTGGGCTTGTATTTGTTCCCTCTCCCAAACCACCTTGCACAGCAGTATTAGAACCAGCCCACGTCCAATCTGATGGATCAGCATTATTTGTGTAATAGCGAGGTGTTTGAGTATATAAACGCAAGCCTGTGTTAAAATTCCCATTATGAACAGACATAGGTCTATATCCTTCAACTACTTGAAAAGCTGATGCTGCACCATGTGACTGCCAATCATTCCATTTCCTCATTTTTATTATAAATATTGAGCCTACAACTCTTATTCCCAGTCTTCCTCAAGGCGAGGACGAGCTTTCGTAGGCCTCTTCTTTTTATGCGACTCTTTTGGCGCAACCAAAACCTCACCACAATTATCGCATGTGTATAAGTCGGTTATTACATTTAAACTAAATTCATTTTCCCCACACTTCAAACAGGGGTGGAATGGATCTTCTTCAATCCAATCGCCGTAATTAACTTTCGACATTTTCTTCTAGAATTTCTGCTTCTTCAATGGTTTCACACATTAGGAAATGGGTTTGCGATCTAAGAACGTGATCGCATCCGAGGTAATCTCTATAGTCTTGTAAGAGTTGCATGTTTAATTTATTTTGACCTTTAATTTCAAATACGTGGGTAGGAACCTCACGTTTTACAATGTAAGCATTGTCATTTACATATTTTAAGTAATCGGTTATCATCGTATATACGTATTAACTGAATATTATTTGTATAAAAGCTTTTTAGCTTCTTTTACCACGTTTTGTTTTATATTCATTTATTGTTGTTTTACCTTCTTTTTTATTTTTTTCTGCTATAATTTGTCTATAGATGGGACTATTCCACTCACAACCTCTATGTTCTCGCTTTTTCATATGCTTCTTCTAATGTTATACCTTCACTTTCAGGTCTAAATCCTACTACTTCACCCTTATTATTAACCCAAAATTCATCTTTAGATGACTCAAACCAACAATCATCATGATATTGAGCCCACCATCCATTTTCTAGTAAGTATTTTCTTTTATTTATTTCCATAATACTTGAATACAAATTAAAATTAATGATAAGCATAAACTAACAATTGTTTTAGGATTTAAAGTTTCACCGAAAAAATAATTAACACCAACAGCATAAATTATCATCCCAACCCCAAATCCTACAAATCTAGCAGGCCATAATAAACCTTCAAACCCACTAACCGTGTATTTAGTTCCCCAAATATAAAAGAATGATAGAATTATACCTGCTGCTGCTACTAGTATTTCATTCTTTCTAAACCAATCTGTTTTGAAAAATTGACCGTTTAATTGGAAAAATGTAAGTATGTGGGCTATACTAAAACAAAATAACCCTAATAACATATCTCTTAACGCCATAATTTAAATTTTATCAAATTGAATTCTATGTATTAATTCTTCTAAATGTTGCATTGCTTCCCCATTATTACGATCTTCAATTAGTTGAAGAATTAAACTTAATTTCCTATATAGATTTTCCTTTTCTAGTTTATCCATTTTATTTATTTTAGTGCTACATTAAAGTAATCAGTTAAAAAGTCACTTGGGTAAGTATAAATCTCACCAGTATAATAACTTTCTTCCAATTGTCTAGTACCATGTTTAATGCCTGCTTTAGCAGCGGCATAAGCTACTTTTGTACCTAATTCGCCACCAGCAGCTCTACCTAAATGGTCAAATAGTGAAATATATTCACCTGTGTATTGTTTTGTATTTTTCATTTCAAATATATTATGAGTTATAAATTTCTTTTTCCATTTCATCTAAATCAATATCATAGATATCATCTTCTTCTACCTCCATTTGATTTAAACGATCTGTTTCTAAATCATCTCTCCAAGCGATTTCAGGTAGTAGGCCTGCATTTTCAATTAAAGACCAAATACGTTCTTTCCATAAGTCCATTTTTACACCTTCAATAACACAATCCCAACCAAATTGCCTAGTTAATTCACCTAAAATATCAGTAAACTCACTTGATAATTCATTTAATTCACCATCAACCGGGAAATTAGAACCAAATTTATCAGAACCATTAGTTCCAGTTTCATACATTTCTTTAACTACTAACCACTTAGGGGTTAAAAAACTTTTTTCAATTTTTGCCATAACTTTTATTTTTAATTAATTAATCTTCTATATCTACTGTGATAAACTCTTTAGTAGTATCTATTTTATCTAAATGATATTTAACATTATCCATAATCTCCCTCATATCATTTACCATACTCTCTAAATCTGAATTTCTCACACAATTTTTGATTTCATAAATGTAATCACTCACTGTGCTTAATTCATAGGTAACATCTTTTAATTCTGGGACACAATCCCAACCATCATGTATTGTTTTAATTTTCATACCTTATGATTTTTTAATACACATTAAACATATCCCACCAAGCATAAAGGACATAACACAAAATGCCATTTCATTATCAATACCCTCAAAAGGGATATAATTCTGAACGGCACCATGCATTGTTCCTATACTAAGCGTAAAGGCACTTACTGCTCCTACTAAATACTTAAAATCAATTTTCTTTAACATAACTTTTATTTTTATTAATAATTGGGTTTGCACCCGTTTTACCCTGTAAATATACGAAGGCTTCCTTGCTTCTCCAAATTTTTATGCGCGAGAATAAGGACCATTATATTGATACATAATTCCTAATGTAGGGTGAGTGATGTTATTACCATGTTCTAATTGGTCTGATAGTACCTTAGACATTGCTAATGCTTTTAATGCAGTAACAAATACAGTACCATTAATAACTTTTGAATTTGACGGATTTAAATTTACTTTTTTCATATAACCTTTATTTTTATTTGTGTTCTATTGGCTTCATGCCTCATTTACCCCGTAAATATACGAAGGCTTCCTTGCTTCTCCAAATTTTTACGCGAATATCTTCCAATTACTTTCTTCTTGAGTTGCTGCTATTTCATAAGGATGGTTATCATAATCATAACCCATATTATAATATCTTTTCATCCATGATGGAGACTGTAAATAGTGTTGGTATTCGTGTATTAGGGATTTTATAATAGTCTCTTTATTAACCATTTTAGGCCAATAAATTATAATAGTATTATCAACTTTATCATATTCAGCATCAGGATTACATTCTGTTTCTGATAGTATATCTTGGTCATACTCATCACCTGTTATTCTTATATAAATGTTGTGGTGAATTTCAATATAGGGAGTACAATTGTGATATTTTGAATGTCCATAATATTTTTCTATCTTTGGGTAAGATTTATTTATTATAGACTGAATGCTCTCTTTATTCATGGGGTGAATATACGAATAGTTTTTGGCTTATCCAAATTTTTAACATAAAAAAGAGGCACCGTTAGGTGCCTCAATCTTAGGATCAGAGGGGAAATAATACTAGAGATCCATTTTATCTGCTATATAATTATCAAAATCTTCTTTGAAATCATCTTCACTAAAATTAACATAATCATCAACACCATTTAATCTAATAGAGTTAACTAAAGATTTTACATATACGGTCCACTGATCGTCTATTACTTTATTTTCAGTAATAAATTCATTCCATTTTGTTTTATAATTTTCTTCCATTTCTTCTTTTTCTTTTTCGTTTAATTGCTCTTCTACTCTGAATACTCCTGCACCATCTGCTGGCAGTTTAAAATCAAATTGATCTGCAATTGAACGAATACCATTATTTTTAAGTGTCATCCATTCATTACCAAACCATACATAACCATAATCACCACCATACTCATCTACTTTCTCACCGATTTGTAATCCTGCTTCTATTACATCTTCATCAAGAACCATTTTGTTAGCAGGTTCATCATATTTTGAATCAATAGTACCATCTTCATCTACAGATGAGATATATCCTGTATTTGCTATTTTTTTAGCTTGTTCATCAGTATTGTAATGGTCTAGTAATGCTTTACCTAAACCTTCTGGATAACCATCGTAGTGGTTATATGTGCATGTGAAGTTTCTGTCTTCGTCTAAATAACCTATAAGTGCTCGTGTTGCCATGTTGTTTAATTTATATTCATTGATAAATATTACAAATTATATTCTAATTGCCATTTTTTAATAAAGCTCTTACCTACACCCAATTCTAGTATGATAGATGTATCAGGTACACCTGGGAGTTTCTTAGCTGTTATAATATAATCAACATTTTCATTATTCCAAACTTTCATTTTAGTTTTGGCATTTGAGCGATTTGATGATTTAAATACCATAACTACAGGCATATTGTTGTATGATTTGCCCTTTTGTATTTTTGGTTTGTGTTTTAATTTCTTTTCTTCCGGTCCCGGGTAATTCTCTACTTTCCAAGCTCCATTTTTAGACTTAGCATCGTCAAAATGCCATAATTGTCTACCACCTAATTCTGGTTTAGATGGTACATCAATAAATTCTAGAACATATTTTGTTCTACGTTCTGTTTGTTCTGATGGTCTACCCCTGCTCATTTCTCATTTGTTTTACGTGTTTACAATTTCCTCTAGTTCTCCAAGTACCTGGACAATCACAATGATATTTACCTGAATCTGGGTAGTATTTCGTAGTATACTCAGCATCACTACTACTACTTTTATTAATTTTAATTATAGTTTCAGATTTAGTTACTTTGACTTTTGGTCTAATCCACTGAATATCATTTAGAGTAGTATTTGGATCAACTTCTTTCCATGTTGGTACAATATATTTTTTACCATTCGACACTACTAATCCTGGAGGGATTATTTCATGTTTATGCTCATATTTAAACATTTGTACATTAACAAAAGGACCAAATCCTTTAGGATTAAAACCAAATGCTTCCCCATCTGGTTTAAATATAATTCTAGATCTTAGGTTACCGTACTTATTTAAATTTGTGAATTTCCAAAGTGCCATATGTTTTACCTTTATTTATACCATAAATATACGAACAATTTATTGCTTCTCCAAATATTTATGTGGGAGTCTTTACTCCTCGTTTACTAACGACTTTAGACGCCACTGTATTAGCATATTTAATAGCGTTAGGAACAGATGGAGCCGTTACATATGATAAAGCAAATGCAGCTGTAAATGTGTCGCCCGCACCACTAACGTCAATTGTTTCTTGTGGATTATTAGATGGGAATATTTCTCCCATGTACATTGAACCCTTAGCACCTAAAGTTACAATAATATTTTTATCATCTAGCCCATAATTGTTTTCCCATTCTTCTTCATTTAATTTAACAAAATTAAAAGAATTTATAACTTTATCTGTAAGTTTACGTTTACTATCTAAGATAGATAATTTTGAATGTGTAGAAATTTTTATTAAATCTATATCTGTTAAATATCCCTTATCATAATCACTTACAATAACAACATCAGCTTCTTTAATAAAATGTTCATAGTCATTGCTCCATTTAAATGATTCAATTTTACTGTCACCCTCATCAACTCTTAAAAACATATGGTTTGTTTTATCTTCAACATACCTAGTTTTAGTTATTTGTTTTAAGTTTGAGAAATGGATGACCTGTGAATCTGGGGATAATGATTTAATATTAGCACAAGTATTACCTGACATTCCTGAATTTACTTCAGTATAGGTAGGAATTAAAACTGGTACAGGTGCTTCAGGAGATAATCTATTTATTTTACAATAGATAAATTTATCAACACACGACTCTCCTATTACTACTATCTTCATTTTTTTCATAACTTTCCTTTTCTAATTGATGATCTAAACTAATTAACACACACATTTTTTTTAACTGTGTTGGGTAGTACATTGCCATTTCCAATAAGATTTCATCATCAAAATGTTCGAAATGGTTAGTGTGTATTTTTGACATCTATCGGTTTACAGTATATAGTGGTTTTGATTTTTTTACAATTTTTAGACTTCCTTTATTAATCATCCAGTTTCTCCATAACATACTCTGGTCTACTGTTTGTTTCATTGAATTCTTTGACATAATCTTTCTACATTTTTAAATTTTACCTTGCCCTCTATAGGCCTTTTTATAATTAACACTATTTTTAGATTTTGATGTTTTTGTTTTAGCGTGGACACCTGGACGCTTTTTTCTTGCATTTACCCTGTGGGTAAATAATGTCATTTTAGCCATTTTATTCGAATTTTTCTTTTAAGTTATTAACTAATACTATTTCTTGTAACATTGATACATATGCAGTGGCTTCAGCATATTGTTTATCTAATAACTTATATAGTTGTTTTTCTGTTTTGCATTTATAGGCATAGGTTGAATACCATAAAGCATAATCCATAAGTGACTCTTCCCAATTTATATAATAAGCATGACCAAATTGAGTGCCTTTAGCTAAATTAAGTCTAACTCGTGCTTCTTTCATGCCAAATAAATTATTATTCTCCATAAATATTTTTGAGCCATAATGTCCTGTTTCTAAAATTGACTGTGCTAGTACAATATGGGGGAATTTAAAATTTAATTTTTGGATATTTTCTATTAATTTATCCTCATTAAATTCATCTGTTGTTTCTACTAAAAGTATGTCTTCAGTTTCAATTACATATTCGACTACTGGGGAATTAGCTAATCCTAAAAATAGGAAAGCACTAAAAAATATTATTGCTAATTTTAAAAATATTGATGTTGAACTAAAAGGTTCATACTTCAATTGGCTTTCATTGTATTTAAATAGTTTCATAACTTAAAATTTGTTTAAAAAATCTCCTTTAATTATTTTACTTCTTAATCTATCCTTTTTATCATCATCTTTTAACATTTTATTTGCTAAACGTTCTAGATGTTTTTCTTTTTGCTTATCATAGTCATTAACAATTTTATCATGTTTTGACCTTTTAATATTTCTTGTTTTTTTAGCCATTATATCCTTGAAATTATATCATATTCATCTTCATCATTTGGGTCTAATCCTAATTCTTTTAAACGTTGAAGATGATAATCATCAACTTCCCATTCTACCTTCCCTTGATTTACTGGTTTATGATCTTCAATACCTTCTACTTGTTTATCACTAAAAATATCACCTACTGTTAAAAAGTAATGATTGTAACATAACAATTCTATATTATCTAACTTATAATTTTTTTTATTGTTATCTTTAAAATGTAATAATAAAGGCATTTTATAATCTAATACCCTACGTTCTTCAAAACCACAATTAGCACATTTTTCTTCCAAATAACCTTCAGTAATAAGTCTATATTTGATCTTAGCTGGGGTGAATGAAGATGCATTTGCTCTACCTTCAATAATATCTAATAGTGCAGGTTCTTTACCTCCAATTCTTAAAAATTTAGGGATTCCTTTACCTGATTGGTTTTTATGTTGTTCAAATAAACTATCATGAGTTTCACTTCCATAAAACTTAGCCCATTTTTTATAATGTTGGTAAGAGCAATTCAAATATCTAGCAGCTGCCATATTTGATTTTGTCTTTGCCATTGCAGCTAGAATAAGTTCTTTAGTAAGTGGTCTTGCTTTAGGCATCTAAATTATTATATGAGTCTAATTTCGGTTTTTGGTTTTCAACTTTACTATACCTTTCCATTTGTTCAGGTGTCATAATTTGGATATCATTCCATGTATGGTCACCTTTACCATGTTGAGTACTTACTGCTTTATATGCGCCTACAGTAGAGCATTTTACGCATGATTTGTACCCATACTTGGTTAATCTTAATTCAGGCATAGGTTCTTTACATGCTATGCATGATATCATTTTTAATTTCATTAAAGTTATATTTAATTTACACTATAATTATAAACTATTTACGTGTAAATATACGAAAAGAATGTTAAATATCCAAATTATTTTATGGATTTATATTTTATGTAAGACCATAGATCTTTTGGCTCCTTAAGTATAAATAACTTTTCATGAGGGCCTTCTAAAGGTACTATACTACCATCAGGGTTAAATCTGTCATATATGTACCATTGGATCAATTCTGATGCTTCAGGACCGTATAACATCCTCATTTGATTTTCTATAACAAACCATAACCCATCTGTTACTTTACTTAAATCTATACCACTAGTTTGAAACACGGAATGTTCCATTTTTTCAGATTCTTCTAACCTATTAATTAATCCTATAAATACTAATTCTTCAGTTACATCAATATTATCTTTAATATTAACTTCTGTTCCTAGAACTATTTTAAATAGTTTTTTTAAACCTTCATTTCCTGCATTCATAGCTGTTCTATTCCAAATAATTTTTTAAATTTAACAATACTTAATTGTTTTATTTTAGCTGCTATTTCATAAGCTTCATCTAACGATTGGGCATTAACAATCCCAATAGCTTCTTTAGATTTACTTTTTAAACCATAATATTTGTATTTCATATTTTGTAGGATTTTATTAGTTTTTTCAACTCATTACACCTTTCATATTCTTCATTTTTAATAAGCATATGATTGACTCTTTTCAAAACTTCTTTAAATTGGGGTTTTTTCAATTCTATAATAACAGACATATTAAATACATTAAATAATTCTGCCTTCTCTTTATTATTTTTTAAAGCATCAACTATTGCTTTTAAACTTTCTTCTAGTATAAAATCAACAAATACTTCGTTATCCCCCAATTCAATTAGATCCTGTTCATTGTCCCAATCTAATTCTATATTTACAACCTCTCTTTTAACTACTTTATCCACTTTATCTTTTTCTTTCATCTTTAGCATATTTTATGGGTTCGATTATAAATATTTAAAAGTTGATTCCTCTAATATTAGATCCTTTAGGCCTGTGAGAATTATTTTCTAACAGTTGGGGGTGCATACCCCATTTATAAGCAAACATTTCAGCCGCTGGTCCCTCTGTTGCTCTAAATTTATCCCCTTCATTGCCATTTTTAGTTGCTGTGCTCCCAAAATGGTATAGGTGAGCATTATGGGTTCTAACAAATCCTAAACCCATCAAGTCTAGTTTTAGGAAGAAATCCCAATCACATATAAATGGAGATTGATACATTGTATCAAACCCTCCAGCTGCCATATAATATTTTTTATGCATAGCAAACGGAAAAATACCCCCATCAATTGTTAATTCATCTTTCTTAATTACACCTTCATATTTAATAAATTCTTTATATTCAAATTCACTTGGATTTTTTCCAAAGTCATTAACGGGGAAATTAAATATACCTGGGCCTGTTGGTTCAATTTGGTTTAGAGTTAATACTGTTTTTTCTTTTTCTGATATAGTTAATACAGCTAAATCATAACCTTTACAAAATACATTATCATCATTTACTATTAAAATAAGTTCATTAGTAGCATTCATAACCCCTAAATTAAGGGCCTGTTGCATTCCTTGATTTTCACCTAAATCTAATACTTTAATATTATCTTTGTATTTATCTAGTACTTCTTGACTTTCTTCAATAAAGCCATCTACAACAACAATTATTTCATTTTCATGAGTTTGTTGATCAATTGCTGAAAATAGACATATATCTAAATAAGCCGGGTTTCTGTAAGTTGGTATTATTATACTGATCATATTTTATTCCAAATTGATGTTTTTTTCCAATCATTTAATGGTGATAACCATTGTGTTTCACCATGAGTTGAATAACCCGGGATTGAAGTTATTAATAATTGATTTTTTTCTCTTAATTCTAAAAACATACCAAAGTCATTAGGGTGAGCAGTCTTAGTATGTTTGCGTATAATATCTTCATTAGCCCTTAAAGTATCTACTTTAGCAGCAAATGTCATTGTTGTACTATTTGTAATCTTCCAATGACAGCTATCAGTTAAATATACTCTAGTATCTTCAGCCCCACCCTCACAATAAGGATTTCCTCCTTTATTAGGTGATAAATATTTATCTGGATGGTCGTATAGTGATACAAATGATGCTCCTAACTCAAATCCTTCTTCTAATATTTTTTGTGAACCTGGTTTATGTAAATAATCATTTTCCAAAAAATAAATAATTTCATCATCATTGTCACCCATTATAGCTTCATCTAAAGCTATATTAAAGGTACGTGCACCATTGCCTTCATTAACATAGTAAATATAATTGCGTGGTATATATTGTTGAATCATATTATTAGTCTCTTCTGATATGTTGTCTGCAATTACAGACCACTCAACATCTTTAAATATTTTTATAGCATTTGCCAAACATTTTTCATTACTAATGTAATCTGGTTTTACTTTATTATAACCTGCATCTGATATTCTATAGATTATTTTCATTTACGTTTTATAATTGTAAAACCGTTATTATTTGTATATCTTTCAACTAATTCCCATTTATCCTGGTTTTCATCTAAAAATTCAGTAACAGCATCCCATAAACCTTTATCTTCTATTAAAGGCTTACCTCTCCAATTCTCTCCTCCTTCAGAAGACATTGCTTCTCCTTTATGAGCATAAGTTGTAGTATCATGAAAACAAATATATTTTTTAACTTTATCTGTGTGTTTTTTTAATTCAGCTTTTAATTGTTCATAACGATGCCATGTATCAATAAATAATAAATCTGTTTCTTCAATATCAATTTCTAACACATCAGCTTGTGTAAATTTAAAAGGAATGTTATATGCTTCAGCAGTATCATAAACATCATTAATATTTCCACCCCATTTATCAGGATTTAAAAGATCATAACAATATAAACCATTTTTAGGAACACCTGCTAACCAACCCCAAGTTGAAAGGATTCCTCTTACACCCATTTCTGTAATATGATCACATTCTTGAGCTAATCTAATTATTGCAGGGATATGCTCATTAATATCTGATGGTTGTTTATAAATCTCATTTACTTTTTTTTCTAAATCTACTATCATATAATTAAAATTTTTTGAGTGGGATGTTGGAAATGGCATATTCCTTCTATCATAATATTTTTGTGGCTACAATCGTGTATTTGTTGATTTTTTACTGTTTCCAATAATATACGATAATTTTTATCAGAAACCAAATGATATTTGGAAAGATTATTTCTAATTATACATTTTTTTAGAAAATCTTCACAAGTCCACCCTTCAATATGTTCCCAAACTCTACCACTATAATTTTCTAAATTTTGTATAAAATTGTAAGTATCATCAACATATTCTTTATCATAAAGATAATCTATTTTAGTCGTATCTATAAAATAAAAGTTTGTTTGTGGGTAAAAATCTTCTTTAGCTATTTTATCTAAATCAAAATTATATTTTTCCATCCCCCCAAAACCAATACCATTCATATAATAAAATTCACTATCATCAATTTCAATATCTAATATAGTGGGTTGGAATACTACATCATAAGAAGATTTACATATCCATTTTATATCTTTAGCGTGACAATAATCAATTATAGCATTTTCCTGGTCTGCTATTCCAAATGAGTGGCCTCTATTCATCCCCAAATCTAAAATTATACAATCGGGGAAATATTTTTTCCACAAAGCATTATTTTCTTTTCGGAAATTTCCTGAATAGTTAGTTACTACTATATGACCCTTATATTCTTTTAATACTGGAAGATTATATAGTATATATCTTTCATGGAGTTGTAGATCGCTTTCACTGCCTATGTGACCTATAGTACAATAATGGCTTTTATTTATTAGATTCTTTAGGTTCATTTTTCCAAAAACTATATATTCCTTTTTCTAATTCATAACTTGACCATACAAATCTATCTCTCATAGGTTGTTTTTTAGCCCACTCCCACATTTGAGTTAAACCTTCTTTCATTGAGGTTTTATATTCAAATCCTAACAAATCAACAGATTTTTGATATGTTGGAATTGAATGTTTAACCTCATGTCTTGGTTCTAAATGGACTACATTACCCTCCCCAATTACTTCTCTTAGGATTGTTGATGCTTCTTTTATAGATACTTCTTCAATACCCCCTAAATTAATAATTTCTTTACTAGCTTGAGGTCTAATAGCAGCATTCCATAAAGGTTCTAAGGAATCATCAATAAAACTAAAAGCTCTGGTTTGTTCACCATCACCAAAAATTGTCATATCCATCCCATTTAAATGTTGGTACATCCAAATACCTAATACATTCCTGTATTTATCCCAAATATTTTGTTTTATACCATAAACATTATGAGGTCTAATAATACACCAATCTAGTCCATGTTGATTACCAGCTATTTGGATGTCCATTTCACAACCATATTTAGCTACTCCATAAGGGTCAATAGGTGATTGTTGTTGGTCTTCATCAAATATTCCTCCATTACCATGCCCATATACTGCTAGAGTTGACGTGAATACCAGTCTTTTAACGTCGTGTTTTATACACTCGTTAACTATACGTGCTGTGGATTTTAAATTGTTATCATAGTTGTAACAACGGATAAATGGGGATAAACCCTCAGCAGCATAAGCTGCAAAATGAAATACATAATCAGGTTTATGGGTTTCAAAACAATTTTCAATAGGGTGTTCTGTAAGATCCATTTGCCAAAAATCAACTTTTGGGTTAATATTTTCTTCAAAACCACCACTTAAATCATCTAAACCTACTACTTTATATTCTGGTTTATTTTCAATGATCCAATCTGCTAATCTACTTCCAAGTAGTCCTGCTACTCCTGTTATTAATACTGTTTTTTTCATTTTAATAGTTTTATATAATTGCTCTTCCTTTCATATTTTCCCAATCACGACCTTCTCTAACTTCATTGTTCTTATCATCAACTGAATTTAATATTCTTGGTGATATATTTAAATCATGAGCTAATGAAATTAATGCTTGTAAGTCTTTTGGAAAACAATGTCCCCCATATCCAAAATCTCCATCAGGACCTGGTACTGCCCAATGAGATTTACCTAATCTTTCATCGTATGTAGCATATTCTATAACTTTATCATAATCAACATCTAATCCTTCACATATTTGATACATTTCATTTGCAAATGATACTTTAGTTGCTAGAAAACAATTAGTAACATACTTAACCATTTCGGCATAGGTTGAATCTGTTTTAACAATAGCTGCTTTAGGGAATACTTTAGCATATAGTTGTTTTAATTTAGTAGTAGCAGGTCTTGGTCCTCCTAATATGATTCTTGTTTGGTTATCAAAGTCATTAACAGCATTTGCTTCAGTTAAAAACTCAGGATTAAATATAATATTTAAACTATGAAATTGTTTATTCCATTTTGCTACTGTGCCTGGAGGTACTGTTGATTTGATTACTGCTATTTTAGCAACACCAAATTCAAATACACGTTTAATGGCTGCTTCAACTATATCTGTATGACAGCTACCATCTTGGTTCATTGGTGTTGGCAAACAAATAAATACTACTTCGTTATCTAATGTTTCTTGTTCACTACTATTACAATGAATCATGCCTTTAATATCATATGTTTTAACATCATAATACTTACTAAACTTTTGATAAATTGCATTACCAACAAAACCTTGACCTATTATTCCTATTTTCATATTAAAGGGTGTTATAATAATTATTTTGTTTTACTTGTCTTTCTATATCTTTTGGGTGGTATAAAGCAAATTCTTCAACTTCATTTAGGTTAGACCATGTATCATAACCTTCTAATACTTCATGTACTTTATTAACCCATTTAATTTTGGGATGATTTTTATAAATTCTCCATTGAAAATCAGGCCAATTAACCCAACCTAAAGCATTTACTCTCCAACCCCACTGTCTTTCATATTCTTCAGTTAAACCATGTACTGTGTTTACTCTTGGTACTCTGATTACTTCATTTTTAGGATTACTATCAATGATTTCTGGGAGGTATTCAATTAAAGTTTGATGTGGCATTTCATCAGCATCAATTTGAAATATAAAATCACCATCACATAAAGAAGTTAAATGGTTTTTCCAATCCGCAAAATGACCTTCAAATTCTTTTTTATGCCAAATAAATTCACCATTAACAGAATGAGATCGTAAATATTCTTCAACAGTATTAGTTCCGTTTTTAGAATCAAATAACACTACTACTTCATCTTTACTTCTTTTGTTTTCTAGAAGAAATGATATTAATCTTTGTATTTCTACAGCTTCATTACAAACTGTTATAGCGTAGCTTATTTTCATTTAGTATTTTAAATTTCTGATATAATATAATAATTGGTCTTTAGGTTTCCAACCTAAAATATCCTGTGTTGTTGTATCACTACATAAAGTTTTTCTGTAATTACCTGGTTGGTCTGTAATAAATTTAATAGGGCAACCTGTTTTTTGTTGAAAAGCTTCTGCTAATTCTTTAATAGAATAATTAACCCCAGTCCCTAATTCCCAAGCTTCAATTGATGATGGTCTTTGAAAATCAGCTTCACCGGTATAAAAATTAGATAAACCAATTCTATATAATCCATCTACAATATCATCCACATGGGTAAAATCTCTTTTTTGTTCCCCATCTCCAACAATCTCAATATGAGATTCCCTTGCTATTCTAGATCTCCAAATACCAATTACATTGCCATTTTTTTCATCTAATGCTTCACCAGGACCATACACATTGTAAAATCTACAAACCTCAATATTTACCCCAAATGATTCTTTATATAAATTACATACTCCCTCACCTAAGTATTTGTACATAGCATAAGGTGAAGTTGCTGGGTTATGATGTTTTGAAGATGAACCAGCATATACTACTTTTGCTCCTATATCAAGAGCAAATCTACATACAGTTTCAGTTCCTTCTACATTTACTTTAAATGTTTCTGTTGGGTTTTTAAAAGATGGTTGTACTCTAGATTGGGCAGCTAGGTGAAATATTAAATCATAATCTTTATCGATGTTATCTATAGTTGAAATGTCACCATGCCAATATTTACAACCATCAACTTCATTTTTAACTGTACCTGTAGAATAATTATCTAATGATTGAACTTCATGTCCTTCATCTAAAAGTCTCCATACTAAATTGTGACCAATGAAACCAGCTCCCCCTGTTACTAATATTTTCATTAATCCTCCGAGTTAAAAATTCCAATATAATCTAAAGCTTCTATATAATCTGTTTCTGGGAATTCCTTAACATTATCCATATCCATTCTCCACTCATAAAATTCCCCTTCCTTATTTGGGATTGGGTATTTTTCTTTTTCATCGTCCTTTACTGGTATAGCTAATACAGCTGCCCACTTCCAATTTTCAATACTTTTACCATTAGCAAATATCATTCCTTTTGTAGGCATATTAACTGTTGAAGGCATCCAAATTTTTCCATGTTCATCCTCACCCATTAATTCTTTATAAAGGTTTGGGAGTAATTCCATTTGCTCTTCAAAAAATTCAGTATCTTTTACTAATAAACTATTAGTAATAAAACCACAACCATAACATTGGTAATTTTTAATTTTTTCATTTACTTCTTGTACATAGCAAGCATCTGAGCCACATCTATCACACGTTTTTAAATCGTCCATTTTATTTTAATGTTGGTAGTTTTAAGTTAGGTAACCCAGATTTATTAATTTCTGGGAGTTTTAATTCTATTTGTGTTGGAACACTAATGTTGTCATCTAAAATCTCAATTAACAAAGATTTCATGGCTTCATAACTAAAGTTTTTCTTTAACCTACCAGCTAATGTTTTTGATTTTTGATTCCAAGTTTTATAATTTTTCTTAACATCCATTAAGAAGTGACCTAAATGTTGGTGATCTACATCAAACCATTGCGAACCTTCAATAAGTACATCTTTCTGTATTGATGATTCATCTAAGTTATTTAATTTACCCCCCATTAAAGGTGATAATTTTGGATTTAAAAAATCAATATGGCCTGACCAAGCTGTTGCTATTGTGGGTTTACCTGTTAAAGCAAACTCTAATAATGGTCTTCCAAACCCCTCACCTTTAGTAGCACTAATCATAGCTTTTACTTTTGGGTTGTGGTATAATTCATTAATTTCAGCATCTGATAGATCTCCATGAATTAAATAAATTGAAGGTAATCTGTCTGTTTTTGGGAGAGTATCTCTAATACTTTTCATTCTTTTAAGTATTTCTCTCCTATCCATATGTGATCCCTTCCCTATTGAGGTTTTTAAAATTAATGCAGGTGAATTTTTTTTATTTTTATATACTTCATAAAAAGCTTTAATTAATAAACCCACATTTTTTCTATCATGCCCTAAACTTCCTTGTAACCAATGACCAACAAATAAATAAGCAAATTTCTCAGGAATATCCTTAATATGATCATATAACTTTTTATTTGTGAATTCTTTAACAGGTTTATAAATTTCTAAATTAGCTCCCTCAAATAATACGCTTACTGGTGTAGTACATTTTAATGTACCTTTTTTACCTGTATTTTTATCTTGTACCTCAAATGAAGTATTTTCGAATACTTGTTTAGAATGGTTTGAGGATGTAAGTATCATATCCATTCTATTACACCCTTCAATCCATTGAGGGGCACATGCTGTAGTTTCGATACCTGCCGTTAAACCAATGTTATATGTGCCTACAGCTTGGAATTCATTGGGTACTGTTACTTGACACCAAATATCGGGTTTTGACGTTAGTTGAGGAGTAAGATATTCTCTCATAAAGTTCCATTCTGGAAAATCATCTAAAAATCCTTTTCTAGTATCTCCCCATCTTTGAGGGATAATTTTAACATCATATTTATCTGACTCAATTAATGCTTTCACAAAATCTCTACTTCGGGCTCCGTAACCTGAATAAGTATCAACTGGAGCGCTTATAACAAATGTATTCTTCATTTAATATTCTAATTTATGATTAAGTTTTCTTGATTTGTAATCTGTATCTTTCCAAAATGTGAAATTTTCTCTAGGCATCCAAGTTGAAAATAATTTTTCCATCCCATCAATAAATCTATTACCCATATGTTCAGCTGTAAATCCAGCTTCATCACTTAAAGCCCATTCTCTACCAGCATTACCTTGCGTAAATCTTTGTTCTTTAGGCATTTTGTATAATTCAATAATTCTATCTTTAGCATCTCTAAAATCACATCTACTATCCCAAATATAAGGTGTTGTTGGTGATCCTACCATACCTACTGCTTTTGGAAAAACAGGCAGTGCCCATATTCCATGTTCTTTATATGTACCAAATTGGTTTGATGGTATTTCTTTTGAATTAGTATACCAATTTCCATTTTCATCAACAAATCTCATTTGGTCTTGCATACCTCCAGTTACATTGGCAATAATAGGTGTTCCTGTAAGTAAAGATTCAGTTAATGCTAATCCCCAACCTTCAGCTGAAGATAATAATATAACCCCATCAGCCATATTATAAAGATAATTCATATGAGTATGGGGGAGTTTTTGATTTGAAATTACTACAGTTTCATCATCTTCACCCATTATATAACCTATTACTGCTGGTAGATCTGTTCCAGCATCACTTACAGGGTCTGTATGTAAAATAAATTGTACTTTTTCTTTTTCTTCTTTGGTTAATGTATCTACAAATAATTTCCAAGCTGTAATAGCGTCTGGTATAGATTTTCTTCTAATGTTTCTTGAATTAAAAAGTAAAATAAAGTCTTTTTCTACACCCTTAGTTAGTAAATTTTTAAACTTTATAAACTCCTCATCTTTTTCTACCATGGGGAAGAATTTTTTATTATCTAAACCATGGGGGATGTATTCAATAATTTTACCTTTAGCTTTATCTCCTAAAACAATTTTATTAATTGCTGTGGTTTGTTTTGAAATGCCAAATAAAGCATCACAAGATTCATAAAATTCCTCATTATATTGGGGAGCAGGCATATCATCCCAAATGTTAAGATAAGCAATTGGAATTTTAGTTCTAATTTCATCTTCCATTTGAAAAACCCATTGAAAATATCTTGGATCTGTAATTAAAAGAATTGCATCTGGTTTTTCTATTTTAATAACTTCCCTTAAAATATCACTAGTTCCGTAACCATCTACAGGATATAATTTACAATAAGTATCTTCAATTCCTTCTTGTTTATTAATATCTGCTGATATATCTTGAACTTTTCCTTTTTCAGGATGTTTAACTGATCCTGCTAGTTGGCACCAGTTATAACGATGAGAAGTTTTTGAAATAATTTCTCTACCAATCTGCGCAACACCTGAATGTACTCTAATATCATCAGTTAATAATAGAATTTTCTTTCTATCATCTTGTTTAATATAACCTTCTTTCATTTTTCTTTTAGTCTTTAATTTCTAAGTTAGTTTGATTATTAATTTTTTTTCTAAAATCTTCATCTGTAAGATATAAAAATATAGCTCGATCAGCAAGTTTTTGAAAACTAAATTTTCGTTTTACACATTCTATTTTAAAATTTTCAAATAAATTGCTTTTTACTTTTACACTCGTAAGTGTCATTTCTTTTGTTTGTGACATAATTATTATTTTTTAATATATTTGTCTATACATATATGCGGATTATAAAGATTTACCAACTGCACTACATAATTCTTTATTTTCTTTATAAGGACAAAATGTACAATTCCATTTACTTGGTTTTGCCATAAATGTAGTATCTTTATATGAGCCATCCAAATTAAATGCTCTATTTATAAAATCATCTAGGTTTTTGGTAGCTTTGTTTACTTTATTTCTACCAGAAGCAGGAACAAATGTTTGTATACGTTTTTGAGGATATTCACCATCTAAATAGACTTTTCTTCTAACAATAAAAAATTCAATCTCTATATTTTCAATTGGGATATTATACTGTTTGCTGAAAAAATACTTATAAAGAATTAATTGGAATTGTTTGGATTCATCCTTTTTGGTGTACTTATTCCAACCTTTTGTACTCGTTTTTATGTCGATTATTTTAAATGTATTCGTTGGTTCATGGTACATTACGATATCCAAATAACCCATGTATTTAACGCGGTTAAGACGTAAATTAGGCGCCATAACTATTGGTATCTCACAACCTACTAAATACCATCCTTTTTTACTAAAATAACCACCTTTTTTCTTTTTAAAGTTATCTAATATAGCTTTCCCATCTTCATAGAATTCCCTTAATTCCTCGGGTGTGCTAAAATGTTGGTTTTTATTTCTTTTATAGTCTTTAGCATAGCATTCTCTTAAGGTATCTTCAAATAATTCATTAATATCAATCCTATCTGCTTCTGCACCACTTTTGGCATACATTACATCTAAATAATGTTGTAAAACCTCATGTAGGGCTGTACCAAAAGTCATATGAATACTTTGTTCACTTATTTTATGACCATCTCTATATTGTAGAGACCATTTTTTGACATTGAGTAAACATTGATAATTGAGAATATGAGATATTTTTTTCAACACCAAAATTAACAGGTGTTGGGGGGTTTTCTCTTATATCTCTAACTATTACCGGTAATTTTTTTTTAGCCAAAACTATGTATTTTATTGACGTAAATATACGAAAATATTATTGAGTATCCTAATTATTTATACCAAACATTGTCGGGATGATACATTAAAAAGTCTGAGGATGTTGACGACTTATCGTCTTTTTCTAAATAACTATCTAATATTTTATATCCTAATCCTTCTAGATATTTAATTGAATTTCCTTCACCTAGAGGTTTACCCTGATCTTCTAACCATACTAAAGGTTTATCTCTTAATAATAATTCTTTAGCACCTTCAAAAGCTGAATATTCATGACCTTCAATATCAATTTTAATAAATTTGACAGGCTCTGGAAATTTAATGGTGTCTAAAGCTACAACAAAATTAGAGTAAGGTTTGGAAAAACAATTTCCATTCGGGTTTACTACCATTACGGATCCACAATTTTTAGAATATTCATTTCCAAAATAAACCATAGAGTTTCCACTTCCAACTCCTAAAGAAAAACTATGAACATTTTGAAGATTTTCAACATTTACTTTTAATAATTCATAATTAGGGGGATAAGGTTCAAAAGCCCATATTTTTAAATCAGGGAAGTGGTGGTTGAATTGTATACAATGTCCTCCAATATTAGCTCCTATGTCTAACATTAATCCTTCTTTTGGGAAATGTTGTTTCCATTTATTGAATACTTCATATTCCCAAAAATTGTTGTACTTAACAATTTCATCTGAGATGATTTCAGGTGATTCAAATACTACCATAGGACACCCTTTGATACTAACTAACCTTGTAAACCTAGCCATGTTATTTTTTCCATTTATCACGACCTACTAATAGACCAATTATACCATAATTAGCTATATCAATAAATGTATCTTCCATTCCTTCACCTTTTACAAAACTTCTTCCATTAACTAAAAGATTTTTTAAACGTGATATTTTATCTGTAAGTCTAATAGCTAAACCTGTTAATGAAAACTTTTTATCATCTTCATTATTTAATATATCACCACCTAGGGCAATGTTGTTTAAACCATAATCCATATGTTTACGAGCAAACATTTCATACATTTCTGCTTGAATTCTAATAAACTCATCAGATAGCTCAGGATACTCACTTTCAAATATCTCTATAGTATTTGTTGTTTCTGTAGTTATTTTCTGAGTATTGTGCCCACTAATTGTAGATTTCTCTGCAGACTTTTGGTCATAATATTTTTCTATTGTGCTCCCCATTATATTACTGTTTTGTTGTTAAAATAAATTTTTAAAGTATTAAGTCGATCATCAGCATCTACTAATTTTATAAGTGCTTCTTCAGCATTTTTATAAAAATCTTCTGTTGAATGGTCTCCGATACCTGTTGCTTTGTTTCCTAATAAATCTAGTGATAATAATGCTTTAGCTCTATCAGCTTCAGCTGATGTTTTAAGCATATTAAATAGTTCTGTTGTCATATTTTAAATAATTTAGTTATTTCCTTTTTTTCTATTCCTATAGATTTAAGGATATTTTTAACTTCATCCTTACCTATAACGTCAATATAGTCATCTGCTTCGTGGGACCCACATTCAAAGTAATTAGCTATTATTTCTACTAATTCTTTATTTTTTCCTTTAATGCTAGATTTAATGTATTTATTCCATACTTTTTTTCTAGGAATCATATTACAATAAAAATTGTAAATTCCTATTTTATCTGTTGGTAAAAATCTTTGGGCCATATTAGATATTTCTATATTACCCTTCCCCATAGACATAAACCTATGAACCATGTAAGAATTCCAGCTATCCCAATCCTCAGATGAGAATTGAGATGCTGGTGTTTTCTTAACGGTTATTTCATCTAGCCAATCCCAAAGTTTCATTAGGCAAGTGTATAATCTTTATACTCTTCTCTAAGTTCAGCTGGTACTGTTGATTCAAGTATTTTACCTGTTGAAGGGTCAAAAAATACTGGAATGGGCATTAATGCATCTTCATCAGCACCTACTACAAATTTGGATACTTTACGAAGTAATACTCCCTGTTGAAAAACTACTCCACCTTCTGGAGTTTTGATAATTGTAGTGTTTTTAACGTCTACATTCATTTGTTGTTGTTGTTCTGCCATTTTACTTTTTTTTATTATTACTATTTTTTTTAAAATCTATTATAAATCCAATCGCTACTAAAACATTTAAACCTACACTAGCGATTATTTCATGTAAGTCTTGATATGTGTTTAAAGATAAATGAACGTGTCCAATCATCCAAAAGGGAATAGCCATTTGTTGGCTATACCAAATAAGAGCAAATTCAATAAATCTTTTCATTATTTTTTAATCTACACTCAGGACTCCAATAAGTTTTAATATCCTTATCAAAATATGATTCAGCATTTTTTATAGGTCCTTTAATTTTTATAGGGGTTGTTGTTATGTCAAAGTTTTCATTTAATAGTTTATAAGTTAAAGGATTAATATTTTTATTTAGGATTCTAGGGTTGTTAAAAAAGGAATATATACCATTTTTTTTAAGAATTTTATTAACATAACCATCAAATAAAAATTGATCTTCATGCCAAGTATCAAAATAAATACCATCAAATTTTGGTAAATCTTCTAGTACTTCCTGCCAAGGTTTAAAAATAACATTTACATTTGGTTTTTCTAACCATCCATCTTTTACTATTTTATTATAAACATCAGGGTGGGATTCTATAATCCAATGTGATTTGGGATTGTAAGACTGAATGTAATTATCAATTATACCTAACCCAAACCCCACATTAAGAATATCACCGCCATTTTTACAAATAACACCAGCATCATGTTTCATAATATCCCTTTCCCATTCCATCATAACAGGTAAACCTTTACTATTTAGTAAATTTCCTTGTTTTGTGTATGTAAGTTTTTCGTTATGGTATTCTTTGTTAGGGTACATTACAAACTAATTAATTGGTTTATTAAGGCCATACAATTGATTTCTTTATCAATTCTAAAATTAGATTGATATGAATATTCATTGATGTAATAAGCTACCATCCCTTCTTTACCAGGAGCAAATTCACCTGCATTAGTATAAAGATAACGATATAATTCTTCAAAATCTTGAATGTTAGCATCTGCAATAATTTGTCTAATACCTTTCCATGATTTTTTACCTGATAATTCACTAACTACTTCAGACATATAATTAGATGATACTAATATAGATTTATCAATCTTTAATTTATTATCTTGAGTTGATAACTGAATAGTATTTAAACATTTACGTAAATCTGGATAGAATTGATTAACTATTATTGCTAAATCATTTACGGTCTGATATTTAATATTTTCTTTTTCAGTAATTTTTTGTAAATGTCTAACAACATCTACTTTACTAGGTGGTACAATTTTTAGGGTTTGACACCTTGATTGTAAAGGATCAATAATACGTTCTACATAATTACAAGTTAAAATAAACCTAGTAGTACGCGAAAACGTTTCAATGACATTACGTAAAGAAGCCTGCGCCTGTATAGTAAGAAAATCAGCTTCATCCAAAATAACCACCTTAAGCGGTTTAAAACTAGCTGATGACGCAAACCCTGATACTTTATCTCTAATCGTTTCAATACCACGTTCATCTGAGGCATTAATATAAAGATGCTCACAATCAAGATTTTTAACAATAAGTTTAGCAAGAGTTGTTTTTCCTGTTCCTGCAGGTCCGTAAAAAATTAAATTTTGAATATCATTTTGTCCTAGATATTGTTTAATACTTTTTTTAATATGTTCATTCCCAACATAATTTTCTAAATTAATGGGACGATACTTTTCTACTAATAAACTATGATTCTTATTCATACGTGAATATAATAACTTTTATTTAAAAAACCAAATTTAAACTCCCTGTCTAAATTCTCCATACATTCCATAGACTTTTGGTGCTTCTTTCTTAACCTCAATTTCTGAAGATTGGATAGCGTATAATTTACTATTCATGGGGTCTAGTCTAAAAGCTCCATTAAAGTTTGTTTGATGGAAAAATGCTTCTAAAGCATCTGTTAAAGTATTAAAAACTTCTTTAGTTGGATCACCAACTAGAGACCACCTGTCTCCAGGCGGTACTCTAGTGGCAATCAACTCATTGTGTTCAACAACTTTCTTTTCCATAGTTTAAAATTGTCCGTTTCCATCTGGAGTTGGAGATTTCTGCTCAGCATGATCAACAACTACACATTCAGTTAATAGAATAGTACCTGCAACTGATGCTGCGTTTTGTAGTGCTGTGATTGTAACTTTAGAAGGATCAATAATACCTGCTTCTTCCATATTTACAACCTCATCAGTTTTAACATTATAACCTGCCCAATATCCATCACCAGACTCAACTAATTTATTAGCAATAATTTCTCCTTCTGTTTTACTCTTTCCAGCGTTAACTAAAATTTGTGTAAACGGTTTTCTGCATGCTTCTTTTACAATTTTTTCACCTATGTTGTTACCATTTAAACCATTAGAAGCGTATAATAGTGTTGATCCTCCACCTGGTACTACCCCAGCTTCTAATGCTGCTTTAGTAGCATGGAGTGCATCATCAACCCTATCTTTCTTTTCTCTTGCTTCAGTTTCTGTAAATCCACCTACATGAATAATAGATACTCCACCTACCATCTTTGCTAAACGGTTTTGTAAATGTTCAACAATGTAAGGTGTGTCCTCTTTATCAATTTGAGATTGAAGTTCAGATACTCTAGCTTCAATATCCTCAGCAGTTCCTTTACCATCTACAATTGTTGTTTGTTCTTTTGAAATTGTAACTGTACGAGCTTCACCAAACCAATCATATGAAAATTTATCGAGTTTCATACCTTTATCCTTATCAAATACAGTACCTCCAGTTAACACAGCAATGTCTTCTAATGTTAATTTTTTTCTTTCTCCAAAATCTGGGGCTTTAATAGCACATACTTTAAGTATTCCTCTTGCTTTGTTAACAATTAGCGTAGCTAATGCTTCACCATCAATATCATCAGTAATAAGAAGTAATGATCTATTTTGATTAGAAACACTTTCTAAAATAGGAAGTAATTCTTTTACTTGTGTAAATTTATGATCAGCAATTAAAATGAATGGGTTGTCTAATGTACAACTCATATCCGAATTATTTGTAACAAAGAAATGGGATTTGTAACCTCTATCAAACTGCATTCCTTCTACAGTTTCGAGATAAGTATCTCCAGATTTAGATTCTTCAATATGAACTACTCCATCCTGTCCTACTTTTTCAATTGCTGTTGCTATAAGTTTTCCAATTTCAATATCATTATTTGCTGAAATAGTTGCGATTTGTTGGAGTTGTTCTTCACTTGAAATTTCTTTACTAATGTAATTTTGAACAACAGAAACAACTTCTTTAACTGCGGTTTCAATTTCTCTTTTAATCTCAACAGCATTTTCACCATTATTAAGAGATGATAAACCTGCTTTAACCAGTTCACGCGCTAGTAAAGTTGAGGTAGTTGTACCATCCCCAGCTTTATCTGCTGTTTTTATAGCTGCAGTTTTAACCATTTGTGCTCCTAAATTTGGAATTAATCCATCTACTGTGATGTTTCTAGCTACTGTCACACCATCTTTAGTATGTGTTGGAGGTGAAACAGCTCCATAACCCTGATTGTCAATTAATACATTCCTACCATTAGGTCCTAAAGTACAGACAACAGCATCTGCTAATATATCAATACCTTCCATTAATTCAGCCCTTGCTTCAGGGCCAAATTTGATTTCTTTTTTATAATCCATTCCCATTTTTTAATATTTATTTGTTAATTTTTGCTAAAATTTGATTTTCTGGTCCAACCCAATATTCTTCACCATCATATGGTAATTTAGTAAAACCTTGTGTAGGTAATACTACAACATCCCCTACTTTAGTAATTGTTGGATTAAATTTCCCCATCAATGTATTTTGACCTGGTCCTACAGCTATGACTTCTCCTGTTTGGTTTTTATCATTCCCCATATCGGGCACAATAATATTACCATGCTGTGTTTCTTCTGCTTCTATTGGTTTTACAATAACAGCATTAAATAGTGCTTCTAATTTCATTATAATTGTTTTAGTGTTAAAATTTCTGTAATTTCATTTTGTAACTGTTCCCAACGTTCAATATAATCTTTGATACTTGTATACTCTTCTGTTTCATTATGAAGTTTTTCTTTCATAACTTTTTTCAAAGCATTACCAAAGCTAGAATAGTGAGCTACAGGCTTTTCATAATCTTTACCTTCACTACCTTTTTCTAAATATTTTTCTTGTGGAGTTACTACTTCATATACTGTGTAGCAGTGTGAATCTTTGCCTATATAATAGGGCTTCATCCTTGGATCTGTAATTTTTGACATATAACTATTTTTTATTTATAACGTGAATATACGAAGGGAATCAATATAAACCAACCTAAAGGCGCATTTAGGTTACTTGATTTTAATTGCTTTTGGTTTTGCTTCTTTTGAAAGTGGGATATCAATTTTTAATAATCCATCTTCCATTTCAGCATTTATTTTTGTTAAGTCAAATTTAGGAGCAATTTTATATCCTAAACTAAATGACTTTCTAGATAAACCATGGTAAATATACCCTGATAGATCTTTTGGTTCCTCATCTTTTGGTTTATCATAAGAAATACGTAAAACATCAGATTCAATCTCAATGTTAATATCTTCTTTAGTAAGACCAGTACACGCAATCTCGAAGTAAATGCCTTCTTGATCGTAGTAGATGTCTAGAGGATGTGGTTGTTTGGAATTTAATGCAGGAGCATATTGCTCATCTGCTTTGAAAAAATTTCGATATAAAATATCGAATGGGGTGTGTTCATAAAATAATGTACTCATATCATTTGGTTTTGTGGTGTCTTTCGATCACCGATTAATAAAATAAAACGTGCGCCCTTAGGTCAATTTATTATACATATGTTAAAATTCAGTTTCTGCTTTCCTTACCATAAAGTAATTTGAAGAAATATTATCTAAATTAAAATTTAATCTCATTAATCCCATACTGCTTAATAGTAATTGTCCACCATCCATATCTTTGTTAGCTTGTAGGATTGTTTTAAATGTGTCTGAATTAAATGGTAGTTTTATATCTGTTTCTTTTACATCCCCCAATACTTGATATGTGATTTTATTATTATGTCCTGATTCATCCCCAAATACAAATTCAACAACATTTTCACCATCTAAATTAGTTGTAGTTGTTACTAACATATTATCAATTTGTGCTAATGCACTTTTTGCTTTAATAATATTAACTACGTCTTCTTGAGTTAAATCTAGTTTAACAACCCACTCAGCTTCATTTACTTCACCAACTTTACCAATTAATAAAGGATCTGATAATGCATAGTTGAGATTAAAATTGAGATCTGATATTTTTAGTTTTGTATAAATTGCATTTCTTTTTTCTAATTCTAAAAGTAAATCTCCATTACAAATACTAATTAAACTATTTAATTTTTTAGTATCGTAAATTGCTAATTTACTATCTTCTAATTCAAAGTCTTTACAAGTTACTTTACCAATAACATCTTTAGTAGGTGTCATAAAATCAATACTAAGTGAGTTATTTTCAATAACCCATTTTACGGATTCATTTGTTCCTAGATAATATTTATCTATTATACTTTGTACAGTTAATTTATTTATCATATTTAAAATTTAAAAAACATTTCTTTATAAGGGTTTAAATTTAAAGTCCACCCTAAATCATTATAAAATCCTTCTAGTTTATTAAGCAGTATTGATTCGAAAATCTTTTTTCTATCTGCATTTTGCTCAATAAACATACGAATTTTTTCTGGCAAATCCCACTCTAAAAAGGCAATTGCGTCAATTTGGTATGGGTTTGGTTTTAAGTAAATCCATTTAATTTTATCACCTTGAGCAATTTGACGGTGGGTTTTGTTTAACCCCCAAAAATTAAGTAAATCATTATATCTTATAACTGCCCTTACAGCTGCTGGAGCTCCTTTAGCTACTACTGTAAACATTTCTCCTGCCCTTGCTTTTCGTTCAGTATATTTATTTAATGTTTTTACTGATGTTGGGTTACCTAATTCTGTAAGAGGAATTGTACCATCTAATATTTGAGTTTTGAATTTTTTTAACCTTTTATCTATCTCTTCTTGTTGTTCTCCTTTCAAAACATCAACTAAGGTCTTGTGAAAAAATTTACCCAACACTGGAGGGAAATTTGCTTTTTTAAATTCAAGACCTTTTACATCAAGTGATTCTTTTACAATTCCTTCTTGTTTAGTAATCCACTGAGCGTATCTTCTTGTAGCTCTAAAATAAGCTGATCTGATCACACATTCAGTTTTCATTTCAAGTCTATGTTTACCTTTAGCATTAAAACAATCTGATGCTAGATCACTATAGGAGTCAGTAATAATATCTTGGTATTTTAAAGCTGCTTCTTCTAAAACATCATCTTTTTCTTCACTTGACATTCCTTCAAAGTTGGGGTATAAATGTCTAAGTAATGGTTCTGCATGTATGTAGATTGAATCGGTATCAGAGTATGCAACATAATTTGTATCTTCAGGATCACAAATCCACCAAGGAGTATCTTCTAAATGCTTCATAATTTTATTTCATTTTTCATTACTTTATTCATATGTCTATTAGCTGCTAGTGCAGATTCCTGTATAATTCGTTGTCCACTAAGCGTTATAGCTTCAGATAATATAACATTCCCATAACGGAATGACCCTAAAGCCGTAGCACCATATAATGAATTAAGTAAAATCTTCATAGTATATTGTTTCATATGAAAACCAGCACCTGCCTCTTTATCCCCGGCTTTATATGCTTTTTTCATTTTGTTTTTATATAAAACCCTCTCATCAAACCATTTCTTTAATATGGTTGATAGTACTGATTCACGATTTGTGTTAAATAATACCCCATTAGCTGATACTGATAGTTCATTTTGTTCTATCATAGAAATTAGTCGACCAACATTAACTTTTGTTCTACTTCTTTTAATATTCTCTACTATAAATTCTTCTTCAGGATCCCTACGTTTTAAATCATTTAACCCTAAACGATTATTTCTGTCATCAGCATCTATAATCCTACCAACCATAGTTTCTTTACCAATATTAATAGTCATTATAATTGAAGGGTATAGTGAAGTTAAATCCTCATCAAATACATAATTGTAAATACCAGCCTTAGGGCAGAATAAATAACCACCAGCATAATTCTTTTTAGATAGGGGATTACGATCTTTAGCAGGTGGGACTATTTTTTTACTTAGTAAGTAAGCTGAAATTGCTCCATCTTGGGTTTTTGTATTAGCATAAACTTCACTATAATTATGTTTACCTTTATGAGCTAAGTTTTTTACTAATGATAAATATTCTAATTTTTCATCTAATACTTTTAATATTTCAACATCTCGAAAGTTATATTGAATAAATTTAAGTGGATCATCTTCAAATAATTTATCTAAATTCCCATCATATTCAATTTTATTTAAACCTGCATATTTTTCACCAATAACATCTAATTTAAAAGATGGCTCATCTTTCCAACTAAACTTTTTATGTAGTCTCATATAATCTAAAGATTCAACTCCTGCAATTTGGATATATTGATCCTTAAACCAAGGGGTTTCTCGAACATAACCTATTGGGGATAAATAACGTGCTACATCTTGTCCTAATACATTACACATTCTATAATACAAATAAGGAATATCAAAATAATCACTATTCCATCCTACCACAATATCAGGATCAATTTCTCTAAATCGTTCTAGAAATTTAAGTAATAACTCTTCTTCAGTAGCACAAGGTATAATTTCCTTTGTTTTAGCCTTTGTTCGTTTTAATTTAGATTTTGGGTCTAAAATTAAAATAGCCCATTCATCTACTTGTTTATCGTACCAAGCAATTGATGTTACTTTTTTAGGAGCTGATTTGATATAATCTTCAGTAAGAGCATCACCCATTTCTGTTTCAATATCAAAGAAAAATTCTTTTTGGGTAGTAGAAGGTTCATCATTTACTCCATACTTTTCAACTAAGAATTTTTGATATGGAGTCATATCATGGAAGTGAAGTTTAGAATTATCAGACTTCCAATTTGCTATTTTCTTTAAAGATTCTCCATTTAGACCTGTGTGAGTAGATTGATTATCATCACACTCGACATAAGCTTGATTAGTCCATTCAATTTTACTATAACCTGTATCTTCCCAGAGGTGAATCAAAAATTGATTTCCTTTTTTTCGTTGTGCAAAACATTTTTTATACATCTATAACCTATTTAGACGTAAATATAATGAGGGCTTAACCCGTCTCCAAGTTAAGCCCTAATTATTTTAAAGAAATGTTATATTATGTGTTTGAAACTACTAAATATTCCATTACTATTTTAACATCACATTCTGCAGATAATACATTTCCAGATACTATAGTTTGGAACCATAAGTCTGAAGTATTAGCAAACCACAATGCTGATCCAGCAGCAAATGCAATTGCATTACCTCCTGCTTCTAAAGCATGTTTACTTGAAGTAGACGTGAATGAGTTAATTGTAATATCATTACCAGCACCATTTAATGCTGTTGAAGCTACAATTGAAACATCTGCTGATGCGTTACCAAATGCTACTGATAATATACCTGCAGCTCCTGCCGTTACATTTTCGGTAAAGAAAATACCTAAAGATGATACTAAAGATCCTGCTGGGATGAAGCTAGCTAGTTGAAAATTAGTTGTTGCTGCACCTACTGGGATAGTAATTGTAGCTGATGATTTTGCTCTTTGTACTTCGCCTAAGTAAGAAGCGATGTCGTTAAGTCTTCCTCCTACTACATCAGAGGGGTTTATCCCCGCTGTGTAATTGAAGCTTTGTGTAGCTCTTGCGCTAGACGTTGGTTGATTAAATGCCATAATTTTTGTTTTTTATTAATTAATAATTGTAAATTTGTATACGGTTATACATACCCACGCTTTAATAAAAAATTATGCTTTTTTAATTTCTTCTTCAGTAAAGAATTGTTTAAGATCAGGACGATAGTAATTAATATTTTTCATTACTTTTCGATCACGTGTTCTATAGACAATATAATAATCGCCAACTTTCTCATAGTGACACGGTTCCTTTTGTTCAATGGAGCGTTTTTCCACGGTCGCTTGTGCATCTTCTTCGCTTGAACAAGCTTTTGACATATTCGACCCTTGTACTTCTTGATATGCTGGCCATATCTTATCCTTAAGACCATGTAACATAGTTCCGTTACCAAACGAAACATAGGCAATGTCACATAAAGCATCAAGAACCTCAACAATATCACCTGCTTCACATGCAGCTTTATATTCTTCAAGTTCTTCAAGGATGAAATCATAAACAAACTGCCATTCTTTTTTTTCTGGGATTGTTGGTTCATAATTATTTGGTTTACCCATAGTAGAATTAAATTCCTCTACTTCATTTACAAATGGTACATTATTTTTACTCATAACTATTATTATTTAAATATTATGTCCTCCGTTGTTAATCTTCAGACTGTCAAAAAATTCTTTTCTTGCTAAATTATCATTATCTCTAAACACTCCTGATGCTTTGGTTGTAACCATAGCTGCTCCTTGATGTTTTACACCTCTACAACTCACACAATTATGAGTACCTACAATTGTAACAATTACCCCTTTATTACCTTCAGTAATTTTACATACTGCATTATGGATAGCCGATGTTAATTGTTCTTGAATAGCTCCTCTACGACCAAATAATTCAACGATTCTATTTAATTTAGATAATCCAATTACTTGACCACCTTCTCCTGCTATGTAACCAATATGAACTACTCCCCCAATTGTTTGATGGTGGTGTGAACACATTGAGGTAAGTGGAATATTTCTTTCAATAATAATTCCATCATAACCATCAGAGGGAAATGATGTAATAGGAGACATTGCAGTATATCTACCTGCCCATAAATCATTTACATATGCTTTAGCTACACGTCTTGGTGTTTCCATTGAGTTGGGATCATTCCTCCAATCGCATTTTAAAGCATCTAAAAATTGACCATATGCTTTTTCAGCATCATCAATCATTTTATCTTTATCTGATTGTTCTAGAGGGAATCCTTCTGCAACACCGTTTGCATAACCTACTTTTACTACTTCTAATTCTTCGTGAATCTTTCTTCGTTTGTTTTCCATTAATATAACTTTTTATTTGATTTAATATACGAATTAATTTGGGCAACTCCAAATTAAATTAAAATTATTGTGGGTCTGGAATTATCCATTCTGGTGTATTTAAAATTGATACTATTTCACTATATGAATATTCTTGTGATTTTGTAGTTAGAGATAATACTGATGAGGGGGTATCTCCCTCAAATTTGACAAATGTCTGGGTTAAATCAACTGATTTTCTTACTGTGTCAATTGATGTTTCAAGTACTTGATTAAAATTAATTGTATCTAATTCAGTACAATTAAAAATAACATAATGTCTATTATTTAAATGTGCCATATTTTAAAGAAATTTGTTTTTTGTTGCATTAAAGTTGTGTGATATCTCTTCATCTGTAAGTGCTCGATCATAAATTCTAAATTGATAAAATGTATGATTACCAGGATTATGAGGAAAAGATCTTTCACAACTTCGTGCGTTTAATTTAGGATAACAACTAGTTTGGGATGATAAAACACCACCACTTGGGTAGCTATAAGTTTGAACTAATTCTCCATTTTTATAAGACTTAACATAATTTCCATCATATGTCAGTACAAAGTGGATGGTTTCTCCAACAGCAATGTTAGCTGTTGAATCATACCAAAACCAACCTTGATTATCGGCCTTAAGTGCCCAATTTAAATTACCCCCATCATCTCTTAATTCCCAAGTATTTTCTTTATTAAATACAATATCTTCTCCACTACCAGCTGAGTTCCTAGTCCACCAACATTCTACTGTTACATAATCTGTTGCTATTACATTATCTAAAGCTATAAATTCATCTGTTTCTTCGCAAAGTATACCACCCCCAAAATCAGAAATATCAGTAGGAGAATTAAATAAATCAAAACCAACACTTCCTGTTAAACTATAACCACTGCTATTTCCTTTTTCATAGGATACTAAATTGGAAAAATCTAATGCTGTAACTAATCCATCGGTTACAATTGGTGCTTGGTAATAGTTTTGATTAACATTAGCTTGAGAATATTCTCCATAAGAAATTCTAGCTGAAGCTATACTACCTGAAAAGTAAGAGGCTGGATTGCCACTTTTGTAATCAAATCCTAAACTAAAAGGTTGATCATTCATACCATTTCCAGTATTATTATTATTTGATCCTACGAATTGACCATTAACATAAAACTTTATGTAAGTTTGATCAGTTGAATTTTTATTAGCTCCAGGTTGTACATTTAATACAGCATAATACCATCTTCCTACTTCTATATTGCTAGTAGTTACACTAGAATATGCATATCCTCTTAAATTATTACCTGCATCTATCCATATACCATATTCAGGACCAAAGTTATCTGAAAATATAGCTTGTAGGTTACCACTTAAATCCATAGGTTTAAATAAAACTTCCATTACACTGTCAGCACTATCAGGATTAAAACTATTAACTGAACCTTGCATATATGAACCACCCCCATCAAATTCAAATGAATTACCATTAAATAGTACATCATTGAGAGTAGTCCAGTCATTTTTATAACCACTTAAATCATAAAATGTATTTCCTACTGTGGGGTATGAACTAAAATCACTAGCATCAAAAGCAAGTCTTAAACCAGTGGTAATAACATTATTAGGCATAGTATGTAATATCCAAGTACTAATACGGCCTGCTAAATAACTTAAAGCATCATTTTTTGTTGAAACACTTCCCCCTAAAGTATTAGCTATTTTAATAAGTTCATCATTAGTAGTAGCAACCATAACAATTGGATTATTATTTAACCCTAAAGAATAAACCGCATATCCCCCGTTTGGTGGACTTATAGTATTATAATATCCAGTTGTTGATGTAGGTCCTAAGTTTTGTAGTCCATTTACTGCAAGGACTAAATCACCTCTTCTTAAAGCATCCATAGTAGGTTGAGAAGTTTTATGAGCGTATGGCATTTTTGATTATAAATATTAAAGAGAATAAATAGATGGTAAGTTTCTACAATAACCTTTATCATTATCCATCCCATATCCTACTAACCACTCATCTTTAATAACAAAAGCATTATAAAATGGAATTGTAGGTGATGGGCTTGATTCCCTAGTAATTAAAGATACAATTGAAATTGTTTTTGGGTGTTTTACTTCTAAATATTCTATAACAGCTGCCATAGTATTTCCTGTATCATAGATATCATCTACAATATAAACGTGTTTACCCTTTATAGGTGTTTCTAAATCTTTAGTAATTTGTATATCACCCTGTTTATTTTTACTTATATACGATTTAACGCGCATAAAATCACACTCCACATCAATAGGCATAGCCCTTACTAAATCACTATAAAACGCAAAACAACCATTAAGTAACCCAACCATAACAACTGGGGTTCTATCATCTCTGTGTTCGGCTGAAATTTGTTTTGCTACTATCTTTGTTTGGATATCTATATCCTTGGAATTAATCAGTTCTATCATTTAAATATTTTTTTAATTTATCAATCAATAGTAACACTTCATCAGGTTCCATTGTTATAGCACAGCAAACTCCTACATTTTCCTCAATCTCTTCTAATATCTCTATTGCTTCTTCTTTGTCCATCACACTTCACGTTGGTCCTGAAATGCAATTATGTGGGGTCTCCAAGTTAATCTATAACCATTATCTCTCACCCAATCAAACATTTTTGGGTATGATTGTTGTAGTGCTTCTCTAGTATCACCTGCTGGCATAAACCATACTTTATCAGAAGGAATGTCTAAAGCCGTAATAGCATCCATAATTTCTTTAAGAGCTTCTTCATCAACACCATCCCATACAGGTTTTAAATGATAATCTGAATGATAACTAATTGATTGTTTAATAGCATCCCAATTTAATCTTAATCTATTATGAGTTTTAATCATCCTTTCATCCGTGATTCCTCCTTGAGGTGTTGGAACACCAACAACGGGGACACTATTACTAAACTTAGGACTAATGCTAAGCAGATTAATGGGGTAATCAGTAGGAAGAAAATGAGATCCCTCAGTTTCAATAGTAATAAAGATATTTTTTTCATGTGCAAAATGTGTTAATTCATTCACCAAAGCTGCGTGCATGGTAGGTGAACCCCCAGTTAACATCATTTCTGATATATGGGGGTTATCTTCATATGCTTTAATAATATCATTAAATGTAAATTTACCTTTTTCAGGATGAATACTTGTATACCAAGAATCACACCATCCTCCTTCCCCAAAATAACATCTATGGGTGCATCCTGTTGTTCTTACAACTACTGTAGGGTATCCTGCTCTTGATCCTTCTGATTGTACTGCTGTATAAATTTCTACAATGGGTAGTTTTTTATCGTAGTCAACAACCCTTTTTAACTGTTTGTGCATATATTAATTTTTTAAAGTGGTTTTCTATTCACTATAATATGCAGCATTTTTACCATGCTCCATAAATTTAACTTTTGTTACTCTAACTCTATTATCAGTTTCTTCAAAAACAAAATCATTGAGCTTATTATAAATATACTCTGCAAATTTCTCTGCACCTGTGGCTTCAATTACCCTTAATTGAATTACTCCTAGTTGGTTCATAGTTTCCCAACCTTTAATACCAGGATCATCTTCAGCTATAATTACGGTATGATCAAACATATAATCCATCCATTCTTTAGGTGATTTACCATCAATTTGGGTTTTAGCACGTTTCATACCTCCAAAATCCCATACCCAGTTTCTATCATCTAATTCACCTTCAAAATATACTTTGAAACTAATACCATATCCATGTAAAAATCTACAATGTGTGTCCTCAGCTTTCCATTGACGAAACACTGTACTAAACCCGTCAAATACCTTACTTGATGAAAATTTACCCATTATACCAATTTAAAATTTGTTGTTCAGACATTTGTCCTGTCTTTCTATTAATCTCATTACCATCTAAATCTGTTAATACCATAGTAGGTATACTTTTAATGTTATACTGTTGAGACAAAGAAGCATCATAGTCAACATTAACTTTTTTCATCTTAATTTTTCCCTGTTTAGCCATTTGTTCCATCAAAGGAGACATTACTTTACAAGGTCCGCACCAAGGTGCACTAAAATACAAAATTCCTTTATTCATTTTTTATTTATTTAATTTATACTAATTCTTCGATTATACCTATTACTTCACTCAATATAAGAAAAGCAGTTGCCCAACCCAAACTAAATGGGATAAAACAATAACCTAAAATTCTTACACCAGATTTAATAAAACTGATTTTTTGGTGCATGTAAGCATCAGGTAATTCTTTTATATTAGCACCTGCTAATTGATTAACTATTTTATCTACTTCTTTATTTAAATCTTTATCTTCCATTTTATTTAATTTTTAATTGTTCTTTTTCGTATTCTGAAAGAACTTGTTCAACATATATTCTTGCCGTTTCATAATCAACAGGACCTGTTTCATCGGCATATTGTACAGGGTCAGGTCTACCCAATTTAATAAACGCTTCAATACGCTCTACAGACGATGCTGATTTATAATCACTCCA
>Ga0209634_1000217_pt1 | contig 45251 bp, 38 predicted proteins | sample LinPmetageLP40_FD_184043 | JGI IMG/M metagenome (GOLD analysis project Ga0209634, IMG submission 184043) | Marine viral communities from the Pacific Ocean - LP-40 (SPAdes) (version 2) | ecosystem: Environmental > Aquatic > Marine > Oceanic | place: Pacific Ocean | collected 2010-08-26
ACATGTTCGGGCATGAACGCCAGGAAATGCCGTGCGCGCGCGAAAGCCTCCGCCTCGCTGGCAACCTCGTCGTCGACCACGCCGTTGCGCGTATGGATGGCGCTGCCGCCGAGGTCTTCCTTGGCCTGCTGGTGGTCGGCCGAACCCTTGTAGCCTTCGCCGAGCCCATCGACCACCGCGGGGCCCGCGGCAAAGATCTGGCTGAGGCCCTTGACCATGACCGAATAATGGCTCGCTACCACGCGCGCCGCACCAAGGCCCGCGGTGGGTCCGAGAGCAAGCGCGACCACGGGCACGGTGTCGAGATTGGTCACCACGTCGCCCCAGCCGGGGACCGCGGGGATATAGGTCGCGCCGATCTGTTCGAGCGTCTTGATGCTGCCGCCGCCGCCCGTGCCGTCGATCATGCGGATGATCGGCAGCTTGAGCTCGTGCGCCATCTTTTCGGCCTGGACCATCTTGCGGCTGATCCCGGCATCCGCCGCGCCGCCGCGAATGGTGAAATCGTCGGCAGTGGCAACGACCGGGCGGCCGTTGATCTGCGCCTTGCCGAACAGGAAGGGGGCAGGAAGGACGGCTTCGAGATTGCCGTCTTCGTCGTAGCTGCCCTTGCCCGCGATCTTGCCGATTTCGCGGAAGGTGCCGTCGTCGCACAGCGCGGCGAGCCGGGCGCGGGCATCCATCTTGCCCCGGCCATGCTGGCGGGCGACCTTTTCCTCGCCGCCCATCTGCTCGGCCAGCGCCTCGCGCCGGCGCAGTTCCTCGAGTTCTTTTTCCCATCCCATGCGCGACGCATACCCAAGCCGTCGTCCCAGCGAAAGCTGGGACCGCTATCATTTTCGTGCTTGGGGAGGGCGATCCCAGCTTTCGCTGGGATGACGATTATTCCTCTGCGGGCGCGACAACTGCCAGCACGGCCTCGACCTGCACCTGTCCGCCGGTCGCGGCCGAAAGCTCGGTCACGGTGCCGTCGAACGGCGCGGTCAGCGCGTGTTCCATCTTCATCGCCTCGAGCACCATCAGCCGCTGTCCCGCAGTCACCCGGTCGCCCTCGGCCACATCGACCGCGATGACCTTGCCCGGCATGGGGGCGAGGATAGCACCGCTACCGGCCGCCGCCGCGCCGCTGCCGCGGCTTTCCAGCGCGAACTCGAAACCCTGGCCATCGGCAAAGACCACCGTGCGCGCATCTTCGACGAAACCTGTGGCATGCGCGGCGCCGCGTTCGCCGATGACGTCGACCGTGCGGCTTTCGCCCTTGTGGAACAGGGTCGCGGCGACCCGCGGATCCGCATTGAGCCGGAAACCGATCGGGCGGGGGGCGTTCTCCTCGATCGCGTCGAGGACCGTAAAGTCGGCGGCAGCCTGCCAGATCGCATCATCGGGCGCATCGTCGCCGACCAGCCGGTCGAGCTTGCGTTCGATGAATCCGGTGTCGAGCTGGGCTTCGACGAAATCGTCTTCCAGCAGGGCGTTGGCGAGGAAGGCGGCGTTGGTCTTCACCGGCCAGACCTCGACGCTTTCGGCGATATCGGCCAGGGCCTCGATCGCGTCCGCCCGGGTCTTTTCCCACACGACGAGCTTGGCGACCATGGGATCGTAATGCGGTGAGATCATGTCGCCTTCGGCCACCCCGGTCTCGATGCGCCCTTCGCTACCAAGGTCGAAATGGTCGAGCGGGCCGGTCGAGGGCAGGAATCCGCTGCTCGGGTCCTCGGCATAGAGCCGGGCCTCGATCGCATGGCCGGTGATGGTCAGGTCTTCCTGCTGGAGCGGGATCGGCTCACCGCTGGCGACGCGCAGCTGCCATTCGACCAGATCGACCCCGGTAATTTCCTCGGTCACCGGATGCTCGACCTGCAGGCGGGTGTTCATTTCCATGAAGAAAATGCGATCGGCGCGCAGGCCTTCGCTGGCGTCGGCGATGAATTCGATCGTGCCCGCACCCTCGTAATCGACCGCCTTGGCGGCGCGCACGGCAGCGGCGCAGATTTCCTCGCGCGTCGCCTCGTCCATCCCGGGGGCGGGGGCTTCCTCGATCACCTTCTGGTGGCGGCGCTGGAGGCTGCAGTCGCGTTCGAAGAGGTGGACGACATTGCCGTGGCTGTCGCCGAACACCTGCACCTCGATATGGCGCGGCGAGGTGATCCATTTTTCCAGCAGCACTTCGTCATTGGAGAAGCTGGCCTTCGCCTCGCGGCGGCAACTTTGCAGGTCCGCTACGAAGTCTTCAGCCTTGTCGACCTTGCGCATACCCTTGCCGCCGCCGCCCGCGACCGCCTTGATTAGCACGGGGTATCCGATGGCGTCGGCTTCCTTCTTCAGCCGTTCGGCCGACTGGTCTGCGCCGAGATAACCGGGCGTAACCGGAACGCCCGCTTCCATCATCAGTGTCTTGGCAGCATCCTTGAGCCCCATCGCCTCGATGCTCGACGGCTTGGGACCCACCCAGATCAGCCCGGCATCAATCACGGCCTGCGCGAAACCGGCATTTTCGGACAGGAAGCCGTAGCCCGGGTGGATGGCTTCCGCCCCGGTCTGCTTGGCCGCAGCGATGATCTTTTCGCCGAGCAAATAGCTTTCGGCGGCGGGTGAGGGGCCGATATGCACCGCCTCATCGGCTTGTCGCACATGCAGCGCGCGGGCGTCGGCGTCCGAATAGACCGCGACCGTGGCAATACCCATTGCGCGAGCGGTGCGGATGATGCGGCAGGCGATTTCGCCGCGATTGGCGATGAGGAGCTTTGCAATCATGCGGCGGGGACTAGCTTCCGCCGGGGGAAAAGGAAACTCCCGTCACTGCCTATTGGCAAGGACGAGCGGTGGCCTCTACCAGCCAGCCAGCGGCTTGAAGTCGTGCCGGCTCCAGGTGATCGGCTCCGCGGGCGGGGGCGGGCGGTTATGGACCGCTTCGAAGAACGCGGCGACCATGTGCCACATCTTTTCGGGGGCCGAAACGCGCGTGCGAGTATCCCACGCCAGCTGACCCCGGTTCAGGACCTTGCGGCCGATCGCGCCGTAGATCCGCGCGGCGGACAGCACCGCCCAGCGCTGGCGGAAGCGCAATTTCCCTGCGCCGAGCTTGGCCGCCGCCTCGTGCTTCTCCATCAGGGCGATCAGACGCGGCATCAGGCTGGCGAGGCGAAAGCGGTTTTCGGGCAGGGCGTGTTCGCCCTGTTGCCAGCCCATTTCCTCGAGCCATTTTTGCGGCAGGTAACAGCGATCGGCTTCTGCATCTTCGACGATGTCGCGCGCGATATTGGCCATCTGGAAAGCGAGGCCGAGGTCGCAGGCCCGGTCCAGCGTTTCGCCATCGTCGGGATGCACCCCCATGATTCGCGCCATCATGATGCCGACCGCACCCGCGACATGGTAGCAATATCGCAGCATGTCCGCTTCGGTGTTCGGGGTCCAGCGCGTCGCATCGAGCGCGAAGCCGGCGATCACGTCATTGGCTTCGGCCAGCGTCAGGCCGCATTCGTCGGCGACCAGGCCGAACGCGTCGAAAGCGGCATCGGCGGTGGGCTGTTCCTCGAATGCGCGCTTGGTCAGCACGCGCAGGGCCTGCACGCGGTCTTCCGCATCCTTCATGTTGCCCTGGTCGCCCAGGGGCCCGCCCTTGTCCTGATTGTCCGCGATGTCGTCGCACCGGCGGCACCACGCGTACAGCAGCCAGCTGCGTTCGCGGGTTGCCTTGTCGAACAGTTTCGAAGCTGCGGCAAAGCTGTGCGAACCCTGTTCGATCGATTCGAGCGACTTGTCGACCAGGATCGCGCGATCGCGGCCGCCGCCCGCGCGGGTCGGGGTGGGCCGCAGGTACCGCGACTGGACCAGGGTGCGGGGTTTGCTCAGAGGTCGTCGGCCTTCATCTGGAAGATCGGCGTGTGCGGTTCGTAGGCTGCCATTCTGTCGAGCAATCCGTCCAGAGTGTCGTCGTGCACGAGGATGTTCTGGTGCACTGAGCGGACGAAACCGACTTCCGCCATCTTGCGGTTGAAGGCGATCAGCTCGTCGTAAAAGCCGAAGGCATTGAGCAAGCCGACCGGGTTGTCGTGATAGCCAAGCTGCGCCCAGCTCATCGCCTCCCACAGTTCGTCCATCGTCCCGACGCCACCGGGGATCGTGATGAAGCCGTCCGACAGGTCGGTGAACCGCTGCTTGCGCTCGTGCATGCCGCCCACGGTGTAAAGTTCGGTGCAATCGTGATTGGCGACTTCCGAACTGGCCAGTGCCTCGGGAATGACGCCAATCACTTCGCCGCCGGCCTCCAACGCACCACGCGCGGTGGCGCCCATCAGGCCGAGCCGGCCGCCGCCATAGACCACGCCGATACCGCGTTCGGCGAGGCGCTTGCCCACATCGTAGGCGAGCTGGATATAGCGCGGATCATCGGGCGAGGCGGAGCCGCAATAGATGGCGAGACGGTTCATCCCGCGCGTCATACTGCCAAATCTTCCAGCATCAATCCGGCAGTTGCCTTGGCGCTGCCGACCACCCCCGGAATTCCCGCCCCGGGATGCGTGCCCGCACCGACAAGGTAGAAATTGTCGAGCACATCGTCGCGATTGTGCCCGCGGAACCACGCGCTTTGCGTCAGCACCGGCTCGAGGCTGAAGGCGCTGCCCATATGGGCGTTAAGGTCGCCGGCGAAATCGCGCGGGGCATAATGGAACTTGGTCACGATGCGCGAATGGATGTCGGGGATCAGGCGCCGGCCGAGTTCGTCGAGAATGCGCTTCTCGAGTACCGGTCCCATTTCCTCCCAGTCGACGGCCAGCTTGCCCATATGGGCCACCGGCACCAGCGCATAGAAAGTGCTCATCCCCTCGGGCGCCATGCTGTCGTCACTGACGCTGGGGTGGTGCAGATAGATCGAGAAATCCTCGGGCAGGACGCCGTGATCGTAAATGTCCTCGAGCAGGCCTTTGTAGCGCGGACCGAACAGGATCATGTGATGCGGAATACCCGGCCAGCTTCCCTCGATGCCGAAGTGGACGACGAACAGGCTGGGGCTGAAGCTCTTGCGCGACAGGCTCTTGGCGTAATCCTTGCCGCGCTTCGATCCGGCCAGCAGGTCCTTGTAGCTGTGCATGATGTCGGCATTGCTCGCGATCGCGTCGAACCGCTGGCGCCAGCCGGACTGCGTCTCGATCTCGGTCACCTGCTTGCCCAGCGTGTGCACCTGCGCCACCGGATCGCCCAGCCGCACGGTGCCGCCGATGCGCTCGAAATGCGCGACCATGCCGGCGATCAGGCGATTGGTGCCGCCCTTTGCCCACCATACGCCGCCGTCCTTTTCGAGCTTGTGGATCAGCGCATAGATGCTGCTGGTCTTCATCGGATTGCCGCCGACCAGCAGCGTATGGAAGCTCAGCGCCTCGCGCAGCTTTTCGTTTTCGACATAGCTCGACACCATCGAATAGACGCTGCGCCATGCCTGCTGCTTGGCCAGTGCGGGAGCCGCCTTGAGCATGGACTTGAAATCGAGGAACGGCACATGGCCAAGCTTGACGTAGCCTTCCTCGTAGACCGCTTCGGAATATTCGAGGAACCGCTGGTAGCCGGCAACATCGGCGGGATTGAGCTGGGCTATTTCGCGGAACAGCTGTTCCTCGTCGTTCGAATAATCGAACTGCGTGCCGTCGGGCCAGGCGAGCCGGTAGAAGGGCATGACCGGCATCAGCTCGACATCCCGAGCGATGTCGTGACCGGTCAGCGCCCACAATTCCTTGAGGCAATCGGGATCGGTGATGACGGTCGGGCCCGCATCGAAGGTGAAACCGTCGCGCTCCCAGTAATAGGCCCGCCCTCCGGGCTTGTCGCGCGCTTCGACGACGGTCGTGGTGATGCCTGCCGATTGCAGGCGAATGGCGAGCGCAAGGCCGCCGAAGCCTGCACCGACGACGCAGGCCGTGCGGCCGGTGGGGGCGGGGACGAACGGCTCGGTGCTGTCGCTCGGGGTAACGGGAATGGCAGTTTCGGTGTTCATTGCGACCTCTCATGGACCAGCGGGCTGCCCTTGCCAAGCAAGGCGCGAATGGCGGCAAGGACAGATACGGGCGGCTTGCCCGAGAGGATGCGCAGCTTGTCGGCCGTGCTCGAATTTCCAGCGTAGAATCGTTCGATCAGGGGTTCGCGCAGGCGATAGAACCGCTCGAACACCCGGTAGCGTTCCTCCGGCTCGGCAGCGTCGAACAGCATCCTGCCGAGGCTGCGATAGAACCGCGTCGCCTGCCAGTGCCGCTGCGCCCGGCCTTCGAACAGCGCGGCAAGCTGGTCGCCCGGCAGCCGCGCGTGGCGGGCCAGGGCGAGAGCATTGGCCACGGCGAAGGGCAGGGTGTAGCTGGTCAGCGGGTGGACGAAGCCGCCGCGCGCGCCCGACCGAACCACGCCCGCACCTCCGAGCGCCGCCCGGTAGGCTGCGAAATCGCCTCCGGTAATAACCGGCAACACGCCGGTTTCGCCGCCGAGCCGATCGCCGTGCCAGCCCATCGCCGTACAATAGCGGTCGATGCGCGCTTCTAGCGCCGCGCGATCGAGCGCAGGTTCGTCGGCGTAATAGGTGTCCTCGACGAACAGCTCGTTCGGGCCTAGCGGCAGGGTGTAGACGAAGCGGTAGGCCCCGTGCTGGGCCACGCGCGTGTCCATGACGATAGGATCGGCGACGCCATGCGCGGTCCGTGTCCGCAAATGCCGTCCCACGAAGACCTGCCACCCGCCGCGCAGCTGGGCCGAGGGGGTGAAATCGCGGCAATCGATCACGCAGCGCGCGGCGATGTGCTCACCGCTGGCGAGCGTGACGCCGCCGGCAGCCAGTTTTGTGGCGCGTGCCTGCGTGCGGATGGCGGCTGCGGGCAGTTCGCTGCGCAGCGCAGCATCGAAATCCCGGCTGGCGAGCGAACGATAGGGCGAAGACAAGTGGCGCGTATAGCCCGGAAAGGCGACATCGTAGCCGCCGGACCACTCGGTCGTGGCAAAGCCAGCCATGAGCTGAGTCCCGGGAGCGTCGAGATCGCTGGCGAACCAGCTCCAGCGGTGGTTGCCGCCCAGGCTGTCGCCCGCTTCGAAGATCGCTACGTTCAGCTCGGGATGGGCGCGGCGCACTGCCAGCGCGGCCAATCCGCCCGCCAGGCCGCCGCCGACCACGGCCATATCGATCATGCGCCCGTCCATCGCCCGTGGGCTTAGAAGCGAAGCGGCCCAGCGGCAATCGCTTTGGAATTCCTGCCGGGCAGGGTTACGGGAACGTCACACTCCCGCGCGAGTTGAACGGCAAAGACATATATCGAGGGAATCCGCATGAAGTTACTGCTTGCCGCAACCGGATCGCTGGCGCTCGCCTGCGCCGCACCCGCCATGGCCCAGAATGTCGAGGCATTGCCCGACGGACCTGACGGCGAAGCGACCGTATTCGATGGCAACTGGTTCTCGATCGGTGCGGGCGCGGTCTATTCCGCCAGCTACGATGGGTCGGACGACTATGTCGTATCGCCGATCCCTATCGTACAGGGCAAGATCGGCGGTGTGCGCATCAGCCCCCGGGCGGGTGGTGCCGCGCTCGATTTCGTCAATGACGACAGCGATGGAGCCAAGATTTCGGCCGGCGTTGCTGCGCGGCTCAACCGCAACCGCGCCTCGCAGATCGAGGATCCCGTGGTGCTGTCCTATGGCGAACTCGACACCGCCTTCGAAGTCGGTCCCTCGGTGGGGATCAGCCTTCCCGGCCTGCTCAATCCCTATGACAGCCTGAGCTTCAACATCGAGACGCTGTTCGATGTCGCCGGCGCGCATGACGGTACGCTGGTCAGCCCGGGCGTGACCTATTTCACACCCGTCAGCCGCGGCGCGGCGATCTCGCTGTCGGTCAGTGGTTCGTATGTCGACGACGATTATGCCGATTATTACTATTCGGTGCCGGCCGGCGGCGCACTGCCGGCCTATCAGGCGGATGGCGGCTGGGACCGAGTGGGTGTCAACCTGCTCACCGGGGTCGATCTCGACGGCAATCTTGCCAACGGCGGGCTCGCGCTCATCGCCATGGGCGGATATTCGCGGATGCTAGGCGATGGCAAGCGTACGCCGTTCACCTCCATTCGCGGTGATGCAGACCAGTGGATGGGCGCACTCGGGATCGGCTATACCTTCTAGCGCCGCTTTTGCTTGATACGCCGGCCGCTGGCGGGCATCCCCTTGGGCAACCAAGGGGATAGAGAATGAAGTTTGCCGCATTCATCGCGCTGGCGGGGGCGATGTGCGCCGCGCCGGCGCTGGCCGATACCACTGTCATTCACGCGGGCGCGCTTGTCGTCGATACCGAAAGCCAGCCGCGTGGGCCATCCACGATAACGGTCACCGACGGGAAGATCGTCAGCGTTGCCGACGGCTTCACTGCAGCCCCTGCACAGGCGGTCACCATCGATCTGAAAGACAAGACCGTGGTACCCGGAATGGTCGACCTGCATGTCCACCTGACCGGCGATCCGGGCGGCGATTTCTGGAAGGGCGCAGTCGAACCCGATGAATGGGATGTCGTCGTCGGCGCCAAGAATGCGCGCCTGACGGCGCTTGCCGGGTTCACGACCGTGCGCGAAGCGGGCAGTGGCCCCGCCAGCGCCTTCTCGCTGCGCCGCGGAACCGCGGAAGGTTTCATCGACGGCCCGCGCATCGTGGCAGCCGGCCCCTCGCTCGCAATCGTGGGTGGGCACGGCGATGTCAGCGGGTTCCGCCCCGAAGTCAACGAGCTGCTCGACAGCGGGTTCACCTGCACCGGGGCGGTCGAATGCGCCGAAAAAGTCCGGCTCGCGAGCCAGAACGGCGCCGATATCATCAAGATTACCGCCACGGGCGGCGTGCTCAGCCAGCAAGGGCGGGGGCTCGAAGCGCATTTCACCAGCGCCGAGATGAAGAGCATTGCCGATACTGCGCATTCGCTCGGTCTGAAGGTCATGGCGCATGCGCATGGCGCGCGCGGGATCGAGGCCGCAGCGCGTGCCGGCATCGATTCGATCGAGCACGGGACCTATCTGGACGAGGCGGCCGCCCGTGCGATGAAGGACAACGGTACCGTGCTGGTGCCCACGCTGATGGCGTTCAAGGGCGTTACCGAACGGCTTGGACAGGGCGTTTACACACCGGTCGTCGAGGACAAGATCCGCGATGTAGCCGAAACCGCGCGCGTCTTCATGGGCAAGGCGCTGCGCTGGGGCGTGCCGATCGCTTTCGGGACCGATGCCGGCGTCTTCGGTCACGGCCGCAATGCAGGCGAATTCGCGCTGATGGTCGAACAGGGCATGAGCCACCGGGATGCTTTCGCGGCGGCGACCACCAACGCCGCACGCGTGCTGGGACTGGAAAACGAGATCGGCCGGATCGCGCCCGGCTATTCGGCGGATCTGATTGCGGTCGAAGCCAACCCGCTTGACGATACGTCGACGCTGGAGAATGTCGATTGGGTGATGGTGCGCGGCCGCGTGATCGATTGATCGCAGCATTTCCGGCGCCATGCGGAACAGGGCACTGCATGGCGCCGGTCGAGCGACATATGCCTTCGATCGTATGGCGTGCTTGTGCGCTCAGGCAAATGCCTGTCCTATCGCTGCACTACAATTACCAGGGGAACCTCCATGAAACTCGTCCGTCACGCCCTCGCTTCGGGTGCCGCCCTTTCGCTTGTTCTGGCAGCGAACTCGGCCATCGCCCGCGATCACCATGCAGCAACCGAAGCTGCGAGCGAAATGAGCGAACACGACAAGCTCTTCGCGCTGTTCGCGGATGCCGATGAACGCAGCCTCAAGCTCAATCCGGTCGGCGCGCTGTTTCGCGGCGACATGCGCTACGCGGACCGCCTGGGCGATTATTTGACCGATGAGTATCTTGCCGCAAGCAAGGCGGACAATGCCGAAAACCTCGCGAAGCTGGCCGAAATCGACCGCAGCAAGCTGTCGCCCACCGACCAGCTCGCCTACGATGTCTTTGCCTACAACCAGCAGCGTGAGCGGGAGGGCTATGCCCCCGCGATCCTCGCGGCGAGCGAAGTGCGTCCGGTGAACCATTTCTCAGGCTTCCACACGTTCTATCCCAACTTCGCCAGCGGGCAGAGCGCCGCCCCCTTCAAGACGGTCGAGGACTACGAGAACAACCTCAAGCGGCACGAAGATTACATCGCCATCACCGACCGCGCGATCGGCAAGTTCCGCGAAGGGATGGAAACCGGCGTGTACGAAACCAAGCTGACGATCGGCAACGTCGTCAGCCAGCTCGACACGCAGTTGGCGATGCCGGTCGAGGAATCGCCCTTCTTCATGCCGGTGAAGAACTTCCCCGAGGAATTTTCCGCCGAAGAGAAGGCGCGGCTGACGGCTGAATACACCGCGGCCACCGAGGAAATCTACGCGGCGCACGAGCGGATGCGTGATTTCCTGCGCGACGAATACATGGCCGTGGCACGCGACAGCGTGGGACTGTCCCAGATGAAGGGCGGCGCGGAGTTGTACAGGCATATGGTGGAAGGTACGACGACGCTTCCGCTCGAGCCCGATTACCTGCACGAACTGGGCCTGTCCGAAGTGGCGCGGATCAAGAATGGCCTCGAGCAGATCAAGCAGGAAGTCGGCTTCGAGGGGACGCTCAACGAGTTCTTCGACTACGTGCGCACCGACGAGCAGTTCAAGCCGGAGAGCCGCGAGGCATTGACGCAGAGCTATTACGATATCGGCGAACAGGTCGATGAGAAGATCGGCGAATTTTTCTCGCTGGTCCCCAAGACCCCGCTCGAGATCAAGCCCTACGAGGAGTATCGCGAGAAGTTCGAAGCGGGTGGTTCGTACAATTCGGGCGCGCCGGACGGTTCGCGGCCGGGGACATTCTATTTCAACGCCTATGACCTGCCCAGCCGCCTGACGACGGGCAATGTGACGCTCTACCTGCACGAAGGCGCACCGGGGCATCATTTCCAGATCAGCCTCGCGCAGGAAAACACCGATCTGCCGGCATTCATGCGCTTCGGCGGCAACACGGCCTATGTCGAAGGCTGGGCGCTCTATTCGGAGACGCTGGGCTATGAGATGGGCTTCTTCGACGATCCCTGGAACCGTTACGGTACGCTGCAGGACGAGCAATTGCGCGCGATGCGGCTGGTGGTCGATACCGGGCTGCATGCCAAGGGGTGGACGCGCGAGCAGGCGATCGACTTCATGCTCGAGAATTCGGGCATGACGCGCACCGAAGTGGTCGCCGAGGTCGAGCGCTATATCGCCATTCCCTCGCAGGCGCTGGCGTACAAGGTCGGGGCCATCAAGATCCAGGAACTGCGCAAGCGCGCCGAAGATCAGCTGGGCGAGGATTTCGACATCCGCGAATTCCACGCCGAGGTGCTCGACACGGGCAGCCTGCCGATGCCGGTGCTGGAGAACAAGATCGACCGCTGGATCGCTTACAAGGCAAGCTGACCGATCGGCGCGGGCGGGGATTTGCCCCCCGCTCGCGCTGGTTAGCGCAGCCGCGGCACGCTAATCCCGTTCGTGCATGACACGAGCGAGAGGGGAATAGGGCGATGGACTGGTTGCGCCGGGCCGACTGGCTCACCCATGAGCGCGTGCGCGGTTACGCCTTGCTGCTGGCGCTGGCGAGCCTGGGGCTTGTCGCCATATCTTTCTGGCGCGCTATGCCGCCGGGGACGACTGACTTCCTGGCTTTCTGGGGCGCGGGGCAGGTCACCGCCGCTGGCGAACCTGCAGCCGCCTACGATCTGGCGGCGCAGCAGCAGGTTCAGACCTCGACGGGAAGCCCGGGATGGTTCGCTTTCGTCAATCCGCCACCGTTCCTGTTCGCGCTCGTGCCACTCGGGCTATTGCCGCTGCCGATTGCATGGATTGTCTGGGTGGCTTCGACATGGGGTGCGTGGGCCTGGGTCAGCGTCCGGGCGTTCCCGCGGTTGTGGCCACTGGTGCTGGCCTATCCGGGAGCGCTGATCGCGGCGGGACATGCACAGACCGGTTTGCTCACTGGCGCGCTCCTGGTTCTGGCGGCGCATGAATTGCCGCGGCGGCAGGTGGTGGCCGGTGCGGCGGTAGGTGCTCTCGTTATCAAGCCGCATCTGGCTCTCCTCGCCCCGTTCTGGCTCAGTGCAGGCGGCAAATGGCGGGCATTCGTTGCGGCCGGGCTGGTGGTCGCGGCGCTGCTGGGGGCGGCATGGCTGATCTTCGGCAGCGATACTATGCTGGCCTATACCGGAAGCTGGAGCGCCAGCCGCCAGCTTATCGAGAGGCCTGATCCGGACTTCATGTTGCGGATGAGCACGATCTTTTCCCAGTTGCGGCCACACCTCGGCGATTTTGTCGCGCTTGCAGGGGCTGCATGTTCTGCCGTGTTGGCCCTTGCAGTCGCCCTGTTCGCACCGCGGCGTTTCGGCGACGATGCCTCAGGAGCTTCTGCTGCAGTCCTGGCGGCTACTGCGCTCGCATCGCCCTATCTGTTCAGTTACGATCTGCCGTTCCTCGTGTTTCCGACGCTCTGGCTGGTCATTCAGGGGCTCGAGCGCGGGTTTCGTCCTTACGAGAAGCTCGGCCTCACGCTGCTCTATTTCGCTCCCTATGCCACACGCGCGGCGGCGTTCCCCCTCGGCGTCAATTTGATGCCGCTTGCCGCTCTCGCGCTGCTTGGGCTTGTCTGGACGCGCACCCCTGCGGGAACCCGAAAGCACCGCTGAGGGTTTATCGGCAAGCAATGGCATTCATGGAGGTACCCCATGTCGAGCATGTCTTTCCGCAGCAGCCGCCCAGATCGCTGGGCACAGCCCAGGCCCTACAGCGACAGTTCGCTGCGCTATCGTATGCATGGCAAGATCCAGCCGATGGAGGAACCAGGGTTCCTCGCGCGCCTGTTCGGACGCCGCTGATCTCCCGCTGAAAGGAAAGGGGCCGGAAAGCGTTCGCTCTCCGGCCCCTTTGCCATTCAGTCGCAGAAGTCTCAGTATTCTTCCGGCTCTTCCGGCGTTGCCTCGCGGTATTCCTTGCCGGCCGTGCGATCGCCGCGGGCCAGCTTGAACACCACGCCGCTGAGCAGCGCGAGCGCCAGGAGGTTGGGCAGAACCATGGTGGCATTGGAGATATCGCCAAGCCGCCAGACCAGCTCGCTCGGCTGTGCCGCGCCGATGAAGATCACCACGCACCACAGCACGCGCCACACCATGTGCAGCCGCCGCTCGCCCTCGCGCGTCGAGCCTTTCATCCGGTCGTAGAGGAAGGTGATCGCGCGCTCGCCATAATAGCTCCACGTCAGCAGCGTGGTGAAGACGAACAGCAACAGCGCGATGCTGGCGATCAGCGTTCCGATCGGGATCGAGGCGATCTCGACCGGGAAGGCAGCTGCGAAGGCGCCGCTGGTCATTTCGAAACCGACGCGGTCCGATTGCCAGGCATGCGCCACCGCTTCGCCGCCCGCGGTGAAATCACCGCGCACGGTCAGGATGACCAGTGCGGTCATGGTGCAGATGACTACCGTATCGATGAACGTGCCCAGCATCGCCATGCGGCCCTGCTGTTCGGGATCGTCGGTCTGCGCCACAGCATGGGCGATCGGGGTCGAACCCTGGCCCGCCTCGTTCGAGAACAGGCCGCGCGCCACGCCGGCGCGGATCGCCATGATGATCGCCGCGCCGGTGAAGCCGCCCACCGCGCTTTGCGGGTTGAAGGCACCGTCGAAAATCAGCGCGAAGGTTTCACCCAGATCGGCGAAATTGAGCGCCAGCGCGATTACGGCCATCACCAGGTAAGCGGCTGCCATGAACGGCACCACGCTTTCGGCAACGCGACCGATCGACTTGATCCCGCCAATGATGACCACGAATACCAGCACGGCCACGATCAGCCCGCCGAGCCATTCCTCGATCCCGAACAGCTCGTTCAGGCCATCGGCCACGGCGTTCGCCTGGATCGAGTTGCCCGTTACCAGCGCGCTGAACAGCGTGCCCAGGCAGAAGACGACCGCGAGCCAGGTCCATTTCGGCCCCAGGCCCATCATGATGTAGGTCATCGGCCCGCCGCGCTTGACCCCGTCGCTGGTGGTTTCGCGGTAGCGAATCGCGAGCGACCCTTCGGCAAAGGCCAGTGCCATGCCGAACAGCGCGGTGACCCACATCCAGAAAATCGCCCCGGGACCGCCGAGCGCGATCGCGGTGGCGACCCCGGCCAGGTTGCCCGTACCGACCTGGCCCGAAAGCGCGGTCGACAGCGCGGCGAAGGGGCTGATTTCGCCCGCCCCTTCGCCCTTGCGTCCGGCAAACAGGCCCTTGGCCGCGGCGCCCAGCTTGGTGATCGGGTAGAACCGCAGGCCGGCCATGAACCACAGGCCGACACCCAGGAGGATGATGGCCAGCGGGGGGAAGGGGATGACCGCTTCGCCGTTCCACAGGCCGGCCCAGATGAAATCGGAAATGTTGGTAACCGGCTGTACCAGCCGATCGCCCAGACTTGGTGTCTGGCCTAGTGCCATCGCGAGTATTCCCCTCATGCGTCCCGGAAAACTGAAAGCGTGCACGCTAGGGCCGCCGGCGCGACTTGCAAAGGGTGAAAGAGACGCACGTCCACCGCTTGCCTTTTGACCGATGCGGCGGTAGATGCAGCGCCGTCTTCCGACATTGGGATCGCAGAAAAGCCCCTCCCGGACTTGAACCGGGGCGGCGAAAGACCCTACCTGAAAGGGACGTGGCGGAAGGCGGCACGATTTTTACGCGAGAGACGTGGAACATGGCAGACCAGAAGAAAACCAGCCCGGCGGAATTCCTCCGGCAGGTGCAGACCGAAGGGCGCAAGGTCGTATGGCCGACGCGCGAGGAAACGGTGCGCACCGCTATCTTCGTGTTCATCCTCACGGTGATCCTCTCGCTTTTCTTCCTCGGCATCGATTCGCTGTTCAGCGCCGTGGTGCGCTGGCTGCTGACGCTGGCCTGATTTTCCTGGCCTGAGCCGCATTTCGACAGGGTAACGAGTACACATGGCACGCTGGTACATCATCCACGCCTATTCGGGTTTCGAGAACAAGGTCCGCGATGCAATCATCGCCGAGGCCGAGCGTCTGGGCCTGTCCGAAGGCGTCGAGGAGGTCGAGGTTCCGACCGAGACGATCACCGAGGTCAAGCGCGGCAAGAAGGTCCAGGTCGAACGCAAGTTCATGCCGGGCTACGTGCTGGCGAAGCTGAACATGACCGACGATGTCTACCACCTGGTCAAGAACACCCCCAAGGTTACCGGCTTCCTCGGCAACAACAACAAGCCGCAGCCGATTTCCGAAAAGGAAGCGGCCCGGTATTTCGGCGGTGTGGAAGAAGCGCGTTCGGCGCCCAAGACCGAAATCAGCGTCGATTACGAGATCGGCGACCAGGTCAAGGTGCTCGACGGTCCCTTCGCCAGCTTCAACGGGCTGGTCGAGGAACTCGATTTCGACAAGCAGAAGGTCAAGGTCTCGGTCTCGATCTTCGGCCGCGCAACGCCGGTCGAACTCGATTTCGAGCAGGTCGAACTGGCCAAGTAAGCCGCAGCCTCGTGCCGGCTTTTTGAAAAGGCCCCGCCCGGACGATCCGGGCGGGGCCTTTCCGCTTTAGAAGGTCTTGCCGAGCGAGACCGAGAGACGCCAGTCCTCGGGCAGCTGGATGCCGTTCAGATTCTGATACACGGGGATGCCGGCCTCGATCCCCAATTGCGGGCGATCGGGCCCGGCAAGCGGCAGCGCCACGTTGGCGCCGAGCCCGGCAAGCACCTTGTCACCGCCATAGTTGGCCTGGATGTCGGCCGGCGTGTGATGCTTGTGCGGACCGTCGTAATGGCCTTCGATCCGGCCTTCGTGTTCCCACGTGAGACGACTGGTTAGGCTGAAACCGTCATCCACGAGATAGCTGAGCCAGCCGGTCGCCTGCGCCTTGTCGCCAAAGGCGAAGCCGCTCTTGTTGGCGTCTTCCGTCCGCCAGCGGTAGCTCGCCTGCGCGCCCCAGCCGACCATGCCCGCCTGGCCGGACACGGTCACCGAGGGTTCGATGTCCCAGGTCCCGCTGCCCGACTGCATCATGTAGTGGACGAAGGTGCCGTCGCTGTTCTTGCGGTCGACCTTGCCGGTCGGTGACCACAGGCCGAGCGTGGCATGCGCCTTGAACCGAGGCTGGTGCGCGAGCCGGTAGCTGGCCGATACCAGCGTATCGCCAATCCCCTGGGTCGCATGGGTCATGGTTTGGCCGAAAGCCATCCCGCTATGGCCGTGATCCATATCGCCCATGGGCATGCCGCCCATCGCCATATCGCCCATGCCGGTATTGCCGGGGTCGATCCCGACCATGGTCATCGTGTGCCGCATCCAGTGGGGCATGACCATCAGCGTCAGCTTGTCGTTGGGAGCATACATCACATCGAGCATGACCATGTCCATGACCATGTCAGACCCGCGTACGGAGTAGCCGGCAGCGAACACCTCCGCGCCGCTCAGCGCTCTGGTGCCTGCGCGATTGGCGCCTGAATAGCTGCTGCGGGTGTAACGCAGGCCGATCATGAACTCGCCGCCGTCGTGCGTGTGTTCGTTCATCAGCCCCGCCGCGGGATGCAGCGTCACGGGCGTAACGACGATAACGTCGCCAGCGGGATCGGAACTTGCGGGATTGTCCTGCGCCTGGGCCGGGTAGGCGGCGAGCAGCGGAAGCGACGCCAGAGCGGCGCGCACGAAACCGTGATTCATTGTGTATTCCTGTCATGAATTGGGAAAAGCCGTGGTTGCGGCGTCTCCCGGAATGACGGGAAGCGCCGGTCAGGCAGCGACAGGTGGAGCGCGGCCGGGCGGGAGGAGGTAGGCAGTGCGTGCGAGCTGCAGCGCGGCCAGAACCGCCACGCCGCGCTGCTCTGCGAGGATCGCCGCGGTGACCACCAGCGGGCTGCCGCCGAGCGGCGCGTCACTCGCGAAACCGGCAAACAGGCAGGGCGCGCTGTGCTGGGCAGCGCTGTCGTCGGGCACCCGCTCGCGACCGAGCGGGATGGTCACGGTCATCGCCGAATTGCACATCTTGGCCACAATCGCGTCGCTGCGATCGACATCGGGCATCCAGCCCGCAGGGACCAGTGCACGCAGCAACAGCGTTGCCGCAAGCAGCAGCCAGATCGCATGGGTGGGGCGCGTGCGGTCCATCGTCCGGCGCGTCTAGAAAACGACCCCGTAAGGCGCAAGCGCAGACTGGCCGCGCCACTGGCGCGGGTCAGCTACAGGCCCGCTCGTCACTCGTGCGGATACGCGATGCCCGGGTGGAAGTTCGCATGGTAATCGCTGCGTGATGGCATTTGCGCAGCTGGAAGCGGACCTTGCGATCCGCGAAATCCAGCGACACCCGGCGAAAGTTTTCCATCAGGTCGGTGCCCAGCAGCAAAGACGGCTTTTCATCGAGCCCGAAGACTGCAAAGGGCGGAATATCGGCAAAGGCCATGGGTACGTTCTGCAGCGTGATGGAACCGAGGCGGAGGTTCTTGACCACCGTGAACTCGAGCTCCAGCGCCGCCCCGGTGACCCCGTAGACGGTCACCGTGTCGAAACCGCGCGAACGCTTGCGAACCAGGCGGTTACGCAGCGCGAGGTTGCCGATGGTGATCTCGGAGCCTGTGTCGACTACGGCTTCCACCCGTTCACGGCCGGCAGCGACTTCGGTCAGGATCAACTGTCCCCGCTGCAGGCGCCCGGTCACAACGATCACCCCGTCGGTCATCGCTTCGTCCTTCTCCCGCGCATCGTCCACGGTGATGATGCGCTCGTCGAAATCCATCATCAATCGCTGGTTGACCAGCGCGTCGAGCCCGATCATCCCGTCGCCGCCCATGTCGCGTTCGTCGAGCACCGGGGTCTCGAGACCCATGGTCACGGTGTTGCCGAGACGCAGTTCGTCCACCCATACGCGGTCCACGATCTTGCTCTCGGTAATGCCGTGGAGCAGGGCGGGTTCAGTTTCGGGCAGCGCCAGCTTTCCCGCCAGCGCCGAGCCGATCGCCGAAGTGTCGGCGCCGCTGTCGACCACGAAATCATACGGGCCGGCGCCGTTGACCAATACTCCCACGGTCATCCGGCTGCGCAGCTTGTGCGCCGCGATTTCCTCGCCGCCGATTGCCAGCGACTGGTCGATTTCGGCGGCTGGCAATTCGGGCATGCGGACAGTGTCGACGGGGGCTTCGGGCTGCTGCGCCGATGCGGGTGCGCCCGCGCATAGCAGCACGGCCGCGACAAGCGGGTGGCGGAATGGCAGGGGCAGGGGATTGGGCATCGTCCGCAGCCTATGCCCTTCAATTGTGGCGCGCGAGCGGCCTTCGATGAAGGTGTCATCCGACGCGATCGGGGCAGGGCGAATCGCTTGCAATCCGGTGCCAAACCGCTATGTGCGCGCCTTCCCAAGACATCCTCGGGAACCCGTGCGGGAGGTCGCTTATGCGGACCGCTTGACCGCTTACCATGAGCCCCGGTTCGAAAGTGCCGCGGCAACAGTGAGAAAGGAGGCCATTCATGGCCAAGAAGATCGACGGCTATATCAAGCTGCAGGTGCCTGCGGGCACCGCCAATCCCTCGCCCCCCATCGGCCCTGCGCTGGGTCAGCGCGGCGTGAACATCATGGAATTCTGCAAGGCCTTCAATGCCGCCACCGGCGACATGGAAAAGGGCATGCCGATTCCGACGACGATCACCGTCTATGCGGACCGTTCGTTCACCTTCGTGACCAAGACCCCGCCGGCCAGCTTCCTGATCAAGAAGGCCGCCAAGCTCAAGTCGGGCTCGAAGGAGCCGGGCAAGGTTTCGGCCGGATCCATCAAGCGTTCGGCACTTGCCGAAATCGCCGAACAGAAGATGGCCGATTTGAACGCAAACGACATCGAACAGGCCACCAAGATCATCGAAGGCAGCGCGCGTTCGATGGGCCTCGACGTGGTGGAGGGCTAAGATCATGGCTAAGCAGACCAAGAAGCAGCAGCTCGTCGCCAAGCTCGACAGCGAAAAGACCTACAGCGTCGACGAAGCTCTCGCCACGCTGCGCGAACACAAGGCGAAGTTCGACGAAACCGTCGAAGTCGCGATGAACCTCGGCGTCGATCCGCGCCACGCAGACCAGATGGTCCGCGGCATGGTGTCGCTCCCCAGCGGAACCGGCAAGGAAGTCAAGGTCGCCGTCTTCGCCAAGGGCGACAACGCCGAGAAGGCCAAGGCCGCTGGTGCGGACGTGGTCGGTGCCGAAGATCTCATGGAAGACATGCAGAACGGCAATCTCGACTATGACCGCGTCATCGCCACGCCCGACATGATGGGTGTCGTCGGCCGTCTCGGCAAGGTGCTGGGCCCCAAGGGCCTGATGCCGAACCCGAAGCTCGGCACTGTGACGCCGAACGTGGAACAGGCCGTGAAGGACGCCAAGGGCGGCCAGGTCGAATTCCGCGTCGAGAAGCAGGGCATCATCCACAGCGGCATCGGCAAGCTGTCGTTCGACGACGCCGACCTGAAGAAGAACTTCGCGGCGCTGACCGATGCGATCGTCAAGGCGAAGCCTTCGGGTGCCAAGGGCAAGTATGTCCAGAAGATCACGCTGACTTCGTCGATGGGGCCGGGCCTCAAGGTCGACCTGGCGGAGGTGGAAGGAGCCTAAGCTTCTTTCGCATTGCGACAACGAAACAGCAGGGGCCGGCGGATGCAGATCCGCCGGCCCTTTTCGTTTGGCTAGGCCATGTCTGGCTGGAAGCGCGAGGAAGGACCGGAAAGATAACCGCCGGCACGCGTTCCATTCACGAGACCCCCAGTCAGGAGACTTTCGTGGATACCATTCTATTTTTCGCCCGCAGCGTCGGGCCTTTCGTACTTCTCGCGCTGCTGGTCGGCGCTTGGCTCTATACGCGCCGGTCGAGCAAGAGAACCGATCAGCGGGCCGAACGCGGCGCGCGCGAATTGCGCGAAGAGCTGTCGGAACGGCGAGAGAAGGACGTCGATCTCTAGCGCAGGCGCTTGCGCAGGGTCGCGGCGAACCCGGACCGCTCGGCCAGTTGCTTGGCACCTGCCACACCCGCTTCGAACAGCCCATGCGCGTTCAGGAGCGCCCGGTTCGCCCAGCTCGGCCGCAGCATCAGGAAGCTGGCACAGGGCACGCTGCCGGTGCGGAACAGTTTCTTGTGCGCGCCATCGCCTTCGGTGAAATCGAAGAACTGGAACCGGTCCTCGGCGAACAACCGTTCGAGCGCAGCCATCTGGAGCACCGTTCCGGGTGACAGCTCGGCATAATCCGGTTCGTATCCAAGATGCGCGTAAACCAGCGTGTGACCGGCGACGGGCAGGTAGAGATATGCGATCGGCCGCTGGTCGAGGAACAGGATATAGGCCCGCACCTGGTCATCCGCGGCGAGCTCGCGCATCCCGGCCCTGGCGTCTTTGTCATCGGGCAGGCCCGCGTCGAGCAATCGGGCCTGGTAGGTGCGCCGTGACAGCGGGATCGCCAGCTGCAGGAATTCGTCCATCTCGGCCGGCGTGAGATAGGTCCGCATGTCGAGATCGCCGCCCCCGGCCTGTTCGACCTTGCGCCGCTTGCGCCGCAGCGTCGACCGGGTCTTTCCCGAGAAACGTGCGAGATAGTCGTCATAGCTGCCCGACATCGCGATATAGCTGCGCTCGTAATCCTCGCGTGCGCCGATAAGGAAGCCGGGCATCGCTTCGCGGAGACGCTTTTCCGCATGAGCGGGTGCCGACAGCACGCGGTAGCCTTCACCGTGACCGATGGCGGGGACACCTGGCAAACGGCCGCTCAGAATATCCTCCAGCGTAAAGGCTATCGGCGCCACCTCGCGCTCGACCGCAAGCAGGCGGCGCGAACCGATGGTGAAGGGCAGGGGATAGGGCGTAGCGACCACCGTGGCTCTCACCCGCCGCCGTAGAGCCGGTTGGCCCACAGCTGTTCGGCCATCCGTGCGCCGGTGCGCAGCGGATTGTGCGGCATGGTCCCCGCGCCGGTCTGATCGCCGATAGCGGGAGGCCGGCTGGTGAAGGTGGCACTGCGCGCCCCTTGGGTCTCGGCAATCGTTCGGCAGAACCGCGCGAAACGGTCGCGCACGATCGCGTTTATCTGCAACCGGTCGCGGCTCATCAGTTCGAAACTGTGGCTGACGATGTTGAGCATCTCGACGCCTGCGCGCACGCAGAACTGCAGCGCCGCGGCCATTTCCCAATGCGACAGGGCAGTGATCTGCGCATGACGCAGCCCGCCGAAGCTGCGGATGGCGCTTACCGGCACCTCTATCGTGCCTTCGTGCAGAATAACCGCACGGTCCGCGGCGCCGAGCGAGATCCGGCAGTCCGAGCCGGCGATACCCGGGACATGGCTGCTGTCATAACGGATGCCGAGGCGTCGCAGCGCGCGGAGCGTGGCGTCGTCGGCGCCGTAATTGCCCGCGCGAAATGCGGTGGATGCAGGCGCCCCCGCTTCGACGAGAAAGGCGCGCGCCAGCTCGATCAGTTCGACCTGCTCGTCTTCGCTGAAGGCGTCGAGGTTGCGTCCGGTCCGCCCCTTGAGCGGATTGGCGTCGCCTGCGAGTTCGAGCCATTCGGGATGCAGGTGCAACTGAACCTCGTGCCCGCGCGCGAGGATCGGTTCGACCACTGCGGCGACGGCTTCGACACCCCAGACCAGCGCGGGCATGGGATCCACGAAGAAGACGCCCGCAATCCCATGCGCGTCCATTACGTCCATCTGATATTCGATACCCACATCGCCCGCAGCAGTGCGGCCGGCGATCGAACGGGCATAGACCTCTGCGCGGGCATGGCGGCCCAGCTCGACGGCAAGACCCGCCGAATATTCGGTGTCGATCGTGATATAGACCGCGGTCATCGGGGGCACTGTATCACGCGGTGGTTAACAGTGCGATTGCCCTGGACGCCGGTCAGATTCCCCCGGGGGTGAAATCGAAGCCGGCGGTGGCCAGCCCGTCGCACAGGCTGTCGACACAGCTCCTGAGATCTTCGCTGCTGGTCGAACGAACCACGAAATTCGCGCCGACCCGGCCTTCGCGGAAGAAGGGATAGCTGCCGATCTGGCAGGTTTCATGGGCTTGTTCGACCTGCCGCAGGATGTCGGCGATCTCGCTCTCCGGGGTCCAGCAGCCGACGGTTTCGGATTGCAGCGGAGCCCCGCCTTCGAGCGTGCCCGTCAGCGCATCGAGCATGCCCGCGGTGATGTGCGGCACCCCTGCCATAAGGTGGATATTGCCAAGCTTGATCCCCGGCGCGCCCGACATGCGGTTGGGGATCAGTTCGGCGCCTTCCGGCGCGCGGGCCATGCGAAGCCGCGCCTCGGTCAGCTCCTTGCCGATGCTGGCGTAATAGCGCTCAAGGATCGCTCTCGCCTCGGGGTGGACGATCACCGGAACGCCCAGCGCTTCCGCCACGGCATCGACAGTGATGTCGTCGTGGGTCGGGCCGATCCCGCCGGTGGTGAACAGGTAATCGTACGCTTCGCGCAGCGCATTCACCGCTTCGACGATCCGTTCGACGACATCGGGCACCACGCGGACTTCGGACAGGCGAATGCCCTGGACCTGCAGCCAGCTGGCGATTTGCGCGATATTCTTGTCATGCGTGCGGCCCGAGAGAATTTCGTCGCCGATCACGACGAGGCCCGCGGTGTAGATGCGTTCGGTCATGGGTGCTGGCGTAACGCGGTCCGCGCGCGAAAGCTACTCCGCAGCTTCGAGCTGTTCGCCAGCGCCGCGCGCATTGGCTCCGTGGCGCCGGAAGTCGAGCAGACCGTCGTCGACCGGGTCTTCTTTCATCCGCTTGCGATCCGCGACATACTCCTGGTTCAATCGCCAGGGGTAGGCCACCGCGTTCTTGGGCATGATCGCCTTGCCGCGCTGGATATAGCCCGACGAGAAATCGAAGATGTCGTCTTCGACGATAGCCGCTTCCGCTGCGGGGGTCAGCACCGGTTCGACGATGTCCGCGCCGCGCTGCCGGCTTTCCTGCAGCACGCGGCAGATGAAGTCCGAGTTGATATCGGCGCGCAGCGTCCAGCTGGCGTTGAGATAGCCGAACACTGCCGCCAGGTTGGGCACGTTCGAGAACATGCAGCCCTTGTAGTAATAGTGCTGCGCCAGGTCGATCTTCCGGCCTTCGCGCGACAACGCGATCTTGCCGGCAATCGCCAGTTTGAGCCCGGTTGCGGTGACGACGATATCGGCCGGGATGAACTGGTCGTCCGTCAAGCGGACACCGCCCTTTTCGAAGGCCTTGATATGGCCGGTCACGATTTCCGCCTTGCCGCTCTTCATCGCTTCGAACAGGTCGTCGTCGGGGACAAGGCAGAGCCGCTGGTCCCACGGATTGTAAGGCGGCGTGAACGGCGCGAGATCGCAATCGTCGCCCAGCGACTTGCGGATACGCTTGTGCAGCGCTTCGCCCATCTTCTGCGGCTTGGCGCGGGCCCGCTTGAAACCCAGATCCTGCAGCGTGATGTTCTTCCAGCGGGTGATCCTGTAAGCGGTCTTCTCGGGCAGGATCTTGCGCAGGAAATTGGCCAGTGCATCCTTGGCCGGCCGGCTGAACATCCAGGTCGGCGTGCGCTGCAGCATGGTCACCTTGGCGGCCTTGTCGCTCATCGAGGGGACGATGGTGACCGCAGTCGCGCCCGATCCGATGACGACCACGTTCTTGCCCCTGTAATCGAGGTCCTTCGGCCAGAATTGCGGATGCACGACTTCGCCTGCGAATTCGCCCAGATCGAAGCCGGGATCATAGGCTTCGTCGTAATCGTAGTAGCCCGCGCCGAGATAGAGCCAGTTGGCGGTCAGATGCTTGCGTTCGCCCGGCGCGGTTTCGAGCGTGACGTGCCAGCGCGCTTCGCTGTCGCGCCAGTCCGCGGACAGCACCTTGTGGCCGAAGCGGATGTGCTTGCGGATATCGCGTTCGTCGACGATGCGGTCGAGATAGTCTAGGATGGCGGGGCCGTCGGCGATCGATTTCTCGTGCGTCCAGGGTTCGAAATCGAAGCCCAGCGTATGCATGTCGCTGTCCGACCGGATGCCGGGATAGCGGAAGAGGTCCCAGGTTCCCCCCAGATTGTCACGGCGTTCGACGATCGCGAAACTGTGACCGGGCGCCTTGTCCTTCATATGCGCCGCCATGCCGATGCCGGAGATGCCCGCACCCACGATCAGAACGTCGAAATCGGTCGCCGTATTCTTCATCTGTCTCTCCCAAGTGGCATGAGCCTACCCGATGCCGGGCCCGTGCGCCAGTCTCAGTTGCAGGGCGCAACTTAATCGCTGGTTTCAAACAGATCGTGGGCTTGCGCCGCTTGCCTCTCGCTTTCGCCAATTCGCTGGGTTAGGGCAGGCGGAAAGGGGAGAGCCTTTCGCGCATGTCCAGCAGTGACAAGACCAGGCCGCGCCCGGTCACCTCGATCGACGTGGCCGAACGCGCGGGCGTCAGCCAGTCGACCGTCAGCCGCGCCCTGTCGGGTTCCGAAACGATCACCGAAGCCACCCGCCGCCGCGTCGAACTGGCGGCGGAGGAGCTGGGTTACCAGGTCAATGCGCGTGCGGCCGGGCTGCGGCGCGGCGAAACCGGGACCATCGCCATTGTCGTGATCGGCCGCGACGGGCAGGGGCCGGCGGCGATCAACCCGTTCTATTACAGCCTGCTCGGCAGCACCTGCGCAGCGGCGGCCGAGCGCGGGTACGAGGCGCTGGTATCCTTTCAGGCGCAGCCCGAGGAATTCTTCGGCCACTATGTCGCCCGGCGGCAGGCCGATGGCGTCGTGGTGATCGGTACGGCGACGAACCAGGCGGCGTGGGACTATTTCACCGCCTGCGCCAAGACCGCTGGCAGGATGGCGTTCTGGGGATCGCCTTTCGACGACAGTGTCTGGGTGCGCTCGGACAATCGCGATGGCGGCAGGCTGGCGGTGGAACGGCTGGTGCAGGGCGGCGCGCAGCATATCGTCTTCGTCGGGGATCCCGCATCGTCGCAGCGCCAGTTCCGCGAACGCTACGAAGGCTATCTTGCCGCGATGGAAGCTGTGGGCCTGAAAGCGGGTGAGGCGGTGGTCAGCAGCGGCGCGGACCGCGTGTCGCAAGGCCGCAATGCGATCGCCCAGCTGGCCGACGCCGATGCCAGGTTCGATGGCCTGTTTTTCGCCTGCGACGCCATGGCGCTGGGCGCGCTGGAAGAATTGGCCGCGCGCGGCATCGCCGTGCCGGACGACGTCGGCGTGATCGGTTTCGACGGGCTCGGCTCGGGCGAATTCAGTGCGCCGCCACTCACCACGGTCGAACCCGATTTCGCGCGCGCCGGGCAATTGCTCGTCGAGACCGCGCTCGCTTCCGAAGGCGAACGGTCTGCGCGACGCGTCCCCGTCCATCTGATCGAACGCGCCAGCGTGCGCTGACCACATTTTTCCAACCGGAGAACATCATGAAAACCAGCATCGCATCCGTTCTTGCCGTCCTGTTCGCCGGCCAGGCGGCTTACGCGCAGGATAACCCGCCCAGCCCCAATCCGGTGGAGGAACAGGAGGTTGATGCGTCGGCGGAAACGGGTCCTGCCGAAGGCAGCGGGATTGCGGTCGATGCCGCTCCCGCCAGTGCCAACCCGGCTGCCGCCGACAGCGCGGAGAAATGGGACGTTACCGCTCCGCGCGGCGCGACGATCCGGCAGGTGCCGATACGGACGGACGAAGGCACGTGGATGGATGTGGATGTGTCGCCCGACGGGCGCATGCTGGCTTTTGCGCTGCTGGGCGACATCTACACCATGCCGATCGCCGGCGGCACGCCGACGCGGATCGCCGAAGGGCTGGCATGGGAAGTGCAGCCGCGCTTCTCGCCCGATGGTCGCCGGATCGCTTTCACCAGCGACCGCGGCGGCGGCGACAACATCTGGATCATGAACGCCGACGGATCGGACAAGCGCCAGCTCACCAAGGAGGAGTTCCGCCTGCTGAACCAGGCAAGCTGGTCGCCCGATGGCAATTACATCGTCGCCAAGAAGCATTTCACCACGCAGCGTTCGCTCGGTACCGGTGAGATCTGGCTTTATCACGTGTCGGGCGGCGGCGGCGTCAAGCTGGTCGCGCGCGCCACCGAAGCACTGCAGAAGGAGCTGGGTGAACCGGTTTACGCGCCTGACGGCAGCGCGGTCTATTATTCGCGCAATGTCACCCCGGGGCCGATCTTCGAATATGCTCAGGATTCGACGCAGGGTACCTTTGCCATCGAACGCTACGATCTGGCGACCGGCGAGGTGACTACCGCGGTCAGCGGCTATGGCGGTGCGGTTCGCCCACAGCCATCGCCCGATGGCCGGAGCCTGGCCTTCATCCGCCGCGACAAGGACCAGACCGAATTGTGGATCAAGGACCTCGCCAGCGGCGAGCAGCGGATGATCTATGGCGATCTCGATATGGACATGCAGGAAACCTGGGCGGTCCACGGGTTCTACCCGCTGATCGACTGGACGCCCGACGGCAATGCGCTGGTGCTGTGGGCTGGTGGCAAGCTGCGGCGCGTGGCTGCCGATGGCAGCGGCGACAGCGTGATACCCTTCAGCGTTAACGACACGCGCGGAGTCGCCGATGCGCCGCATCCGGTCATCCCGGTTTCGCCCGACAGCTTCACCGCGAAAATACCGCGTTTTGCCAGCGTTTCACCCGATGGCCGCACCGTGGTCTTCGAAAGTCTCGGCAAGCTTTACACCAAGCCGGTTGCGGGCGGCACGGCCCAGCGGCTCACTTCGGGCAATGACGAAGCGCTCGAGCTGTGGCCCTCGTGGTCGCGCGACGGGCGGCGGCTCACCTATATCCGCTGGACCGATGAAGGGCTTGGCCAGGTAATGAGCGCCAATGCAAACGGCTCCGGTGCCCGCGCGGTCACCCGCATGCCCGGTCATTATGCGCAGCCCCGGTTCTCGCCCGACGGCAATACGATCGTTTTCGAAAAGCGTTCGGGCGGCTATCTGACCTCTCCCGATTATTCGGAGAACGAAGGCATCTACCGCGTAAGCGCGGCCGGCGGCACCGCCGAACTGGTGGCACGCGACACGTCGAACCCGCAGTTCGGCGCGGATAGCGACCGGGTGTTCATGCTCGGGCGCAAGGACGGCAAGCTGCAGCTGCTCTCGGCCGATCTCGACGGTGAAGCGCGGCAGGTCCATGCCGAGGGCGAGCTGGCCACCGAATACCACGTCAGCCCGCGCGGCGATTTCGTTGCCTTCCGCGAGAATTACGAAGTCTTCGCCACACCGCTGATGCCCGGCGGGCAGGCGGTGACCGTGGGCGAAAAGGCCAGTTCGCTACCGGTGGTGCGCGCGTCCAAGGGTGGGGCGGACTACATCGGCTGGACCCAGGGCGGCGACATGCTGACCTGGACGATGGGGCCGGTGCTGTACCGCGCCAGCCTCGATACGATGTTCGCCGATGCACCGAAGGAAAAGGACGCCCCGGCCTTCGTGCCGCCGACCAGCGGTACCTCGCTCGAACGCACCGTCGCGGCTGCCAAGCCGAGCGGTACGGTGGCGATTACCGGGGCGAAGATCCTGACGATGGCGGGTGATGGTGCCGGCGCAATCGCCAATGGCACGATCGTGATCACGGGCGATCGCATTGCGGCGATCGGCCCGGCCGATCAAATTGCCGTGCCGCAGGGCGCATCGGTGATCGACGCTGCGGGCAAGACGATCATGCCGGGGCTGGTCGACGCGCATGCCCACGGGCCGCAGGGCGTCGACGATCTCGTTCCGCAGCAGAACTGGTCGCTTGTGCAGAACCTTGCCATGGGGACCACCACGTTGCACGATCCTTCGTCGAGGGCGAGCATGATCTTCTCCGCTGCGGAGCGTCAGCGCGCCGGCACCCTGCTGGCGCCGCGGATCTTCTCCACCGCCGAGATCGTCTACGGGGCCAAGGCGCCCAGCGTCTATGCGCGGATCGACAGCTATGACGATGCGCTGGCGCACATTCGCCGGATCAAGGCGCAGGGCGGCATCTCGATCAAGAACTACAACCAGCCGCGGCGCGAACAGCGCCAGCAGGTCGTCGCGGCCGCCCGTGAAGAGGACATGCTGGTGGTGGCCGAGGGCGGTTCGCTGTTCGGGATGGACATGAACCTGATTGCCGATGGCAATTCGACCATCGAACACAATGTCCCGGGCGAAGTGTTCTACGAGGACGTGCTGCAGTTCTGGGAAGGGTCGCAATCGAATTATACGCCGACACTCGTCGTGACCTATGGCGGCCTTGCTGCCGACCCCGACTGGCGACAGGCCACCGACGTGTTCGACAATCCGCTGATGGTCCACACGCCGCCGCGCCAGTTGATCGCGCAAACCGCACGCCGCGTTACCGCTCCCGATTGGGCTTTTGTCGATGACGAAGCCGCGCGCGAGGCGAAGAAACTCGCCGACCGCGGGGTGAAGGTCAGCATCGGGGCGCATGGCCAGCAGGCAGGCGTCGCCGCGCACTGGGAACTGTGGAGTTTCGCTCGCGGCGGAATGAGCCCGGTCGAGGCGCTGCGAGCCGGGACGATCGAACCGGCCCGTTCGCTGGGGATGGAGCGCGACATCGGCAGTCTCGAAGTGGGCAAGCTGGCCGATCTGCTCGTCCTTTCGGCCGATCCCAGCGAAAATATCCGCAATTCGGACAAGATCGACCGCGTCATGCTGGGCGGCCGGCTGTACGATGCGCGGACCATGAACGAGGTCGAGACCGGCTCTGCCCGGCGCCTGCCCTACTGGTGGGAATGATGGAGAGTGCGGCGGCGCGGGGATTTGCCCCGCTTGCCGCCGTCTCCCGATTGTCCTCGGTGCGGGCCTCTCAGGTCCCGCGGATGTGGTTTAGGAATTCTTCCACGCTGCTTTTCAGCGCACCGGCCTGACCTTCGAGCTCGCTGGCTGAATTGAGAACCTGGCTGGCCGCCGAACCGGTGGCAATGCTGGTTTCGCGGAACTGGTCGATATGCGCGGAAACCTCGTCGGTCGACCGCGCCGCCAGATCGATGCTGCGCGCGAGATCCTGTCCGGCCACCGATTGCTGGTCGACCGCGCTGGCGATCGAGGTCGCAGTGGATTCGAGTTCCTTGATCTGGCCGGCGATCGACCGCAGCGCGCCGACGCTGGCCCCGGTCGAATTCTGCATGGCCTTGATCTGGTCCGCGACTTCCTCGGTCGCCCGGCTCGTCTGTGCGGCCAGTTCCTTCACCTCGCTCGCCACGACCGCGAAGCCGCGGCCTGCCTCGCCGCCGCGGGCGGCTTCGATCGAGGCGTTGAGCGCCAGCAGGTTGGTGCGCTGGGCGATCGACTGGATCAGTTCGACGATCTGCCCGACCTGATCGGCCGAATTGGCCAGCGCGGAAATGGTTTCGTCGGCGCCATTCGCCGCATCGGTGGCCTTGCGCGCCAGTTCGGCGGAGTGGGCGGCCTGCCGGCTGATCTCGCCGATCGACATGGCGAATTCGTCGGATGCCGCGGCTGCGGCAGTCACGCCGCCCGCGGCCTGTTCCATCGTTTCGGTAACGCTTTGTGACTGGCGCGCAGCCTGTTCGGCAGTGGCAGCCATGCCCGAAGCGGTCGAATTGAGCTGGCTGGCCGCAGTGGCGACACCGCTGACGACATCACCCACGCCGGTTTCGAAATCGCGCGCCATGCGGATGATTTCGGCCTTGCGTTCCTCGGCCGCTTTCTTGCGCCCGGCAAACAGTTCGTCGAGCTTGTGCCCCGAGCGCAGGAAAACGGAAAAGGAGCGCGCCAGATCGCCGATTTCATCGACGCGGTGCGTATCGGTCACCTGGATGTCGCGTTCGCCCTGGGCAAGCCGGGCCATGTCGTCCTTGAGCTTGATATAGGGATCGATAACATGTCGCAGGACGAAACGCAGGCTGGCGAGGCCGCCGAGCAGGGCGACTGCCAGGACGATCAATGTGAGTACCTGTGCGGTGCCGGCAAAGGACGGGAACAGAAAGCCCGCCTGTGCGATCGCAGTCACGAGCGTCAGCCCGCCCAGCGAGAAAATCGATGCGATCCTGGCTTTCGCAGCCAGCGGCCGTGCCATGAACCAGGCGCCTACCGCGCCGCGATGATGATCTTCCGCGGCATCGATGATTTCGATTTCCGCGATTTCGCGGGCCAATTCGTCCGCGATGATCGTGCTATGTGCGTTCATCCCCAAGCATCCCCCTCTTAAGGCCGTATCAACCCTGAGCGAGAATGCTTGAAATCACGTTAAGCCGCGCGAACGTGCTCCACGAACTGCGCGACATGCGATTTCAGCGTGGTGGCCTGCGCCTCCAGTTCGGTCGAGGAATTAAGCACCTGGCTGGCGGCTGCGTCGGTCGCGAGACTGGTTTCGCGGACCTGGCCGACATTGCTCGACACGTCGTCGGTCGACCGCGCCGCCAGATCGATGCTGCGGGCGAGATCCTGTCCGGCCACCGACTGCTGATCCACCGCGCTGGCAATCGAAATGGCCGCGCCCTCCAGTTCCTTGATCTGTTCCGCGATCGAGCGCAGCGCGCCGACGCTGGCGCCGGTGGAATTCTGCATGGTACGGATCTGTTCGGCGACTTCCTCGGTCGCACGGCTGGTCTGCGCGGCGAGTTCCTTCACTTCGCTTGCCACGACCGCGAAGCCGCGGCCGGCCTCGCCCCCGCGGGCCGCCTCGATCGAGGCGTTGAGCGCAAGCAGATTTGTCCGCTTCGCGATCGACTGGATAAGCTCGACGATCTGTCCGACCTGTTCGGCCGAAACGGCAAGCGTGGAAATCGTATCGTCCGCATTGCCGGCCATGGCGGTGGCCTTGCGGGCGAGTTCGGCCGAATGCGAGGCCTGACGGCTGATCTCGCCGATCGACATGGCGAATTCGTCCGACGCGGCCGCAGCCGCGGTAACCCCGCTGGCGGCCTGTTCCATCGATGCCGTGACATGCGTGGTCTGCGTGGTGGCCTGTTCGGCGGCGGCCGCCATCGAACCAGCGGTCAGCTTGAGCTGCGCGGAAGCGGTGGCGACGCCGTTGACAACTTCGCCCACGGTGGTTTCGAACCGCTCGGCGAAGCGGACCATTTCCGCGCCGCGCTCGTTGCGCAGCGCTTCGCGTTCCTGCGCCATCCGCTCGACTTCCCAAGCAGCCTGCAGGAAGACTTCGAGGGCGCGGGCAAGGTCGCCGATCTCGTCGCGGCGCTCGGTCGCGGGAATGTGAATGTCCTTCTCGCCATCGGCGAGCCGCGATGCGACATGCGTCATCCGGCGCAGCGTGCCCGATACGTCGCGCCCGATGTAACGCGCGCTCAGCCAGGCAATCCCCAGACCGATGACCGCCACGCCGAAGAACGACGCGAACAGCCACCCGATCAGCGTCTGCGACGCTGCATCCGACATCTCGCCTGCGGCTTCAATGCTTTCGCGCGCCGCTATGGCGAGGTCGACGACCTCCTGGCTTTCCCCATAGACGCTGTCCGAAAATTCCTGCCACTGGCCCTGCGTCCCGCGCGAATTCTGTGCGGCAACCACGCGCGTACGCAGCGCCGCCAGTCTCGTATCGAGCTGTTCGATCTGCGGGAGGACCTGCGGCGCGACTTCGGCTGCACGGGCTTCGACGCGGCCAAGATTGCGATCGGTCTGGTCGAAGGCCGCCTTGGCGGCGACCAGGTCGTTGCCGTCGCCCGAAACGGCATAACGCTGGACGAACAGCCGGCCCTCGTTGATATCGGCGACCATCCGTTCGGCCATTACGGAAGCGGCGGAAATCGCCATGCGTTCGGAGCGCGCCTGCAAAGCGAAGAAGCCACCGAGGCACGTGGCGAACAGGCAGAGCAGGACAACGGCGATATTGGCCGCCGAGATGGCCCGCAGTTTCTCCCCGACCGACTTGTCGGCGAGCCAGCCGTTCATACCGCTCGAATCCGTATGGTCCGGCTGTTCATGAGCGGCGCCGCGGTAGTGCGGGGCCCCGGTATATTCCTGCGTCCGCTGGGTGGGCGAAGCCTCGCCCTCCGCAACCATGCCGCCAACCATATCCTGCAACGCACTCATGCAATCTGTTCTTTCCTGTTGGCCTTCGACCGCAGCCCGACGGGCTTGCCGAGATACTGGCCGATTTCTTCGGGCGGCATGGCTTTGAAATAGAGCCAGCCCTGGATCTGATCGCACCCGGCGGCGCGAACCATGGCTGCTTGTTCTTCGGTTTCGACGCCTTCGGCCGCGACGCTCATTTTCATCGCGCGGGCGACGGTGATGCTCGACAGCATCATTGCGCGGCTGCCGTCGTCTTCGCTGGCCTGGACCACCAGGCTGCGGTCGAGCTTGAGCTTTTCGAAGCGGAACTGGCGCAGGAAACCGATCGATGCATAGCCGGTGCCGAAATCGTCGAGCGAGATCTTGACCCCGAAGCTGCGCACGACCGACAGGCTGCGCTCCGCCACCACCGGATCGAGCACGAGACAGGTTTCGGTAATCTCGAGTTCGAGACGCTCCGGATCGAAGCCGGTCTCTTCGAGGATATGGCCAAGCTGGATGGGAAATTCGGGATTGCGCAGCTGCGCCGCCGAGATGTTGACCGACAGCGCGATATCGCCCCACTGCAACGCGTCGCGGCAGGCCTGGCGCAAAACCCACAGGCCGATCGCATTGATCAGCCCGCTTTCTTCGGCGACCGGGATGAAGGTGCTGGGCCCGATGCATGCGCCATCGGGCCGTTCCCAGCGCAGCAGGCATTCGACCGCATTGATCGTCCGGGTGCTGGAATCGACCAGCGGCTGATAGTGCAGCCGGAACTGCCCTTCAGCAAGCGATCGCCGCAACTCGTCGTCCATTTCCTGCAGTTTTTCGCGGCTGCGGTCGAGCGCCGAACTGAACCAGGTGCAGCGCATCTTGCCGCCGCGCTTCGCCGCATACATCGCAATATCCGCGCGGCGCAGCAGTTCGGAGGAAGGGACGAAGTCCTGCGTGGTGCTGCGCGCCAAGCCGATGGACGCGCCCAGGGTCAGGCGCCGGTCTTCGACATGGATCGGCTTGGCCAGCCGTTCGATGATGCGTCGGCACAGGCCTTCGAGCAGTGTCCCGGCCACCGGACCGCCGATCATCATGGCGTATTCGTCACCGCCCAGCCGGTAGATGCCGGCTTCGCCATCCGAGATGTCGCCGAAGATGCGGGCGCATTCGCGGATCGCCGCGTCGCCGACGAAATGGCCGTAATGGTCGTTGATCAGCTTGAAGCCGTCGAGGTCGATCATCGCCAGCGCGACTTCGTGGCCCTGCCGGTATTCGCGCTGGATATCGAAGTGTAGCGCGCGGCGATTGGGCAGGCGGGTCAGGCTGTCGCTACGCGAGAGATGCTCCACCCGGCGCAGGTGCCGCCGTCCGACATAGGCGCACACGACGGTGGCCAGGCCGAAGGCCAGCGCACCCATCGAAAGAATGGTGGAGGGCGAGGAAAAGCCGAGATAGCGATTGGCGATCGTGGTCGACCACGTCAGCGCGAAAATCGTAGCGAGCACAGCCATGGGACCAAAGACGATCGCCCATGCGCTTTCGCTTTCGCGATACCCGTACGAACTGCTCATCATCCCTGAATCGCGCCTTTTCTCGTCTTACCCTAAGGGTTTACGCGGTATTCGCTAAGGAAGCGTAAATGGTCGGTTTACCCTTTGGGGCGGCGTCGGCGGCGGCTCAGGAGACCGCGGCGCGCAGCGGCGGCCGGCTGACCGCGGCGAGGTCCTCATAGACCGGACTGTAAAGCGACGAGCCGAAAGCGGCGGGCTTGAACCGTTCGGTCTGGCCCACCACGGTCTCGCCCGCACCGAGCATCAGCCAGCCATCGCGGGCAATCCCGCCCGCGAGCCGGTCGAACGCGGCGGCGCGCGTTTCCGGATCGAAATACAGCAGCACATTGCGGCACATCACCAGATCGAACCGTCCGGGGGACGGCGGATAATCGAGGATATTGTGCTGCTGGAAGCGCGTCATCGAACGGATCCTGTCGGCGGCCTGCCAGTGGCCGTCGCAGTCGGTGAAGAAGTTCAGCATCTGCGCGACGCTGATCCCGCGCTGGATCTCGAACTGCGTATACTGCCCGCTGCGCGCCGTCGCGATTGCCTTGTTCGAAACGTCGGTCCCGAGAATTTCGATCGTCCAGTCCTTCCACCGCCCCGGCTGTTCGGCGAAGATCATTGCCAGGCTCAGCGCTTCCTGGCCGGTCGAGCAACCGGCCGACCAGATCGACAGCCGTTTGGTGGCGGCCCGTTTCTGCGCAAGATCGGGCAGGACCTGGTTGGCGAGGACGGAAAAATAAGCGTTGTCGCGGAAGAAATAGGTTTCGTTGTTCAGCAGGGCCTCGACCACGCGGGTTGCCAGCTGCTGTTCGCCGGGACGCTCGAGCATGCACGCCAGCTGGTCGACATTCTCGATCCCGCATTCGCGGAACAGGCCAGCCAATGCACTGGAAACCCGCCAGCGGCGTCCTTCCGTCAGTTGCTGTCCCGTACGCTGTGCAAGCAGGTCGCCGATGATGCGGTGCGAAGCATCGTCTACCGCCATGCATCGGCTCCCGCATTGGCCAGCAAGGCGTCGGCCAATTCGGCAGGCGGCAGGACCGCAGCAGCCAGGCCCATTTCGGTGACCGCGCGCGGCATGCCCCACACCGCGCAGGTTTCCGCATTCTGCGCATACATGGTGCCGCCGGCGGCCAGCAGCGAATGGGCGCCGTCGGTGCCGTCGCGGCCCATCCCCGAAAGCAGGACCCCGGCGACATGGCCGTCATACACTTCGGCCAGTGTTTCGAACATCGGATCGACCGAGGGCATGCAGCCGCTCTTCACCGGATGATAGGCTAGGCCGAGAACCCGGCGGCCGCCCGACTTGCGGACCACCAGATGTCCGTGGCCAGGCGCGATGTAGATCTTCCCGCGCTCGATCATCGTCCCTTCGTCGGCGAGGATCGCCAGGCGTTCGGCGGCCATTTCCAGCTGCTGCGCGAATACGGGAATGAAGCTGGGCGGAAGGTGCTGCGTAACCAGGATCGGCAGGTCGAAATTCTTCGGGACCTGCCGCAGGAACAGGTTCAATGCATGGATGCCGCCGGTCGAGGCGCCGATGGCGACGATCTGCGGCGGTTTGCCGACGCGCTGCACCTCGGCAGGCGCGGCGACGCCGTCCGCGGCAGCCGCTGCGTCGCTGGCCGAAGGGCCCTTGAGCGCGCGGATCTTGCCCAGCAGGCTCGACTTGTAGTCCTCGTTGAACCCGCCCGGGCGGGGCTTGAGCATGGTGTCCGCCGCGCCCAGCGACAGCGCCTTGACGGTTGCCTCGGCGCCATCGGCCGTCAGCGAGGAGATCACCAGCACCTTGGTTTGCGGGGCCGCCTGCATGATCCGGGGCAACGCCTCGAGCCCGCCCATGCCGGGCATTTCCAGATCGAGCAACATCACGTCGGGTGCGGCCTTGGCGAGTTCCGCGAGGCCGCTCTCGGCGCTGTTCGCAGTCGCCAGGATCGACATGTCGCGTTCCTGCTTGATCATGCGCGAGAACACCGTGCGCACGGTCAGCGAATCATCGACGATCATCACGCGAACCGGATCGGGGCAGAATCCCCCGGTGCCGGCTGGTTTCAGTATTTCGGAACGGAGGGGCGCGCCCATGTCAGATCCTTCAGGCCATGCCGACAAGCTGGAGCTTGATCTGCAGCGTCTCGTGATCGAACGGTTTCATGACATATTCGTCGGCCCCGGCGTTGATCGCCTCGCGAATGTGCGCGACATCGTTTTCCGTGGTGCAGAACACGACCTTGGGCTTGTCCCCCCCCTCGCGCTGGCGCAGCTGGGTGATGAATTCGATGCCCGTCATGACCGGCATGTTCCAATCGAGCAGGACGACGTCGGGCATGCTCTCGGCACACTTGTCCAGTCCCTCCTGACCGTTTTCGGCTTCCTCGACCTGGAAGCCGAGCGTCTCGAGGATATGCCTCGAAACCTTGCGGATGACGCGCGAATCATCGACGATTAGGCAGGATTTCATTTCAATGACCTCTGGTGTTTGCCAGCCATCCGTAGCGGCCGAGGGTAACCAATCGCTTAAGCCGCCTGCGAAACCGGGCCGGACACGAGCGCTTCGACATCAATCAGCAGCGTGGGACCGCCATCGGTTTCGACCATGCCGCGCGTTGCCGCCTGCCACCCGGCGCCGAACCCGCCGGGCACCTCGATCGGATCGCTCAGCGCTTCGCCGACATCGTAGGCAGCATCGACCAGCAGGGCATAGAGATGGCCGTCGATCTCGACGACCGCGGCCCGCTGGTCGGGGGGCGCCTGGGCGGTTTCGAAACCCAACGCGACAGAGCAATCGATCACGGTCAGCGCCTGGCTCCGCAGCGCGGTCAGGCCGCGGATGAAAGCGGGGGCCCCGGGAATCGGCGTGATGTCCTCGATCTCGATGACCGACTGGACGCGTATCGCGGGGATCGCCGCGCGGCGCCCCGCGACCATGCACATGAGCAGCAGGTCGTTCATGCTGTTTCTCCCATCCGGGCTCGTTTGAGCGCGTTCAAGAGCGCTTCGCGATCATAGCGGTAGATACTGTCCGCCCCGTCGCCGGGTGCATCGGGTTCGTGGCGCAGGCGGATGACGCGCCGCGCCGGTCCCGCGGCCACCGCCGGGGCTTCGGCCAGCTCGATCGCGACGTCGCTTTCTTCATCCCCGTCACCGGCAATGCGATAGCCAGCGGCTTCGACCAGCGGCTCGAGTATGGTGCGCGCCCAGTCGCTGTCGGCGGGCAGGCGGCACGACAGGGGCGGGGCCTTGCGCTGGCCCCCGCTGTGGCGCGCGAACAGCGCATGGCCGTCGATGACCGGCACGGGCCGCTCGTCGATCAGCGCGACGCCTTCGATCATGGCATCGGCATCCGATGGGATGACCTCGCCCTCGAGTTCGGCAGCATCGAGAACCTCGCGGACCGCGTAGACGATTTCGCTGTCGCCATCGGACAGGCGCAGCAGGCGGCACCTGTCCGCGGTGAGTTCACCATGTTCGAGGCCGGCAAGCGGGTAGATCGCGCCGTCGATGACCGCCTGCACGCGCGAGCCCTCGATATCGATCGCCTCGCGGGCGATGGTGTCGATGCGGCGGACCAGTTCGAGCCGTACGGCGCGCCGGCGACCGTCGAGCCCGGTGAAGAGCATGATCGGCTGGGCCTTGCGCTGCTCAGCCGTCTCTTCCTCGGGCACGCGGGTCGCGCTGCGCATCTCGTTCACGAGCTCGTGCTTCTGCGCGATGCTGGGCAGGTCGAGCAGCATCATCGGGCGGCCATCGTCGAGCAGGGTAGTGCCAGCGTAGAGTCCGGTGTCCATGATCGCGGGTGCGATCGGTTTGACCACCACGTCTTCGTGATCGTAGACCCGATCGACGGCGAGCGCGAAGATATCGTCGCTGGCAAGGCGCACCAGCACCAGCGTGCTGGCTTCCCAGTCCATTGCATCGTCGGCCTGGGTGCCGAGGATCTCGGCCAGCGAAAGGCAGGGCACGCGTTTCCCGCGGAAGGTGATGAGACGACGATCGCCCGCTTCGGCGAAGTCGATATGGTCGCTCGACCCGAACACGATCTCTTCGACATAGCTGCGCGGAATGGCGTAGCGTTGCCCGTCGCTGCCTACGGTCAGCGCGGCGATGATGCTGAGCGTGAGCGGAAGCTTGAGATAGAAGCTCGTGCCCTCACCGGGTTTGCTGGCGACGTCGATCGACCCGCCCACGCGTTCGATGTTTGCGCGCACGACGTCCATTCCCACGCCCCGGCCCGACACCGAACTGACCTCGTCGGCCGTCGACAGGCCGGGTTCGAAGATCAGGTAATGCTTGCGCCGCTGCGACATGGCATCGACTTCGGCCTGGCTGTAGATGCCCGCCGCGACAGCCTTGGTCGCCAGGCGTTCGATATTGATGCCGCGCCCATCGTCGCTGATCGTCAGCGTGATCCGGTTGCCCGACTGGCGTGCGGCGAATTTCAGCAGACCGATCTCGCGCTTGTCGGCCTTGATGCGTTCGCCAGGCCCTTCGAGCCCGTGGTCGATGGCGTTGCGGATGATGTGCGTCAGCGGATCGCGGACCATTTCGACCATTTCGCGGTCGAGCTCCACTTCGCCGCCTTCGAAATCGACCATGACCTGCTTGCCCAGCTCGTTCGAGAGATCGCGGACCAGCCGTGGGAGCGAGCCGAACAGATGTTCAAGCCGCTGCATGCGCATGCGGGTGATTGCATTGCGAACATCGGCGAGGATCGCGCTGAGCCGGTCGAAGGGGCCGTCGATCGTCGGTTGCTCGCCCGCCTCGCGCAGGCGCCGCGCCAGATCGTTGCGCGCCAGGACCATGTCTGACACGCCCTTCATCACCTCGTCGAGCAATTCGGTCGGCAGGCGGATCGACCGCTGGACGCCATTGCTGCGCGCGGCCTTGGGCGCGGCATCGTCTTCGCCGGCGGCGGGTTCCGCCTGCTGCGGCGCCGCGGCCTTGGGTTCGCCGACGACGCTGGTGATCTCGCCGGGTTGCAGCGCGGCGATCAAGTCCTCGTCGCCTTCGGCTGAACATTCCTCGCCAGCCTCGATCGAATCGGTCATCACGCCGATCCGGTCGATTATCGCGAGCACTGCCGATACCAGCGCGCGGTCGGGTTCGCGGCGTCCGCTGCGGCATTCGGACAGGGCATCCTCCGCCGCATGGCTGAGCTTCTCAAGCTGCGGGAAGTCGAAGAAGCCGCAGTTTCCCTTCACCGTGTGGACGAAACGGAAAATGGTATCGAGCCGCGCCGTATCGGACGGATCGGCTTCCCACGCGACGATTTCGCCGCTGCTGGCTTCCAGCATCTCGCGAGTTTCGGCGACGAAGTCCGCCAGCAGGTCATCCATGTATCATTGCCCCTCGTACGATCGGAAGGGCTATGGACCATGATGGTTAAGTATTGGTTTGAGCCTGACGCCCTCGATCGGGGCCTGCCCGCAGCACGCGCCAGACGATGAAAGCGGCCAGCGCGCCGCCGGCGAAATTGGCGACCAGTTCCGCTGCGTAGATCGCCGAGGAACCCCAGGCGGAGCGCAGCACCCAGCCGAACGGCAGCATGACCAGGAAGACCCGCGCCGCGCTTTGCGCCAGCGCAAGCCCGGCCTTGTCGACCGCATTGAGCGCGCCATTGGCCACGATCAGCAGGCCGAAGCCGGCATAGCCCCATACCGAAATCGCCAGATAGCGCGAGAACTCCTCGATCACGGCCGGATCATCGGTGAAGATATCCGCGAACCAGTCGCCGGTGAAGAACAGCACCACGGCGATTGCGAGGCCGTAGCCGACGCAGAACAGGCCCGACCACCACATGGCGCGGCGCGCGCGGTCGGCGTGCCCTGCGCCCCAGTTCTGCCCGACGATCGCCCCGATCGATCCCGACAGCGCCAACAGCGGCACCACTGCGAAGCTTTGCAACCGCCCTGCCGCGCCGAACCCGGCGACTGCGGCCTCGCCCTGGCTGGCCAGCAGCGCGGTGAGTACCGAGAGGCCGATCGGGTTGATCGCGTTGGAAAACGCCGCCGGACCGGCCACCGAGAGGATGGCCTTGCTCGATTCCGCGACGTTGCAGTCGCGGATCGCTGCGGGGTTGATCTGCAGGCGCGCGCCCTTGATCAGCCACAGGGCGACAAGGATCGCAATGACGAACCCGGCGATCGTCGCATAGGCCGCGCCCGCCACGCCGAAGCCCCCGAGCCCGAAAGCGCCCGTTATCAGGATCGGGTCGAGCGCCCAGTTGGCCACCGAATAGGTCAGCGAGACATAGCTGGTCTTGCGCGCCTCGCCCTGGCCACGCAGCACGCCGTTCAGCCCCATCTGGAGCAGCATGACCGGCAGGCCGAGCGCATAGGGACGCATGTATTCGCCGATCAGCGGCAGCAGCTCTTCGGATGCCTGCATCAGCCGGAACAGCGGATCGAGCAGCAGATAGAGGATCCCGCCCAGCGCCACCCCGGTCGCAAGCGCGAACACCGCGCCGAAATTGGCCCGCCGGCCGGCGCGTTCGGCATCGCCTTCGCCGAGTGCGCGCGCGATCACCGAATTGATGCCGACCATGACCCCGACGCCGAGGCTCGAAAGCGCGATGGTGATCGGGAAGATGAAACTCACCGCAGCGAGTTCCTGCGCGCCGAGCTGGCCGATGAAATAGGCGTCGATCAGGCCGACCGACATGATCGCCGCAACGCCGAAGACCATCGGCAGCGTCTGTCCCACCAGATGGCCGCGGATACTGCCGCTGGCTAATTTGGCCATCTCGCTCATCGCTGCGGGCGTTAGCGCCCGCTCGCGCGCTTGCCTAGCGCGAACTCTTCCCGCTCGCGTAGAAGCCTTCGGGCGCTTGCGAAGAAGCCTTCGGGCGTGCGATACAGGTCTTCAAACGAAACCGCTTACGGAGAGAGCGAGCCATGGCCACCCAGATGAAAACCCGCGATTTCGAATGCAGCGATGCCGAATGGCAGGCGCGGCAGGACCTGGCAGCCTGTTACCGCATCTTCGATCACCTCGGCTGGGGCGAGAGCATCTACAACCATATCTCGGTTGCCGTCCCGGGTGAGGAAAACGTCTTTCTCATCAACCCCTTCGGCCTGCTCTATGACGAGGTTACCGCGTCGAACCTCGTCAAGATCGATGTCGAGGGCAACAATGTCGGCCCGTCGCAATACATGGTCAACAAGGCGGGCTTCACCCAGCATGCCTATTTCCACGAGAAGCTGGGCGCGCGGGCCAATGCAATCTGTCATGTCCACACCACCGCGACGATGGCGGTGTGCAGCCACAAGGACGGATTGCTGCCGACCAATTTCTATGCCTGCAATTTCCAGGGGCAGATCGGCTATCACGATTTCGAAGGCGTCACCGTTCGCGCCGAGGAAGGCGAACGGCTGGTCCAGAACCTCGGCAACAATTCGATCCTGATGCTGCGCAATCACGGGCCGGTGGTCATGGACAAGACCATCCAGGGCATGTTCGTGAAAATGTGGGCGCTGCAACGCGCCTGCGAAATCCAGGTCGCCACGCTGAGCCAGGGTGAAGCTAATGTCATCTCGCAGGAAGTCGTCGATGTGCACCAGCGCGATCTGTCGGTGATGCAATCGCAGGGCGGCGCGGGCGTGTTCGACTTCGAAGCGTGGAAGCGCCGCGTGTCGAAGATCGACGACAGCTGGAAACACTGAAGCCTCACTAGGCCGCGCCGCGCATGACCAGCATGACCGTGAACGGGAAGCCGATGCGCTTCCTGATGGATCCCGATACCCCCCTGTTGTGGGCTTTGCGCGATGCGGCCAATCTGACCGGCACCAAATATGGCTGCGGCGAGGGGGATTGCGGCGCCTGCATGGTGCATGTCGATGGCGAGGCGCTGCGATCGTGCCTGATCACCATTTCCGAGGCCGAAGGGCGGTTCATCACCACGATCGAGGGGCTCAGCCGTGACCGGTCGCATCCGGTGCAGCAGGCGCTGGTGGCCGAGCAGGCGATCCAGTGCGGTTATTGCACGCCCGGCATCGCGATGGCCGCCAGCGCGCTGCTGGCCAAGACCGCCGCGCCGAGCGAAGCGGAAATAAAGGCGGCCATCCCCAATCTGTGCCGCTGCGGGGTCTATCCGCGGCTGGTTCGCGCGATCGAGCGGGCCGGCCGGGTGGCCCGGCGGGCGGAGACGATCAGCGCCGCGCCCGCGCCCGGCATCGATGCCCGGGACGCCGCGCGGGAAGTTCCCGCGATCAGCGCCCCGGCGACGCGCGACTAGAGCGCGAAGCGCACGCCGATCCGCGCGCTGAAGGGTTCGGCGGGCTGGATGTTGTTGTTGCCGTGCGCGCTCGGGTAATAGGTTTCGTCGAACAGGTTTTCGATGTTGAGCTGCAGACTCAGGCGATCGCTGACCGTGTAGAACGCCGCGGCATCGACCCGCCAGTAGCTCGGCAGTTCGACCGTGTTCGAGAAACTCGCGAACTGGTCAGACTGGTGGATCACGCCGAAGCCGAAGCCCAGTTGTTCGGTAACATCGAAGCGGTTCCACGCGGCGATCTGGTGCTTGGGCGTCTGCTGCAGGCGCTGGCCCGCGGGGCCGAAGCTGCTCGCCGTGCGCAGTTCGCCGTCGAGATGGGTGTAGCCGATATTGGCTTTCCAGAAGTCGGTGATTTCGCCCACCGCGCCGATCTCGAACCCTTCGACGCGGCTTTCACCGGTCAGGGTGGTCACGCCGGTGCTGTCGGTGAAGGGGGTCTTGCTGCGGTCGAGGCGGAACACCGCGGCAGTCACCAGGACCTTTGCCAGCGGCGCCCATTTCACGCCCAGTTCGTAATTGGTGAACTTTTCCGGTTCGAACTGCGCCGAGGTCGGGCTGAGCACGAGAAACTGGTCGCCCGCCTGCGGCAGGAAGCTTTCCGCATAGGAAGCGTAGATCGACAGGTCGCGGTTGGGCTTCACGATCACGCCGAAGCGCGGGCTGACCTTCTCGTCGACCCGGTCCCCCGCAACGCCGCCCACCAGATCGAGCGTGTCGAGGTCGAAACGGTCCCACCGAAGACCGCCGACCAGTTCGACGTGGTCACCGATCTGGAGCTGCTCCTGCAAATAGAAACTTAGTGTTTCCAGCTGCGAATCGCGCAGCCGCGCACCTGCATCGAGCGTGTAGGGCGGGATGAAGATCGTCTCGCCAAGGGGCGTCTCGTTCGGAGCCAGCCCGCCGGTTCCCGGGGCACGGGTGAAGCTGACCGTATCGCGTCCGTTGCGCGTGTCCTGCCGGCTGACCTCGAAACCCAGCAGCAGCGTGGATTCAAGCGTATCCCCGCCCGCCTGCCAGACCAGATTGCCCTGGCCGATCCAGTTTTCGCGGTCGGTATAGTCCCGATAGCCGCCGAGGAACACGGTATCGGCCGTGCTGTCGAGCCCGCTCGGCAGGATGTTGGCATAGACCTTGTCGTAATCGGCATACTGGATCGTGCCATTGGCGCTGAGCCCGCCGCCGAATTCGTGTTCGATCCGGACGCGGCCGATATGCACTTGCGCTTCGGCCTGGTTGAAGCCGGGATCGCCGAAGAAGGTTTCGTCGTAGCCGCGCAGCGGGCCGGTCCCAGCGACCGAGGGCACGCCCCGATCGGTTACGCGGCGGTCGTCGTCATAGGTGTAGCTGGCGACCAGCGTGGTCTGCGGGCCGAGCTCGGCCGTCAGGGTCGGCGAGATGCCGAAGAAGCGGCCTTCGTAGAAGTCGCGGTGGCTGTCGAATTCCTCATAGGTGGCATTGAGCCGGAGCGCGGCGCTGCCGGACAGCGGCTGGTTGACATCGGCCAGCAGCGCGAAGGCACCGAAGCTGTCGATGCTGGCTTCGCCCGACACTGCCTGGCCGTTCAGTTCCGCGCGCTTGGCGACGCGGTTGATCGCCCCGCCGCCCGCGCCGCGGCCGAAGATCAGCGCATTGGCGCCCTTGAGCACTTCGACGCGTTCGATGTTGTAGAGCGAGCGGTAGTATTGCGCATCGTCGCGCAGCCCGTCGATGTAGAAATCGGCGGTGCTTTCCTGCCCGCGGATGAACACCTCGTCGCGGTGGCCTTCACCGGTCTCCATGCTGATGCCGGGGACATAACGCAGCGCTTCGTTCAGCTGGCGGATCGACTGGTCTTCCAGCTGGTCCTCGGTGATATAGCTGACGCCCTGCGGTACGTCGATCAGCGGGGTCGGGGTCTTGGTCGCGCTCGATCCGTCCTGCGTGCCGTAGTCCGACTCGCCATTGCCCGTGACCACGATATCGGTCGGCAGGTAACTGCGCTCGGGCTGCACGTCGTCGTCGGCGTGGGCCACGGCGGGGAAGAGCAGGGCGGCACCGGCAAGCAGGGCGGTGCGGCGGTGAAGATGGGGCATCCGGATCTCGCAAGTGATAGAGGTCTCAATTGCCCCGGTCAGCTATTGAGAAGTATTCGCACTTGCAAGGGCAGTCGGGGATATCCCGTAGTCTTCGCGCAGGGCGACACGGCTTTCACCCGTGCCGCCCTGCGATAGTGTTGCCTCAGCGCATCAGTATCCGGCTGCGGTTGCCCCATTCGCCGCAGCCCCCGGGGCCGTCGCCGTGCGAATCAATTCGCGCGCTTCGGCAATCGCTGCCGCTTCGCCGAGATCGCCCGACCTGATCTCGTTCGCGATGGTCAGCAGGCGGCCGCTGATCACCGTCCCGGTCTGCGCTTCCTCGGCGATGGTGATGCCGCCGCGCGCCTGCGCCACCGCATCCCATTCGGCGCGAACCGCTTTCCAGTAGCTTGCAGTGTCCGCCCAATAGGCATCCGCCGCTGCGACATTGTAGTCGTCGAAGGCGTCATAGGTGTTGAGGACATATTCCTGAACCACCGGCGTGAGGCCTTCCGCGGCGGAGCCATCGGGCATCATCTTGGTGTTGTCCTGCCAGTGGATCCAGCCGGTGGGGGTCAGCTGGTGGCGGTTGATCGACGCATAGCGATCGTAGACCGGGTCGCGCACTGCATCGCGGCGGGCGAGCGGGCGCCATGTCCAGTTCGAACGCCAGCGGCGGATGCCCTGGCTGTCCTGCCATTCGCCCCACCCGGCATAGCGCGGGCTGTCATCGACCTGGTAGACCGTCTGCGACCAGCGGCCATTGCGCAGCCGTTCGGGCATTTCCATCCATTCCCAGCTGTTTGGGCCGGTATAGGCGAGGATTTTCTCGGGTTCGTATTCCCAGTCCTGGCGCCAGTGCTTGATGACGAATTCCTCGCCTTCCTCGCCCACGACGAGCAGGTGCTGGAGGACGATCCTGGTGCCGGTATCCTCGACCACGCGGACCGATTCGTGCCCGCCCGAAATCTTGCGGTCGAGCGGTTCGTAGCCCGTCATCCACGGGGTCGATTCCTGCATGTCGAAGCGGACCTTGTAATCGCCTGCCATGCTCAGGATGGTTTCGCGGTCGCGCTCGAAATGGGCGTTCTCGACCGCTTCGCCGCGGTCCGCGATCGGTCCGTCGGCCAGTGCGGGGGCGGCGACGAGCGCGGTGGCGAGAAGGGCGGTGCGGAAGAAAGTTCGTACGTTGGTCATGGTGTCCTCCCTCAGAACTGGAAGCTGAGCGAAACGCTCGCATTGCGGCCGGGCCGGGTATAGGCATCGGTCGTGGTGGAAGTGGCCGAGAGCCCCCTGACGTCCTGCCAGTAGGCGTATTTCTCGTCGAAGATGTTGAAGATGCCCGCGCGCAGTTTGAGC
>Ga0209634_1000218_pt1 | contig 45247 bp, 40 predicted proteins | sample LinPmetageLP40_FD_184043 | JGI IMG/M metagenome (GOLD analysis project Ga0209634, IMG submission 184043) | Marine viral communities from the Pacific Ocean - LP-40 (SPAdes) (version 2) | ecosystem: Environmental > Aquatic > Marine > Oceanic | place: Pacific Ocean | collected 2010-08-26
AAGGTATCCTAGAAGCCAGAGCACGATCAAACAATCCATTGATTACTTCTGTAGATATTACTGATATTATGAATATGATTGGTAAAATTGTGGTAGCTGGTAATGTACGTAGAACTGCTGAGATTGCATTTGGTGAACCAGATGATACAGCATTTATGCGTATGAAAGATTGGCAACAAGCTGGTGTAGAAACTGGTTCAGTAGCTCCACTAGAACTCAAAGATATAAGTGAAGAAGATTATGATACATATAATAATGACTGGGATGCAAGAGGTAAAATTGCAAAACAGTATGAGCATTATGAATGGTCATATAAGTTTGGTGGATGGCGTTGGGCATCTAATAACTCTATTTTTGCAGAAGTAGGACAAGACTATACAGAAGCAGCTAAATCTATTGCTATCTCTGGTGAGCCAGGTTTTGCTTGGTTGGAGAATATGCAGAAGTATAGCCGTATGAAAGATCCAGCAGACTGGAAAGATAGACGAGTACAGGGTGGTAATCCATGTCTTGAACAATCTCTTGAATCATATGAGCTATGTTGCTTAGTAGAAACTTTTCCTGCTAAACATGAAGATTACTGGGATTATCAACGTACACTAAAGTTTGCTTATTTGTATGCTAAAACAGTTACTCTTATGTCTACTCATTGGCAAGACACTAATGATGTTATCAAGCGTAATCGTCGTATTGGTGCTTCACAAAGTGGTATTCAAGAAGCGATTCTTAAGTTTGGCCGTCGTAAATATCTTGATGAGTTCTGTGATCAGGCGTTTAACTATATTCAGTATATTGACAAAAAATATTCTGAGTGGATGGGTGTACCTTTATCAGTTAAAACTACATCTGTTAAACCATCTGGAACAGTATCGTTAGTAGCTGGAGCACTTCCAGGTATTCACTATGCAGAATCAGAGTCTTATTATCGTACAATCAGACTTGCTACTATTTCACCATTAGTACAGATTCTTAGTGATGCAGGTTATAGAATTGAACCTGCTGTTAGTGATCCTGTTCGTACAGTTGTAGTATATTTTCCTGTATTACATGAAGTAGGAACAGTAGCTAAAACATCTGTATCTATCTGGGAACAGTTTGCTAATGCTGTAGATTTACAGCATTACTGGGCTGATAACCAAGTATCTATTACTATTACATTTAAACAAGATGAAGCTGATCAAATAGCTCGTGCTTTATCTTGTTATGATTCACGTCTTAAAGGTGTGTCATTACTTCCTTTGTCAGAGCATGGTTATGCGCAAGCACCATATACTCCTGCAGCAAGAGAAGAGATTGAAGCCTACGCAGCAACATTGGGTGCTCTTGACTTTACCTTACTAAACCATGAAGGTGATAATCAAGATGCAAATAAGTTCTGTGACGGTGATGCTTGTCTAGTGTAATATCTCCCTGCCAAAAAGTGTGTACCCTCATAAAGGGGGTATGCACTGGTTGCGGAAGAACTCAAGATGAGATTAGAGAGTGGTTTATAGCCACTGACGATAGAAAAATAGAAATACTAAATAGGATAGAAAATGAGAGAATATATTTATGAATCATGGAATAGCGTTATGGATGCTAATATTAATCCATTAAAAAATATACCTAATCTACAAGTTAGACATTTAATTATGCAAATTCTTGCATGGATGTGGGTAACAGTATGCTCCCTTTATATGGGCAGTATTTGGTTCTGGGGAATTAATGCAATTGCCCATACATTTCTACTAGGAGCTATTGTAATTACTGTAGGTACGTTTGATACTGCAAGACGTAATCCAGGAGTATTTAAGCGTATTGACGGCTATAATGGCAGAAGGGTTAATGGCGAGCATGATTGATTTAAATAAATATAAAGAGTTTGTAGATGGTGTAACATCAGAAACATCTAAATCACTAAATGATACTAGAGATAGACTTACTGAATTAGAAGATATGGGACTGCCTCATCCTTCTAGAATACTTACTGGAGCTATAGGAATTAGTGGAGAAGTGGGTGAGTATAATGAACTAGTTAAAAAGCTAATGTTTCATAGTAAGCCATATAATCAAGAGTTTAAAGATCGACTAGAAAGTGAACTAGGAGATATTATGTGGTACTGGATTCAAAACTGTTTAGCACTTGATCTTGATCCTAATGAAGTGATAGCAAAAAACTTTGAAAAACTAAAAGATCGTCATCCAGATGGAGAGTTTAATCCCCGATATGTATCTGATTCAGGAGTTAGTATAAGTGGAATATAACTCATTTGAAGAAGTTATTAAATTGATTGATAAAGGTACAAAATAATGAGAGCAACTATTTGGAGTACACCAACTTGTAATTTCTGTGTTAAAGCTAAAACAACTCTGAATATACTTAAAATTGATTATGAAGAAAAAATAATTGGAAAAGAGTATACCAAAGAGCAATTTTTAGAAGCAGTGCCCAATGCCCGCACTGTTCCACAAATTTTTATTGATGATAAGTATGTAGGAGGCTATAATGAGTTATTAGATTTTTTAGAATCTGATACTAATTAAAGGAGACTCACTACTTGGGTAACGGCAATAATAACGGAAATAACGGCAAATCACAGCCACTTAAAAAGGTGAGAATAGATGATTTACAAACATTCTCACCCATTACAGATAACCAAAGAAAAACATACGAAGCATATAGAGAAAATCAACACCTATTACTTCATGGCATAGCAGGAACAGGTAAAACATTTTTATCTTTATATTTAGCATTAGAAGAAGTATTAGATCCTTCATCAGATTATAATGATATATTTATAGTAAGATCTGTAGTATCCACAAGAGATATAGGTTTTCTACCAGGTGATGAACAAGAAAAAGTATCCTTATATGAAGCTCCTTACAGATCTGTCTGTGGGGAGCTTTTTGGTATAAAAGATGCTTATGATGCGCTAAAACAACAGAACAATATAAAGTTTATGAGCACATCTTTTATCAGGGGCATAACTATAAATAACGCTGTAGTGATTGTGGATGAATGTCAGAACTTGAATTTTCATGAACTTGATAGTATAATTACAAGAATAGGTAAAAACAGTAAAATTATATTTTCTGGAGACTATACACAATCTGATCTTACTAAGGAAAATGATAAAAAAGGTATTCAACACTTTATGAGAATACTTAAATGTCTAAAAGAATTTACTGCTATTGAATTTGGAATTGAAGATATAGTAAGAAGTGACTTTCTTAAACAGTATATCATAGCAAAGTATAATATGCAAAATGACGGAAACTATTAAAGTACTAATAGATCATATAGATCCTATTACAGGTGTACTGGGAAATATTACTAAAACAGATCATACAGATCATGCTTTGAGAGCAGTATTTCTTAAGGATGAAGTAGATCTTGAATACTATGCTTCTGGAAGCTTGATAGAGGGTAAAGTTTGTAGAAAACTAAGAAATTGGATTTACCCAGTTGTAATACATAATCTAACTTTTATTAATTTTTTATTTGATTGGGGAGATACAAACTATGACATTATAGGATTATTACCGCCAGAAGTAAAAGAACAATATGATAGAGGTAGAGGTACTATATTAATTATAATATTAGAACCTATAGGCGGTTACAGAAGTACTGAAAAAGAGGTACTTATACGAATGGTAGAAAATAATCCGAGATATAAAAATCTTTTATTTCTTACTTTACACTATATTGATTCTCCTAATTTTATGTGCGTTAATATATTAGAAGATACTATGAAAGAGTGGGGTCCTAATAACTATATATATGGTGATAAGTATAATAAATTAGAAAATTTTGATAACAGACGTTTTTGTTGTTTTTTGATGAATTATGAAGAAAGTTTAGAAAGAACAGTATTACTAGAGTATTTTATAAAAAGTAACATAACAACAAAAGGTTTTATATCTGCAAGAGAATATCCTAATAAAGAATTATTTAATAATTTAGATATTGAAAGTACACTAAATAAAGTGTCTATTAATATAGTACCTGAAGGTAACTGGAATAGAACAGCAGAACCATTTATGAGTGAAAAGATTTATAGATCTTTTTTATTTAAAAAACCTTTTATATACGTAGGACAATACAAAAGTCTTGAGTATATAAGAAGTATTGGTTATAAGACATTTTCTCCTATCATAGATGAAAGCTATGATTATATTCATGATAATAAGATAAGACTTGTTGTATTGTGTAAAGAGTTAGAAAGACTTATGTCTAAACCTATAGAAGAATTTAATAGCGATATGGATAAATTAACTGAAATATGTAAATACAACTATAATTTATATATAAATTATCAGAAAAAAAGTAAGCAAAAGTTATATACAAGGATAAATAGTTTATCTAATGACTAATAATATTTTAGAACATAATTATAAAGTATATTATGATAATAAAAATAAATTACAGAAAACACTGGTGAATAAACTAAATGAATAGTATATATAAAAACTTTAATAATAACACGCTAAACTATGACCATGATTGTTATCCTTGGGATATATGGGTATTAGAAATAATACAAGAATTATATCCTTATGTAACCAGTCTTGAAAATATACATAAAGAAGTACCGACCAGAGAACTTATACATATAACAGATATGGTACAAAGTAGACTAAGCTCTGATAAATACTCTAAAGAGTTTGATGCTTTTGCAGAAACTTATATATCACCCTTATTAGATGGTAAAAGATATTTAATTAAGAGGCGCCCAACCCTTAATTTAGTAATACCTAATCAAGAAAGACTTGGTAGAAAATTACCCTTTCATCAAGGTATATTTTATAAAAATGGTAGAGGACAAGGTACTATATGGATGCCATTAACAAAAGCATATGATACTAACTCTATGTATGTAGTATCAACCAAAGAATCAAGAAGAATTACTGCCCAGCTTATCATAAATGAGTGGGATCAAAAAACATTTGAAGATGCATGTCTAGATACTGCTTATCCAGTAGATTTAGATATAGGTCAGGCACACTTATTTCATCAAGAAATATTACACGGTAATGTAAATAATAAAACTAATATTACTAGAATGGCTATAGATTGGCATGTGTTAGTAGAAGGAGAAGAATTTGGAGGTAGACTTCCTGGAGGATTCTTTAGACTTCCTAATGATATAGAATATAAAGTAATAGATCACACAAATGATACTTGTGTAGGATATATAGGTAATAATACTGAATATGATAGAGATATACCGCTTAATCTACAGAGAGATGCATTACGCACTTTTTGTAAAACTCGTAATATACCTAATAATATGATGCACGTTGAAAATGAATATCTACACTGGATGCCTATATTAGAAGATCTAATGGTATCAGAAGTAGATGTTATAGTCATGCATAGTATATATTCTTTACCTGATGAAATAATTAGAAGAGATAGATTAATAAATTTAGCTTTAACAAATAACGTTACTATATGGTTTGCTAATGAAGAGTTTTGCCTAACCGATGAGTCTGAAAAACAAAAAATTAATACATATTTAAACTTTGGGCATAAGCATAAAGGATGGATGCCATGGGAAACATAATACTACAAGAAACTAATATAGATTATGATTTATCTTTTATACATAATATTGAATGGTTTAATTATAAAGATCCTTTAAAAGATATTATGACTGATCAACTAAAAGATCTGCACAAACCTTATGGAGGTATGCCTTCAAGTTATACGGATGAAAATACTATCATATATCAAAAATTCTTATCTAAGTCTGAAATAGATTATGATATTTTAAGTACTCAAACAAATATAGATATACATACTGTATCAGTAATAAGACAGAGGCCTGGAAATTGTATACCTTTACATGTAGATAGGTTCTATAAACTAAGACAAATTAAACCAGATGGAGAACCTGTTAGGGCTAATATTTTTGTAGAAGATTGGGCAGATGGACATATACTTCAATTTGGGAGTAAGTTAAAATGGAATTGGAAAAAGAATACAGGATGGATATTTAATGAACATGTTCCTCATCTATCAGGCAATTGTGGTATGCAAGATAAATATACACTACAACTATCAGGATTTTTTAAATAATGGCAATTAGATATACAAATTTACCCGATAATAAAAATAAACCTTTTGGCGGAGCATATAGTGTTCATGATAGAGAGTTAACTTCTTATAGAGACGAAACTATAAGAATGTTTACTGTTAATAATAATTATACAGAAAAAAATGCAGAGATAATTAAGCAAGACTTTTTACAAACATATAAACAATGGATGTTTAGCTCTTTTCCTAGAATAAAGGGAGTAGAACAATATACTCATATGTGTTTTACACAAGGTACTACAGAATCTTTTGCACAGTTTTATATTAGATATAGAGATAATCATAGACTAAGAATAGCAAAAGGTGAGTATTTCTATAATCAAATGATGAAATCACTATGGTATAGCGATAACTTTGCTTGGTTAGATGATGAACCTATTAAAGAAGGTGATGTAGTATTACTAAGTGTACCTTTTGCAGATACAGGTGCAGTACCTAATGATCTTGAAAAACTACTATGCAACTGTGATAAGTTAAAAGTACCAGTTATGTTAGATTTAGCATATCTTAACTTAGCAGTAGACTTAGAATTTGATTTATCACACCCTTGTATAGAATACATAGTATCATCCCTATCTAAAGTATTTCCTATTGAAAATCATAGAGTAGGTATACGTTTGCAGAAAGAACCTTTTGAAGATCAAATATACGTAATAAATGAATATAACTATAATTATATTAATTTACTAAGCGCTTACTTAGGTACAGCTATGATGAAGAAATTTTCTGCTGATTATGTATTTAATAAATATCATGATAAGCAACTTGCACTTTGTCAAAAACTTGATTTAGTACCTTCCTATTGTGTATATTTTGGTATAGACTATTCTGGACGCTTTAGAGAATATAACAGGGGTGGCAATGGAAACAGATTATGTTTCTCAAGAATCTGGGATGGAAGAATGAAGTATGACTTGTAATAATGACTGGGATCCTTTAGAAGAAATTATAGTAGGTACAGCTGATTATTGTAATATACCTATTCCTAATATTAGTACTTTAAAATGTCAGTATCCAGAATTTGAAGAAGAGTATATTAAATCAGTAGCAGGTTTTTATCCTCAACAAATTATAGATGAACAAAATGAAGATTTAGAAGTATTTAGTAATACTTTAAAAGAACTGGATGTAAAAGTACATAGACCCAATACACAATATGCAGAAGTCGATACTCAATCACCTACATGGCATGGTAAAAACTGGCATTATTACTCTCCCAGAGATCTTACGCTTATTATAGATGATAAAATTATAGAGACACCTTCTCCTATATGGAATAGACAATTTGAAACCTGGGGATATAGAGATATTTTTACACAAATGTTTCGTGATGGATGTACGTGGTTAAAAGCCCCTATTCCTTTATTATTTGATGAAAACTATAAAGAAGATACAAATGGAGTTCCTGCGTTAAATAATAAAGAGATCTTATTTGAAGCTGCTAATTGTGTAAGAGCTAATAATGATATATTATATCAAATATCTAATACAGGAAATAGGCTGGGTGGTGAATGGTTACAGCGTATATTAGGTAATAAATATAAAGTTCATATAGTAGAAGGTTTATATTCATATGCACATTTAGATAGTACTATTGTACCGGTAAGAGAAGGTTTAGTATTATATAATGCAAGTAGAGTAAATGTAAATAATGAGCCTGAAGTATTTAAATCTTGGGATAAGATTTGGATTAATGAATGTGTTGGGAAAACAAGCGCACCAGCTGGATTACCTTGGGGAGCCAGTGAGTGGATTGGTATGAATTTTCTTAGTGTAAACCCAAATCTTGCTATTGTAGATAAAAAACAAACAGAAATTCATAAAAAATTAAATGCAGTAGGGATTGAAACTATACCTTTAGAATTAAGACATGACAGACTTTTAGCAGGTGGATTTCATTGTGTTACTTTAGACTTAAAAAGAAAGAGAGCCTCCTAGTAGATGGCATATAATAAAAGTAAAGCTAAAGGTTCAGCATATGAACAAAAAATAGCTAACTTACTAAGTAAAGAGTTTGACGTAGAATTTAGAAGGGTTCCTTTATCAGGGGCTATAGACTATTTAAAAGGAGATATATGGACTCCTCATGATACTGCATGGTGGCCTTACTGTATTGAGTGTAAACATTATAAAGAGATTCAATGGAATAATCTATTAACTTCTAAGACTACTAATATATTTGGCTTCTGGGAACAAACAGTACGAGAAGCAGAAGTAATGAAAAAGAAGCCTCTATTACTATTTAGATGGGATAGATCTAAAGATTTTGCAGCGTATGATGATGATACAGAAGTTGAAGACTACGTAGAAATTTCATCTTTTGGTCATAAGTTTAAAATATCTCGATTAGATGATTGGATAAAAGCAGTAAAGAAAGCTGATAAGTTACCTAAGTATAGGGAAGAGAAGTGACATAGCTGTTGCTAACTTGTTTTATATTTGTTATATTTATTTATAAACACAGGAGATGAATATGACTAAAACATGGAATGATCTTGCAGATGTGCAAGAAACTGACTACTCTGACTATAATAATCTACTAATTATTGATGCAAACAATCTATCATACAGATGGCTTCGCAGACCTAATCATGATTCTTTTGCTAATGATTTTATTAGTACTATACAATCACTCGCAAAATCTTATCAAGCTAAACGTACTATTGTATGTTTTGACTTTGGTAAGAGCTATTACCGAATGGAAATGCTTGAAGACTATAAAGGCACTCGTACAAAATCTGAGGATCCAGATGAAGTAAAACGTTTTGAAGAGTTCTTTGCTGTTCTTAATGCTCTTCCTGATGATCTTGATGAAGAAGTAGTAAAGTTTAGAGGAGTAGAGGCTGATGATACTCTTGCATGGATTACTCAAAATCTATCACAAAACTATAAGCATACTTGGATTGTGTCATCAGACAAGGATTTATTACAACTAATCAAAGAAGATGTATCGGTATTCAATATATTTGGACGCAAAGAAGTTACTCTTGAATCACTACAAGAAGATCTAGAACTTACACCCGCACAGTTTATGATGTCCAGAATTATTGAAGGAGATAAAGGTGATAACATTATAGGTATTGAAGGTATCGGACCTAAGAGAGCACAAGGACTTGCTAAAGAGTATAAAACTTTAGATAATCTATTAGCAGCTTTGCCGTTAAAAGGTCGTGCTAAGTATATACAAAATCTAAATGCAGGTAAAGAAAGACTAATTAGAAATGAAAATCTAATTAATCTAAAGTATTGTACCGATGCTATTCTAGCTGGTAAAGAAGGAGAAGAAGCTCTTGACCGATTATCGAATCTGTGAGATTGATATTGAGAAAAGTTCTACGGCTAAGTATTTAGAAAAAACATATAGTTGTGAGTGGGGATTTAATCAAGATACTAATCTTGATCCCTTCTTTCATCTTAGAGCATGTATAACTAAACCTGTAAAAATTCCTGCAAATAAGATTATACCTATACCTACAGGAGTATACCCTGCTTTAAAAAATCCTAATTTTCGTATTGAAGTTAATTCGTTTACTGACTTAGTGTATGAGCAAGGATTATCGTTGGCAGATGGTGTATCTACTTTTGAATATACGTTTAGGAATGAAATATGGTTACTGATTAAAAATAATTTTGAACAAGCACAAACTATACAACCTACTCAAAAAATTGCAACTTTTTCTGTAAACTATCGTCCTCGAATGGTAATAAATTATGTTGATCAGATAGAAGATATTGCTTGGAAAAATTCATCAGCTAAAAGTTATATTCAAAAGTTAAAAAAGAAACTTAATCCAGAAGTGCATGATATTAAAAAATTTGAACCTGATGTAGAATATGGAAGAGCTATTGTAGAACAATACACTCAAGGAGGTATAAGTACTTACTTAGTAGATGAGATAGATATTGATGGTACGTTAACAGCCACTCATAAAAGAAAAATAGAACAAGTAGAAGATCTTGAAGAACCAACAGGAGTAAAACCAAGTGAAAGCTAAACTAATGGGGTATACACAAGTTATGCCTGGAGCCTTTATAGGTATTGATAATCTGCAAGATTTTGTAGCATACTGTGCAAGAGTATCAAATCCTACAAATCAAATGAATAGTGAAACAACCGAAAAATTAATTAAATATCTAATCAAACATAAGCATTGGTCTCCTCTTGAAATGGTATCAGCTACAATGGAGATTGAAACTACAAGAGACATTGCACGACAACTTTTGAGACATCGCTCATTCTCTTTTCAAGAATTTTCACAACGATATGCTGATCCTGCTGATATGGGGGCTGATTATTTTGAAACATCAGAGGCTAGATTGCAAGACACAAAGAATCGTCAAAATTCAATCGAAACTAATGATGAAGAACTTCAAAATATGTGGAACGTAAAACAGCGTGCTGTAATGCAAGAAGCAGAAGAAGCATATGATTGGGCTATAGAAAATGGTATTGCTAAAGAACAGGCAAGAAAAGTATTACCAGAAGGTTTAACCTTATCCAGACTATATGTAAACGGTACTCTCCGCTCTTGGGTTCATTATATTGAATTACGTAGTGCTAACGGTACACAAAAAGAACATATGGAATTAGCACAAGCCTGCGGGCAAGCTATAGCAGAAGTATTTCCACTTGCTAAAGATCTGTAATGTCTATAGGATTTTTAACTCAATATTATAGAGGATTAGGCCACTCGCAAAGAATTAAATTTATAGCAGAGAAAACAGCTGAATATCATGATGTAATTATTATGGATCAGCTATTCCAACCCCCTTTAGACTATAAAGTACCTCATACAGCTTTTCTTGGTAATTATAAAATACCTGATATAAATAAAGTATTTCAATTTATACAACAGGCTACCATCATAAACTTTCGCATCAATCAATTTATAAAAACTATAGAAAAGTATAAAGTTAAAGTATTAGTTTGTGAAGGTTTTCCTTTCTGTAGACAACAATTTGCGCATGAATACTTTAGATACCTTGAAGAATGTAGAAAAAGAGGTATAAAAATTGTTATATCTGTACGAGATTTTCCTTGGGATGAACCTCATAGTACTCAATTACAAGATTGGGTATTATACACACAAAATATAGTATGTAAATATTATGCTGATTGTATATTAGTTCATGGGGATAAAAACATATTACCACTTATGAGTGATAGAACTAGACAGTCTAACTCTGTACAAATTATGAATGATATTAAACATATGCTTAGGTATACAGGTTATGTATGTGACGAATCCCAACCTATGCATAAACAAAAAAATAATAATATCTATATTAGTACAGGGCTTAATAAAGATGAAGCAGTAATAATATTTAAAAAAATTGCAGAAATAGCACATCTATATCCTAATCATAAATTTATTATGCCTATAGCTAATAAATATAACTCTATTGGGGGTAGAAAAAATAAAAATATATATCTTGTGGAGTATGTACCAGAATTACGTAATAAATTAATAGATTGTGCTGGATATGTAACTTATGGGGGTTATAATGCTACAGTAGAAATATTAAAAAGTCAAATACCTTCAATAGTAGTACCAAGACAGAGCGGAAGAAAAATGGAACAATTTGTAAGAGCTTTTACATTTGAGCCTTATGATTATTATAAAGTACTTACTATGCCTGAATTTAGTACTATTAAGACAGTATTAGATGAGGTAGTGAATGGGTATAAGCCACAACCTTTTAGTTATAATATACAAGGCACATCTACTAGTGCTCAAATATTATCGGAGATATATAATGAATCTTGAAGATGTAAAAAAACAAGAAATTGCTTGGAAAGATTTGGTAGCTAAAAGCGAAATGGTTAATCTCAGACTAATAACAGAAGATGCTAAAAAAGAGTTAGAAAGAAAAATAGCTAATTTTATAATAGCTAGAAAACAAGCTATTGCATCAGGTAATACAAGTTTTATATTTAGAGATAAAACCTATAATATAGATGAGGAAACAATTAATACGGTAATGACTGGATGGGCAAATCCAAGTAGTGTAAGTAAACATAGAGCTTTATTAGCATATCGTAGAGCAGAAACAAATGCTTGGATATATAAAACTTTATTGGATAAAAAAAGAACCTCATTATTTAAGACATGTAAAAATTTAGTATTAGTAGGATCAGGAATGTATCCTTATTCTATGTTTGATATACAAAAAAAATATAAGCATATACAACAAATAGGCATAGAAATAGATGAAAAAAGAGCTTCAGTAGGAAGAGAGATAGTTACTAAATCTCCAGCAAAAGACCACATACATATAGTAACTTGTGATGGTTATGATTATGACTATACATACCTATTGGAAGATGACTTAGTGTTCATATCTTGTGATGTAGATAATAAAAATATGATGAGTAAGATCATGGAAACGTGTAAGGCGCACATGTTTATATGTGCGCCTTATGAAAAGACTTGGTTAAGAGCTTTAGTACAAAGTATAAAAGTTAGTAAGCATCATGGAGTTATTTTTTACGCCGATTAACTTTCTTCTTTTTAGACTTAACACTCTTAGCTTTTTTTGGTTTAGTATATTTTACCTTAGACCTTTGAAAAACTTCAGGTACGATTGGCATTTAACTTCACTGTTTTTACAGTTTGTGTAAGAGGATTCTTTACTTCTTTAACAGTAAGTTGTCCTCCTGCTTTATAGTACGCCAAAGTCTTTTGCATCTCTTCAGCATCGTAGACTTCACGAAGACCGTAACGATTGTCACCAATCGTTACGGCTTTTCCTGCTCTATTTTCGACGCCGGAAAGTGATTTAGCCATTCTTAAAACTTACCTGAGCCTTTAGCAATACTATATACACCAGTAGGTACTTTTGCACTGTGTCCACCAGTAGTATTTGCATTTTCTTGCATTTTTGTACCTTCAGCCATAAACTGTCTTGAAATATTATAGTCAACAGGTAGTGGCGAATTAATAGGTGCATAAGGATCAGCTGCTTTACCAAGAGCTTTTTTACTACCTTTAACAATAGTTCCACCTTCGGCACCAGCTTGGACACCAGTAGCGGCTTTTACATATTTTAATGCATTAGCGTTACCAGTTACCTCTTTTTTGATCATTCCCATGATTCATTCTCCTTTATAAAATTTTTTAATTGTTAGCTATTAGCTAACAATAGTTCTTGCAGTAACTGTTTCTGTCATATTACCTGCATTAGCAGCAGCATAAACTAGATCAGCAACACCAATAACACCTGGATTGGTGTTAGTAAGAGTAGTCATCCATGCACCAGCCATTGTGGAGCTTACCGCTGTAGTATTAGCATTAGTAGAAAGACCTTTAGTACAACTTGACCAGATATTTCTAACAGTAGTTGCCTGTGCATTTTCACCAACTACAGAGTTATTTGTCTGGTTTTGTACGGCAAAACTTCCGCCAGTAATAATACAATCACTTACATGTACACCACAACGTGTAGTTGTACTTTTGATATGAATTGCAGGTACAGAAGATGTACCATTAATGGTAAGACCAGATATAAAATTATCACCACTAGAAGTTGCGGCTCCATTAATTGAGCCAGTAAGAATACAAGCATCTTTTCCGCCGACACCGACAATAGTAGTGTTATTAAAGACAAAGTCAGTAGCAGGCCATACGTGTGTGCCTGGATAAATTTCGATAGTACTTCCGTCTTGTGAAAATACAGTAGCAGGAATATCTGCTGGTGTTGCGTAGTTAGAGAATGGTCCTCCAACGCTATAAGTAGTTCCGTTCATATTATTTCTCCTTTAAAGAAAAGTAGCTATTTGCTACATAAATTATTTTTTTCGAGACTTACCTGCGGCATTTAGAGCTATTGCTACTGCTTGACGCCTTTGGGCCTCTTTCTTAGTTACACCCAATCTTTTTGCTAAAGTGTTTACACCTTTAGATCGAGCTTTTGAGGGTTTTTTCATTAGCTCTGTTATATTCTTTGAGATAGCCTTTTTAGACTTACCTCTTTTAAGAGGCATTAGTTATATATCTGTAAGAAGGAGGCATCATATCATCATCTAATACTTCAGTCACTTCTTGCATTTCATCCATTATATCTTCTATAACTTCTTCTATTTCGTCACATTGGCAATCTTCCATATCGCAATCATCACAAGTTGATGTTACAGGAGTATCACCGGTATCAGAACCATAAACTAAATAATCTCTAGCAGAATTAATATAAGCAGAGGAAACAGCTAATTTATTTGTCCACCAAGTAGGCAAAGAAGTTTCTTCATCGGAAGGAAGAGCATTTAATATGTCTTTAGCATCTTCAATAATAGTCTGCATCATACGTCTTGATGATGCAACATCAGTGTGTCCGTCTTTATTCATGGCTTATCCTTTGTAAATTAATTCTTACATGTAGAATACTTTAATTTTCTGGTTATGGCAAATTTTTAAAGTTAGGCTTCTCTTACTTGGGCATTTTGACTGTGTGAGTCAAATAAAACTTTCTTACCTGTAGATAAATTTTCTTCTGTTTTTTCTATTGATGATACAATTTTACCACATTGAGACTTACATAAACTAAATGATCTATCGTATCCTTTTAAATAATTTTGTAACTTAGTCCAATAATCATAGTTTAAGATCTTTTCTAAAGGTACATGAAGACCATTGAATAAGTTTTCAAATTTAGGAGGGTAATAGAAACGAGATTGATTTTCATCATAGTAATGTCCCCCTGTCCAACAACATCTAAATACTAAACCTTCTGGAGATACATACCACTTACCCCAATTATCCCATACACATTTAATAATCCGTTCTGCTTTATCCATATTTTCTTTATTTTTCTTAGAATGTATAAAATTACCACTCTTAGGAGCAAATACATCTCTTGAAGTTTTAACAGTAGAAAAGGTATGAAAGTTATAATCTAAAGCCATTTGCCTAGCTTCTTCTACTTGGTGTTTATTATGTTCAAATACTATATACTTCCAATGCACTTGTGCAGTATTTGCTTTAATCACTGAACAAGCATTGCTAAATACATCTTCAAATTTAGTATTAATCCTATATTTAGAATGTGTATCTGCTAAACCGTCCATATCAAAATTAATAATATCACGATCTGTTAGTATATTTCCTACATCTGTCCAATAATCATGTCCATGAATACCTCCATTAGTATGAATTAGTATACGAGTATCATGCTCTTTAACATATGATATAATTTCACGAAACTGTTTATTCATTACAGAGTCACCAAAATTACCATTAATTACTAACCATTCTAAATTTTTAAGTAATTCTGGATAAAATAGTTGTTTAAATTTACCTAATGTTATAGTATATTTTTTATCATTTAAATTAATACGAAGAGGCTTGACTCTATGACAAGCAGGACACTTAGCGTTACATCTAAAAGTTAATTCAGTTGTGAGTTGCCTATATTTTCTCATTAGGCTGGAGGATTAAGAGTTATAATTTGCACAGTCAAACCTGATGGTATAGACGCATCTTTAAAAGTTACCTTACCTGTGTTCTTATCATATAAATAATCTTGAGTTTTAGCCTGAGTAATCCCATTTATACTAACTATCACATTATCAATAGAAGTAGGATTAGAATTTCCAGGAGTAGATACAAAAAAATTATTACTACCTGTGCCTTCTCCTGTAGCACTAGCAGCTACATTTATAAGTTGTTTAAGGCCTAATGCAACATTACTGGATACTAAATTAATATTAGCATTTAATTGTGTATAAGTTATAAAGTCATTAGCTTGAAATCCTGCAGTGCTTCCTTTAGAATCTAATTGTGTTTGAATAGAGCTGGTAGCATCTAAATATCCAAGTTCAGTTGATGTAACAGAAGCTAAAGCAGCTACTTTACCACTACCATCGGATACTAAAGCTCTTGAGGCAGTAAGATTCCCAGTAGTAATAGTAGATACAGCACCTGCTATATTTGCTACTCTTCTAGCTTCAAGAGCAGTAGACTCTGTTACTCCTGCTGTAAGCTGTGTTTGGATAGCAGATGATACTCCATCTAAATAACCAACTTCAGTTGCTGTAACAGCAGAAATTGCAATCTTACCAGATCCGTCACTAACTATAGCTCTTGATGCTGTAAGATTATCTTTATATACAGTAGATATAGCACCAGAACGGTTATCGGTAATGGCAGTATTTAAATCTGCGCCATTATATTTTACAGAAGATGCAGTAAGCTGACCTGCTACAAGATTAGCTGCGCCTGTAGGACTAATAACAACATTACTATCAGGATCTCTAGTTTCTGATAAGGTAAATGATTTAGTAGACTCATCATAATAGATAGCTGCATTACCTTCACTACCTCTATTCATAAAGATACCTACATCAGCACTAGGAGTTCCTGTTACAGAGTTAGCAAGCATAAGGAATCTATCTTGTATAACTGCATTAATAGTATTGGTAGTAGTGGTATCACCATTTACAATTAAATTACCTTGAACTACTAAATCATCTGACATAGTAACTTGTCCAGTAAATCCCTTAGTACCGGCAACTACAGCAGCTATATTACCTTCTGCTGCTACTACATTAGCATGAACAGTATTAGTATTTGTAACACCCGCACTAAGTTGGGTTTGTATAGAGGAAGTAGCATCTACGTAACCTAATTCTGTAGAGGTGACAGAAGCTAAAGCAGCTACTTTACCGCTACCATCGGATACTAAAGCTCTTGAAGCTGTTAAATTACCAGTAGTAATAGTAGATACAGCACCTGCTATATTAGCTACTCTTCTAGCTTCTACACCTACAGCAAATACAGTATTTGCAGCAATATTTGCCTCTGCAGAATTAATTTGAGTTTGAATAGCAGATGTTACACCGCCTAAGTGGTTTAAAACAGTAGTAGTAATCCCACTTGCTGCAACTTTACCGCTACCATCGGATACTAAAGCTCTTGAGGAAGTAAGATCTGCAGTAGTAATAGTAGATACAGCACCTGCTATATTATTTATTCGCTTTATCTCTACAGCATCAACATTAGAAGATACTAAATTTACACTTGCTACGATAGGTGCAAAATTAGCCGTATCATCGAAAGCGCTTGCAGGAATAGATTTTATTCCGTATAATCGGGCTACTATAGATCCATTAGCCATTTTATCGGTAGTAACCGCATTTGACCCTAAAACTGTTGATGTTACGCGTGTTAGCGCCATATTAACTCCTTAAATATCAATCATCGTCAAGTTGTTCAAAAAACTCTGTTAAAAAATCTACTGTTTCTAATGATGTATTATTAAATTTTTCTTTTATTCTGGTTGTTAAAGTATTATCAGAACTACTTACAACAGTTTCATTAGAAGTGTTATCATCTGATATTTCTTCAAAAAATTCTGCTAAGAAATCTTTTTGCTCAAGAGGTTCTGAATCTCCTTCTTCAAAAAATTCTTTTATAAAATCTTCAACCTGCTCATCAATTGTAGGAGGTTTTAACAACTCATCATATATCTCTAATACACATACTTTCTCAGTTAAGTCTTTAATCCAGTCAATTAATTCTTGATCAAGCTGTTCATTTTTATCTATCCATTGTCTTTCGCTTGTAAAGTTTTTACCTCTTTGCTCATAATAAATACCTATAATTGGTCCCGAAACTAATTCTTCTATCTTTGGTTCTTTTTCAATTATTTTACTAAATGGAAAAGCCCTTGATATTAGTGGACCTTTCATGTTTTCTTCTATTTTTCTGTACTCAAAAAATACACAGCTTTGATCCATCTCATCTATGTGAAATTTTATATATTCCATATTTTCCCTCTTATGTTTTAATTATATATCTTGCTACTGCATGTGGTATTACTGCAGTATGAGTGTGTGCAGCAGCAGAAACTCCTGTTACGCATGTTAGACCTCCAGCATCTTTAACACCTGTTGAAGCAGAAGCTGTAGTAGTATTTATAGTTGTAGTATGTGAAGCAGTAGTAATAGTACCCCCACTTGCAAAGGTTCCCGCTCCTGGTCCGAGCGCATGAGCAGATGATTCACCTATCATAACTTTATTCTCAAAGTTAGGTATATTAAAAGTAGAAGAGCCATTTCCTGCACCATAAGTAGTTCCTAATATAGCAAATAACTCAGAGTATGTGGTTCTACTAACAGCTGTCCCAACACATTCTAACCAACCAGTAGGTACCGCACCTGCCATAGCTACTATAGTACCCGCAGGTATTAAAGGTACTGGAGTGTCTGTACCTCCTAAAATTGCAGATTGCAAAAGTACATTAGAAGCTACAGGAGCATAGCCACCGTTTTGTTTTACTATACTAAGTCCTAAATGGTGTAAACGATTATGATTACCGTTTCCTTCTATATTTGGTTCAAAAGCTAAGGACAGATTAGATGTGGCATTAGAGCCTGCTAAGACTATAGCTGCATTAGATACAGGAGCTATACCCGATATAGCAAGTTGTGCATGTTGTACTCCTGTAACCTCTGGAAACCATGTTCCTCCACCACCAGCAGCGGTAGATACTATTTCAATATCATTAGTTTTAACATTACGAATTGCAAGATTAATTTTATCAGAAGTAACGGCAGAAGTAGCTATCATAGTATTTACGATACTTACTGGTCCTGGAGTACCTATATCTAAAAAAGCTCCTATAGAAGCAGAGTTACTAGTTTTTAAATATAACCGGCTGGCTGACTGTGCAGCCCCTTCTTGCACTAATACTACCAGTTCTCCAATATCATAGTGACTAACATTAGAAGTTAATGCTGGTAATCCATTTTCTATCCTATGACCTATGCCTACTCTGGTAAAGTTACCTCCAATTTGAGAACTCTTCTTAGTGGTAGAATCTGAAATATATAATGCGTTAACATTTGCATTAGCAAATTGCATAATAGTACCATCAGGAACATCAGTAGCTACACCACTTGAAACAATATTCACAGTTGCAAGAGCTGCTGAACTCCTAAAATTTGTGAGTAAAGAGCGCATGGAATTGTTAAACTGAGTTCTAGCAGAGTTAAGTGATGTACCTGCAGTTGGCTCAATATAGGTGTTTGAATCGGTTAATGCCATTTATACTCCTGTTGCTGTCATCATTACAGACATACCTGCTGATGTTGATCCTGCGGACCCATCACTGCTTTTAAATACTTGATAACTGACTGCCTGATTTGATGCGGCAGTAGTTACTACTATATGTGGTTTATTTGAATCCTCATTTAGCATTGCGTAACTTACTACAGGTCTAGTTAGAAAACCTGCATCAGTAATATCAATAGTTTTAGTAGTTGCATTATATGCTGTAGTATCTGTAAAGGTAACTGTATCTTTTTCTATAGTATACCTAAACTTATCAATTGTAAAGTCAAATTCATCAGGCAGATCATTTTGCACAATAAATTTTAATTGAAATTGTCTAAAAGTTCTGCTACCAGCTTGATAGGTTTGAAAACCTTCATTCACAGAAGAACCTACAAATTGTTCAATATTTACATTACCATCTGAGCCACCAGAGACTGAACTAACATTTCCTACATATAGTAAAGTATTATCTACTGTAGTAGTTCTAATTAGTGTTTGAGATCTTACAGCACCTAAACTACCGGCATAGGTATCTCCAGTACCTGAATCAGAATACTGTCTCATATTAACTAATTTATAGTTACTGGCTGCAGTAGTTACATTACCAAGTGCATTACCACCAGTACTATCACCATTTGAATGATATGTTTCTCCTAATCTAATTTCATCAGCATCTACTAAACCAGCTATATGTGCATAAGAATTAGCATTAGCATAGTCACCTTGATCTAATACACCAGAAGATGTATAAGTACCAAAACCACTTGAATCAAGAGCAGAGGTTCTACCAGTATCAGTATATAATTGTACACTAGTAGCATTTACTCTATTAACATATAGTTCTCTGTTATTTAATTGAGTCATACCATTAATATCATGAATAATAATTCTATTACCATTTACTAATCCGTGTTCAGAACCTGCAGTAGTAACTACTGCAGGACTTGCTTTAGTAATAGCAGAAATAGCTATAACATTACCTACATACTGACCATCATTCCATATAACATATACGTTACCAGAAGCACCCCCACTCATCCAAGTTGTATTATTAGAGTCAAATCGAGGATCTACTACCGCAGTATTAGAAAATCCTAATACAGTGCCTATACCACCGAAACTCGCATCTTTTAACACACCAGCAGTACCAGAAGGATCAGTAACTCCTGTCAGTATAGCTTCTTTAGCACTATTGTAGTTTGTTTGGACAGATTGAGTACCTTGAATTTCTACATATACAGCTCCTGTAACAGTAGATCCAAAATCTCTAATTTGTGTTATATATTCTCCTGAACCACTTGCTAATAGATCAGTAGCAGATGATGTAGCAGACCAACCTGAAGAAGTACCATTAGCATTATCTGTAGCTGAACTTACTCCACCAATGCCAGGACGAACTCCATAAGCTAAACCTCCTGTAGTAGAATCACTAAAAGAAGGAAAATTAGTTTCTCCATTATTAGTATTTGTTATATTAGTAAAATTGACAGAAGGAGCATCTTCATTATATGCGGCTACTACAGTACTTCTGATAGGACGAGAAGTAGTAAGAGTAATATCGACAACATCTTCACTAAAATTACCACTAGTATCTCTAGTTCTTGCTAAATAGGTAAACTCTCCGTAAGTATCAATAGGAATAGATTTTCTAGCAGTACCAGCAGATACCGTAACTAAGTCAGAGGCTGCAACAAAATTATTTATTCTATCATCTACAGTAGCACCATGTATTTCTCCAGGTAATCGTTTTATAACTACTTCTTTAAGATCAAGATCTGCTAATTCACCGTCACTGGTACGAGCATAAGACCATAATAAAGTAATTTGATCAATTTGTTGACCGCCTGTAAAATTAAATACATTAGCAGGTTTAGCAGTTTTACCTACAATAGATTTACTAAGTGTAGCCTGTAAACCTCTTATTTCTTTATTTAGAGGCACAATTCTAAATATTATATTTCTTGTATCACTGGTTAAGCCTCTGTTTATACCATTAACAGTAAATCTAATTTTATTATCACTATCTAATCCAGATGCAGGAACCTTAACAGTATTAAAAGATGTTAAGTCTGTACCACCATCATCTACACCGACATCATCTACAGAATCCATTCTATATGATATTTCATAATCAGTAACATTCTGTTGAAAAATATGATCAAATTGTACAGTAGCTCTTACAGCAACGCCGCCTGTTTGCTCTCTATATAGAGATTCTACTATAGTAGCATTTTTTACTTTCTGTATAGGTATATTATCTATATGTATAAATTTAGTATTAAAAGCACTGGTTCTACCGCCTCTGGTTTTATTTCTAGCTCTCATTGCTGTAGTACCTTGTAACAAACCGGGTATAACTTGATCTTTAGTTAAGAACATTTGCTCAAAATCAGATCCTATTTGTAAATTGTATACTCTGTTATTTGCTAAAGTAAATCTTCCTGGAAACTCATCTCTATTATAGTCCAAGGTAGCAGTACCTCCTGCTATATTACCTAAGAATCCTGTAGGATCAGAAGATATATTAGTAAAAAATAAACCACCTAAATTAGCTTTGGGAGAAGTAGCTAATTTTATCTTATATATGTTATTAGCAGTCAAAGCTACGTTAGACAAAGTAGATTCAGGATCATATGTAGTTTCTATGACACTAAATATATTTGAGGTAGCAGCTTGTACATTATCACCTCTCTCAATAATAGGAACACTATAGTAATCTACTTCAGTTCTATATGCAGAGTCTGTAGCACCTTTAGCATAAACTACTGTAGCATTTACTACGGGATTATTGTGGTTAACTGTAAATTGTCCTGCAGTTTTCTGTTCTCCATCAATAAATAATCTGACAAAAGCTGCATCACGAGGCCTAACAGGTAAATCAATTGTAATACTATCAGAAGCACTATCATCTATTTCTCCAGACTGTATATGAGTAAACTCAGAGCCTGAAACATAAAAAGTATTATTCGCATAAAATCGAGAATCAAGTAGTTGATTTATTGTTACATAAAAAGGAACTGGAGGTATCTTAGTAAGAAGAGTTTCATCATCAGTTCTTGTATTAGTAATTTTTATAATGTCAGTAGCTGCCGTATGACCTACTATAGTACGACTAAGTGCTGTTACAACAGGCGCAAATCCTACAAAATTTAATAATCCTTGTGCAGATACATTTTGGTTAACAGGTATGGTAATTTGATCTGCACCTTTTAAAGTACCAAATACATTATCGTCATTAGCGTCTAATACATTACATTGAAAATTATCATCGAATACTTGTCCAAAACCTTGTATAGTTAAAGATATAGTACCATCACTGGTACCTCCAGATGTGTCTGTATTTTCAATAGCAGTACATAGCAGTTTTATTTCTCCTGCAGCACTTGTAAAACCGTTCTTACCTACCAGAGTAGCTGTAGCTGGTGCTCCTACTAATACATTTGCATCTACTACTTGTACAGTATTAACATCACCTACTACTATATTATTTGCTATTAAAGATCCATTAGTAGGTTTAGATATTTCATACTCAGTTACATAACTAATACCAAAACCTTCTCTATCAGTATTTACCTGTATTAAACCGTCTACTGCTATAGAACCATCAGATCTTGTTCTAGGACTTGCAATAAAATTAAATTGAGGAACAGGAGGAACAGTCAGTGAGGATTGAATATCAGTATACGCAGTAGGTTTATAATCAATAAATTTATCAGAGTCTATATACACATTAGATATGTATTCAACAGCAGATATAGCTACCTCTTCATCATCTGTTTCCCTTGTAATTTGTGTAACTTTAAATAGTTTATCACTTTTAGAAGTATAAAAATTATCAGGATTATCTATTTCACCAAATGTCCATAGATCTCCTGCTTCAGGTTTATTATTAGCAGTAAAGGCCGTATAGGCATCCCAACTTTTAGTAATTGGGTTAAATCTTTCAATAGGATTAACAATAGCTTGGTCAAATCCAGAGGTAACATCATCAGTAGTAGTTAGTGTAAAATTAGCATTAGATACTAAGTATAAGTCTATTCTATCGCTTTTTACTTTTATAATACGAAGAGCTAAAGGACTGGTATTAGATGATCCAAAATTACTTGCACTAAGAGAAGGTACAGTATAGTGTTCTAAAAATACATTAGTATTATTAGGAGTCACAGCTGAATCAGCTCTTATCTTACCTCCAAAACCATAAGCTACTCCAGAAGCTTGTTGTGCTACAGAGATTACATCACCAGGAACTAATTGCAAAGCATCGGTACCTGTAGTAAAAGTGGTTGTTCTTTTTAAATATCTTGAAGCAGCTATTTGATATTGAGCAAATCGTAGAGCTTGGCTTCTTCGGGTCACACCTACTAAATCTAAGGAAGTTATATTTTCTATTTCAGTTTGTGTTATTCCATCATTGCTACCTAATTGATCAATACGTACAGTTTCTCGTTTATAGTGATTAGTAGGATCAACATAGCTTACATCTACACCAGTTAAAATATCACTCTCTTTATTACCAGAAATAATAAAGGTATTTTCTTTCATAGTAGCTTCGTTAAATACCATAACAGGGGTTTCATCAGGAAGATCACAAGCAAGAGTAATCTTACCATGAGCATATAATACTGCTCCCCTAAAACTTGCAGCTAAGCTATTAATAGTATCAAAAGATTCTGATTGATCCGCAATAATAAGATCTAAAGTAAATCTTCTTTCTTTAATAACGGTACCTTGTGCAACTCCTAATTGTCTTTCTCTATTTGACGTAAAAGTACCTCTGGCTTTACTTCTAAAAGTTCCATCAGCTAAACCATCTACTCCTATAAAATTACCTGTAGTATAGTCACAAGCATCACAGAATTGTGCTATCTGATAAAATCTATATTTATCTATATTTTCTTCAGGTACTCCTAGGCCGTATGTCTTATTTGTAAGTAAATCATAAATAATCCACACTGGGTTTTGTGACCATGAGTAAGCAAAAGTACCATCCCAAGTACCATTATATATATTAATAGTAGCACTCGTTAGTAGAGTAGTTCCTGTTTGTTGTAAAAAATAACCAGCAGTGGCAGCACTTTCTGCTCCTGTAGCAGGTACTTCTACATGTCGCCAATCAATTTCTCCAGTTGATAAAGTAGGTTGATTATAATTAGAAGGTACTTTATGTATTAAACCTTTAACTAAGGATGTAAAAGTAGGTATTCCGTTATGTTCATCTGTTGCTTTTAATGCATAACCTATATGAGCAGTTCTTGGATATGCTTGGGGAGAATTTTCTATTTCATTCCAACCCTGTATGCTTACATCATCAGTAGTACCCGAACTTGTACCATCTCCAGAAGTTTTTCTAATAGAAAATCTGTATCCATTCACATTCTTACTGGCTTCAGGTATTTGTACTTTAATGGTAAATTTAAATGCTACAGTAGTTTTACCGCTAACAGTTCTACTGGCAGTAGCTATAGTAGTAGTACCTGTATGATCAAATACAGTTACAGATACTGATAAACTATGACGTAATACATCACCTTTATCAGTAATTCTTTGTAAACCCCCAATAGCAAAATTAAAAGATATAGCATCCCAATCTTTTGATGATGTTTCTTGTAAAGTTACCTGAGAAGCAGGTATACCTCCACCACCGCTTCTCAAAGTAACAGGAGAGGCAAAATTTTGAGGAGTAGTAACTGTCTCACCAAATACATCTAATCTATTTTGTGTTGTAGTGCCTGTATTAGATAATATTTTAAATTTAGACGTATTTTCTAAACCATTCCCATCTAAATTTATTAGATCATCAATAGTATTATCACCTAATTCTACATCTTGAGGACCATTAGGATTAATTCTGTATAATGGACCCTCACCTAAGCCCACTACTACAAATAAAATATCAGTAGAAAATAAACTTTGTGGATGCTCAATAGGGGTATGTGGCTCGGCTCCTCCACCTTTACCGCCTTTAGCTCCTTGTATCTGTGGAACAGAAAAAGTAGAATAATTAGTAAAGTTTCTAAACGCCATCGAATTGTCCTCCTACACTAATAGGGTCACCACTACCATGATCAATAGAACTTATATAACCACTTAAAAACTGACCAGCTACTCGTGTTTGTCCATATATTAAAGCAATAGGAGTACCACTTGTAGAACTATTAGTAAGTCCTCCAAACATACCATTTTCTCTTACTGTAGATTCAGTTTGTTTACTTGCTCTTTTTGCAGGAGATTTAGTCATCAAAGAAGTAACAGCAGCCATAGCTAAATTAAGGCCCATAGTTTGCATAAAACTTAAACCAGTACCTGCACCAGTTGCTACGGCCGATGATACAGCAGGTGCAGCAGCAGGAGCTACCGTTGCCGATACTCCAGCAGCGCCACCAAATAAGCCACCACCACCAACACCTATAAGAGCAGGATTCATAACTACAACAGCTATAGCAAATATCATAAACATTTTTCTACCAGCTTTACCGCCCCCGCCACATACAGTAGGTACTAAGTGTATAGTTTCTCCTTCACTAAATTTTTTAATATATAGCATTTCATCAGTAATTTCTTTTAAATTACCATCTAATAAATTAAAACAATCATCAGACTTTCCTGACGTTATATCCACCATATGTTTAGAAAATTTATGATGCACACCTCTAAGATATCCTATAATGTCTAAAGCACTATAAGCATCAAAAGTATATATCTTTTCGCTAAAAAATTTATTATAAGCTGAGTGTATCTTAAGATTAATTAACAAGATGTTCTTCCTTAAACTCATCAAACATGAGTGCATCTACATTAGAGTCTAGCCAATATAGAAAAAATTTATTATTAAATCCTACCAGAAATTTATACTCTTGGAAAGCAGCACTTACTTTATCTTCTTTACTTGGTAGGGGATTTTCGTCTCCTGGGTGTGAATGAAAGATTCCCCATATATTTTCATCATATTTAACTAAAGCTGCAGGATCTAATATAAAAGTATCCTTTGGAAAAGGAGAGGTGTTCTTACATGGTATGTAAGTAAAATCATTTGTTATGATGCCTACACATTCTTTAGGATAATCTAACATAGCATGCGCGTTCATCTCTTGTTTTAGTTTTGTAAATCTTTCCATCTATATATTCCTGTAGTATATTGTTTATAATAGTTTCCGTAAGGGGCAATCCAGCTTTTATGTTTTATCATAGTTTGTAAAATTTTACCTCTATCTACATATAAAGCACAATGATTAGTAACATTAGTAGAGCCTAAACTCATGGTTATAACATCATACGGTTTAGGATCTTTTACTTTTATCCAGCCGTATTCATCGGTTGCTGCGCGTTCAAAAAGTTTTTCTTGTGTCTTACTATACCAATCTTCATCTATAATTTTACAAAAATAGTCTGTAGTATAGGGAATATTAATATTTAGTTCTTTTAAGTACACTAATTTACAGAGATTAAAACAATCAATCCCTGTTTCTATATCATTACCTAAATGTAAATATGGAAAATCTTTATATTTGTTGTACCAAATTGTCATGTCTATAAATCGCATGTATGTTCTCTACCCAATAATCGGATAAAGTTTCCACACGCGAAATTCCCCCTTCTTCGATGTGTAGCATTTTGGAAGCCATTAAATACATACCAAAATGAATTATTAAATTTGTTTTTTCTGATCTAAATGCTATTACATCATAATCTTTAGCATTTGTCAAACTTACTTTTTTAGCACATTGAGCTGCCCAATTATCAATACTAACTGTAGTAAATTCTTTAATCCAATGTTTAGACAGGGGGTATTCTGGTAAGGAAAATTGTAAATTCAACTTACTATCGTAAAATCTTTTAATTAATGTTATACAATTTATATCATCATATGAATGACGTAAACCTATAAATTCGTGTACCATGTAGCAAACTCCGGAAAAGTATCAATAAAAGATTCTCTACGTAGAGAATCAAGTCTTTCTGTTTCTACTTTGAAATCATTTAATAAATTACTGTCATCACTACTGGTCATATAAGATAACCAATGCTTAATTTGCTGTAAATCTTCAAAAGTTAATATTGAAGAATACTCATTAACAAATTTTTTATACATAGCAATCATTTGTTGTTTAGATTCTTTAGGTAAGCAAGTAACCTTTTGATGTGGCGGCTCAGATTGCGTAGTTCCATAGAAATGAATTTTATTACGCTTACACCACAGAATAAGATCAGGCATAGAACTAATACTATAAATATTTATAACAGAACTTACAGTAGTTATATTATCTTTAAAAAGTTTAGTATGTTCCTCAAACTTAGACCATGATAAACCTTTTCTTGCATATTCAGCACGTTTACCATAGCCCTCTACACTTGGCCATACAGATACTTTTTTGAAGTTAGACCAGAGAGTTTTTAAATCATACTTTTTAAACTTAGAATAACTAAGATTAGTATTATAACTAAGATTTACATTTGCTGCATAACCAGAATCTATAATAAGTTCAAGCATTTTATAATGACCTTGCTGTACAAAAGGCTCTCCTCCAGCAAAATATACATCCTGTAGCTCAGGAATAAATTTAGGTACGTCAGCCCAAAAATTATTATTATTACTATAATGATCAATTGTTTTAGACCACCCAGAGGAAGTAGTATCAGCATACCAACTCGTAGAAGCTCCTGGTCCACACATTCTACATTTAAAATTACATAAATTTCCAAATCTAATATCTAAATAAGTAGGATTAGAATCTAAACTACCGTCTTTATTAGTTTTATACTGTAACGGAGCTAATTTATTAAATCGTTGATTAGCTTTTAGTCTGTTACTATCACTACCTTGTTTTTCTTTTTTATAACAAGCAGATATACATTCTGGAGGTATCTTATTTTTTATAAAGTCAAGTCGTGCTTTTTTGTAGGCATCACCATTCCAAATGTCACCTAACGATTCATTATGTGTACCAACTATAGTAGTTACGGGTGTATATTCGGCATGACAACAAAGATAGAAGTTTCCACTTATACTACCGAATAAATGTATCCAAGGTAGTATACAACCTTTTATTTTATTGTTTTGGAATGGTACGTCCTGTTGCAGGGAAACCTCCAAAATGTATAGAATTATTTCTTAAAGTACAGGCTAATATGTTTTTACCACATATATCACCTTCTGGTCCTGAAGCAGTTTTATTATCTACACCTATAGGATTATTATTAGCAGTAAGGTCAGTACCGGGTATAGTACCACCTGCTGGTCCTGGATACTGACACTCTTCACCTTTATATTTCCATTGACATGTGTTTTTATAGTATTTACGTCTAGGAGTTATTTGTTTAAAATATTGTAACCAAGATACTAAGCCAAATGTACCAGTAACATCATTTAAAGATTCAAGTTGATCTATTTTAAATCTGTCCTCAATATACGATTCACTATCTGCATCAGCATTAACAATAAAAATTGGATCTCCTACAACAGTATTAGCTTCTAAGGCATTGCTAAGAAATAAAAATCTATTTTCTTCTATACTTTGTATAGTGCCAGAGGTAGATCCTTTTGAAGATCTAACAATATCTCCTACTCTATAGGGCATAGCATTATATACTTCTACTACATCTGAGCTTACATATCTGACAGAACTATGCTCCGGCCAAACATCTAAAAACTGCGCAAAGGTAGTTGTTATGTTTACTACTGCGCCAGATAAGTCTCTGGTATCATTTTTTTGTATCTGCCAAGTACCATTAACAAATTCTGTTTGTTCTTTTGTAAAGGATGAGTTAGCTTGCCCATAAGCACCTACTACAGTAGTACTAAATGCTAACCCATTTGCTCTTGCTCTTGTTAAAGTATCAAAAGCTACCTCACCTACACTACCTACATCTGCAGGATTAGCATTTATAGTTCTGGGATCAATTCCATGAACTGGAACACTATTTACATAAGCTACACAAGAATTAGATATGTTATTTCCTAATAGATAGGGATTTTCAACTAAAGTACTTATGATATTATCTACATTAAATACTGTTAGTGTAAGTTCATTAATTTTACCATCAGTACCTTGACTAATACTTGATATATCTACGGGAAAAGGAACAAAAGAAGTCCCGCCATAAGTTACATTATAATTTAGGTCTGATACTAAATCTCCTGCTATATCTGCAAATCTTAAAGGAAAATCTACTGGCCAAGCCCTACCTTCTCCATCTCCTGTAGGATTACCATTAGGATCAGGAGGAAACCACTCGCCAGGGTAGTATACTTCATACATCCTAATAATAGGATTTTGAGTAAAAGCATTTTTTGCAGCAATAAAAGGACTGGGAGCTTGAGACGCTATAGTAGTTGTAGCAGTTTGTTGATACGATGCGAGTACATTCGAAACAAAAGGAATAGAAGTTAGAGTACTCGATCCATCAATAAATAATAGTGAGCCATTAGGAATAGTACCTACAGAGGGGGATGTAGACATAGTTACTTGAGTAGCACTGTCTACACTAAGAACAGTTTGATTATTAACGTACCCATTTGCTGTTGCAGAAGTAACAGCTTGATACCCTACTTGGACCCCAGTAGTACTAGCAACAGTTAAAGTATTAAGAAAACTTGCGGTACCTGCACTTGAGTATGTAGTAAATGAGCTGGTATTAACAATACTAAAACTATCATCATTTATAACAGTAATTGTATAAATATTTCCATTAACTTCTGTCATGCCTTGAACATTTGAAAAAGCAATACGATCGCCATTAGTAAAGCCATGATCAGAAGATGTTACTACACCTGGATTAGCTTTTGTTATGGCTGTAATTGTTTTATTAGTACCTGTAGTACCACCTATATTTGAAACATTAAAAGTTAAGGCAGCAGCTCCTCCACTTCCCAACTTACTATCAGCAACAGTAATAATCTCACCTATAACAAATTTATCACCACCAGCAGTAATTGTTACTTCTGCAGCACCCGAACCATTTACTACTATACGAAAAGTCGCACCTGTACCTATACCATTACCTGACCAGTCTGTTGCACCAATAGTATAAGTTCCTGCTGAACGAGCACCTACTGCTGCACCTATATTATTAATCTGCGTTACAGGAGTAAATATTGTTGTGTTAACTCTAAAACCGCCCATAATAGCTGCTTTTGAGTTTATAGTTTCACTATTATGAAACTCTTGCATAACATTATTTAATTTTACTTTTATCTGTTTACTAACAACATCCACATTAGCAATAAAACCTACAGTAGCACTTGTAGCACCTACAATAGAGTTGCCAGGTACAAAATTAGTAGCATCAGCTACTGTAAGAATAGTATCATAGTTTCTAGCAGTCATTAGTCATATGTCTCTTGCAATTTAAAGGAAACAGTAAAAAAGTTATCAATTAACTGAGTACCTGACGATAAAACTTGAGTGATATCTAAGTCTCCATCAAATCTTGTAGTAATTGTACCACTTTCATTTAAATGTGACAAGTCAAAACTAAAAGATTCAAAATCTCCACTTCGTGCGTTATAAAAGTTTTCAATTGCAGTTCTTTCTACTCCAGAAACATTAGTATACTGTAAAGTATAAGCTCTAAGAGGTCTTCTAGATTTTAATCTTCTTTTTTCGTAGCCAGCAGTAGACTTAAATTTTGCTACCTCAAACTTTTTAGAAAAACTAAATCCACTATCAGGTTTTCTATCAGCCATAGAGGTAAATCTTCCTTGTTCAGAAGTAGCTTGTTCAAATATTCTAATAGACAAAGTATCATTAACATCTGCTGCACCTATAGGAGCGCCTCCTATAACAGTAGCAGTAGTAGATGGTACAGGTGTAGTTGCGTTTCTGAACTTGGCTACTTTTGACATTCTTATATATTCTATCTTACCTTTATATCTTTCTTGGCTGGCTTGAGACCCTCCATCTACACTATTGTTTGCTGCTATTAGTAGACGGCTATTAAAAGGTTCATTAGGAGGATTATAGTTAACTGATTTTACTAAAGTATCAGCTACATAAAGTCGTAAATTAGCAGTAGTCTTATCATAAGATACAGCAACATTATAACTACTTCCTCCATTACAGTTGCCACCATATGCTTCAACTATATAGCCACTATGATTTACTATAAAGCCTATAGTAGCATTAGTGCCAACAGTTCTTAAAAAGAAATATTTATCATTAGCTTGTTGACGGGCAAGTAGAGTTTGATTAGCACTCATCTGAGTTCCTGCATCAGGAGTTATAATAGTTTCAAAAGTAAAAGATGTTTCTTCTCCTATATCAAAATCACCACTTGCAGGTATAGTAAGTTGGGTAGACCCTGCTAATACTAAATTACTACTACTAAAACTGGGAGAACCTGCGTTTAAGGTTAGTGTGTGATCAGAATCTGAACTATCTGTTAAATTACCTGCAAAATTAGTTACTAACTTAACAGCAGTATTATCACCTATATCTATTCCGTTATTACCTAAAGTAGCTGAAGGGTAGGTATATGCAGTAGGTTGTTGGAATATACCCCCTAAGTAAACCATAAATTCACTAGTACTTTCTACATTAGAGTTAAAAGGAAGAGACCAGAACTCTTGTGAACCATTCACGGTATAAGTATTACCATTAACAGCTAAAGCAGAACTACTGTAATCAACTGCTTTTACACTGGGAAAAGTTCTAAGTATTCTAAATCTATTAGGAAGACTAATAGTTTTTACAACTAAGGTACTAGCATTAGGAGCTACTCCAAAAGTTATCTTACTACCGTTACTGGATAAATTATAGGCAGTAGTAGCTTGTGTAACACCATCTTGAGTTACTACAGCCTCTGCTTTAGTAGTTATAGTACTGGGTAATGCAAATTCCACAGTAGTTCCTGTATTGTTATAGGTAGTTGTACCTATAACAGAAAAAGCAGTTATATCTGCAGTAGCGTCTGATGGGTATGTAGCCATTCTATTTCCTTATCCACTTCTAAGAGCTTTTCTAATAGGACCATTAGTACTTAAATCTCTCATTACAACATCAATTACGATTTTATCCGTATCTATTTTAGGCGGTCCCTGTTGTGCTGCTTCTTTGGGTGCTCCATTATTAACAATATTAAATTCTACATTGCCCATACCGCTTGAACCTATATCATTCATTCTATTTAAGTTGTTACGTCCAATAGCTTTAGCAGAATTTTTACGAATTACAAACTCACCTGGTTCTAACATAGCAGGTACACGATCACGAAGTGCATTAACTTGTCCACCTTGAGCCATATGTATCATACCCCCAGCAGCTTTTGGGACTGGTGTACCGCCAAACATAGCCATGCTACCAAAGCTACCCATTAAAGAATTAGTTAAAGAGTTAGTTATAGGATCAATAACACTTGCTTGAAGTATTTTTTGTTGAATATCAAATAACATATTTATAAATAAATCACCAATACCTTCTATAAGTGGTTTGCCTTCTTGTAAATTGGTTAGAAACTTCATCATAGCGTTACCTAAAGTATCAGATATACCAAAGGCTAAAGATCTTCCTAGTTCAACCATACGTTTTTTCTGGCTTATATCATATTCAGCAGCTTCTCTAGCTAATCTATATGCTTCTTTAGCTATTGAAGCTTCAACACCTAAAGCACCCATTTTTTCATCAAAAGCTTGTTTTACTGCTTGATCTTCAAGGTCTAAGTTCTCTAATTTTTTAGCAATCATCTCGGCTTGTTTTTGACCTTCCAGTTCTAAAAATGTGGTTTCTGCATCTTCCATGGATTTTTTTAACTTATTAAGTTCTGTAAGCTGTTTAAACTCATTCTCTAATCTTTTTTTATTAGCTGCACGAGCTGTTTCATCGTCAGTTGCAACTGTTCCTGCAGTGTCTATTTTACTTGTAGCAGTACCACGTATAATAGCTTTTTGTTGATTAAAGAACCCAAATCGACCGGACATTTTTTCAATAAATTTTAATGCTGCTTCAGTAGGATCTTGTACAGTTGACTCAGTAGGCTCATAGGTAACACCTAAAGCTTTTCCTAAATCTCGTGTTATATCAGAGTATCTTGTTAAAAATTTGTTATCAGATTCTATTTTAAATTTTAAGAAAGCAAATTGTTTTGCCATCATATCAACTTCAATAAGTGCTTTATCTTTCTCTATACCTGCTTGTTTTATAACTATATCTCTTCTTGAAATAATAGCTTGTTTTTCATCTGCAACTTTTTGAATTTCTAAAGCTTTTCTTGCAATCGCTTGTTGTCTTTCAGCTCTTATAATTTCTAAGTTATCTGCTCTACGTAATTTTCTACGATTTTCTGCATCTCTTTGAGTTTCTTGTTCAAGAATTAGAGCGTCTCTACGTTCTTGTATAACTTCTTTTGCTTGTTTAAACTCTTCTGCAGCTACAGCCATTTGTCCACCAATAGAAGCTAATTCAGCATCTCTTTCAGCTTTCATTACTGCTATTCTACCAGCTAATATTTCTTGTGTAGTAGATAGTGATCTTTCTTCAATTATAGTAGCAGCTTCCTCAGCTCTCATTACCATAAGAGATCCTGCTGATGATGCGCCATCAGCTTTAGCTTGCACAGCACCCATACGCATACCTCTTTCAATAGCTGCACCTTCATTTTCAATAGCCACTCGTTGTTTCACTAATGATACTCTACGTTCTTCTCTTTTTATTATTGCATCAAAAGTGCTTAGAGTTTGTTTCATACTCGCAATACCTAAGTCACCACGCTTGGCATCTTCTCTGTCCCTGGCATTTCTATTAAAGCCTAATACTCCACCTTTGGGAGCAGGCACACCTGGTATATTTCTAGGTATTGGTACACCTTGGGTACCTGGTGCACTCAAGTCTCCAGTTTGTAAACCAAGTTGTTGCTGAGCATCACGTGCACGTATACCAGACTGTCTTACTACTTCTGCATTTTGCATTTTTAATATATCAAGTTGATCTTGCATCTGCTTAGTTTTTCTTGTCTCTGCAGCTATCTGTTTTTCACTATTAAGTAGTAGCTTAACAGACTCAGCAAATGAGTCTTTAGCTATCAGTAATAGATTTGCCTCTAAACTTTGCTTTTCAGCTGTTAAACCTTTTTGTTTTAACTCATCTACTGTCATCCCTTTCAGTAATTCAAATCTTTTAGACAATATTAGAAAGTTTTCTCGTTGAAATACTAATTGTTGTTTTTGACTGGTAGCAATTGCTCCAGTTGCAGCATTTATTGCTCCTGTATTGCCTGCCTCGTCAATAAAAGTACTAACATTAGAAAATTGTTTATTTAATGCAAGAAATAGCTTTTCTTGTGCTATAAATCTTTCAGTACCTCTACTCAGTTCCTGATTAATAAATTCTAAGCCTATCCTAATTGTCTCCAAATAATCTTCAGCCTGTTGTATTTGTGGACCTGTAAATACGCGAGCTTTCTTAGCCGCTTCTATTGTTGCCTTTGCTGCTTCCATTTCAGTTCTAATTGTACCAAGTAGTTTACCAGCATTTTCATCACTAATCAGACCAGTAGCTAAACCTGCAAATAATTCCTCTATTTTATTGTATGCATCAGAAGTATCATCTGTAGCTTTAATAAAAGCTGCACTACCAGCAGTATATTTTTCTTGTCCATCTGTAATTAGGGTTAGCTCATTCTCTCGCTGACCAAACTGCATATTGAGACCACGTTGATCCGCAGGAGTTCTAATTCCATCAAAAAAAGGACTTGTTATGTTCTGTGTTGAATCGGCATAGTCTCTTCTTTCAATACCTCTTGTAACAGCTGTTTGTTGCTGTTCTACAACAGTACCAGCAGTCTCCACAGAAGGGAGTAACTCGCTAATCTCGAATCTACCTTTTGCAAATGCTTTAGTTATAGCAGCAGTTAATCCTTCAATTTCTTCTTTTGCCTTACCTATAAATTTACTAAAGTTATCTATAGCTGCAACATCATTAAAAGCGCCTCCAAGTATATTAATAGCTTGTTGTGCATCCATTATTTTATGTTTTAGCGCATCAACTTTAATTACTGCATCTGTATAGTCTTGCGCGTTCAAAAAACCACCTAATGCGAGTTGTGCAACACCTGGCTGAGATCCAATACCACCAGCAGCAGCCAGTTCGTTACTACGATTAATTTCTCTCATTGCAAAGTTTATTTGACCTTGATAATCTTGTATAGCATCTACTTGGGTCTCCATAGCATCTTTTAGGCCTTCAGTAGTTCTATTTTCTGGATCTATTCTTGCAGCATCCATAATTGCTACTACATCTGTTAATTTACTACCTTGAATATCTATCAAGCTATTAACTTCTTTTAATCCAGCAGCGTGTTGTCTAGATTCTTTGGTCATTTCTCTATAGGCATCAAGTAGTATTTGAAAAACATCTATACCTGCAAAGAATTTAAAACCTGCTTGTATTGCGACCATTCCAATTACTATATAATTTACTGCAGCCAATGCAACATTCATAACAGTTCCAAAAACAGCAGCAGCAGCAGCGGCTTTTGCTAAACCTCTTGTTAGCATATTAGCACCAGTACCCGCTAAATGTATTTGATCTCTGACTATTCTCATGCTTATGCCTAATGCTCTACTTCTCTGGAGAGACATTTGCATTTGTCTATTCTGTTGTTCAGTTAGTGCTACACCTGATCTTCTTATACGGTGTAACTTCATTCTTTCTTTTCTCTCTTCTTCAAGAGCTTTTTTTATTTTAGGATTATAATCTTGTGCTTGCTCTAAACTTAATGGTCCTTTATCTAAATCTTTTTTAAGTTGAGAACCCATACCTCTACTGGATCCTGCTAAAGCGCCTGCGCCTGTAAAGGCAGCAGAAGCTGCTGCAGTTCGAGTAGCCATAGCAGTAGCACTAGTACCAACAGCTGCCATTCTAAGAGCAAGTGCAGTTAAACCTGCACTAAGAGAAGCTACTCCCCCAGCTACAAAACCACTGACAGCTGTAGCTAACTTACCAAAAACTAAAGTTCCTACAGCACCTAGTAAAATTAGTTGAGTACCTAAGCTATCATTTAAAAAATCAGCTAAAGGAGCTAATGCATTAGCAATCAAACCTGCTCCTTGAATAGCGAGATCACTAAAAGTAGCTACTAATTTTTCAAAAGAAGCTTGGGAAGAGTCTGCTGCTAAGGTAACATCTTTAAACGCATTAGTACCATCTTTTGTAACTTGAACAGCAAAAGCTTGTCTTTTTTCAAATGTAGTTAATTGTGAAGCAGATTTACCTAATTGTAATGCGTAAGCATTAACAGCAGGTTCAATACGCGTAAAAATACCTAATTCATCTAAAAGTTCTGGTTCAAGTTTAATAATACCTCTCGTCACACGTTGAATTGAATCGGTTAAATCTCTACCTAATGTTTTAGCTGCTTTGGTAGCTACCATAGTAAAATCTTCAATTTGATTTACATTAAAACCTGCTGAAAGTGCCATGTTAGCAGCTTTTGCGGCTTCTGCCATAGATAGCTGGCCATTAGTTATATTTTTCATACTATTTATAACAGTTTCAGCACTTGTACCAACAGCGTTGGCAAGTTGTTCAGTACCTCTAATAATTGTTTGAAATTTTGCGGCAGCATTTAATGCTTCAAAAGCAGCACTAATAGCAAATACATTTGCAGCGGCAGCGGCATACACACCAACTAATCCACCCATTCCTGTAGATTGAGCAGAAAAAGAACGACCAGCACCTGCAGAGGCTTGTCCAAGGCGAGTCTGAGCTCTACCGATAGACTCAGTTTCTTCTCTAACTCGCCTCGCACCTCTACTTGTAAACTGTGTATCAATAGTATTTCTAATAGTTGCCAACGATTACCCCTTTTTTAAGCTTCTGCTTTGTTGCTTAGCTTCTTGTGCGTAGTATTTTCCTAACATAGACTCAGCTTCTTTTAACAATTCAAATACTGCACGTCTATCATCTATCTCATAAATATCCATAATAGTACTTAGACCAGAATAGTCTTTTCCCATCCATGTACCATTCATACCTTCGAATATATCAGGAAGAGCATTTAAAACTGTTAGAGCTTGTTGACACTCTAAAGATAGGTTGGAGCCGTCTTGAGGTAGATCTTCCTCTTTTGGTTCCCAACCCATCTGCTCACACATCAATATATATTGATCTGATGTTAAACCCCCACCCCCAAAAGAACTTTGGAGGTAGTCAGTTAGTTTTTTGAGTCTGTTTCTTTCTTTTTAACTGAGAATTGTTCAAAATCATTCATGGTATCTGTAATAAACTGATCAAAAATAGTTGAATTTTTCAAAAGCTCAATTGCATCTTCCATAGAATACTCTACTTCTTCTCCGGCGTCCATTGCTGAAATGTCAACAGGTAAAAGAACCGGTAAATGTTTTACCTTGAGTCCTTTCCAACCTGCAATAGCTTTTTCAGCATATGCTTCAAGAAATTTTTCATTGTCAACTTCTTCTTCCCGTTGACGAGTGCGTTTGTTGAATTTATAGGTAAGAGCCTTATTACGAATCTTCATTAGATCTTCACGCGTTAAATAGCGAAGATGAATTTCAAACTCTTCCATATCTGGAAACTGTACCCAGGTTGCAGTTTCTTTGGCAATTAAGCCTTTAATTTTACTCATAGTTTTTCCCCTCTAGGATGATAAACGAACACCCACTACATATCTGCTTGTCTTAGGTGAGGGGGAACCTGGACTTGCAAGTAGTGGGTGTTCTTCTGGTTAATAATGTGGTGTTCCCCCTCAGAAACACATTAATTTCTTAATTAACTTTTAGCAGCAAATAGTGTAAGTTCTCCGCCTGTACCTTTAGTAGCTGTAGGTTCTTGAGCCATAAAATCAACGCTCATAGATATAACATCTTCAGTTTGAATAGCTGGGAAGCTAAATTGTGCTGCGGGCATAGTGAAAGCCAAATAAGGAGCCACTGTACCACCAACAATAACATTTGCATTAGATGTTTGTGCAGAGTTAGTACGTGTATCTTCACTAATATTACGTAGGAATCCAGCAGATTCTAAATCACCTGTACGAAGATACATAGTAGTTGATCCAGTTATAGATCTGGTTCCTGCAAATTGACCAATAGGCTCATTAAGAGCGGAAATCTGTTCTGGAGTTAGATATGTAATATTATTAGTATACTCAATATTCATAGAAGTTACTGGGAAAACAAATTTTTCATCAGAAGCACTGGCACTCGCTTTATGATGGAACTCAATAGAGCTTAAACGATTCTTAATAAATGCATTAGTTGACACTGTTCCTGCAACATTCATAGTATTGAATGGGTGATAAGAAGATTTTTGAGTAAGGGTAGCGGCGCTTGAATTAGCTACTACAGCAGTACCTCCAGCATTTTTAATACCGCCAAAAGTTGCAACAGCAATATCTCTAGGAGCACCTACTAATTCTTTCATAGTAGTACCAAAACCACTCCAAGTAGTAGCAGCAATATCTTCAATACCTGCATCAACAGTAGCCGAATTAACAGTAGCTTTGTCTACTTGATATATAACATTATCAAGTTTAAAGTACATAAAGTATTCTGGTGCAATAGCAAAGTTAGATGTAGAAGCATGCACACGAGTTCCAGCAGCTACAACAGTAGTAGCTAATTTGCCACCAGTCTGCCATACAGATTGCTCTTCAACCTCTGTAATAGCTGCTTGTGTTTTCTTTGCTGCAAGAGTGCTTGAAGCAAGAGCTTGCCACATATACCAATCAGCAACAGGCTTAGAATTACCTGATGTATTCGTACCTGCAGTAGATGAGTCTTTTGCTGCAACAATATTTGCGCCTGTAGGACGTATATATACTTGTATATTCCAATCAACAGGGTTGATTGCTGTATTAAATCTTTGTTGTGAACGATCTGGGCTAAGTCCAGATTCGAGAGAAGTGATGTCTTGAGTAGCTGACGTAGAGGTAGCTGCAAAACCTGCTAATACCTCAAGTTTCCAAGTATTACCTGGTGTCATCGCCGCAGCAACTGCACCGCTGTTAATGTCAACGGTTGAAAAGAACACTTCAGAATTTCTCTGTAGATTGAGAGATGCCATGTTATTTCTCCTTAATTTTCTAGCCTATAGGCTGTATTTAAATTTACCTCTGCTATTCCGTAAGGAGCAGCTAATCCTTCATCTGTGGTTATACTGTCTATTGTTATATCAAGTATACCTTTATCGGGATTTTCCCCTAATTGGTGATAAATAACAAATTCAATGTCTTGGACTATATCATCTGCGAGGCTTTGGGAATTATCTTGTCCATATATGTATGCTCTTATAGTAACGTCTAATGTGGCTACCGTCAAATTTTTTGAATTAAAATCTCTATTTTCGGTTCCAGCCGATAGATAGAGTGATGGAAAATCGTTTACCTCATCAAGAAATCTAATACCTCTTTTAACATTGCTAAATACGTTTAAATTGTAGGTATAATTAGTACCTGCTACAGCCTGACCATCAATTTCTTTTAGTTTATCTACTAAAAGTGCTATGATCTCTTTTCTTCTGGAAGCCATTATGTTGCCCTTAATATATTAAATTGCCTAGCATAAAGTGCTTGAGTTACTTGTCTTATAGCTATTATAGCTTGTCCATCAGGAATATATCCATATTTCTCAAGAGATCTATATATGGGATTTAAAGTATACATTATCATATTTTTTCTATAATTAGGAAATACTTGAATACTTTCTATATATTTACCTGTCCTATTTTTTAGCATTGGAGGAAAAGCCTCTCCAGCAGTAGCCATAGTTTGTTGTAGTCTTGCTCTTACTAATGCCGATAAAGCAACTCCAGATATAAAAGCTTGCTGAGGAGACTGTGATTTTTTACTCTGCGCTATTTTTCTGGTAATAGTACCAGAAGCTATACGAGCCGAACCTTTATCTACTTCAAAAGTTATTTTTGAATTAGTGTTATTAAGTGCATCTATAGCTTTTTGACTAAAAACTATATTAGCGTCATTTAAAGCTTGTGTAAAACTAGCAGTTTTATTTTTTAAAGTCATTCGTGCTTTTTTATTAGCTTTATTTATTGCTTCTCGCACATAAGGTTCTGAAAACTCAATATTAAAAAGCACACTAGTTACACCTTTGTTATTAGTTTGCTCTTTTATTACTATCTTAGCAGCTTTGTTTTTATTTATTTGACGCCATTTAAATGATATTTTAGAAACAGTTCTACCACCGTTTCCATCATTAATTGGTATACGTATGTCCCCTGATTTCATAACAAAGTTTTTTCGTAGAGCTGTAGCAGTTTTTGAATTAGGATTACTTATAATCTTTTTTAATTGACTTTGGTTATTTTTTGCAGCTAATAACTGCTCTACTAAATCAGGCATACCTGCAGAAACATCAGTACTTGTAAGTTCTCCTGTTTTTACATCTACTCCTGTGAACAATTCCTTAGTACCAGAAAGATTTACTCCAGAACCACCAGCAGTTTTAATACGTTGAGCTTTAGTTACCTTGCCTGCAGCATCTTGAGTTGTTTTAATAGCTTTAGTTTCAGATACACTAAATCCTTGTTCAACTGTGTACATTAAGTTATCAGGAACAACACCTCTACCAGCTCTACCAGGAATTAGAGTACCACCAACAGCTGCAGCAACTTCTGCATCTACTATGTCCGACATTTTTTTGGTTATACTATTTAATTCAGATCTAAGAGTAGAGCCGCCAGGAAGAGAAAATGCTAAACCTTGTAAGCGAGATCTTTTCATCATCATATCTTCTAAACCAGAGTATACTTTACCGTCTACTGTAGCAGTAATCTTATTGTATACATATGTACGCATTACTCAATAATCCTATATAGATCTAATATGCGTTTGATATGTGGAGGAAAACTTGCAGCTAGTGGGTATTTTTCACCACGCTCACCTTCAAGTGAAAAACCTTTTTTCTCTTGATCTTGTTTATAAATTAATTTAACAGTATCTAATACTGCCATTTTAATATCAGATGGTACATCTGCAGTTTCATATCCACCACGATACTCAACTCTAACAGCTGCAGGAAATGGATTAAATACAGGAGGACCACTCATAGTCATTGCAGGATAGGAACTACGTACTACAGGATAAGTACCTCTGGTACTAATATTACCAGTATCTTTTGTGATCTCTCCAACATCTTTACTAAAGGTATATTGACTAGCAGAACTATGAGTATCTACTGTTGTAGTATCTTTATTTAGACCATTAAAATGAAAAAGACTTATAGTATCCTTGTCTGAATTAAGTCTGTGTGCAGAAGGAGTAAAAGCTGCTTTATATCTGGCAGTACCAGATATTCTTAATTCATCCATATAACCTACAAGATTCTCACCTATCACAACATTACTAGTAAAACTATTATTACTAGCAGCAAAAGCGGTATCTTGTATTAAATTACCGTTTAAAAATAATCTCATTTTCTGTGCCTGATTATCAAAAGAAGCTGCTACATGACAAAACTCTCTAGCAGCATAATTAGAAGTAGTTCTACCTGCTTGAGATACTCCTGTAGCAACAGCAGTTGTGCCGCCTCTTCTTGATTCTATGCTTAGACCGTTAGTATCTTGAAATTTAAATTTTAAATAGTTTGTAGAGTCATCATATATAGTAAATATATCTAAAGCTCCTATATCAGTAGTATCTTGTCTAATATAAGATTCTATAGTAAAATCACCATCTGCAAACTGTAAATCATCTATTACAGTATCAGCTTCTAAGTTATCTGCTGTAGCAACAAACTGTACAGATGATTTACCAAAACGTTTTACTCTGGTATTAATATGGGCTTGACCATTAAAAGATACAGTTAAAGTATCACTATCTGTAGTAATGGGTCTACCTATAGAAGAAGGGTCATTAAGTATAACATCATTTGAACCATCATATTCAGAAACTAAGTATACGTTACTTAGCGGTAGTCGAGACGTCATAACAGAAGTTTTACCTCCATCAAAGATTTCTACATAATCATTAGCAAGTATCTCTTGTCCTATATAGTGTTCTACCATACCCGTAGCATACTTAATAGCATGTTCTATACGAGAATCTTGGGTAGTACTAGATATGGATAAATAGTTTTTAACATCTGATAAAGTAACAAATGGATATTTACCTAAATTCTGTTGTAGTCTGTCTACCATAACGTGTCCTTTCTAGTTTATAACTAGTTATATCTTCTTAGTAGGCGCGTTAATAATTTTTTTTACAGGTGCAACCTTTACCTTAGTATTCTTAGTATCTTCTAAAGGCTTAGGAGTACCTAATATAGAAGCTGGGAGAGGTATTCCTTCATCCCATTTAGCAGCCATTAATTGAGCTTCATAATCACCATATCCATGTCTATGAAGCCAGGTAACAACATCTTCTTTAGTAGTAATATAATCAGGAATTACTGATATATCCATTATTTTATCCTCTTAAAACATAGAAGGGGAGGCTGACCGCCTCCCCCCATTTTAGAACAACAATTTTAAGTTAAATTATTGGCTTCTGACAGTACACGCATATGGATACTTAGTAGTGTCCAAAGCAGCAGCAGCATTAGTAGTAAGTGCTTTAAAGTCAAAACGTGTTGACATATACATAGCAGTAACTTGCTGACGTGGTTCGTACTCAGATTCGATTTCAATACCGCGACGTTCTGCGATCATAAATCCAGGCTTGTAGATAAGCACACCAAGCATACCAGCTGCAGCACCAACACGAGTATCTAAGAACTCGGAGATTGCAATTGGGATACCATAGATAGCACCAACAGAACCAGTAAGATACGTAGCGTTAGGGCCAAAAGTATCAACAGTCTGGAAATCTGCAGTTTGTACAAGGGAATTATAACCTTCAACAGAAGTAACATATACAAGATCATTACCAAGTTGAAGTCCATACTTACCTAATGCACTACGAGCTGCGGCAATATGAGTAGGAGTAGCTGCAACAGCACCACCGGTAGCAACTTCAATAAGGCCATCAGCCATTGCACAAATACCTTTAATAACCGAAGGCATACCAGTTCTGCGGGTCAATCCAGCAGCAGGAGCTTGGTTAAATCCAGCAAGAGCACCTGTACCACGTAGAATTGATTTATCAATTGAACGTGCAAGACGACGAGTAGCTGCGGCGCGCAGGAAGTCGATAAGAGGAAGAACTGTATCTTCTTCTTCGTCTTTTGCAAGGTGTGTAGTTGCCATAAACTTATGGGGAGTAAAGTCTACAGATTTAATAGTGTTTTGATTACTCAAAGGTACGTGTGCCATGTCAGCAATACCAGTCGAGAAAGTTCCCGACTCAAACATTGCTACATCGCCATCAGTATCTTCATCAGCAACTGGTACTCTGAAGTTACGTGCGTCTACGGACATACGAGTAAACATAGGGGCTACAATAAGTTGCTGCTCCATTTCAGTATAGATATTGCTTGAGAAATTACTCAAGAACTGATCTACAGTAGTAACAGCTTTCATGCGTGTACCTACTTTAGTATCAAATGCATCACGCTTATTGAGCATTTTTGAAAGCATAACAGCGTTAGCCATTTCTCTTTCACTAAACTGTGCACCAGCATTACTGCGTGAGTTTTCTTGGAATTGCATTTTAGAAGTTTGCAATGCCTTAATCTCATCTTGGTACTTAGCCATTTGGGATTTTAGTTCCGCTACTTCTTCGCTTGCAATTCTTGCAGCAGTAGCAGCTTTTTCTTGTGCGTCTGACTCTTTAATAATAGCTTCGCCAGTTTTTTCAACTAGTTGGGCAACTTGAGGCTCAGACACGGTTGCGACAGGTGCCGCCTTAGTCTCGATATTAGCCTCTGCTTTGAGAGTCTCGAGATTAATTGTATCTACGACTTGATCAGCCATGGGTTCATTCTCCTTATCAGAATTATTGTGAAGCTCTTTAGTCAGACTTTCGTTAGAATCCTTGTCTTCACCGATTTGTGTTTTGGTTTCGACTGGTGAAGAAAGTTCGTCTGCATTCACATTAAGAACATTATCACAGTCTTTTCCGTTAGAGTCAATCTCTAAAAACTTAAAGATTGGGCTTTGGGCGGTTGCTAGTTTAACTACCCTAAACATTTTTTCGTTATAGTTTACTAAATCATTATGTTGAAGATTTTCAGTGTCTACTGATAGTAAATTAATCATTGGAATTTCTTCGTCAGCATCTCTGATAACGAGTTCTTCTTCCTCTTCTTCTTTTACTTCAATTTCTTCTGCTTTTTCCTCAATATCAGATTCAGCTTTTACTTCAATTGACTCTTCGACTTCAGTAACATCGGTTTTGATTTCCACCTCTAATTCAGTCTTTTCGTCAATATCTTCAATAGTGTCTTTTGCTTGAGACATTGCTTCCTCCTCTGTTGGAGATAGAGGACGTTCACTTACGATTTCCTCGGACTCCATGTTAAGAATTGGCACACCCATCATAGTAATATCGTGCGTGTGTGGAGGTTCCCCCGCACTTTGCACAACACCGTTGAGAATGCGGTGTGCATGATTAGACATATGAGAGGCGTAAGTAGTCACCCCATTATTGCTTGCATCTAATTCAACAGTGTGATAATGACCACCCACTACACTGGTAATACCAGCAGTAACTTCGTTCATCATCTTTTGTTCATCGTCAGACACTTCGGCATCTATTGATGTAACAAATTCTTTATAATCTTGATCATTATCAAAACTCTTACGTATAGAAAAAAGAGAGTCTTGATTGCACGGAACACTTACTACAGAGATTTCTAGTAATTCTACATCAGTAATAGTCATAGAATCATCTTCTCTATTGTATTTTCCATCTTTAACTCTAAAACCTACTGAAAAACTTTTTAAAGCTCCATCTTTGATTAGAGTTTGAATACCATGAAGCTTTTCAGCAGCATCGCTTACAGAACCTTCAACAAATATACCTTTTTTATCAACTTGAATCTTATCAATACGACCAATAGGTGCATCATGTTTATGTTGATAAAGCATTACAGGATTTCTTCTAAAATTCTCTACACCTTTAGCCCATGCTTCGGCGGTGACAACGTCACCAGAACGATCTTTAGCAGTGGTATTAGCATATCCAGCAATTTTAAGAGATTTTGATCCTTTTTTTAAGGCTTTTGTTTCGAAGGAACTGTTTAGATATAATGTTTTATTCGTCATTTGTTGCT